>C688J35102_120990060_pt1 | contig 22046 bp, 18 predicted proteins | sample HopSoiMetagenom2_FD_35102 | JGI IMG/M metagenome (IMG submission 35102)
AAGATCAAGGCGACGCTGCCGCGGCTGGTCGCCGCGATCCCGCCGGCGATCAAGATCGACATCATCAGCGACCGGACGCAAACCATCCGCGCCGCCGTCGAGGACGTCCAGCTCACCCTGATGCTGACCATCGCGCTGGTGGTGATGGTGATCTTCGTCTTCCTGCGCAGCTTCTGGGCGACCATCATCCCGACGGTTACGGTGCCGCTGGCGCTGCTGGGGGCCTGCGCGCTGATGTGGGTGTTCGGCTACACGCTCGACAACCTGTCGCTGATGGCGCTGACGATTGCCGTCGGCTTCGTCGTCGACGACGCCATCGTGATGCTGGAGAACATCACGCGCTATATCGAGGAAGGCGAAAAGCCGCTCGCCGCCGCCTTCAAAGGCGCGGGCGAGATCGGCTTCACCATCGTCTCGATCAGCGTGTCGCTGGTCGCGGTGCTGATCCCGCTATTGTTGATGGGCGGCATCATCGGAAGGCTGTTCCGCGAATTCGCCGTGGTGCTGACCATGACCATCGTGGTCTCGATGGTGGTGTCGCTGACGCTGACGCCGATGATGGCCTCGCGCTTCCTGCGCGCGCACAAGGACACGAGGCACGGCAAGCTCTACAATTGGAGCGAACGCGCGTTCGACGGGATGCTGCATGGCTATGGGCGCGGGCTCGATTTCGTGCTGCGCTGGCGGCTGACGACGCTGGTGGTGTTCTTCCTGACGCTCGGGCTGTCGGTCTATCTCTTCATCTTGATTCCGAAGGGGTTCTTCCCGCAGCAGGACAATGGCCTTATCACCGCGACCTCGGAAGCGGCCCAGGATATTTCCTTTGCCGAAATGACGCGGCGCCAGGAGGAACTCGGCAAGATCGTCATGGACGATCCTGCCGTGGCGTCGGTTGCGATGGCGATCGGCGGGAACGGCCGCGCCGGCAACACCGGTAACCTGTTCATCACCTTGAAACCGCGCAGCGAACGCGACGCCAGCGCCCAACAGATCATCGCACGCCTGCGGCCGAAGCTGGAGAAGGTGGAGGGCGCGAGGCTGTTCATGCAGGCGGCGCAGGACGTCCGCCTCGGCGGACGTCCGACCCGGACCCAGTTCGAGTTCACGCTGCAGGATGCCAATCTCCAGGAGTTGAACGAGTGGGCGCCGAAGATCCTCGCCAAGATGCAGACGCTGCCGCAGCTGCGCGACGTCGCCACCGACCAGCAGAACAAGGGCACCACGCTTGAACTGAGGATCAACCGCGACACCGCCGCGCGCTACGGCATCCAGCCGCAACTGATCGACGACACCCTGTACGACGCCTTCGGCCAGCGCCAGGTGACGCAGTATTTCACCCAGCTCAATACCTACCGCGTGATCCTGGAGATCCTGCCCGACCTGCAGGGCAGCCTCGACACCCTGAATAAGCTCTACATCAAATCGCCGAGCACGGGCGAGCAGGTGCCGCTCGCGACCATTGCAAACTGGACCAGCGTGCCGGTGCGTGCGCTGTCGATCAGCCATCAGGGCCAATTCCCTGCCATCACGATCAGCTTCAACCTCGCGCAAGGGGTTGCGCTCGGGCAGGCGACGGAAGCCGTGCAGCGCGCGATGGCCGACCTCGGCACGCCGGCGACGCTGAGTTCGAGTTTCCAGGGGACCGCGCAAGCGTTCCAGCAATCGCTCGGCACCATCCCGCTATTGATCATGGCGGCGCTGGTGGTGGTCTATCTGATCCTCGGCATTCTCTATGAGAGCTACATCCACCCGATCACCATCCTGTCGACCCTGCCCTCCGCCGGCGTCGGCGCCATCGCCACGCTGATGCTGTTCGGATTCGACTTCAGCCTGATCGCCTTGATCGGCATCATCCTCTTGATCGGCATCGTCAAGAAGAACGGCATCATGATGGTGGATTTCGCGATCTCCGCCGAGCGCGACGAGCATCTCGCGCCCGAGGAATCCATCCGCAAGGCGGCGCTGCTGCGCTTCCGCCCGATCATGATGACCACGATGGCGGCGCTGCTCGGCGGCGTGCCGTTGATGCTCGGCACCGGCACCGGTTCGGAAATCCGCCAGCCGCTCGGCTACGCCATGGTCGGCGGCCTCATCGTCAGCCAGGCGCTCACCCTGTTCACCACCCCGGTGGTCTACCTCTATCTCGACAAGCTCTCCAACGCGCTCTCCGGCTGGGGCCGACGTCCCGCCGACGAAGACGACGCGCCTGACGCGCACGGCGAGGTCAAGCAGGCGGCGGAGTGAGCGCGAGGCAGCGCTTTGGCCGATCCTGTACGAATTTAAGGTATTGGTGTTTCAGCTGAATTGTTGAACAATCCGCGAAATTGGCCGATCTATTGGCCGATCTTCACGCCGGGCTCGTCATGAAAATTTGGTTCAGCCTTTTCGCTATTGTTCTTGCATTGGTGGCATCAGCCTCCATCACAGCTGGCCAAGCGCAGCAACCGCCAAAATCCAAATCTGCGCCGAAGGCTGCGCAGACCACGCCCGCCACGCCGGCGTCGCCCGCACCTGCCGCGACCGATAGCCCGAACGGCGCGGCGCAAAACACCCCGCCTCCGTCGGGCTGGAGCGCGCGCTGCGCCAGCATCGCCCGCGATGCGCCGCTGGAATGCGCGGTCGAGCAGAACGCGGTGCTGCCGCGCACCGGGCAATTGGTGATCGCGGTCAACATCCGCGTGCCGGCAGACACCCGCGCGCCCTCGGCATTGATCCAGCTGCCGCTCGGGCTGAACATCCCGGCCGGCGCGAAGCTGCAGGTCGATGACGGCAAGGCCGTCGATCTGCCGGTGCAGACCTGCGAAGCGCGCGGTTGCTACGCCGGCACCGTGGTCGCGCCGGAGCTGCTGGCCGCCATGAAGACCGGCAAGCAGCTCAAGGTCTCGTTCCAGAACCTCAACAAGGAAACGCTGACGGTGCCGCTGCCGCTCGCCGATTTCGCAGCGGCGTACGACAAGATCAAGTAAGCGCTCTCGTCACCAGCCCGGCTGCACCGGCTGCCAGCGCGGTTGCACCGGCGGATAGTACGGGCCGCCGCGCCGGCGTGGATCGCTTAGCGGGTTGCCTTGGGCGTCCCAGCTGCGCTGAAAAAAGGAGCCGAAGCCGAAGCCGCTGCCATCCGCGACCTCGACATCGACCGTGGGCTGGCGGGTGATGAAGCCGCCCTGCGGCTGATTGCTCAGCACCGCCACGAACTCGGTGCGATAGTTGGTCTCGGCGCTCAGCGGCTCGTCGGAGACGATGATCGAGGAGCGCGGCAAGGCGGTCGGCGCGATGCGGTCGAGCACTTCCTGCGGAATGGTGATGCGGTCGAGCGCGCTCTTGGCGTCGTCCGCATCGTCGATGGTGACCGCGGTCCAGCGCAGGCCCGCATCGTTGCGCGCCACCGCCGTGAACACATGGGTGCCGATCCGCCGGTCCGGATCGCGGATCGTCACCGGCACCTCGATGGTCGCATCGAACACCTCGCCGCCGTCCGGCCATCGCTTGTGGGTGTTGCGCCGGACATAAAGCTTCTGCGTCGCGCGGCTGATGTAGATCGAAACGGGCTCGAGCGCGAGCTTCGCATCACCCGCGGCCTTGGCGGTGGCGACTTTGCTCGACTCGGCCGCCTTGGCGGCGTCCTTTGCCGCGGCGGCTGCATCGAGCCTCGACTTGGCATCGGCCCTGGCGGCGTCGAGCTGCGTTGCCAATTCCGCGGCCTTAGGGGCGGCCTTCTGCTTCAGCTCCTCGGCCCGCGCCCTTGCCTTGTCCGTCCGTGCGGCGGCGAGCAGCTTGTCGGCGAACGCGAGCTCGGCGTCGGCGCGGAGCTTGAGTCGCTCCAGCTTTCGTAGCGAGGCGTTAAGCGATGCCGTCTCGCGCGCGGCATTCGCCGCGGCTTTCTTCGCCTCGTCCGCCGTCCTGGTGGCCTCTGCCGCCTCTCGGGCGAGCGGCTCGGCCTTGGCCGGTGCAGCCGCAAGGGCTTGCGCGTTCGGCACCAAAAGCGCCGGGTGGGAGAACTCGACCGGCTCGGCGTTATCAGGCGAGATGATCACCCGCATCCCGATGCGCGTCTTGTCGAACAGGTTTTCCGCAAAGCCGAACGGCATGCGCACGCACCCGTGCGAGGCCGCATAGCCGGGCAGCGGCCCGCCGTGCAGCGCGACGCCGTTCCAGGTGATGCGCTGCATGTTCGGCATCCAGGCATCGTCATACATGCTCGAATGGTGGTCCTTGTCCTTCTCGACGACGGCGAACACGCCGGCCGGCGTCTCGCGTCCCGTGGTGCCGGTCGACACCGGCGCGCGCAGGATCCAGCCCTCGGCATCGTACAAGGTGACCTGCTGGGACTTGATCGACACGATCGCCATGATCGGCTCGCCGGCCTCGCGGGGCGCCACGGCCTCTGTGACTGGCGCAGGGCGCTTCGGTTTTGCAGCCGCGTCGGCGGGGGCCGACGTCAGGACGGCCATTGCGAGGAGAACCATCGCGGCCGCAGCCCAACCTCGCATCGCCGCGGTAGATCGCGCCGTCGTCAATCGATTTGCCATGTCCTGTCCTGGTTGAAGTGCTGGTCCGCGCTTCGTTTAACTGCGCCGACGTGTCGATTTTTTCGGTGGCCGCCGTGCTGCCGGCAGAATCGCAGCGCGAAGAATTCCGTTCATCCGGGTCTGCCACCCGTCGCCGGTGGATTTGAACGCATCCAAAACATCGGCGTCCACCCGAAGGCTGATGGCTTCTTTCCTGGTCTCGGACTTGGGGCGGCCCCTCGGCCGGAGTCCAACCGAGACGGTCGCGCCTGCAATTTGGGCATCAGTCAATTCCGGCGCGTCGTCATATTCGTGCGGCTGAATGACATGCGCATCAACTTTCTCTAAATCGCTTCGAATAGCGCGCTTGCTCGTCATCGAATCACATGCACCGTCTCGCCGCGTCCGCTTTGGCTGAATTCGTGTGTATACAATATTTGAGCGCGAAGTCGAGAGACGGTTCGTTCCGCGGACGCAGAGCGAGCCGCGTAGCTCTTGGGGAGCGGTGCGCTGCAGAGCCGGGGCCATAACGAACGCCGGCGGTTGTTACGGTCCCGGCTCTGCGCAGAAGCGTGAAGAACGCTGCAGCGCGTCCGGGACACGAGAGCTGGACCAAACCTACCCCGCCCCCAGATACGCCTTCTGCACCTGCGGATCGTTTGCGAGCGCGGCGGCCGGGCCTGACAGCACGCTCTTGCCGACCTGCAGCACGGTGGCGAACTCGGAGACTTCCAGGGCGAGCTCGATGGACTGCTCGGCGAGCAGGATGGTGAGGCCCTGCTTGTGCAGCCGGCCAAAGGTTTCGTACATCGTTTCCACGACCGCAGGCGCCAGGCCCAGCGAGGGCTCGTCGAGCATCAAGAGCTTCGGGTCGCTCATCAAGGCGCGGCCAACCGCGAGCATCTGGCGCTCGCCGCCGGACATGGTGCCGGCGCGCTGGTTGCGACGCTCGGCGAGTTTTGGAAAGATCTCGTAGACCCGCTCGAGCAGCACCGCGGTGCGGGCCTTGTCGCGCAGCGGCGTCGCGCCCAGCCTCAAATTGTTCTCGACGCTCTGCTGCACGAACAGCCGCCAGCCTTCGGGCGACAGCGCCAGCCCCTTGCGCACGATCGCGAACGCGCTCTGGCCGCCGATCGCTTCGCCGCCAAATACGATCGATCCGGAATGCACCGGGATCAGGCCGGCAATGGCATTGAGGGTGGTGGTCTTGCCGCCGCCATTGGAGCCGAGCAGCGCCACCACGCTGCCTTCCGGCACCTCCAGCGAGACGTCGGAGACGCCGATGAGGTCGCCGTAGCGGACTTCGAGATGGGCGATGCTTAGCAGCGGCGCGCTCATGGCGGCAGTCCGCCCATCAGCTCGACCGGGGTGTGGCCGGCGGCGGCTTTCGCCGCGCGGGTGCCGAGATAGGCCGCGACCACCGTGGGGTTGGCGGTGACCTCGCGCGGGCTGCCGCGCGCGATCTCGCGGCCCTGGTGGAACACCACCACGCGGCTAGCCAGCGACATGATGACTTCCATGATGTGCTCGACGATCACGAGCGTAATGCCGGAACGATGGATGTCGCGGACCAGGTCGATGGCGAGCTGGACCTCGCGCTGGGTGAGCCCCGCCATCGCCTCGTCGAGCAGCAGGATTTTCGGCTCGGTGGCGAGCGCGCGCGCGATCTCCAGCCGCTTGCGGCCGGGCGTGCCGAGCGAGCGTGCCGGCGCATCGGCAAGCCCGATCAGGCCGACACGCTGCAGCACCGCGCGCGCCTTCGTTTCGGCCTCCGCGCGATGCGGATGGCGAAGAAATGCGCCGATCATGACGTTCTCCAGCACCGTCATACCTTCGAACGTCTGCGGCACCTGGAAGGTGCGCGCCAGCCCAAGCCGGGCGCGGGCTTCCGGCGTGAGTTTCGTGATGTCGTGGCCTTCCAGCAAGACCGTGCCGGAGGTCGCAAGAAGATCGCCGGTCAGGCAATTGAACAGCGTGGACTTGCCGGCGCCGTTCGGTCCGATCAGCCCTAGGATGTCGCCCTGATGCAGCGTCACCGACGCGTTGTCGACCGCCTTGAAGCTGCCGAACGCCTTGGTCACCTCGCGCGCTTCAAGGAGCATGGGCGGCTTCCTTCGCGGCGCCAGCCGGCGCGCCTTGCCGTTTCGCCCACAGCCGCTTGATCAAGGTGAGAATCCCGCCGGGCTGGAAGCGCGCGATCAACACGATGATCGCGCCATAGACGACGAAGGTCAGTCCAGCGCCCTTGCCGCCGAGCAGATTGTTGGAGACTTCCTCCAGCGGCACCAGGATGGCGGCGCCGACCAGCGGGCCGAACAACAGCCCCGCGCCGCCGAGCGCTGCCATGATCAGCATCTTCACCGAGATCAGGATGCCGAGCCCGGATTCCGGATCGACGAAGCCGAACATCATCGCATAAAGCGCGCCTGCGACGCTGGTCAGCCCCGCGCTCAGCATGAAGGCGTAGAGTTTGGTGCGGCTGGCCGGCGCGCCCAGCGAACGCGCCGCGCGCTCGGAGTCTTTTATCGCGCGCAAATAGAAGCCCATTCGACTGTTGGCCATCCACCAGGTGATCAGCAGCGTGATCACCAGCACCGTGAGGAACACATAGTAGTAAGGCAGCGCCGAGGTGAAGGAGAGGTCGAACACCGTGCGCGGCACGGTCGGGCCGCTCAGGCCCACCGCGGCGCCGAGATAGTCGGTGTTGGTGACGACCAGCCGCACCAGTTCGGCGACCGCGATCGTCGCCATGCTGAAATAGTGTCCGGAGAGCCGCAGCGTCGGCACGCCGATCACGGCTGCGATCAGCACGGCGACCGCGGCGCCGACGGGAATGCCGACCAGCGGCACGAGGCCGAAATGCGCGTAGGCCGCCATCGCCGCATAGGCGCCGCAGCCGAAGAACACCACGTGGCCGACGGACACCTGGCCGGCGTAACCACCGACGATGTTCCAGGCCGACGCGGCAATGGCATAGAGCAGGATCAGCGCGCCGAGCCGCTGCTGGAAGGGCGTCGTGAATACCAGCGGATAGGCGATCACGAGCGCCAGCGCGATGGCCGGCCAGATCCAGCGGCGCATCACGTCTTGCCCATCAGGTTTTGCCCATCAAGCCTTGCGGCCTGAACCAGAGGAAACAGAGAAACAGCGAATAGACCACGATGTCCTTGTAGATCGCGCCGATCCAGTAGGCCGATACGGATTCGATGACGCCGATCAGCAGCCCCGCGACCAGCGCGCCGGGCACGCTGCCGAAGCCGCCGAGCGACACCGTGACGAAGGCGACGATGCCGAGCGTCTCGCCGACCGTCGGCGCGATGTAGAAGAAGGTCGCGATCAGCGCGCCGGCAATCCCCGTCGCTCCGGCCGCGATCGCCCAGGCGATCGCCTGCATGCTATCGGGACGGATGCCCATCAGCTGCGCGGCGGTGGAATCTTCCGCCACCGCCAGCATCTTCGAGCCGAGCGAGGTGCGCGTCAGCAACAGATGCAGGCCGAGCGTCACCAGCAGCGCCACCACGCCGGCGAGCAGCCGCGAGGCCTGGATGCGAATGCCGAACATGTCGAAGGTGCCGCCGACGATATTTTCCGGCAGCGTCAGGAAGTTGGCGCCGAAAAAGCCGAACGCGGAATAGCGCAGCAGCAGTGCTAGCCCGAAGGTGCCGAGAATCTGCGCCAGCATCGGCCCTTTCATGACGCTGCGGATCAATCCGAAATAGACGATGATGCCGAGCGTCGCCAGCACCAGCGCCGCGGCCGGCGCGCCGAGCAACGGTCCTGCGCCGAGCAGCGTCCACACCATGAACGCCACATACATGCCGAGCATGACGAAATCGCCATGCGCGAAATTGACGATGTTCATCATGCCCCAGATCAGCGTGAGGCCGGAGGAGAACAGCGCATAGACCGCGCCGAGCAACAGGCCGCCGACGATCACCTGAACGAGGATGGGGGACATGCAGCGGCTACAGTCCTTGCGGGTTGAATCTTCGACGGCGTCATTGCGCGATTAGAAAAGGCGGGACCGAAGCCCCGCCTTTGTAGCGTTCTTATTGCCAGCCCTTGTAGGGCAACTCCGGCGCGGTCTTGGCCTGGTTCTTCGGCCACACCGCGACGTAGTTCTCGCCGTCCTGCAATTGGATCACGAGGCCCGCGGCCAGGATGTTCTGGCCCTTGTCGTCGAACTTGACGCCCTTGTAGCCCATGATCAGCTGCTCGGGTTTCAGGTCGGTCGCCTTCAGCGCGGCCTGGATCTTTGCCGGCTCAGTCGACTTGGCGCGGTCGATCGCGTCGATCAGCACGAAGAAGCCCTGCATCTGCCGCGCCGCGGTGTCGTCGAGGTCGTCGCCGCTCCTCTTCTTGTACATCTCGTTGATCAGATAGGACGGCGATCCGGCAGGACCGATCGCAAAGGACGAGCGGTTGAACACGCCCTTCGCCAGCTTGCCGACCGCCTTGATGAAGGACGGGTCCGAGAAGCCGGCATTGTCGGCGACCATCATCGGCGGCTTGTAATCCAGCGCCTGCATGGTTTTGGCGTACAGGATGGCGTCGGACTGATAGCAGACCATGATCACCACGTCGGGATTCTTGTCCTTCAGCTGCAGCACCTGGCTCTGCACGTCGGTGGTATTGGCATTGTAGGCGATGTCCTGCGCGATGCTGAGCCCATTCTCCTTGAATACGCTGGTGATGACGCCTGCGACCGAGGTGCCGTATTCGGTGTTCTCATGCACGATCGCGATGTTGTCGGTCTTCGCACCCTGAGCCTTCATGTCCTTCAGGAAGTCGAGATAGATTTTGGCGAAGTCGGAAGCGATCGGCGTGGTGCGGAAGAACCATTTGAAGCCGCGCTCGGTGAGGCTCGCCGCGACCGACTCGCCGTTCAGGTAAGGGATGCCGTATTTTTCCGCGATCGCGCTGGTCGTGAGCGTGATACCCGATTGATAGGAGCCGCTCAGCGCCACCACCTTCTCTTCCGTGATCAGCCGCAACGCCTGGTTCTGGCCGGTGGCGGGGCTGCCCTGGTTGTCGGCGAACACCACCTCGACCTTGGCGCCGCCAAGGCCCGCAAGCCCCGCGTTCTTCGCCAGCGGCAGATCGCCAAGCTCGGGATGCGCGTTGTTGATGATCTCCACCGCGGTCTCGATCGCGGCCTTGGCATGCACGCCGGCGCTCGCCGCGTTGCCGCTGAGCGGATAGACCGCGCCGATCTTGACGGTCTTGTCCTGCGCGGACGCCGGCCCGACGACCAAAATGGAAACCGCGGCGGCGCAGAGCAGCCCGGCGACGTACTTGAATGTCATGTTTGATGATCTCCGAAAACGCTTCCCACCCGATTGCCGAGACTGGAAATGCGGAGCTGCGCGACGCGCATGGCCCCCCGCGCTCCGTTCTTGTTCGGCGGGTCAGCATGGCATGGCGTTTTTACCTGAGCAATCGTCCGGACCTTGCCGCCTCAACCTGCCGCAGGTTTGCCGCAACGAATCCTCAAACACCGCGTCACGGCCCTCGCCCTTGCCAACCCCCTGATCCAGCGAGTAGAACGGCCTCAATCGGCGCGATTTCGCCAAATCCCGCGCCGCAATTGCCCGAACATCGGCTGCAAAACCTTGATCCTGTTCAGCAATTCTTGGGGAATGGTGTAACGGTAGCACAACAGACTCTGACTCTGTTTGTCTAGGTTCGAATCCTAGTTCCCCAGCCAACTGTTAAAAGTTGAATCCGGTGCACCTTAAGGTGGCGCTCAGCGCATTTCCCGGTACCTCAATGCGTCGACAATGACCTTGAGAGCTGCGGAATTCTGGCGCGCGCTCGGATAGTAGAGATAGTAGCCATCGAATTTTGGTGACCAGTCGGCCAACACCTGGACGAGGGCACCCGAGGCAATGTGCTGTTCTGCAAGATCCTCGGGGATATACGCGATGCCGTAGCCGTTCACGGCTGCATCGATCAGAGGCTGCGAGCTGTTGAACGTGAGCTGCCCATCGACCCTGACGCGCAGCTCGGGGCCGTCTTTTGCAAACTCCCACGCGTAAAGGCCGCCCGCCGCACCTTGCCGCGTGTTGATACAGGTGTGTTCGACAAGATCCTTGGGATGCTGGGGCATGGGATGTGCCGCCAGATACTCGGGTGACGCAATGGCAACCAAACGCCAATCGGGCCCGATGCGAACCGCGATCATGTCCTTCTCGACGCTTTCCCCAAGCCGCACACCGGCATCGAATCCGTCTTCGACGATATTACGAAACGTGCTGTCCAAACTGAATTCGACCTTGAGGTCTGGATAATTCTTCAGCACCGGTCGCAGCTTCGGCCATACCAGGCTGTAAAGCGCGTGATCGGACAGCGTGATTTTGATGCTTCCCGACGGCTTGTCGCGCAAGACCATAAGCGCGTCGATATCGCGTTCGATCTCCTCCACGCGCGGAGCGAGCGACTGGAACAGGCGTTCCCCGGCTTCCGTCAAACCAACGTTGCGGGTCGTCCGCGTAAGAAGACGGATGCCCATCGCGGCCTCAAGCTTCTTGATGGTGTGGCTGAGGGTCGACTGCGCGATGCCGAGCTTCGCCGCCGCTTTGGTAAAGCTCCGTTCGCGCGCCACCGCGAGGAACCAAAGAAGGTCGTTAAAACTCTGTTTTACCACGCATTTCCCCATTCCTTCTCGATTATTTATGGCTCCGGTCGATCAATGCAAGCGGATTGCGGCGGGTAATCGCGGGAATGCAGCGCAGCTATCTTTCGTTCAGCGAGGACCACCTCCCCTGGAAAGATGAAGCCATGCAGATCACCTACGACAGCACCTTGACCGAGTCCCCCGCCGCCCGCGGCGCCGTCGCCTCGTTAGCGCTATGCGTCGCGGTGCTCATCGCGTCCGAATTCATGCCGGTCAGCCTGCTCACCCCCATCGCCGACGGCCTGCACCTCACGGAAGGACAGGCCGGTCAGGCGATTTCTATTTCCGGAATCTTTGCGGTCCTGACCAGCCTTTTCATCTCGGCCCTGGCACGCAGCGTCGATCGCAAAACCATCCTCACATCGTTCTCCCTGCTGCTCATCATCTCGGGAAGTATTGTGACCTTCGCGCCGAACTACGCGGCGCTCATGCTGGGGCGGGTGTTGCTGGGCATCGCCATCGGCGGCTTCTGGTCTATGTCAACGTCAGTGGTTATGCGTCTCGTGCCGGAAAAAGACGTGCCGCGCGGCCTGGCTTTGCTGAACGCCGGCAACGCGATCGCAGCTACCGTGTCAGCACCGCTCGGCAGCTATCTCGGCGCCGTGATCGGGTGGCGCGGCGCGTTCTTCTTTGTCGTACCCCTCGCGGTCCTCGCTCTCCTGTGGCAATCGATCGGCCTGCCGCCGCTGCCCGGCAAAGCGCAGCGGTCGAAAGTCTCGGGCGTGTTTGCGCTGCTGCTGCGCCCCCAGGTCGCGCTCGGTATGGCGTCCATTTTCCTCCTGTTCATGGGGCAGTTCGCGCTCTTCACGTATCTGCGCCCGTTCCTTGAAACCGTCGCGCATTTCCGTATCTCGATGCTTTCGCTTACATTGCTTGTCATGGGGCTCGCGGGTGTTGCGGGCACATGGTGCATCAGCCGCCTCTTGCGCGCCCGTTTGTATTCCATCCTGATCGCCATTCCGCTGGTGATGGCCGTGCTCGCGGGTCTCCTCATCCTGTTCGGTTCGGTCCAGCCGGTCGTCGCGGCCCTGCTTGCAGTATGGGGATTCTTCGGGACCGCCGCCCCGGTCGGCTGGGGCACATGGCTAAGCCGTGTTCTTCGCGATGAAGCCGAGACAGGTGGAGGATTGCAGGTCGCGATCATTCAGCTCGCGATCACGGCGGGAGCTGCCGTGGGGGGCGTATTCTTTGATCGATATGGCTGGTCCAGCACTTTCACGCTTGCCGCCGCGCTCTTGCTGGGATCATCGTTCGCGGCCGCCGCAGCATGGTTCAACAACGAGCGGCGCGCGATCGAAACGTCGCTCAGCGTTTAAGTCGAAGGAGATCACTCATGGAAATCAAGCGAAGTGGTACACAGCCATCCCAAAAAGGACCCGAAGCATGGTTCACGGGAACCGTCCGCATTGATCCGCTGCATGCCGCGCCGGAACCAGCACGCGTCGCCATGGCGTACGTCACCTTCGAGCCAGGCGCGCGGACAGCGTGGCATACGCACCCGCTCGGCCAGACCCTGATCGTCACGTCCGGGTTCGGCCGCGTACAACGCTGGGATGGGTCGATCGAAGAAATCCGTCCCGGCGACGTCGTGTGGTTCGAGCCGGGCGAAAAGCACTGGCACGGTGCCGCGCCCAACACGGCAATGACCCATATCGCCATTCAGGAAGCGCTGAATGGAAGTCCTGTCGAGTGGCTTGAAAAAGTCAGTGATGCGCAATACGCGCCCTAAGAGGCTCAAGTTCTCGAACCGGGACGTTGCAATCCAGTTGATACTGGCAGCCGGCGTTATCTATCTTGGAACAACCGGAGGTGCCATGGCGCAACAACGCATAAGGATTTCTTCGGAGTGGGGCAATGTAGCGGCCGACCTGGCGGACAATGAGGCCGCCCGGTCGCTTGTTCGGCAACTGCCGCTCACGATCCCGATGCGGGATCACATGCAGCAGGAAAAGACCGGAAATCTGCCTGTCCCTTTGCCGAAGGTTGCCCGCCAAACGGTTTTTTCGAAGGGCATGCTGGGCCTTTGGGATTCCGATCACTTCGTCATTTATTATCGCGATGGACAGGTTCCCCAACCCGGCATCGTCGTGCTGGGGCAGGTGACTGGAGACGTATCGATTTTCGACCGGCCAGGACCTGTCACGATTCTGGTGACAAGCGGCGACTAACCACCACACCGACTGGCCCGCGATTGTGGGTAATCATGCTGATGATGATTTGGTACGAATGCGGCTTCACATGGTCTGCGAATACGTTTTTAGATCTCCGAATGTCGAGCGAATTTCTTTTGCTGGGGCGATGCAAAAAGTTCAAAACGTATTGGCGAACCCCAGCCAACAACATTCCGCGGTCCGGTAATATCATTGCATGCGAGATGATCACACATCGCGCCCCATCACGTCTTTACTGCCGCGAGGTGCCGGCCACCATTTCGTTGTTTATGGCGACGCCTGCTCCGGGGTCCCGGGCGCTCCGCACGAAGAGACGTTTGCGGCCGTCAACGCCGTGTTGCGGCGGCTGAAGCCGTTTCCCGAGTTTATTGCATTTCTGGGCGACGAGATCGTCGGACTAAGCGCCAGTCCCGATGAATTGCGAGCGCAATGGCGCTATTGGCTCGACCGTGAAATGGGATGGCTGGATCGCAAGCGAACACCGCTTTGGCACACTACCAGCAACCACGGCACCTATGATGCGATGAGCGAAAGCATCTTCAAGGAGATGCTGCCCGATATTCCGCGTAATGGGCCTGAGGGTCAGGAGGGATTATCCTACTGGGTGCGTCGCGGCGACCTGCTGCTGGTGTTCGTGCACACGCTTTGGACGGGGCTCGGCGGCGAGGGTCACGTTGAAACGGAGTGGCTTGCCCGCGTTCTTCGCGAACACAACGATGCTTCGCATAAGCTCGTCCTTGGCCATCATCCGATTCATCCCGTCAACGGATTCAGCGGCCCATACCAGCGAGAAGTGGGACCCGAGCACGGCGCAATTTTCTGGGACGTGCTCGTTCACAACAATGTACTGGCCTATTTTTGCAGCCATATTCTTGCTTTTGACGTTCAGGTTCATCGCGGCGTGCTGCAAATCTGCACCGCGGGAGCCGGCACCGCCCACCGGATGCCGGAGGGCATCGAATATCTTCACTGTGTGCAAGCATGCGTGGACAAGGAGGGGCTGCGCTATCAAGTGCTCGATACCGACGGAAAAATGCGCGAACGCCTGGCGTGGCCCATCAGGCTTCCCGAGCAACGCTGGACGAGACTACCTGACGGCCAGAGCAATTCGCCCATTTCGGCCGGCATCGATAGCGGGCGGCTGGTGGCGTTTCGCTTCTCCGGCAACGCGGCGCCGCCTGAAACAGCCGGCGCACAAACGCTGGTTTCGGCTTTTGATCTCGGCCAACAGGCTTCGCTGTGGGTCGGGTTGCGGGGACCCGATCAGCGCCTGTGCGCGATCATAGCGCCCGAGCCGGGTCGCAGTCCTCACTACTGGCTCGGGCCTTCGCTTTTGCCCAACGCGCCTTTCGATATCGAACTACTCCAGCACGGCGGCATGGGACCGGGTGGCCTGATGTATCGGCGTGACCAATCCGAGCGCTGGACGTCGTTAAGCGCCGCGTCGCCGTGGGGGATGGAACGCTTGTCCTGGCCCACGCACCTAAGCGTCGGGTGTGGGCAGCGCGGTCACGACCACATGCGCTTTCTCGGAACGTCGCTCGCGATATCCGTGCTGGAGAACCGCCTCGAGATGCAAGCCGCAGACCGCAATCCATGACACGCCGGCCTGCGGCGGGGGTTGGCAACATTCGCGATTGCATAAAAGGCGTTCCCGTTCCAAGTTTCGGTAAATGGTTCACGCGCCAGCAGAGCTATCCCGGGATGAGACCACGCTTGTTCATCGATCGATCGAACGGCGAGGCCGCGGCAATCGGCGTCGTCATCGGTTGCTTGCTGGTGGCGGCGCCGGCCTTCGCGCAAGACGGCCTTGAGGCCGCGCCGTCAAAACTCGACCTGCAGATCCCGCGCGATCCGCCCGGCGAGCAATGCCGCCTGCTTGGGCCGCCGAATGTCGCTGCGCTCGCCCCGGTTTCCATGCACAGGACCTTTCACGACGATTTCGACGAGCACCCGTTGTCGCAGGGCAAGTGGGTGTCGCACTACGCCGGAGGCGCTGCCTGGCCGGATGCGCGCTACTGGGGCGGCGACGGCTCCGACTTCAAGCGCAAGACCGCCTGGAATGGCGAGCAGCAGATTTACGTTGACCCGCGCTATGGCGGGCGGGCAACGACCCCGCTGGGGCTCGATCCATTCAAGGTCCAGGATGGAATCCTGTCGATCGTGGCAAGCCGCACGCCGCCGGCGCTGAAGCAGGTGCTGTTCGACAACGAGTATGTGTCGGGCATCCTCACCACGCAGAGTTCGTTTTCGCAGAAGCACGGATATTTCGAGATTCGCTCAAAGATACCGGTCGGCAGCGCGGTGTGGCCGGCGTTCTGGCTGCTTGCCGATGACGGCGGCTGGCCTCCCGAAATCGACGCCATGGAAGGCCGCGGCGGGCGGCCCGGCGACCTGGTGATGACCACGCATTGGCGCATTCCGAGCGGCGTGGTCAAATCCTGCGGGTTCGACTTCTCGGTGCCGGATGCGTCCGAGCACTTTCACGATTACGGCGTGCTGTGGCTGACCGACCGCATCGTCTATTTCGTCGACCGCGAACCGGTGTCGGACATCAAGGTACCGATCGGGTTCGAGGATCCGATGTACATGATCGTCAATCTGGCGATGGGCTCGAAATTCTTCATCGGGGTCGGAGCGGTGGACGCCAGCTCTCCTGCCACGGTCGCATTCGAGATCGACAGGATTTCGGCCTGGCAGATCGATCCGTGATATGGATGGCGGCGCATGGTGCAAGGCCGACGCCGCAACCGCGCTCGCGCTGGAGACGTGCATGACCGGAACATTGTCGCGCCGGCACTTCGCGAAGCTCGCAGGCGCCTCCGCCCTTGCCGTGGCCGGGCTTGCAAGAGCGGATGACACCCTCGACCGGCATGCCCCGGCTCGCTTCCCGCCTGGTTTCATCTGGGGCACCGCGACCTCGGCCTATCAGATCGAAGGCGCCGTCGACACCGACGGCCGCGGCCGCTCGATCTGGGACACGTTCGCGCATACGCCCGGCAAGATCGGCGATCATAGCAATGCCGATCGCGCCAACGATCACTATCATCGCTACCAGGAAGACGTCGGCCTGATCGAACGGCTTGGCGTGCGCGCCTACCGATTTTCGATCGCGTGGCCGCGGGTATTTCCCGAAGGGCGCGGCGCGCCAAATCCCAAAGGGCTCGACTTCTACCACCGCCTGGTGGACGAACTGCTCGCGCGAAACATCGAGCCGTTCGCCACGCTATACCATTGGGACCTGCCGCAAGCGCTGCAGGACAGCATCGGCGGCTGGCAGTCCAGCGACACCTCAAAAGCATTCGCCGACTATGCAGGCTATGTGGCGGAACGCCTGAGCGACCGGGTGAAAAATTTCTTCACGCTGAACGAAGCCGGCAGATTCGTGAACTTCGGTTATGGATGGGGCATCGACGCGCCCGGGTTGAAACTGCCGACCCGGCAATTGAACCAGGTCCGCCACCATGTTGCGCTCGCCCATGGTCTCGCCGTGCAGGCGATCCGGGCGCGCGGCCGAGCCGGCACCAGGGTCGGCGTCGCCGAGAACATCGCCGCCTGCCTGCCGGCGATCGATACGCCGGAAAACATTCGCGCCGCCGAGATCGCCACGCGCGAACTCAATGCCGGCTTCCTGAATGTGATCCTGCAAGGCGGATATACCGACACCTATCTTGAATTCACCGGCGCCGACGCGCCGGTCCATACAGCGGAGGAGCTGAAGATCATTTCCTCGGCGAACGATTTCGTTGGGCTGAACATCTATGCACCGCAATACTACGTGGTCGCATCCGACCGTGCGCCGGGATTTTCGGTGCTGCCGTTTCCCGCCTCGTTTCCGCATATGAATTCGGAATGGCTCAGGATCGGCCCGGAAGTCATCTACTGGACCCCGCGGCTGGCGGCCAAGATCTGGAATCTGGACACCATTTACATCAGCGAGAACGGCACCTCGGGTGCGGACGAGCCGGCTGCCGACGGCCACGTCTATGATCTCGACCGCATCATGTACCTGCGCAACTACCTGACCCAGCTGCAGCGCGCCACCGCCGAGGGCGTGCCGGTCAAGGGCTATTTCCTGTGGAGCCTGATGGACAATTTCGAATGGATTTTCGGCTTCGAGAAACGGTTCGGCCTTTATCGCGTCGATTTCGACAGCCTGGTCCGGACGCCGAAACTCAGCGCATCCTTCTACCGCGACGTGATCGCAAGGAATGCGATCGGGGCGTGAGGCGAAGGGCGATGCGGCCCCTCACCCCTCCACCGGTGGGGTGCCGTGGGTGTGAAACGACTCGATCGTCTTCAGGCCCCACGCTTGCCCCTTCTTGCGCTCCGCTTCCGTCCACACGATCGGCTTCCAGTCCGGCGCCAGGATCAGCCGCGCGCCCGCGTTGGCGACTTCGACGCGGTTGCCGCCGGGTTCGTAGACGTAGAGGAAGAAGGTCTGCTGGATGGCGTGCTTGTGCGGGCCGGTCTCGATATAGACGCCGTTCTCGAGAAAAATATCCGCGGCGCGCAGGATGTCCTCGCGGCTGTCGAGCGCGTAGGTGACGTGGTGGAAGCGGCCGGGCGCTTGATAGTGGTCGCGCGAATAGGCGAAGTCGTAGCTCTTGTTCGACATCGTCATCCACATCGCGGCCTCGGTGCCGTCGTCCAGCACGATCTGCTCGGTCAGCCGGCAACCGAGATAGCTCTCGAAGAAGATGCGGTTGGCCCTGATATCCACCGCGAGGCAGTTGAGGTGATCGAGGCGGCGGACATTGACGCCGCGCGCCGGAAAGCGCTGCGCCTGGTTCTTCAGCGCCGACTTCAGCTCCGGCGGCGGCTCATACCATTCGGTCTCATAGTACAGCTCGATGATATGCCCATCCGGATCGCGGCAGCGGAATGCCGGGCCGTAGCCGAGGTCGCCTTCGCTCCAGCCGATCTCGAATTCCGAACCCCTCAGCGCGGCGACGCGGCGCTGCAGCGCCTGCTCGCTGCGCGCCCGCAGCGCCATGTGGCCCATGCCCGACGTTTTCGAGGCCGTGAGCTTCAGCGAATAGCGCTCGTAGTCGTCCCAGCCGCGCAGGTAGACCGACTCGCCCTGCCGGCCGCTGACCGTCATGCCCATCACATCGACGAAGAATTTCAGGCTCTCCTCGGGCTTCGGCGTCAGCAATTCCATGTGGCCGAGATGGGCGAGATCGAAGATCGGCTCCGGTTTCATATAGCCTCCACTAGAGCAGCGTCCGCGTCAGATCGTCGAACAACTCATCCACTGCCACTTCACGGGGAATCAGCCCCTGCTGCGCGGCGTAGCGGATGATCATCCCGAGCGAACGGCGCATCTCGTTCGCGCTGAAGCTCGGCGACGCTGTCCGCGCCCGCGCCGCGCTCTCGCGCAGCAGCCTGAACACTTCGCGCACCGCTTCCGGATGATCGCGGGACAGTTCGTGGCTGACCACGACCATATGATTGATCGGCAGCACCTGATGTCTGGCAAACCACGCCTTCTCTTGCGCCGCGACATCGGCGAATAACGGTTTGAGGTCCGGATGGTCCGACTTCTCGCCGAGCACCGCGTCGAGCTCGCCGTCGATCAGCATCTGGACGATCTGCGCGCCCTGCGGCGCGCGGCGCGTGGTGTCGCGGAATTCGGCGACATGGGCATCCTCGAAGGTGACCCAATGGATCGACTCGAGGTCGACGCCGTGGTCGTTGGCGAGGATGCCGCGCAGCCATGCGCCGGTCGTGGTCGTAAACGAGCGGATGCCGACCCGCTTGCCGTTCAGGTCGGCGGGCCTCAGCGTTCCGCGTCGCGCGTTATACAGCGCGAAGGCGTGCTGAGACCGCGCCACCACGACCACCGGCAGCAGGACCATCGGCTTGCCGAAACTTTTGGCCATCAAATAGGTAACGATCGCCATCTCGGAGACGTCGAAGGCCTGCTGGCGGACCATCGGCTTGAACCCCTTGTGGGCCGGCGAGTAATCGGCGAACTCCAGCGCCACGGAATCCGATTTGATCGATCCGTCCTTCAGCGCGGCGGTGCAGGCATGGTCGCCGAGCAATGTCTTCAGCCGCCTCGTCACGTCAATCCGACTCCGGCCTGTCGAGATACACCAGGCCGGCCTTGGCGAGCGGCTCGCGCATATTGTACATGTCGAGTCCCAGCGCGCCGGACGCCAGCAGCTTTCGTTTGCCCTCCTCGTCGGCCTGGCGCTTTTCGCCCTTTGTGACGACCTCGGCGACATCCTTGCGGCGGACCACGACGACGCCATCGTCATCCGCGATCACCGCATCGCCTGGATTGACGTTGATGCCGGCGCAGACCACAGGGACGTTGACGGCGCCGAGCGCCGCCTTGACCGTGCCCTTGGCTGAAATCGCCCTCGACCATACCGGAAAACCCATCTCGCGCAGCGTTTTGACGTCGCGGCAGCCGGCATCGAGGACGAGGCCCTTGACGCCGCGCGCTTTCAACGCCGTCGCAAGCAGGTCGCCGAACATGCCGTCGCTGTTATCGGCGCTGCAGCCGACCACCAGCACGTCGCCGGCGCGGCACTGTTCGACCGCGACATGGATCATCCAGTTGTCGCCGGGATGCGCCAGCACCGTCACCGCGGTGCCTGCGGCCTCGCCGCCGGCCCAGATCGGGCGCATGTAGGGTTTCATCAGTCCCGCACGGCCGTAGGCCTCGTGCGCCGTCGATACGCCGAGCGCGCCGAGCCGCTTGACGCCGTCGGCATCGGCGCGATCGATGTTGCGGACAACAACCGTCTTCATATCAACTCCTCCACTGCTATCGGGAACAGCCGCTGGTAGGCCTCGCCATAGGTCATGGCCTTGCCGGAATTGCGGCCGCCCTGCATGCCCCGTTGCAGCGCGACGCGCTCGTAATAGGCCCACAGGTGTTTTTGCGCCCCCAGGATTTCGAACGTCTTGCGCTTCAGATCCCAGACCTCGTCGATGTTGAGGATCACCTGCGGCTTGAAATTGCACATTTCGGGCTGGTGCGGCTCGAACAGGAATACCGGCGGCGCGCTGTAGGAATAGTCCGCCTGCGGCTTGTGGCCCATCGCCTGCGCCACGATGCGGGCCTCCTGCGCATAGGCCGCCGCCGCCGGGTGATCGACATTGTAGGGGTCTTCCAGCGAGTGCGTCAGCACAAAGCTCGGATTGAGCTCGCGGTAGATGTCGATCAACCGCTCCATATGCGCATCGGTGAGGCGCAGCGGATAGTCGCCGGCGTCGAAGAACTCGATCTCGGCCCCGAGCGCCGCAACGGCGCGTTCGGCCTCGTCCCTGCGGCCGGCCTTGACCTTGTCAAGCGTCATGCCGGGCTGCTTCCAGGCGAATTGCGACTCGCCGCGCTCGCCGAAGGCCAGGCAGACGATCTTCACCCGATAGCCCTTTTTGGCATGCAGCGCGATCGCGCCGCCGGCGCGCCAGACAAAATCTCCCGGATGGGCGGACACCACCAAAGCCGTTTTCGACATGCCACTTCCTTCTCGCATTATCTCGCGTTGGCCGGGGCATGAACATGCCACAACTCGGCGCGCCAGTGCAGGGCGATGATCGCCATCACCAACAGCCCGGTCGCCGCATAGAGCGACGCGGTGGCGACGAAGCCGATCTCGCCGATCAAATTACCGGCCGCCAACAGGCCGAGCGGCAGGCTGTAGATCGCGAGCATGCGCACGCCCATCACCCGGCCGCGGAAATGCTCGCTCGCGGTGCGCATCAGGATCACCGCGATCGAGATCATGGCAAGACTCTGCAGGAACCCGGCCGCCATCAGGCAGGCCATCGCCGCCGGCACGCTCTGGATATGGGCAAACACCAGCAGCGTCGCGTACCATGCCGCGGTGGCACCGATCATCAGCCGCGCCACGCGGACGCCACCGACCAGGCTGAGCGCAATCGAACCCGCAAGCGAACCGACCGCGAAGCTTGCCGAGAGATATCCGAGCGCGGTCTGGCTCGCGCCATAGATGTCGCGGGCGATATAGGGCAGCAATCCGTTGGACAGTGGGTACGCGGTCAGGTTGGCGAGGAACGCGATCCAGATCGCGGCGCGCATCCGCGGCGTGGTCCAGACATAGGCGACGCCCTCCTTGAGGTCGCGCAGCGGCGAGCGCCGCAGCGCGCCCACCACCGCTTCGTCGACCGGGTGCGGCTTGGATGGCGCCACGACGCAGAGCGTGAGCAGCGTACTGGCGAGATAGAGCGAAACGATTGCGGCGTAAGCCGCGCCCATTCCGAGCGCCGCGAACAGGCCCGCCCCGCTCAGCGCCCCCGCAAAGCGCGCGAGGTCCATCGTGGTGCGGGAGATGCTGATTGCCCCGATCAGCTGATGGTGCGGCATGATAGTCGCGACCAGAGCGCCGCGCACGCCGAGATCGGAGGGGCGCACCAGGCCCATGATCGTCGCGATGACGAACACATACAGCGGGCTCAATGCCCCGGTGAAGGCCAGCAGCATCAGCGTGGCGGAAAGCGCGACATAGATCCCGCGCATTGCCGCGAGCAGGTTGCGGTGTCCGATGCGATCGCCGGCGACCCCGAACATCGGCGCAATCAGGGTGCCGACATAGGTGAGCGCCGCGAACAGCGTCAGCAGCAGCACCGAGCCGGTCTCGACCAGCACATACCAGCCGAGGATCAGCGTCTCCATCTCGAAGGCCCAGGAGGTGAGCAGATCGGCCGGCC
>C688J35102_120990059_pt1 | contig 21999 bp, 17 predicted proteins | sample HopSoiMetagenom2_FD_35102 | JGI IMG/M metagenome (IMG submission 35102)
CGTCGTGGGCGATTGGGATGAGTCATTCTTTTTGTACAGCGAGGAAGTCGACTATCTGCGAAGGGTACGCGAAAGAGGGCTCGTTGTAGCGTATGTTCCGCAAGCGCAAGTAGTTCATATCGGAAGGGAATATTTGCGAGATTCGCGTCTGTCGGCGCTGATGAGTGCGAATCGAATCCGATACTACCGGCGCTATCATGGGCCGCTCGCAGCGGCCGCGTTCAGGTTAGGCATCATCGTGGGAGAAGCTGTACGCGCCTTTGTCGGGCCGGGACACAGGGCTGCGTTGCGAGCGGCCATGACACCCTGGACGCCGCCGCCCGAGACCCAACCGCATCAGCCGGCTCGCCGCGATAACCTGGACGCGCTAAAGCCGAGCACCGAACCTACGCACTCCGGATCTGCAATCGGAATCGAAAGGAGCTAACAAGTTGTTCGGCATGACTCGTTCCTCCTCGACTTGGTCGCTAATTGTTGGGGTCACGGCTCTGGCACTTGCGACCGTCCTCCGCACATCAATCGCATCGTCCGATCCAGTGCGGCTCCGCAGCGTGGATGGGGGTCAGGACTACTATCGTAAATTCTCGAACGGGCTGTCATCTGACCCGAGCTACTTCCCGCTCGCTGTCTGGTTTGAATCCGTCCTGGACCAAGGAAATGTAAGTCTTGATAAGGATGTCGGGTTGAATCTATACGTCGCGCTCACCGCCAACAGCGACTTGTCGTTAGTTCAGAGAAATGGCATGAGGGCCATTCTTCAAGACCAATGGCGAACCGACCAGTCCGCCACCGATGCACCCGCCGTCGCCGGATGGTTAGTAGCCGACGAGGTGGACATGACGCACGGCCCCGGAGCGGGCTACACGATGCTACAAAATGTGCTTGCTCAACTCCCGAACGATCGTCGCATGCGTTACAGCAACTACGGCAAGGGGGTCATGTTTTGGCAGACGGATGAACAGGCGGCCCGGTTCGTGAATGATTTCCAGCAAGTCGTCTCAAACGATATTTACTGGTTCACCGATCCCAACGTTTCGCGCAAAGCCGAGGGGGGCAAGCTGCTCAATGGTGGTCAGCCCCTGACGCCTCTCCAGACGCGGCGCGCGGCGAATTATGGCCAAACGGTCAGCCGTATGCGCGCCCTCGCCAAAGGGCAACAGCCGATTTGGAATTTTGTGGAGGTGGGCTGGCCTGCCAGCGAGACGGCGGCGCAGGGTAGCCGAGCAATCCAGCCTGCTGAAGTCAGGGCCGCAGTGTGGCACAGCATCATCGCCGGGGCGCGTGGTATCATCTATTTCAACCACAGTTTTGGTGGGCCTAATCCTACACAGCACTGCTTGCGTGAGCCGGGTTATACGGCCGTGCGCGCCGCCGTAAAGAGCACAAATCAGCTCGTCACGCAGCTTGCGCCGGTGCTCAACGCGCCATTCGCGGACGGGTTCGCCAGCGCCCCTCCATCCGTCGAGGCCATGGCGAAGTTACATGATAGCAAGTATTACGTATTTGCTGGCAGCAGGGAGAATGTCGAAAGCACAGCTACGTTCTTGTTGGCGGGTGTCGACAACGGCACAGCGACCGTGCTTGGCGAGAACAGGACGACTCCTATCTCAAATGGTCGGTTCTCGGATAACTTTGGAGATGGGAATGCGGTCCATATTTACAGGATTGACGGTCAGTGAGTTGGCGCCTGCGGTACATAATACCTGAGCGCGAAGAGCGGCGGTCCATCCCAGTGTGTTCCCCTGCTCCTGTCCGCGCCCATCCAGCCGAATCTGGCGGTTCGCCGGAAGGAGGGCGCAGATGCGAATGGCGGTGATCACAAAGAGCTTCGCGCCCGACTTCGAACTCTGCGCGGACTTGCACCAGTCCGTTCTCGAATATTCGCCGGATTCGGTACAACATCACATCATTGTGCCTCGTCGGGATCTCAAACTTTTTAGCCGCCTCGCGGATTCACGCACGCGCATTCTGTGCGAGACCGAATTCCTGCCGAGTTCGTTCGTACCGGTACCGTTTGCGACCTTCACAGTCAATTTGCGGCAGCCGTTCCCGCCGGTGCGTGGCTGGATCCTGCAACAGCTAATCAAGCTGGCTGCGGTCGCCGCATCCGAGGATGACGTTGTACTCGTCGCGGACTCGGATGTCGAATTCGTTCGACCATTTACGGTCGAAACGTTTGTTGTAAACGACGTGGTGCGTCTCTACAAGAAACCTGGCGCTATTTCCAAGCAGCTGCCGCGCCACATGGTGTGGCAGCGGATTGCCCGCGCGCTGCTGGGGCTGCCGGCGGCAGATCCGCCATACACTGATTACATCTCGGCTATGGTTGCCTGCGACCCGCGGATCGTCCGGCGAATGCTTGAACGGGTGACAGCCACCACAGGGCGTCCGTGGACCACTGCGATCACCGGACAGCTACATTTCTCCGAGTGGATGCTCTACGGCATATTCGTTGACGAGATAATGGGCGCGCCGGCTAACTCGCTCACGTCGGACGACCCTCTTTGCCTGGCATACTGGGATGAGACGCCGCTGAATCGTGAAGGCGCGATCGACTTTCTCAAGGGCGTCCGGCGTACCGATATCGCCGCGATGATCTCGGCGAAGTCTCGCACCCCGCTGGCGGTCCGCCGCGCGGCATTCGCCGATTGCAAGCCGAACCACTCTAACGTGAAATGTTAGACCTACCTGGAAATAAGATGCTTGCTCACATTTTTTCCGTTACGAGATGCAGGATGCCCTTTGATAGGCATTTTCAGTTCGCCGTCTTAGTTCAGTCGGTGTTCGCTGACGGAACAGGTTGAATTATGCGGACCGGCAAAGTTGTTTCTGGAGTCAACCCAAGTGGTCCGGCAACGCTGCGCCAGCAAGAAATCGAATTCCGTCGGCTCAAGAGAAAGAAACTGCATCTTCCAGTACTTCTGTTCTTGCTTGCCTTGGTCGTGCCGTGGGTGATTTTCATCGCCCCGCTGCGAATGTCGCTCTACCGGTTCGTCCTGCTCGTCACGATCTTGCTATGTTTGGGAAGGTGGATCGCCGGGAAGGCAGGGCGGATAAGGTTTCCAGACATTTCACTGTTACTGTTTTCGTTCTGGTGCACGCTCAGCTACGGTGTGAATAATGGAGTCGCAGTGTCCGTACAGTCTATGGGAATTGAGTTTCTCGAAACTGTCGGCCCTTATTTTTTGGCCCGATGCTACATCCGTGACGCAGAGGACTTCCACAACGCGGTTCTGTTACTTTTTCGGGTTGTGACATTCTTATTGCCGTTCTCCATTATTGAATGCGTTACTGGGCAAAACATCTTGCGCGAGCTGTTTGCGGTGATTCTCCCCACGCGATCCGATCTGCCGGCGCTGCGAGGAGGCCTAACTCGGGTGCAATCGGTTTTTGATCATCCGATCCTGTTCGGGGTCTGTACTGGCAGTATTGTTGGTCTGGTTCATTTGGTCCTCGGGCACAATAGGAGCTTCTTCCAGCGTAACCTTAGGACCGGCATTGTCGCCGCAACATCGGCACTGTCGCTGTCCTCCGGGCCCATAGTTGGCGTAGTCATTCAGGCGTTCCTACTGGGCTGGAACGCGTTCTTAGGAGAGTTCAAAATAAGGTGGAAGATTTTGATCGGGATCTTGGTGTCGATTACCGTCGCGATCGAAATGGTTGCCAACCGATCTGCGATAGAAATTGTCACCACTTTTTTCGTATTTGATCCGGCCTCATACTGGTTTCGCAGAATAATATGGGAAGTTGGAATGCAGTCTGTCTTCAATCAGCCGTATCTCGGAGTTGGGAAGAACGACTGGGAACGACCCGAATGGATGCCACCAAGCATTGATAACTTCTGGCTTGCCCAGGCGGTCTCCCACGGATTACCGGCCGCTTTCTTGTTGCTGCTCACGTTTTTTTCCATCTTCTTGGCGACAGGATTCAAGAAGCGGCTTGGCTACAAGCTGAGCGCGTATCGTGCCGGCTTCCTAATTAGCATGACGGGGTTTTTTCTGGTCGGGTGGACGGTCGCATTCTGGGACGCCGCCTATGTTCTCTTCCTATTCCTTATGGGAAGCGGAGTTTGGATGCTGGATGTTGAAAGCAAGGAAAAAGGCATCTTGCAGCTTAAGGGAGTCTAGAACTTTAATTCTTCCGCTCGCCTCGGGCCTTACATCTCAACTGATTCCAACGGGCTAACAGGACACTTGGTTTAATGCGGATCGCTTACCTCGTTCCAGAATTTCCCGGTCAAACTCACGTCATGTTCTGGCGCGAACGGGCTGCATTGCAGCACATAGGTATCACCACCTATCTCGTTAGTACGCGACGGCCTCCGAAGAGAATAAAGTCTCATGATTGGGCAGAGATGGCAGAGAGTCAGACATTTTACCTTGGTGACATCGGATTGGTCGACCTTTTTCAGCTTATAAGGCACTCTATCCGGTTCGGGCCAAGAGCATGGATCAGGGCTGTGAAGGCATCGGTTAGAGGGAATTCGCTAAAAGACGGGCTGTTGAATTTGGCACTCCTACCACTTGCCGTACGTCTAATCATACATATGCGAGTCTATAAGTTGACGCATGTCCATTCGCACTCATGCGCGAATGCTGCGCTCGTTGCCATGCTCGCGAACAGACTTGGACATATGAGCTACAGCTTAACACTGCATGGCGACCTAGGGGATTACGGGCGCCAACAACCACTCAAATGGCGCCACGCGGCGTTCGCGATCGCAATAACCGAAAGACTTTATAAGCAAATCCACCAACAATTGCGCGAAGACCTTGTACCGAGGATAGGCCTAGCGCCCATGGGAGTTGATCCGGAAGTCTTCAAGAGGACAGAACGATACTCCCCTTGGAGAGGTATCGGCCCACTTCGACTATTTTCGTGCGCGCGCCTGAACCCCAGCAAGGGGCATCAACACCTGATTACTGCTGTATCATTGCTAAAAAGCTCCGGTCTGAACGTTTACCTTGAGATTGCAGGAGAGGATGAAACGGGCGGCAGTGGTTTCCATTGTGAGCTTGGTAAGCTCATCATGAACCTCCAGCTAGCCGATACTGTCACGCTGCTTGGCGCGGTCAATGAACAACGCGTATTGGAGAGTTTAAGGAGAGCGCATTTGTTTGTTCTTGCTTCGCTCAGCGAGCCGCTTGGTGTTGCGATTATGGAGGCGATGAGTTGCGAAACGCCGGTTATTGCAACAAATTCGGGCGGAGTACCGGAGTTAATCGAACACGGTGTGGATGGATTTTTGGTGCCTCCAAATAACCCGACTGCCTTAGCGGAGGCCATTCGCCTTCTTGGCAATAGTCCAGCCTTAGCAGAGCAGCTTTCCGACTCTGGTCGATCAAAAATCGTTCACCGTTTCAATCCTAACGTAAGTGCCAGGACTTTAGGCCGCCTGCTTGAACAGATGAAGGGTTTGTCAGCAGATGAAGGTGACATTTGAGGACTAATAAGGAGCAACCCGCCTCAGGCGCAACCGAGAATGCGTAACTAGTGGCAAACTCCGTCATGCCAAAGAATGCGCCGACGCCTACTGGACTTGTGTTCGTGCGCGCGGTGAATAGAGAGCCACGACAGATCGGATCGCGCCCGTTTACAAGCCGCGCGGTCCGCACGGCAATCCTTGAGGCTTTCCGAGCTGATAGCAATCGCGAAGAATGCAGAAGTTGATGGGCATTCCAGGCGTGGGCGTGTGGGTGAGGATCATGTATCGCTTTTTACGAAGACCAATGGAGAATTACAAGGGTCGCCACATTGGGTGTGCTCCAGGCACTCATGAAGCCGTCTCAGCGATGATCTCCAAACATCTGAAGCAATCCAAACGTGCCGCTATTCTCGACATCGGCGCGCATTCGGGAGCGCTCCTTCTTAGACTTCAGGACGACCTCGGCTTTTCAGACATCAGTGGCACTGATCTTGATCCCACGAGATTTGATGTCCCTGGAGCCGACTTCAAGCTGGTGGAGCTCAACCGGCCCTTTGCACATTATTTCGACAAGAAGTTTCAAGTCGTAACCGCAACCGACGTGATCGAGCATCTCGATAGCCCGCGCGCATTTTTAGCTGAACTTCATTCGATTATAGAAGAAGATGGAGTTTTGGTTATTTCACTTCCCAATGTCGCTGCGTGGCAAGGTCGCATCAAGTTCTTGCTAAAGGGCGAGCTATGGGGATTCGGAGAACGAAACTATAGAACGCAACGCCATATCTCACCTATCACAGGCGAGCAGATGGTCCTGATGATGCGCGAGATTGGCTTTAATGTTGTTGATTATGGGTCGGCCGGTTCTTTCTCGACCACGTTGATGAAAGTCTTAACTTTCCCGGCATGGGGTCTTTCGACCTTTCTCAATGGCATATCCCCCCTTGGAGAGGTCGCGATATTCCTTGCTAGAAGATCGAGTCCAGACCAAAACTTGAAGATCCCATCCCATTACGAAAATAGGTGGAGCGGAATTCCGGATAACGCTGGTCTTTGAATGCGCCATCAACTGCAGGTTTGCCACTTCGTCTGCGCATTGAGCAAAGATTTTCTGTGTACCAGTCCTGAGATTGCCGCCGGCTACCAATCCCGCGGGATCGGTCCAGGAATTCGCAGAGAGTGCACAGCTGTCGACCCAACTGGTTCGTTGCTCACCAGCACGAATAGCCCTCTTCCGATCCGGACAAGCGCTACCGCTGCGATGGCGCGCCCAATTGAAATCCTGCATTGCGTTCGTGCCGAGCGTCGAAGGCTGACGCCACTCTCTGGGGAATACTATAATAAGCCCCCGGGCAGAGACAATATTCCTCCCTGCCAGCTTCCCCTGGCTAAGCCAATGCTGGTCTTTGCTTTTTTGCTGTATTAAATTAGCAAATACTTACTCTGGCTTTGAGCCAATTTATCACGTAAATTCCAAAATTAAATGGCGACTTTTAAAATAATCGTTTCTCAGCAAATGCATACATCGAAGAATTGAGTCACCGCTTGTCTCTGTTTTGCTCAAATTTCCGTTGTGGTGTTTAAGATGTCTAATAGACCGGTTGGAATTGGTGTGGTCGGCTTCGGTTATTGGGGTCCGAACCTCGTTCGCAACTTTGCGAACAACGAATCGTCGCGCGTCCTCGGGGTCAGCGATCTCGATTCAGCGAAACTTGCGCTCAGCAGGCGCCTTTACCCGACTGTAGTGACAACGCCTGACTTTCGGGAGCTCCTTAAAGACCGCTCTATTGACGCGGTTGCCATCGCAACACCGGTGCATACCCATTACGACTTGGCAATGTCCGCACTCAGGGCGGGAAAGCACGTGTTTGTCGAGAAGCCTTTGGCCCCGACCTCAGACCAGGCGCGCCGCCTGATTGATGAGGCGGACAGGCGTAGCCTAGTTCTTATGGTGGACCATACATTTCTTTATACGCCCGCCGTACAAAAAATACGCCAACTTCTCCTCGAAGGCGCCCTCGGGGAAATTTACTATTATGACAGCATTCGGTCGAGCTTGGGACTTTTTCAGACTGATGTGAACGTCACCTGGGATCTGGCGGTACACGACATCTCGATTATCAGGTACATTCTGGATGAGGAGCCGATTGCTGTTTCGGCGACGGGTTCAAGTCACGTTGTGGGAGCCCCCGAGAATATGGCCCACATCACGCTGTTCTTTCAGAGTAGCTGCGTAGCGCACGTCAGCGTGAATTGGCTGTCGCCCATTAAAGTTCGGCAGACGTTTATTGGCGGAAGCCGAAAGATGATCGTCTATGACGACGTCGAGCCGACCGAAAAGATCAAGATTTACGACAAAGGGATTACCCTGAACGGCTCACCGGAGAAGGCGCATCAGCTCCGAATTGGATATCGAGCTGGAGATATGTGGGCGCCGCATATTCCGACCAAGGAGGCGCTGCAAACGGAGGTGGAGCACTTCGTGGATTGTTTGCGCAACGGCAACCGTCCTATCTCGAGCGGAATCTCGGGCCTGCGGGTCGTGGAAGTTCTGGAGGCTGCGTCTCAGTCGATCCGTGCACAGGGAAAGCCGATCCGCCTGAAGCAAAATGGCAGCATAACGGAGAAGGTCGGATGACTGCGGAGCCAGCTCATATCAAAACGCATCGCACGCGAAAGATTGGGGCTCGGGTCGTCACAGCGGTACATGGTTTGCGCAAGGTTGAGCCTGATGCTCAATTTCAGCTCGATATGGCTGCCCATCTCAAGGAGCAGCTCAGTCGCGAGCAACTGTTGGAAGCCTTCTCGCATCACGCCAGCGGAACAAGTCCGATTGATATTCTGATGCGAAAAATATGCCTTCGGGCCCTGGTCAAGCAGCTCGGTGCAGGTGCAAACATCGGCAAGAACGTCTCCGTCATCCACCCCGAGACTTTCGAGATTGGAGACGGCGTTTTCATCGGAGAGCAGACGATAATTCAAGGCCGTTTTGACGGCCGCTGCGTTATCGGGGAGGGAACCTGGATCGGGCCGCAAAGCTATTTTGATGCGCGCGACCTGGTGATCGAAGACCATGTCGGATGGGGGCCCGGGGCGAAAGTATTGGGTTCTGAGCACACCGGATCACCGGTTGGCGTCCCGCTAATTCAGTCCGACCTGAAAATAGCGCCGGTTCGGATCTGTGCTGGCGCAGATATAGGCGTAAATTCCATTATTCTGCCCGGAGTGACTGTGGGGCGCGAAGCCATCGTGGGCGCGGGCGCCGTTCTCACAGCGGACGTACCCGATTTCGCAACAGTTGCCGGCGTGCCTGCGCGAGTGATCAGCCGGCGGAAAACCTGAATGTCGCGGGCCAGATTGTTTTTGCAAAGCGTATTGCCGGTTGCCCAAGTTCCGGGTTCCGCTTTCGGTATGGGTGGAAACGATAAGGAATTCGTTACCGTGGATCTGGCGGGATTGCGATCTAGTATCGTTCGCTTGCTGTTTGCTGGTACCCAACCGCCATGAGTTCTATTCACCGTTCAATATTCTTCTCCGCAGTCGAGCGGTACGGTAGCTTGTTAATCTTTATGTTCTCGACCGCAGTGCTTTCGCGGCTGCTGGGACCTGACGAATTCGGCATCTACGCGGTAATCACCGCCATAATCGTTGTCATCACTGCGTCTTTTCAGGAATTTGGGGGCGCCAACTATCTCATCCAAAAAAAAACGCTCTCACAACAAAATGTCAGGACCGCATTTACGATTACATTCTGCGTCTCGGTCGTAATCGGTCTTGCCCTTTTCAAATCCAGCGATGCGCTTGTCTGGTTTTTCAGGCAAGAGGGTTTAAAGGCTGGCATCGCGGTCTCCACGTTGAATTTTTTGCTGACGCCTTTTTCAGTCGTGATCTCGGCGTTGTGCCGCCGCGACATGGAATTCGGCAAGCTTGCTCTTTGTGGTCTTGCAGCAAATTTCTTTTCAACAACGGTCTCCATTGCGCTTGCTGTCTTGCATTACAGCTTCATGGCACCGGTTTGGGGCGCGCTTGCTGGAAATGCCATTCTTGCTGGCCTGTTGATCGCAACGTGTAAAGACAGGAAGATTTTTCGTCCTTCCCTTTCGGAGTACCGTGATGTGGTAAGGTTCGGCCTCTATTCGGGCGGCGTCAGCATCATCAATGTTTTCTATGATCTGGCGCCGCGAATTTTCCTGGCGCGAATCCTGGATTTTGCGGCTGTCGGCCTTTACAGCCGAGCGGTTGGAATCACACAGGTCTTCGATAAAATGGTTGGTCAGGTTTTGGGTCCGGTGATAATGCCTGCGATTTTCGCACAAACCAACGCAGGCGGAAATCTAAAGCGCATCTATCTCGACGCGATCGCACTTCTTACCGGCGTGTATTGGCCATTTCTAACGTTCCTCGCCATCATGGCTCAGCCGATCATCTCGATCTGGCTTGGCCAGACCTGGCTGGAAATCGTACCTTTGGTGCGCATGATGTGCATTGCTTATCTGTCGCTATTTGCTGCATGTCTGACATATCCAGTCCTGGTCGCGGTCGGCAGTGTACGCGACGCACTGATCTCGTCATTTATTTCCCTTCCTCCATCGCTGCTTATTATTTTTGTTGCTTCCTTTTTCGGCGTGCAGGCCGTCGCCGCATCCGCAATGCTCACGTTGCCGTTTCAGGCAGCTGTTGCGATCTATTTTATCGGCAGGCATCTCAAGTTCGATTTGCTCGACCTTTGCCGTGCGACGCTAAAGAGCGGAATCGTTACGCTCTTCAGCTGCGCCGGGCCAGTGGTCTGCGCCGCGATGATTGAATTTGGCTTACTGAGCCCAATCGTTGGATTGGCTGTGGCGTGCATTTCCACTGCGGCATGCTGGGTGTTGAGCCTGGTCGTCACGGACCATCCTCTGGTGCCTCGGCTGCGGTTGGCTGCCACTGGACTTGCTGATTCGCCGCTTCTGAAATTCGGGCAGGCTAGGCGAAATTCGATCGGATAGTACGGTTAGCGCGCGACAGCTCAAACAAGTGGAACAATTCTTCCCTAGCGAGCGGTTTGGCTGCCGTTTGCAGACGATGTTCAGCTCGGCCGCGACGTCCGAATATTCCATCCAGACCTTGTTAATGCGGGGTGATCGGCGATCAAACCGGCATCGGCACCTTCATTCAGGCCGGCGCAAAGGTGCGCACGTTTTTATGCGGAATCAGCATTTGAACAGGGAGGACGGTCGGCGCCTGTGCCGTCGTGGCGCGGGATGTCCCTCCGGGTCCGACAGAGTCGGCGTTCCGGCACGCTAAATCCACGCCAACACAACCAAAAAGGCGTCTGAACTCCTCAAAGTTGGACAATAGGGGTGCGTGCGGCCTTTCGTAAAACGGATAATTGAGCTGTTCGCGGGTTATTTGCGCGTTATTTTATTGTTTATTTCTAAGTTATCATTTAATTTGTTATTTGACCAATTAAATCCACCCTGCAATCTTGCAAGGCGCTTCGGATAGGCCGTTCCCTTGATACCTTTCCTCGATTTGAAGGCGCAGTATGGGCAAATAAAACCGGAGATCGACGCCGCCGTCGCGCGGGCGATCGACAGCACGCAATTCGTGCTGGGCCCGGAAGTCGCCGAGCTCGAAGAGCGGTTTGCTTCTTATTGCAACGTGAGGCATTGCCTCGCCGTAAATAGCGGAACATCGGCGTTGCACCTGGCGCTTCTTGCTGTCGGCGTCGGACCTGGTGACGAGGTGATAACAGTTTCGATGACATTTGTTGCGACGACCGCCGCAATTCTTTACAGCGGCGCCAAACCTGTATTCGTCGATGTTGATCCCGTCACATGGACAATGGATCCCAGCTTAATCGAGGCAGCAATAACGCCCCGGACACGCGCTATCATGCCGGTCCATCTGCACGGGCTGATGGCCGACATGGATCCGATTATGGACATTGCGCTCCGCCACAATCTTGTTGTCATCGAGGACGCCGCGCAGGCGCACGGTGCCGAATACAAAAGCCGCCGTGCCGGATCAATCGGCAATCTCGGTTGTTTCAGTTTTTATCCAGGAAAGAATCTTGGTGCATATGGTGAGGGCGGCGCCGTCGTAACCAATGAGCCGGAGTTAGCACGACGCATTTCATTGCTGCGGGATTGGGGGCAGGAGTCCAAGTACAATCACGTGGTGCACGGCTTTAACTACCGCATGGATGGAATTCAAGGAGCCGTTTTGAATGTAAAGATGAACTACATCGAAGCGTGGACCGAGGCACGCAGAGCCGTTGCTTCCCATTACGATCGGCTGCTGGAGAAACATCGATGCAGGCGGCCATCACCACCTCCTTACTTCCGGCATGTTTATCATGTTTATTCGGTATGCCTCGGACAACGCGATAATGCGCAGAGAGCCCTGCACGGTGCTGGCGTCGGCCTAGGCATCCACTATCCCGTGCCGGTTCATCTTCAGACGGCTTACACTAACCTCGGGTACGAAGCGGGGGATTTCCCCGTCACGGAGCGATTGGCCAAACAATTCCTCTCGTTGCCCATGTATGCAGAAGTTCAGCCGGAACAGGTCTCCGAGGTAGTTATGAAACTCGGAAAGGTCCTTGTTGCCGAAGCGGCCTAGGGCGAGGCCGGATTTGCCTCAATAACGTCTGGCCGATGTAACAGACCAACAGGAGAGTGTCTTGGCGGATTTGAAAGGGAAGCGCGTTCTGGTGACCGGCGGCGCCGGATTCATCGGCTCCCAAATCATCGATTTGCTATGTGAGGAGGAGTGTATCGACATCGTTGCTGTCGATAACATGGTTCGTGGACGCCACGAAAACCTCAAGCGTGCATTGACGCGGGGACCGGTTCGTCTAGTGCATGGTGATATTCGCGACAGGAACTTGATGTCGCGGCTCGTAAGCGGGGCCGATATCGTCTTTCACCAGGCTGCGTTGCGTATCACGCACTGCGCGGCCGAGCCGCGCCTGGCGATGGAAGTCATGGTGCAGGCGACCTTCGATCTGCTCGAACTCTGCGTCCAGCACGCTGTGGAGAAAGTCATCGCTGCGTCGTCTGCATCAGTTTACGGATTGGCTGACGAGTTTCCGACAACCGAGCGGCAGAATTCCTACCACAACCGAACACTCTATGGCGCTGCCAAGACCTTCAATGAAGGACTGCTTCGCACGTTCAATGACATGTACGGCCTGGACTACGTCGCCTTCAGATATTTCAACGTCTATGGAGATCGCATGGATATCCATGGCCGCTACACCGAGGTGCTAATTCGGTGGATGGAGCGCCTGGAAGCCGGGCAGCCCGCGATCATCTTCGGCGACGGTCAGCAAACAATGGATTTCGTCCACGTCAGGGACGTCGCGCGCGCAAATATTCTTGGAGCCAAGTCGAAAGCCAGTGATCACGTGTTCAACGTGGCGAGCGGCACCGAGACAAGCCTTGCTCAACTTGCCGCCGCGCTGGCCTCGGTGATGGGCCAAGCTCACCTGACTCCACAATTTGCGCCTGAACGATCTGTCAATCCGGTGCCCCGTCGTCTGGCGTCAACGTTGAAGGCCGAACGATTGCTCGGTTTCCGCGCCGAGGTTGGCTTGGAAGACGGACTTCGCGAGCTTGTGGATTGGTGGAGGAATGAACGCGATTCGTCCGCGGTGGCGCGCAAACAAGAGGCGGTCGCTTCGTGATCCCGATCGCAATGCCCGTTCTTGAAAACGAGGAGGCCGACGCGGCACGGGACGCCGTGCTGTCCGGCTGGGTGTCGCAGGGGCCCCAGGTTGCCGCATTCGAGCGTGAATTTGCGGCTTTGGTCGGAGCGCCCTTTGCGTGCGCGGTATCCAACTGCACGACTGCCTTGCACCTGGCGTTGACAGCACTCAATATCTCCCCTGGTGACGAGGTAATTACCGCAAGCCATTCGTTTATCGCGACAGCCAACTGCATCAAATACTGTGGCGCAACTCCGGTTTTCGTGGACATCGATCCGGAAACCTACAACGTTGACCCGACGCTTGTTGCTGATGCCATTACGCCGCGCACGCGTGCCATTCTTGCAATTCATCAAATGGGTATGCCATGCGATCTCCGCGCGCTGGTCGCATTGGCCGGACGCCACGGCATTAATTTGATCGAAGACGCGGCTTGTGCTGCGGGCAGCCAGATCCGCATCAATGGACAATGGGAGCGGATCGGCAAGCCTCACGGAGATATTGCCTGCTTCTCGTTCCATCCGCGCAAGGTCATAACGACTGGCGAGGGTGGGATGCTCACGACGGCGAACCCAGAGTTCGACCGCAAGTTCAGGCTATTGCGTCAGCACGGCATGAGTGTGCCAGACACGATTAGGCACGGTTCTCAGCAGGTGATCTTCGAAGATTACCTCATGATAGGCTTTAACTATCGAATGACCGATGTCCAGGCTGCAATAGGTCGCAAGCAGCTTGACCGACTTCCTGAACTGGTCGCGCGTCGTCAGGCCATCGCAGCGCGCTACGGCGAGTTGCTCGGGAACATCGAAGGTGTGAGGCTGCCGTACGAGCCAGAATGGGCTCGGTCAAATTGGCAAAGTTATTGCGTTCGTCTGCCGGGCAGGGTCGATCAGAAAGCGGTGATGCAAAAGCTACTTGATCAGGGCATCGCTAGCCGGCGGGGTATCATGTGCGCGCACCGGGAAGCGCCTTACGTGAATGGCAAGCCGCGCCACGATCTTGCTCAATCTGAACTCGCGCAGGATCGGTCAATACTTCTGCCCATCTATGCGCAGATGACCGAGAGTGATCAGGCGCATGTGGCGGACGCGTTGCGGGCGGAGCTTCGGATGTGACTATCGGGTCGATCACCACATCGGTGTGATCGATTCCGAATCACGGACGTAAACGTGAGTTCAGCGCATCTCCCATCGAGACATCATGTTGCCGCTTATTCCCATTCGCCAAGACTGCAGCGACGAGGGCCCGAGCATTGCTATCGTCGGCCGCCGCGGCTCCAAACCACCCGCGATATTTTCGCTGAAGTTTATTACCGATCAATCCGGTAGTGGTGTGGGCGAAGTCCGCAAGCAGGTGATCAAAACAGAGCGGATTCTGGACTGCAGACAAATACAAGTCCTCGAGAATTCTCGCGGCTTGATCGAGGGAAAATCGATCCTCGACCAGCCGACGGCCAAAGAGGCCCACCTCGCGACGCAATTCGGGTGAACTGATCAGGCTATCAAGCGCTAGACGGAGTGCTGGAACTCCGGTTCCGAGCGAACCGGGTCCCAGCCCATACCAACCCTGTCGCAGGAAAGTTGGGGTACTTTTAGAGGTCAACAGTTCGCTGAAGCCATCCTCCCCAATGACCACGAGCGGCTTCGCAAATGCCATCCCTCGCAGTGCCGAACCGCCCTGACCAATGACGATGTCCGCGGCGGCATACGCAGCAGTGGGGTCGGCCATCTCGCCTATCAGCAGGACGGCCTCATAGCCGACGGACCGGTTGACCTCAACCGCACGCCTGGCCACATTGTCGCGCGCGCGGCCACTGCCTGCGATCAGCAGCCGTACCGGCTTCCCGGCAAGCGCCAACTCACGGACCGCATCGCACGCTGACAGCAAACCTTCAAGCTTGAGATCCGGTACTAGCCGGCAAACCATAGCGATAAGCACCTCATCCGGACGAACGCCTTGCTCGGCGCGAAAGCTCCTTCCGTCCGCTGACGGATTATCGGCTATTGTGTCCACGGGAGGCTCAAGCAGCATGACGCGCCGGTGTCCGGCGGCGATCGCAGCCTGACGGATCAGTTCGGTGCCGACTGTCAATGGAACGTTCCGGGGCAAGAAAGGGGCCGCCGACATGGACATCACCGTCCCGACTACGGGGGTATCATGAAGTAACGCCCTCCCGAGGAATGCCTCGATGATGGGCGGCCACTCGTGCCCGTGCACCACGTCAACATCGTGCTGCCGGGCCAAACGACTGATCATGCGGACCACTTTCGAAGATGGGCGGCTTCGGTGGAACGGGATCTCCACATGTTCGAGGGCCATATTTTTCACCCGTTCGACCAGTGGACCTGCCTCGGACAACACGATCACCTCGTGTCCACGGTCCCGGATCGCGCCAGCCAGCTGAAGGGCATTAAGCTGAGATCCCCCCACTTCCATTGAATGCGGGTAGAGAAGGACCTTCATACCTTTTTGCTCCTCAGAGCCCGACGATCAAGGAATGAGCCACCGGGGTGACCTGTTTCCGCGATTAAGCGGCGCAAGCATCATTATTCAACATATTTAATAATATCTTTTTTCAGATGCAAAACAATGAGCTTAGCATATAATATTAAATAATGGTTTGTTCCTGGCATTGCGAACGACATTATGTCTGAGGCCAATCACCGAAAAGCGCCGCTCAGGGTCCTCGTAGCGCTGGCGAGTTACGGTACTTCCAACGATTGCTATTTGGAGCTGCTACTCCGCGAGTACCACTCCATGGTATTCGATATCGACATAGTCATCGTTTCAAACATCGAAAAAAGGCCTGCTCCGAATGTTGAGTGCCTGGTCGGTCTTCCAAACAGGAATCCATGGTCGCTCCCTTTTGCGCATAAGAAACTCTTCGCGAAGCATGCGCATGAATACGATTTATTCGTCTATTCAGAAGACGACATCCTGATAACCCAAAGAAACCTTCAGGCGTTTCTCGACGTTACCGAGGTCCTTCAAGCAGACGAGATTGCCGGTTTTTTGCGGATAGAGAAGGGCCTGAACGGGGAAGAAAATTTTCCTGACGTCCACGCCTATTTCCACTGGGATCCGGCTTCAGTCCGGTCCAGAGGGCATTACACTGTTGCCCATTTCACCAATGAGCACGCAGCCTGCTATGTACTTACGAAGGCTCAGCTAAGGACGGCGATCGAGTCAGGCGGTTTCCTCGTAGAGCCGCACGAGGATAAATACGATCTGATCTGTACTGCCGCGACGGACCCTTACACACAATGCGGATTCAGGAAGCTTATTCCAGTTTCGCACATCCTCGATTTCACGGTTCACCATTTATCGAACAAGTATATCAACAGCGTCGGCGTAAAGACATCTGAATTGAGGGAACAGATCGACGCGATCGTCGGGATCGCAAAACAGGAGACAACCTCCAGTTCGCTCTTCAACACCGAAACGAAGCTTCCGGGCGCCCTGTATTCCAAAGACTATTATGAGCCCGTGAGTGAAAGTGTCATTTCGGCTATTCCAAAAAGGGCTCGCACTGTACTTTCGGTCGGATGCGGATGGGGGGCAACAGAGCGCATATTGGTCGAACGAGGACTGCGCGTTATCGCGATGCCCCTGGATTCTATCATTTCTCGCAGCGCCGCGGCTCAAGGCGTGGAGATGACGCACGGCAGCATCGATGACATGGCGACACTCTTGCTTGGAAAGAAGTTCGATTGCGTCCTGTGCTTGAATATTCTTCACCTCGCCGCCGACCCTGCAACAGTACTGCGCGAGTTGAGGGGCTTTCTGAGCGTCGACTCTACAGCGATCATTCAGAGCCCGAATATGATGTCTCTTCGCGCTATTCGCGAATTATATGGAAGCTTCGGCAACCGACCCTTCAGGAGAGAATATTCGTCGACTGGTGCGCACTTCAGTTCGCCTGGCAAATTGAAGAACTGGTGCTCCGCCTCGGGAATGAAAATCGACAGGATGGAAGCGGTTTTTGATCCTCCGGAAGTCAGTACTCTAGGTAGAATATCAGCTGCGATCGGCAATCTTCTTCCTGCATCTCTACGATTTTTGGTTGCGCCCTCCTTCGTCATCGCGGCAAGTGGTGCTCAAATTGATCACAAGGCGGTCAGTACGCGGAGCTTTCACGTTCGCAGACGTGAATCAAAGCGAAAGGCAAAAACGGCCGCAAACCGAAAGACGACCGCCTTATCTATAACGAATAGGCGCATTTTATGATCATTCGGCCAAGCCCAACGGAAAGCGAACACAGTATTCGAGTTCGGGAGACATGATGAGGTATCGCATCGGCATGACGCAGGCCAAAAAGGTTAATCAATATTCCCGTATGCTTTCGTCCAGCCCGCGAAGCAGTGGATACAGGAAGTAAGAGATCACGCTGCGGCGTCCCACCTTGAGTTCGGCATTCACGGCCATTCCCGGAATCAACTGAACGCGCTCAGGCGGAAGACGGAGCTTCGTCTCGGTTACGTCCACCAGCACCCGATAATACGGAGCCGAGTTTCTGGGCGCATTTTCTCGCTTGGTATTATCCGGCGCAAACGTATCCTGACTGACAACGCGAACGACACCCGATCCAGTTCCATATTTTTGGAACGGAAAGGCTTCAAATTTTATTCGCGCGGCCTGTCCGACCACGACTTGGCCGATATCCTTGCCATCCACATTGACCTCAGCTTGCAGCGGCACATCGCGGGGGACCAGCACAAACAGGGTCTCGGCCTCGCGGACGACAGAGCCGACCGTCCGATTGGCTATTTCGAGCACAATCGAATCTGCAGGCGCCGACAGCACAATCAGTTGGCGGCGGAGTTCGACCTTCTTGAGATCTTCCGCTGCGCTGTTCCGCTTGGCTAGTGTCTCGACGAGCTCCTGATATGCCGTGCGACGAAAATCTTCGGCGAAGACCTGTTGGTCCGCGCGGGCTTTGTCGACTTTGTGTTCGTAGTCTGCCTGATTTCCGCGGACGCGCGACAGATTGCTTTCAACTTCGAGGCGGGCGTCACGGGACAGTAAGAAATTCAGCTTGGAGCCGACTTCCTTGTCCATTAGCGTCGAGCGCATCGCCTCAATCGACTGCATGGTTTCGAGCCGCCGCATCAACACCGTCTCTTCGTCATGACTGGTCTTAAGATTGGCGCGAGCGCTAGCGATTTGAGCATCAAAGTTGCGTAGCTGGGTCTGGTAGAATGTTCGACGCTGATCGAACATCTTTCCCTGCAGAACCTCGTCTGGATTGCTGGAGTCCGCCACCACGAAATCGTAACCGCCCAGTTCCGCTTTGAGACGATTGATCGTCGCTTCAAATGCGGCGACCCGGGTCCGCAACTGATCCAGATCGGCTTGCGAGAAAGTCGGATCCAGGGTTGCCAGCACATCGCCCCGGTTGACAACGTCACCAGCCCTGACATGAATTTCCCGAATTACCGAGGTCTCAAGCGGTTGGACGACAAGATTGGGCCGGGTCGTAATAAGCTTTCCTTGCGCCGTCACGATCATGTCCACTTGCGAACCTGCCGCCCATCCAACCGCAGCAAGGATCAATGCAACCACGCAATATAGCGTGAGACGCGCGAACCGCGGCGGCGTGCGCTCCTCGACTTCGACCGCATCGGACTGAAACTCTGCCACTGCTGGTTTGAGCCGCGGAGCAGCCCTGAACAGAGTTCGCCGCCGCCGCTCGGGAGCCTTCGACACAGGAGCTATACCACCGCTTGCAGCGACCCGTGGTTTGTCAGCGTTGATCATGCGATCTGCTTCGTCTGCTGATTCCAAAGATGTCGATACATCGTGCACTTCGAAAGAAGCCGGTCATGGCGGTCCAGGTCGACGATCCGGCCGCGATCTACCACCAGAATCGCGCTGGCTTCCGCCAGCATCGACAGCCGGTGCGAGACGATGATGACGGTACGACCAGCCGCCAGCCGGCGCAGATTCCGGCGAATGATCATCTCGCTTTCGGAGTCCAACGCGCTGGTCGCCTCGTCAAAAATCAGGATCCGCGGATTAGTGATCAAAGCTCGCGCAATCGCAAGACGCTGCTTCTGACCGCCGGACAGGTTGGAGGCGTCCTCCTCGAGCATGGTATCAAAGCCTCGTGGCAGGCGTTCGATAAACTCATCCGCACCGGCGAGTTGCGCCGCCTGAACGACCTCGGCGAACGTAGCATCGCGCTTTGCGCACGCAATATTCTCGCGAACTGTGCCGCGAAACAGGAAGCTATCCTGCAGGACAAGTCCAAGATTTCTGCGCAAATGAACAAGGTCGAGCTCTCGGGAATCATATCCGTCGATGCGAAGCAAGCCGTGTTGCACCGGATAAAGCCCGGCAATGAGTCGCGTCAGGGTCGTCTTGCCCGATCCGCTCCTGCCCACGATCCCGAACACCGTGCCGGGTTCAATGGCGAAGGAAACATCATCGAGCGCCGGCGCGCCCTCGGGACCGTACCGAAACGAAACGTTCTCAAACTCGATCCGTCCGAGGAATTCCGGCCTCAATCCGTCGCGATTGCCCTCTCGTTCCGGTTTTTGGTTCATCACTTCACCCAGCATTTTCACCGCGAGGGCGACCTCCTGATATTCATGAACCATCGTCACCATCTGGACCAGCGGTCCCGAAACGCGCCCGGCCAGCATGTTGAACGCAACCAGCGCGCCGATGGTCAGTTCACCGTTGAATACGTCAAGTGCACCGAGCGCAATGATGCCGAGCGTCATAAGCTTCTCGAGAAGTCCCGTTACGGATTGCGCTCCAGCCGAAATCTTCTCGACTTCGAAACGCACGGAAACCGATTGCGCGCAGCGATCATTCCATACCCTGCCTTGCAACGGCTCCATAGCCAGCGATTTGACCGTACGCATTCCGTGCACGGTCTCGACGAGAAGCGCCTGGCGAGCGCCTTCCGCCTGATAAAGGGCGTAGAGACGGCGCCGGAACGGTCCCATCAGCAGAGTCACGATCGTGCCGCTGAGCGCAGTAAAAGCCAACACGACGCATGTCAGCTTGATGCTGTAGAGCGCAAGCACTGGAATGAAAACGAACAGTGATAAGGCGTCCAACGCTGTTAAAAAAAGCCGGCCTGTCAGGAATTCGCGAATGCGCGCGGCTTGCTGCATGTGCTTGACAAGCACGCCGGCCGAAATGTGCTCGAAGAAAGTGATGGGAAGGCCAAGAAGGTGGCCGAAAGTCTTGGTCGCGACGCGAATGTCCACCTTGTTCGTTGCATAGAGCAGTAGATAACGGCGTAGAAAATTGAAAATGGAATCGAATGCCAAGGCGCCGGCCGCCCCTGCAGCCAGCACGTAGAGCGTTGTAAAGCTCTCGTGAACAAGCACCTTATCGATGACAAGCTGGAAGAAGATCGGTAGAGCCAGACCAAGTGCATAGAGCAGAATGGCGGCGACCGCCACGTCACGGAATAGCCGCCACTCCCGAAACAACTCGGGGATGAACCAGCGAAATCCGAATACTTGTTGCGATTCGCTTCGGCTACGATTTCGCTTGATCAGGATCGCGTCGCCCAGCCAGTTGGCACAAAAGCGATCCTTGCCAACAACTAAAGGCTCGTGCTGTCGTTCGGCAAGCGGGTCGATCACACTGACCATCTGCTCGCCCTTCGGCCCCTCGCCCGCGCCCGCTACGATGATCCAGTTGCCGTTTGCCAGTCGCACGAGTGCCGGGTAGGCCTCACCCAACCGCAACAAGGTGTTCCAGTCGAGCCGGGTGCTTTGGGCACGGAAGCCCGCTTCCTTCGCCATCCGAAGCAGCAATGTTGTCGAGATCGACGCGTTGTCCAGGGGATATGCATGCCGCAGGTGCTCAACGGGCAGGTCAACGCCATGATGCGCGGCTATCCTGGCCAAGCAGTCGAGTGCAGTCGCCCATTGCTCGCGCAGGGTCTCCCGTTCGGCCTCATTGGAATTGTTGCTTCGCTCGGCGTCAGCGGAAATTTGTTGAGACATTCGTAGACCGTGGGGTGTTCGAAGCTGCAGTGGAACTACGATCTGCAGTCAACGCTTCGGCCGAAGTTCTGGCCTGGTTGCGTTGGACAACGCCAGCATCGACCAAGCCCTGCAACGCGTTCTGCATCACTTCAACCGAATTCGCGAATGCCTCGATCGAAAAGATCAACCTTTGGCGAAAGACCTTTTTCGGCATGTTGTTGGCATCGCGCTCAGTGGGCGAGAGACTGACCAGATCAACACGCACGATCGATCCGCCAACAGTGATCTCATCAACTCCGTCCGTATAGATCTCGGCGTGCATCATCCTGCTCCTATGCGGCTGCGGCAAGTTGTGGCCTGAAGAGAACATCAACTCCGTAACTTGTGGAATTGAAGCTGTTGGTCGGGAACAAACTACCGCTGCCGTATCCATACACGCCGTTCCCCCCACTGGACGCGGATGACGGAGCCGTCAGCGGCCCGTTGGTGATGGTGTTGGCAAATAGATTAAGATCGGCCGCATAATTTCCGGCGGTGTGATAGGAAGCGATGTACGTCGTCCCCGGGTTGATCGCAACGGGGGACGCGAAGTTGACCTGCTGCCACCCGGTGGCCGTCTCGTTGGTGAAGGTCGCGGTGGCTAGCAAGGTGCCAGTGCTGCTCCATAGGTCTGCGATGTGAGTGCCTGTGTTTGCCGCGCCTTTATAGAAACGGATTCCGGTGATGTCGCCTGCGCCGGACGCCTGGAACTTGAAGCCAAGTTCAACTGAATTTGGATCGTTGGCTGACGTAATGCTGGGCGTTGGATTCGAGCTGAACAGGCTCACGGTTGAGCCGCCCCCGGTGGAGGCTGTAAACACCACATCGGCCCAGTAGTTGGCGGCGTTGAAGCTGTTGGTCGGGAAGATGCCGGCGGTATTGGTGCCGCCATA
>C688J35102_120990056_pt1 | contig 21911 bp, 19 predicted proteins | sample HopSoiMetagenom2_FD_35102 | JGI IMG/M metagenome (IMG submission 35102)
CCGAAACGAGAGGCCCGAAGATTTGCTGGAGCCTCGGTTCGAGATCGCGAGCGCCCGCGCGGGTTTGCCCCCGCGCGTCCTTGAAGTGCCGCAGACGATAGAGCAGCAGCTGATTGCGCAATGCACGCGCCTCCTCGTGGAAGGCGTCGTCGAGGTTCAGCGGAATGTCGTGCCGGAGCTTGCCTCCGCGCATGTCCTCGGTGAGGCATCTACTCTCCAACGCCCGGTCCTGGAAGAAGCCGCGGGTCGCGACGATCTTCGGCCCGAAGACGTGGTACGCCCGCGGGTCGAACTCTTTCTTCGGGGAGACCTCCGTGCGGAGGACGGGAAAGCCTCTCGCGTTGCCATTATTAAGTATTTTGACCACCTCGCTCTTCTCCGAAGAATCACGAAAATCTCCCTCATCGAGGATGAGCGTCCCGCGGAAGGAGTCGAGAAGCCGGAATACCGGCGAGACCGTGCTCGCGGCGGAGGCGAAAATCGGGAAGCGGCAAAGCGAACCTACGGCAAGCAAAAAACGCGTCTTGCCACTCCCATAGCCTCCACGAATCCGGACGTAGGGAACTTCGTGAAAGGCGTCATAAATCCAAGTAAAGAGAATGTAGTAGATAGCAATCGTTTCGAAATCTTCCGATACTTCGACAAAACGATGCACAAATTCCCGAATACGGGAAACGAGATCGGAGACTGTGCCGTATTCAGCCGGTTCGGACGGAAAGAGCACTACCCCGTGCTTCACGAGGTTGTTTGTGGCGGAATACGGAACGAGGCGCTCCAAAGGAGAAAGGTCGGCACTCGCCTCATAGCCCCACGCGTCGGCGGTGCCCACGACGAACTGCGTTTTGCGGAGTGCCGGGTCATAGACCATCTCCACCAGTTCGCCAGTCGAAAGAACGGCCGAGGCGGTCGGTATGAGGAGTTGCTTCTCTGCCGGCTTTTTCTCCGCTTCAGCCGGTGCCATAGATTCCATTGGTGAATTGGAAGCGCTCCAGCGCGTCAAGCGCTTGACCGAACGTCATCGACTCCTTGTCCATGAGGAACTGCACGACGTCGCCTCGGACGCCGCAGACCGTGCAAGCGTAGGTATTCGTCTCGGGGTAGACGCTGAACGACTGTTCACGATCGTCATGGAAGGGGCAGTGCGCGATAAGCCGCTTTCCCTCCGCGCGGAGCGTCGTGTACTCCTCCACGATTTCGTGGAGCTTCACCGACTTGCGGAGACCATCGGCCCGGCTCCGGACGGATTTGTGGAGCGGCTGGAATGCCCGCACGGTAGGCGGCGCGTCGGACGGATCGGCAGGATGGTCAGCGCCGGTTGCGGCCGCGGCGAGAAGAATCTCGAAATCGAGAGCGGTCTTTTCCTGCCAGACGAAGAACTCCGTTACATCGGCGGCGCACGCCGGCAGTCTCACGATTCGGGCGCGAGGCATGACCGCCTGCACCTTCTGCGCAGCCGCATCACCCGCCTTACCGCGATTGAAGCAAGCGAAGACGTACTTCACGGAGTCGAAGAGCGGCACCCACTCCTTGAGGAACGTCTCTCGTCCTCCCGTCGAAGAGACAGCTTGGAAGCCGTTCGCCTCCAGGACGAGGCGATCAAACTCGTTCTCACAGATGACAACGCGATACGGCTTTCGCGCCAGAAGATCGCGGCCATAGAGCTCCGGACCGAACTTCGGATCGGAGATAACTTCGGGAGCGTTGGAGATGTCCGTCGGACCTTTGGCGTAGCGGAATCCAAGCACCGCCCGTTCCGGGCCGAAGACTGGAATCGTAATCCGCTCCCCGTTCCAGCCGAGCAGATGCCGCTCGATGAGCGTTGCGGGGATCCCTCGACCTTTGAGATAGCTCCGGATCTCCTCCGGCAGGAAGCGGTGATACCGCTCCGCGCGAGCGCGCGGGGTAAGGATTGATTTGAACATGCGCGTAACGGTACGCGCGCTTTTTGAAACGCACGAGACGGCATATGTACAGTGGCGCTGTACTTCTGCAGTCTCGTTGAATTGTGAGAGTCGCCGTATAACAGACCCCATGCGCAAACAACCGTCCACCGAGGCGCTCGGCAAAGAGGAGCGCGTCAGGCAATACGCCGAAATTGTCTTTGCGATCGCGGCGCGCCTAGAGGGCGCGGGTAGTTACGCCGTCCCTTTGACAGCTCCGAAAACCGGAGGTACGGTTTCTGCGGGGCCGGAGGTCGAGCCCCAAGCACATCACAACTTAATACCCCAATGAAACGACTCTTTGGCTATACCCGCGTCTCCACCGCGAAGCAGGGCGAGCATGGCGTTTCCCTGCAGGAGCAGAAGGACGCGATCCTGCGCTACGCGGAAAAGCATGGCTTCTCAATCGTCGAATGGTTCGAAGAGCGTCAGACCGCCGCCAAGCGTGGACGGCCGATATTTACGGCCATGATGAAGGCGCTCCGCAAAGGCAAGGCGGAGGGCGTCGTGATCCACAAGATCGATCGAAGCGCCCGCAATCTGCGGGATTGGGCTGACCTCGGGGATCTCATTGACGCAGGCGTCGATGTCCACTTCGCGAATGAGACGATGGACTTGAAGTCCCGCGGAGGACGCCTCTCCGCCGACATCCTTGCCGTTGTCGCGTCAGATTTCATCCGCAACAACCGAGAAGAAACCCGCAAAGGTTTCTACGGTCGATTGAAGCAGGGCATCTACCCGTTGAATGCTCCGCTCGGCTACCTCGACCAAGGCGGAGGCAAACCGAAGGCGATCGATTCCATAAAGGGGCCACTCGTCCACCATGCCTTCACGCGCTACGCAACGGGCGAAGTCAGCCTGCATGCGTTGCTTGATGAGCTCCACGCGAAAGGCCTCAGGAACCGCCGAGGTAACGCGCTCACGCTGACCGGCCTCGTGACGATCCTTCGGAGTCCGTTCTACACCGGACTGATCCAACTCCGGCGCACGAACGAATCCTTTGCCGGTATCCACGAGCCGCTGATAACGACGGCGCTCTTTCGGCGAGTGCAGGATGTCTTCGACGGCAAACGGCCGCGCCGCGTGCAGATGCACGCCTATCGTTACCGTCGGCTCTTTGCCTGCGCTACCTGCGGCTTGAGCCTCATCGCTTCACGGCACAAAGGGCACGTGTACTACCGCTGCCAAAATGCGGCCTGCCCCACCACCTGTGTGAGGGAAGAGGCGATCGACGCCGCGGTCACCGCGACCCTCCGAAGTATCACCGTCCCCGGAGATGTGATTGACCGTTGTAAGGAGGCGACGGCATCGGCGTTCGAGAACGCAGCCGCGCTTCAAGAAGCGACGCGCAAACAGCTCGAAGGTGTACTCGGCGCGGTGGGCAGCCGCCTCGACCGGCTCACCGATGTCTACCTTGAGGGCCAGATCGACAAAGCGGCGTACGAAGAGCGGCGCACCACTCTGATTCTCGAAAGGCAGGAGGCGCGCGAGCGAATCGCGGGTGTCTCGGGCGATCCCGGCCGCCAACGTATCGTGATCGAGAAATGCCTCGAACTCGCCCGAAGCCCGGAATTGCTGTACGAAAACGGCACCGACGAGGAGAAGCGCCGAATCCTCTCTGTGGTTACCTCGAACCGTCGCGTCAGCGGCAAGAACGTAGAGATAGCAGTGCCTGAACCGTTTCTGTTCCTCGCGAGCGCGCAAAAAACTGCATGTTGTGCCCCCAATGGGGTGCAACCTCGAACTGCGACGGTTCTCTCTGAAGCCCTCATTGCCTGGTCAGAAGCCCACGAGTCCGAGGCAGATGAAATCGTTCAGGTACTCGACCTGGCGGAAGCGGCCTGACGGTCAGGAACACCCCTTTCGGGGTGTTCCTGTTTCGCTGTCGAACGTCCGCACAACGTCACCAATGTCCACAATGTCTGTTTCTGCATGGGGACAAACCAGCAACCAATCACACCCCAACGTCGGCACTTCGCCGTTTCCGGGCGCCTCTTCAGGAGGCCTGCCTCTTCCCCACCCCCTAGTCGAACGTCAGACGAATCACGACGCGCCTGTCACGGCCCATTGCTAACGGATTACGGTCTGACGATGGGACCTCGGCGCCAGCGCTTACCTTTAAGCGAGAAGGGTCGATGCCCGACTTGCCTGCGAGATAATCACGGACAGCGTTCGCGCGCGCCAGAGCCAGCTTATGATTTGCGGCCGAATCACCGCTGGCATCAGTGAAACCAATTAGTTCGGCCGTCGCTCCCGGTTCGGCCTTCAGGCGTAACGCTACGTCGTCCAGAATCGCCTCAGCTATGTGGCTAAGTTCTCGACTTCCGCGCTCGAAGCGGATCTCATCAGTGCGCAATTCCGTTGGCGCATGCGGCAGAAGAACGGCAAGCTGCTCCGGTTCTCGCGGTGGAACCGGCGAGAACGGCGTCTCCGCCTGTTTCATGTCAAAGTTGGCGATCTGCGGCTGATCTTTTAGCTGGTTTAGATCGAGTGATGCAAGCGTGTTCAATGCGACAACGTCAACGTCACTGATCGCGATTTGGCTACCTGGGCACTTCTTCGTTGCGCACAGCACCTCGGCCAGGTACTCCCTCATCTGGGTCTGACTTCCGCAGGGGAAAAGCCTCGTGCCAGCGTTTCCCCACCTAGGTCCGCACGCCTGCACGGCCCAGTACATCGCTTTCGCAACTGCGGGGTCGACACCACTGCAGATCATATGGTTGTAAAACATCAGGTGAACGTCTTCCCATCGGCGATCGTGTCGTTCACAGGCCACATCATGCGTAACTGACGCGTTACGGTACTTCCCCTCGTAGGGTCCGCCGACGAGTGACCAGAGGAATCGGGGGATTGAGGCGCCGTCCACCACCGAGCCCTTCGGTGCTAACCATTCGACGTTATTGGGGTCCACATATTTGTAATCCTTTTCGAGCGTCATGGTCCGTCCGGTAACATCCCAGGCCGCTACTACTGAATCATGACAGTTCTCTTGCGCGCGCACGGCCGAAACGCCGAGAACGAGTATCGCCACAAATGTAAGGGTACGTCTTGGTTTCATACTTTGTCTCCTTGGTAGATGAGCGCAAACGCCGCAATTTCTGATCATCTAAACGCGATAGATATTACAAACGTGCCTTCGTGCCCACGAAGTCTTGCCGGACCTTTTGCGCAGAGGCAAGAAGATCCTTTGCCGCCGCTGCTGACGCTCGGCTCTCATGGATCACGTTAAGAAGCCTGTTCGCCGTCTCCATTCGTGTTTGTAACGCCCCGATGTGTTGACGATGATCCGGCATTACGGGCGACATGCCTTGTGCATAACCCTGCATGTCAACAGGTGCCGCTGCGCTGATGCCGTAGCCGCAAGTCACGCCCAACTGGTCACCGACGTTCGACGCCCAGGGCTGCGAGGGCTTGCATGCTGAGGTGCATGAGCCATAGCAGTCGTTAATGTTTGACGGATGGTAAAACGGCGCCGTTGCTGCGAAGCGTCCATTCTGCTGATCGACCGTCACACCCGCCTCAATCCAGAAATAGCCGTGCAGCACGAAGTTTGCGTTCGTCGTCAGCGCGACGTCGCCGTTTCTTACGGGATTCCCGTTGTACTGGAGCAGCACGGCACCAGCTATCGGCCGATAACACACGTTAATCTCGCCAACGTGCGAGAGAGGAAGAACAAATTCATTTGCTGCCAACGGAAACGCATACTGATACAGACGCCGGGGGCTCCACTCCGGGTTGGGAAAGTATCGGTCGTACTGGCAGACGCGGTCTGCGGAGGTCGTTGTGCCTGTCCAGATCGGCGGAGCACTCGTCTTCGTGAGTGGCATAAGGACCTGCAACTGCCGCCTGTATTTTGCCTCACGGAGCGGAAAGGAATCGGTGCTGGCGATTGCCGCATCCGTGTTCCCGTTACCCGCCGCCTCCGAGATCCGCCTGAAGTACCGAACGAAGCCGTCGAGTTCTCGGCTCATCGTGAGGTTGCTTTCGGCCGTGAGGATCGCGAGGTCACGTTCGACCAACATCGCTGCTCCCACTGTGAGAAAGTAGTCCGGCTCGTCGTACTGCATGAGTGTGTTCGTCAGCCGACGAAGTTCCTGCAGCGCCCGATCCATTTCGTCTCGTTTCTTTCGGGGGGACGCCTGATAATCAGGCATGCTGGCCCGGATTGTGGCGAGCTGCCCGGCCACCTGCATGGACGCCGCTCTGGGTGCCTGCCGCTCGACCACGTTTTGAAGTTCGGTCAGGCGCTCGCTTATATACGTGAGCTTCGCCGAGATAGTGTCGAGCTTCTGGTTGATCTCGGTTATCTGCGCAAGAATCTGCGCAAGTTTCGCGTCGATGCGGTCCAGTCGACCGTTGATCTGCGCGTTCTGCGACTCGCTCATGAGCAGTGACGCCGCACCAATCGCAAGCGATGCCCAAGCCGTCGGGGGGAGGTGAATAGGAATATTCAGACTGCCAATGTCGAGGTTGAGGTTCTCGATGCTGACATTGCCCTGGATCGACCCTACGCTCACCTGCGCGCGCGTTCGGGAAGGATCAATCAGGATAATCGCCAGCATTACCGCGACAACTGCTTTTCGCATCGTGCCCCCTCATCTGCCGCTTCACAGCGTTCGCCTCGCGATTCGTTCTGATGTGGCTGATCTCATATTAAGAGTAGCAGAAAACAGCGGACTCCCTACCCGATGAATCTCCGCGCTCACGTAGAAACCGTGCCGACCGCGTCGCGTGACCGATAAAGAACGCGACCGCCTGAACGACATCCGAGAACGCCTCGGCGCGTTAGCTCGCCCAAGCGCCTAACTCCACCTGCGCGTGCGCGGACGGCGCGGCGGCAAGCACTGATGCGCTGACACATACGAGCGCGTCGCTAAGCGGGATGTTCATCTTTCTGTCCTTTCTTGCCAGGTCAGGCCCGGTAGCAAAAGTAGTCGCAGAAGTCCGAGTTGCATTTCCATATAGGGTGGACGCTACCTGTCTCGTCCTTTGACGGACGCCCCTCGCGGTTCTAAAATAAATATCAAGATCAACTGATCCACCCCCCCCACTATGTCCGACTTGTTCACCCCTGATTCTGCCGAACGCATTTCCGAAGCAGAACTCCGCGCCCTCATTGCCCACCATTTGCCGGCTTGGCAGCAAGCCTGCGACGCCGATGACGCGGAGTCCATCGTCCTTCACGAGGCGTCATTCGGCAGCTCGACGCGTGAGCTGTTCCTCTTCGCATGTGCGATCAAATACGCCGCAGCGAAGGGTAAGCACGTACATGTTGCCACCGGACCAGGAAAGACAAGACTCACCCCCGAAGCGCTACTGTCCGGAGCCACGTTGGGATCGGTGTATCGGGAAGAGAATCCGCTCAAACGGCGCACTCCTGTTCGCCGCAACGCTGCGAAGAAAGCAAACACCAAGAAGTGATTTCGTCGCTAGACGGTCGGTTTCTACAGGATCGTATTCCGTTGCAATCAGTAGCCGATCCGCTTCGCTCTGCCCGTTTCTCTGGACCTAAATTTCGCGCGAGCCTTCCGCTGAACTTCCATGCCACGGAAGTAGATTTGCGTACGCAGGTCTTTGCGTTCGCTCTCGGCCAGTGATTCATAGACCATGCACATGAGCGTTTGACGCCAAGCCGCATCGCTGCTCGGAAGCGGCGCACTCCGTCGATGATGAAATAGTGGCCGCCGCTCACTCGGACACAATGATGTTCTTCCGCCATGCCCCACTGCTCGATCGAAGCAACGAGTCCGGCAAAACTTTTCGCCGCTTCGTTGTAGCGGTTGTCGGCGTGAACCGAGGCCGGGTCGGGCCGGATGCTTTCAGTAGAAACAGCCTTCCAGCCGATGAATCATTCATAAGGGGCACCCACGGCCCGCCCTCCCAAGGTTTGATGTCTTCCATAGCATTCAATCCTACCTGGCGCACGGTGCCCGTCAATAAGCTATCGCTTCTTATAAGACGCTTTTCCGTTCCATCTCGCCAGCGAGCGTTCTTTCCCGTACGCTCCGCTGCGAATGATCTCGAAATCCAAAAGCCGAACATCCTCTGTCCCGCCACCGCCGCCGACCTTTCCCGACGTCGAGCATCAGGCGGTCGCGGAGTTCGTGCGGAAGGCGTTTCTCGATTACTCGATGCACGTCATCCATGACCGGGCATTGCCGCATATCGGGGATGGCCTGAAGCCCGTCCAGCGGCGCATCGTCTACGCGATGGCGGAACTGGGACTCGGTGTGAACGCCAAGCCCAAAAAGTCGGCGCGGACGGTGGGCGACGTGATCGGCAAGTTTCATCCGCATGGCGACCTCGCCTGCTACGAAGCGATGGTCCTCATGGCGCAGCCCTTCTCGATGCGCTATCCGCTCATCGAAGGCCAAGGCAATTGGGGCTCGCCGGACGATCCGAAATCGTTTGCCGCGCAGCGCTACACCGAGGCGAAACTCGCGCGGTTCGCGCAGTCCCTGCTCTCGGAGCTCGAGGACGGCACGGTCGATTGGGGCCAGAACTTCGACGGCACAATGCGCGAGCCGAAGCTGCTGCCCTCACGATTGCCGCACGTGCTCCTGAACGGCGCATCGGGCATCGCCGTGGGTATGGCGACCGACATCCCCTCGCACAACGTTCGCGAAGTAGTGGCTGCATGCGTGGAGTTGCTCGACAATCCGGACGCGACGATCGCCCAAGTCTTGAAGCACATCAAAGGGCCGGACTTTCCGACCGAAGCCGAGATCATCACGCCTCCCGCGGAGATTCGCGAGATGTACAAGACCGGCAACGGTTCGATTCGCCAGCGCGCGAAGTGGGAGGTTCAAGACGGCGACATCGTCGTGACCGCGCTGCCCTTCATGGTTTCGGGATCCAAGGTACAGCAACAGATCGCGGCGCAGATGAACGCGAAGAAGCTGCCGATGATCGAGGCGCTGAACGATGAATCGGACCATGAGGAGCCGACGCGCATCGTGCTCGTGCCGCGCTCGAACCGCGTGGACCTCGACGAGGTAATGGCCCACCTCTTCGCCACGACCGATCTCGAACGCACATACCGCGTGAACATGAACATGATCGGCCTCAAAGGCCGGCCGCAGCTTTACGCGCTGAAGGACCTCCTGCTGGAGTGGCTCACGTTCCGGATCGAAACGGTGCGGCGCCGGTTGCAGTATCGGTACGATCACGTCAGCGCGCGCATCCACATCCTCAACGGCTACCTCATCGCCTTCCTGAACGTCGACCAAGTGGTTCGCATTATCCGGCGCGAGGACGAGCCGAAACCCGTGCTCATCGAGCGCTTCAAGCTCTCCGATCTCCAAGCCGACGCCATCCTCGATCTAAAGCTGCGTTACCTAAACACGCTCGAAGAGGTGAAGATCCGCGGCGAACAGGCCAAGCTCCAGGCCGAGCGCTCAGAACTTGAACTGGTCCTCGGCTCAAAGGAGCGCCTTCGCGACCAAGTGCGGGCGGAGCTCGTAAAGGACGGCGAGGAGTTCGGAGACCGCCGCCGCTCGCCAATCGTTGACCGCGAAGCGGCCAAAGCGTTCGATGCTTCGGCACTGATTCCCACAGAGCCGATTACGGCAGTGCTGTCGGAACGAGGATGGGTACGGGCGGGTAAAGGACACGACCTCGATCCCACGGCGCTGCCGTACAAGTCAGGCGACGCGTTTCTCCACGCGGCTCGCGGCCGCAGTAACCGGCCCGCCGTCTTCATCGATTCGGCGGGGCGGACCTATTCGTTGCCGGCGCATGAGTTGCCATCGGCGAAGGGACACGGCGAGCCGCTGACGGCGCTTACTTCGCCGGAGCCAGGAGCGGCATTCGTCGGCGTGATGATGGGCGAACCCGAGGATATGTGGCTCATGACGACGGACGACGGTTATGGCTTTCTGGCGCGACTCGATGACCTAATGACTGACCGTAAGGCCGGCAAAGCCGTGGTTACCGTGAACGACGGCGCGAGGGTGCTCCAGCCAGAGCGCGTCATCAACATCGCGAGCGATCGCATCGCTGTCGCGACGACGAGCGGAAAGCTACTCCTCTTTAGAGCAGCCGAGTTGCCGGTCCTCGCCCGCGGCAAAGGCGTCCGCACGATTAAGCTGCACAAGACGGAACTCTTCCCTGAGAAGGTCATTGGAGTTGCCGTTCTCGGTATGCACGGGATTCTCGTCGTCGAAGCCGGCAAACGCCACACGAACATCAAGGGCGCGGACCTTGAGGCCTACGTCGGAAAACGCGCTCACCGCGGCCTCAAGCTGCCGCGCGGCCTCCAGAACGTCTCAGCGATACGCGCGTCGACGGATCGCGACGGGCACGGCCCGGGTGTCGTGATGTAGCCTTGATACGCGTTGAGCGCTTTACCCTAGAGGCAGCTTCGGCCGCGTTTCAACCGAACCCGTGTTCATGCCCCGCATGCTCGCAACCCTCAGAGCGAAGATGTCGAAAGCACATCCGAACTCTTACGCGATGGGGATGCACCTAGTGCACCCTACTGTCCTCGCGATTCGTGGGCCGCGATTGTTGCTGCGGCCAATCTCTTCGCTATGTTGCGCATTTGTTCGTCGCCGCGCTCGCCAATGCCTTGACCCAATCCTTCTGTGTACATGGAACCTGCGTGCACTTTCAGATTTCCCCTACCATCATCTTCAAGCGAAAAACCATACGAATCGTCCGCCGTTCCATCGTGCGTCACATACTCTACAACGCCGGTATCTCGGTCTATTGCGGTTTCTCGCGAAGGGTTCTGCCCTTCTGAATTCAACAGATTGCCCTGTTGGATGATAATAGCCACGCGGCCGGTCTTTGCATCCTTGGCAACTTTGTAAACGGTATCGAACATGGTGATCTGTCCCGTCTTGTCATTGATCCTTTCGTTCGTAGGGTTCGTTTCCTCGACAAGAACGGTGTTGTCGTCAACCAGGGTTGCTTCGTAAGCGTAGGGATGGTCTTTTAAAGATGGATCGGCCGCATACTTTTTGGCGAGTTCTTCATCCCTCATATCTATGGTCTTGCTGCCTCCTCGTTTGACCGAATCCCTGAGATCAGAGATTGTCGAGATTATCGTTTCTGCTTTGTAGGTGTCGAGTCGCTCCACTTTCTGATTCCGCTCACTAAAAGCCTTGAGTTGGTCGCCGGACCACGTTTTTGCCTTTTCGAAACATGCTGAAAAAGCAAGCGCCATCGACAAAAGGGCAACTATCTTGAAGTCTGCTGAACGCCGTGACGATTCTTCTTGCGGAACGCGGTCAAATTTATTCATCGGCTAGTGTGGTGTTTATTTATGCGACTGTGATATGCTTAGCGGCTCCGAGCCGCGCTCGGCTAAGCGCCGAGCTTTGAAAAAGGCGAGTTGCGGCACTCAGGTTCGTGAATTCCGAGCGCCAGGTGTGCCCGGACAGGCGTTTGTATTGCCGTTCGAAGGCTTCATGCCACGCCGTCCATCGAACGACATTTAGAGTGGGTCTATTGGTTGATATTGCGCGACTAGTTGGTGCCGAGAAGATGGCGGTTGTGCGCTGCACGACATTTGCTGCGGGCGGTTGGTTTCGAATTCAAAGCGAGCGGTGAATTTCACGTTAGGTACTGACCACGCGTTCGCAGCATCTACATTCAGTCAACCACGTATGCTGTGATTGTCAAGCGGACGCTGCGCAGTATCGGGGCTCTCATGAACGCTAGGTACTTACCGCCGCCACACCGACCAGATGCCTCGCGCTGCCTTGGCTTTACTCGCGCCGTTAATACGCTCGCACGGTTGAATACACGGGAAGAATGAGCCTCATCTACTAGTGACGCGCTGGCTAAAGGAAGTGCTGGCCGTGGCCTGAAGATCGAGAATCCCGGAGGCGCCTTCGTGTTTGATGTCAGGATGGAGGGAGTGTAGCTGAGCGCGAGATTTCTTGGTTCCGGCTACGGCCGGGGTAGGGAAACCGCCTCCCGCGTCACTCCTATGTAAGGGAGGGTCCCCATGCACCGCCGTGTCATCGCCGTCCTGCTGCTCGGTGTCGCCCTGGCCGCGCCCACCTTTGCCCAAACCAAGACGACTGCGACCAAGAAAAAGACCACAACAACTACAGCCAAGCCGAAGAAGGTTCCCTGCGCGCCTGACCTCGCGCACTGCCCCGACGAAGGATGCGGAAAGAGCTTCGATCCGAACCTGAACCGCCAAAAGAACATCCGCATGAACGCCCCTGCCGCTCAGGGATCCGCCACAATTATGACCGTCACGCAGATCGAACACCTCGACAATCCTGACAATTTTGCCAAAGGTGACCCGCGCGACGAGATCCGGGCGCTCGGCGAGGGTAGGCAGGTCAAAGTTCTCGCGTATCTCCTGACCGCAAGGGACGAGCCGGGTGGCGAGTCCTGCAACTGCGGCCTCACGTCAAAGGCCGAAACGGATAACCACCTTGTACTCGTGTCGAAGTTCACCGTCGATACCTTCCCGCTCACCGGCACGACGAAGCAGGAACTCAAGGACGTTCTAGACCAGCGCGAGAAGGAATCGATCACTGCGGAGTTCACGCCGCGCGTCCGGCCCGATCACCCGAACTTCCTCAAGAAAACGGTGGACCCTCTCATCAAGAACGCGAAGGAGCAGGCGCTTGAAGTGCGCGTGACCGGCGTGCTCATGTTTGACTCGGAGCATTTCCTACCCGGCCACGGGCTGAAGCGCAAGACCAATTGGGAGATCCACCCGGTGTTGAAGATGGAGTTCTGCGAGACGGGCTGGAACTGCAGGGTCGGCAACGACACCGGATGGAAGTCTATCGACGATCTATGACTGACTACGGCCTCAAACTCGCACGCAGCACAGCCGTCGCGCCTGTTGATGCAGCTACCAAGACCATCCGATCATCCTAAGACCTCGGCCCTCGTCGGAGGCACCGGAGCCTCAGCCGTGCTCTTTGCGATACTCCGCGAACTTGATCCGCGCTGGATTCCGTACATCGCGATCGGCGCTTTCTTCCTCGTAGCGCTGCTTGCGACCTTCCTCTTTCTCCTCTTTCGGCAACGGCGGATGTGGCGCGGCTATGACCCCGAAGGCTCCGGCCCGTCTCATTACCCGAACAGGTACCCGGACACCGCGATCGGCGCGCACTTTGCCGCGCTGGACGCTGCCCGCGACCGCGAAGTCGTGAACTTCATCGCCGGCACGCTTACCGCGCTCGCGGGTATGGCGCTCGCCGTCTACCTTGCCGCAACGCGTGTCGGCATCTTCGCGCCCATCTTCGTCGGCATCCTGACCAGCGTGTTCGCCGGGTTCTACTTCTTCAGCTATCGTAGTGTCGAGCTCCACCGCCGCCGTCTGGAAGCTCATAACGTCTACTTACTTGCGCTGTCGGACTTCGTTGGCAGGTTGTCTCGCGAAGTACCCGAGCAGGAACTTGCGAAGGTGCACGCGCAGATCTTGGCAAACATCGCGGCGGCGAGTCCTACGCGCGAAACGACCCAACGCTCGGGTGGCTTACGCCGACAAGATTTGAAAGCGGCTATCGACATGATTCGGGCCGCCGCAGGACTGACGACCGACTCCGGCGGGCGTTCCGACTAGAGCAGTTTCCGTTTCATGTTGCTTCGTTTAAGACTTCGTCATGTCACGGTAGCTGGGAAGTAGTCTTTCCCAAGCGCAGTTTGCCAGTATTCAAGTGCCTTTGCATACTCAGTAAAAGACGCTGCGGCTTCGGTAACGATAGCAAGATCCTTGACCATCTCATGGAACTGTCGCCACGATGCCTCCGACCACTCGTCTGCAACGAAGACGTACCGGTCATCACACGGCGTCTTGCAAGGATCAGCCGCCCAGCCATCGACCGGCTTCGCCGCGAGGTGACGAAGCATCTTGGGGATGTATTCAGCTGGTGAGCCCCGAAATACCGCGTCTGGCATCGAATAAAGCACACATTCAATGTGAAATGAAACGGCGTCGAGACCGAACAGCGATCGGATATGCTTCATAACCTTTATAGCGGGGATGAAGTTGCCGCCGGTGCGATCATTCGCATTTTTGATACTGAGATGCGCCTGATGATATCGCGCGTATCCGTCCTCCCACTGTCCGCGCTCGGGACGCCAAAGCCGAAACGGCTCGTTCCATGAGTCAGCGTTGCCACTCCGGAAGACCACCGGAAGAATCTCAACCTTGATGCCAAGGTCCACTTTGATGCACATGCTAGTCTGCGAGTAGCGAACCTTGTCCCGATATCGATGATCAGCTAGCAGGGGCGCGGCGATCGTGTCGAATATCTCGTGGCGCCCATACGTCCTCTCACCGCCAGTTCCGCTTGCGGGTTGCCAGAGCTGGCAGAGTGCAATGATGTCGATGTCGTTGATAGCGTAGATCGCGGTATTCTGCTTATAGGAACCTTGAAGAAAGCACTCTGGAGCCAATACGGCTGCAAGACCGCCGCGGTCCTCAAGCAGCCCTTTGATCGAACCGTATTCGCGAGATGCTTGCGCACCGAAAGTCGGACTGGGATTTAGGCGCTTAAAAAACGCATCGAAATGACTGCTGAATTGGTAGTGCGCCATCGTGTGCCGAGAAGGATTACCCGATATCCAAGATATGATGCCAGCCGCCTCGGCTTTTATCGTTGTCAAAGATTCGCAGCTTGGGGGACACCTTTGGGAATACCTCAAATCCGCCCAGTACAGCGATGGGAGCCGGAACCGCTGGGAAGACATCGACCGATGGAATGTTGCCGTGGTCTCGAAGTATGAGCGCCATCAACTTATGGTACTCGGTACGGAACGCTTCCAAGTCCTGACGTTGTCGCAGAAACAGTGGCGACGGGATTTGGTCCTTCAGCGTCAACTCATAGATTGTGTGGCTGCGATCGACATGAGCTGGCAGGGCTCGGGCATCCAGCGCCGCGCTCAGTGAGAGCATGACCGCCACGCTGGCCGGATTATGACCTTTCTGAATCTCGTTGATGTCGAAGATTGCTGGCTGCCCGTCATTCTTCCAAGTCCAGGTCTGAGAGTCGCGGTGCCGCTGATAGACATCCGTGGGAGTTTTGTTGCTCAGCTGTCGACCGAGAAAGAAGAGGAGCGGCATTGGCGCGAGCGCAAACACGGAAAGATGATGGGGAATCTCGCTGTCCATGCTGGGCTCGTAAATACTCGCGACAGCTTTAGCGATCTTTTCCGTAGCCAGCTCGTAATAGGCATTACTGCCGTCGGTCAGCGTCGTGAGATCGATGACGCACCCTTTGGGTGCGGGGTAGCGTGGCGCGACCGCATCGAAGATGTCCACTCGGGGAATGCTCGCCGTCTGATTGCCAATCCTCGCGAGCACCTGCAACACAAAAGTCTTTCGGTCAGGTTTCAATTCAGTGAGGCGGAGAATCCGCTCCTCATGATCCATCTTGAATTGACGAAGTGTTGCCACCGTGAACCGCTCGCCGGTCACCGAGTCGTCGATTAACTTGTGGCAGCGCAGACAGAGCAACATGAGATTCGCAATGTCGTGAATGTCCTGTGGTCGCTCATCTAATCCCCTTGGTCCGTCAGGTTTGAACGCGACCATGTGTGCCACGTCGGCTAAATTTACGTTGTCCAGAGTGACGTGATGCTCCAACAGGTATTCATTGCAGCCGTCGAACTCACATCGGCCGCCGGCACGCACCCAAAGGAGAAGCCGAGTTTTCTCAGGGATGCGTCGCGCGATCTCGACGGGAGAGTCGCTTTTCTTCTTCATCGTGTTTGAGCCTTCTTGACTGCGGGGTGGACTCCGCCTCCCATCCACTCTCCCGTGGCGTGCCAAAGTTCGTAGTGGTAAAGCCAATGTGCGGCCCAGGGAATGATTGCTTCGGCGACGTACATTGATGGATGCCATTCGCCCGAGTTGGTCAGGTAGAGGCACAGTGTCCCGTCGCCGAACCGGTGCGGAATCGCCGAGCCGTTCTCATGGATTTTGAGGTCCGGCTCTAAGACCGTCACCGCAGGTCGCCGCCGCAGTCGGTACTCGACCGCAATCCGGTATCGAGCCGAGGCATCCGTCGGTTGGAGATTGCCTTCCCAACGAACCAGATCATTGTGCCACGAGGTTCTTTCAAAGTCCGGGCACACCATGCGCATTCGACCGATCTGTTGCGCCATCTGGATCGGTGGCTGCTCAAACGTTCTACGAGCCATAGAACGTGTGCGGCTTCACAGGCGCAGCTCCGGCGCCCGCGATGGTGGTGATCAAACCCGACCTTGTGACGCCCAACTTCCTCTCGTCACGCGCCTTCTCCACTTCGATCGTCTGCTCCCGAACCGCCCGCTCGACGATATCGCCGAAGAGCTTTTCGAGACGCTTCTTCGCGGTTGCAATGGTTTCGGGTCGCTCGATGGCGATCAGATCGCTCTCAAGTTCCCGCATGGTCTCTACGAAGGCCCGATAGGCTGCCGGCTCTTTATCCCAGCGCTCGCTCAGATCCTCTTCGGGATGTGCGGGATTGCAGACCTGAAGCCGCCCTGATGCAGGGATTGATCTGTTGATCCTCGAAACGATGTTTCGCAAGGCGTCGAATGGTTCGGCTTCGCCCGCGTAGTGCAATCCTGCGAGCGTTGTGAGTACGATAGAAATGGGAGCGAGATCTGGCGTATTGATGAACCTGATGTAGCGCCAGCGCTTGAGCAACTGGACCACGAGCTGCAGAGCAGTCTTGTTCTCGGCACCCTGTGGTCGCGGCAGCGGTTCTACGGATGCGGCTTTTTCCATTATGGCCCGAAGGAAGCTTCGGGTTTCAAACCAAGCCGCATAGCCTTTCGGATTGCTCTCCTTCCAATCGCGAAGATTCCGATCCGGAACGAGCAGGAAATCACCGCCGAGGGGAACATCCGGCCGGGCCGGAAGGATGTCCATGTGAAACTGGCTGGCAAAGTTGAGGCGAATGCAGCGATTCATGCGTTCGACCATCGGCCGGTAAATGCCATTCGCTCGAAGTTCCGCTTCGACCATGTTCAGTACCGCGACAGGGTCTGCTGCTCCGAGGGCCAACCAAAGCACCAGGTCGAGATCGAACTCTTCTCGAAACCACGGCCGGACGGTTGTTTGAATCCGCAGCGAACCCTGCGGGAAAATGTTCGGTCGGAACTTCGCCAGAGGACTTTCGTCGCGCCCCAGCCACTTTGAAACGGCCAAGTAGTGCTCTTCGGCCATCGCATGCTGCGTCGGCGTCAGTTGGAGGCCGATACAGATCCTCAGGAGAATATTGTCGAGCCAACGCGTTGATGAACTTACTGGCGCTTCGAGGAGAGTGGATGACATGGGTTTTAGACTCCTTCGGAGTCGAGCAACTCGGCTCCCTTCTTGATGACTTTTGTTACGACGCCTTGAATTTGAAAGTCGTGCTCGACCAGAATCGGGTGATGGCGAGGGTCCGATGAATCGGGCTTCAGCATGAAATACCCTGGGCCACGGGCGAACCGCTTCACCGTTGCCTCTCCGTCGATCAGCGCGACGATAATCGCGTTCTCGTCAGCGACCGGTTGCTGACGGACAAGCACGAGATCGCCGGGCTCAATCTTCTCGCCACCAACGATTGCGCGATCCATCGAGTTGCCCCTCACGCGCAACAAGAAGTAGCGGCCACCCGCCGGCGCCGCACGTTTCGGCAGTCGCAACCACGTCTCGCGATTCTCTTCAGCGAGAATCGGAGTCCCCGCGGCTACCTCTCCCACCAAAGGGATCGAGATTGTCTCAAGTCCCTGATCCGAAGGGTTCCGGAGGAGGCGCATTCCCCGCGACCCTGCCCAGCGCCGCAGATCTCCGTCTGCTTCGAGCGATGTGAGATAGCGAAGAACGGTGCGGGTAGACCCCACCCCCAGAACCTTCCTGAGTTCCTCTATCGTTGGAGGGTTCCCATGATGAACAAGCCAGTTTCGGATCGCGTCGAGAACCTGTTGCTTTTGAACGAGTTTATCTTTGGGCATGTGTCTAGCTGTGTGTCATGTACGTTTCCTATCATAGCACACCCCATCGCGACGAATACCGTGTCGAGATCGAAGAACTCCTTCGCGACCTCCGCGACGCGAACGAAAGGGTCCCGCGCCGTTCGTTTCCTACGCCACTGTCTCTGCGTCCCAGGTCAATCGAGTAGTTTCACTTTTTGCGTTCGCCCAACTACCTCCAGCGTGTTTTGGTCAATCATTCGGCCACATCTTAGGCAAACGTACCACTTGATTTTCCAGTCCGCCGGTGTCGGCTCGACCTCGTTTCCTTCGCTGTCACACGGGTAAAAGCCATCGGAGTTGGACCTGTTCCCACAGATGCAGATCCAATCCTCAGATTCTCCCGGAGACTGTCTAATGTGTTCTTTGACATCCATATCTGTTTGTGTTGATAACCGTTCGCTTCCATTTTCTGATGTCCTAACAATAGACGAAGGGTCGAGTGCGTCAAGACCACCGTCGCCCATTGTTTGTTTCAGCGAAAGCGATAGCCCCGGCAGCCGAGCCGCGCTGCTCCTAATCATCCTCAAGCCCATGCTGCCGACTGATTGGACCTCCGGGAACGGAGTCAAGCCGCAATCACGGTGATTCGCGGCGCCACAGGAAGAATAGAACGCCTGTTCTTCACCATGGGCACCGCTTGAGCAACCAGGCGACGGCCGCTCTACCTCGCTGGAGAGCATCCATCTACACCACGGCTAACTATCATCCCGGATTCCACGCTCGAATGCAGCGGACGAGCCCCGAGCGTTTTTGTCTTCCCGGGGTGCGTGCTCCTCCTCGGAAACTTCGATCGCTCGTGCCGAAGTGCCAGCGATCTGCTAACATGAAGTAACAGAGGTATTTACCGACACCTTAGCCAAGCCATCTCAGAGATCCTACCTGCCCCTCGGTATGTCGGACGATCGACACCGGAGGCTTGCCTGCGCAATTCCGAGACGGCCGAACCTGATTCAACATGACTAACAACGAAACGTTCTCCCGAGTCCTGATAGACAAAGCGCTTGAGTCGAGTGGCTGGAATCTCCTCGACCCTCGCCAAGTTGCCTTCGAGCTCCAAATCAGCAGCGGTCGTGCCGACTACTGCCTGAAAGACCAGGTCGGCCGCGTTCTTTGCGTTCTCGAAGCGAAGCGAGAGGACCTTGATCCCTACGACGCGAAGGAACAGGCGGCACGCTCCGCAAGGTGCGCAAGCCAGTCAGAAGCGTCTCGACGTGATCGGCGTTCGCATCCTCTAGGAAGCGGACCGCCTCTTCGAGGACGAACGATTTCGGGCGGCGCGGGTCGCGCCGTGGCGCTGCGCAGAGAACGTCGGTTGCGCGCCAAGCGGCGCGCTCGTAGCCGAGCGCCTGCGGCAAGGTCGTCGTGCATGCCGTGTTCACGAGCGTGATCGCCGCTTCTTTCATGAGACCGAGCTTGTCCATCGCTTCAGGCGGAATGTAGGAGGCCCGAAGTTCCGGAAAGCTCGTGCCGTACTGCACGCGGCGAAGGAACCCGTCACGCGTCTGCCGCGGCACCGTGAGATCAAAATTCTCGAAGTAGTAGCGAACCTCGGGCTCGGCGACTCGCGTGAGGACCCCCTTGCGGAAGCCCACGTCGTGCATGAACCGGACGGCGAAGCGGTAGCTCAAGGGATACCGTAACTCGATCAGGAGCCAGTCGAACATATAGAGGAGCTGCCGCATCGCGTCGGTGTACGACTGCGGGCTCGTGCGCGTGCTCACGTCCGCGCGCAGATGAGCCAAATACGCGTTCGAGATCTCGGCGAAGTGGTTGTCGAACGGCGTGAGTGGCGTGACTCGTTCGTGCGACCAGTCGATCACGCGCACCGACCGTTCGAGGAGCTCGCGCCCGGCATCGTTCGCGCCCAGCCACAAAGCGGCCACGTACCTGCGGAACAGATCGAACGTCTCAAACTTCGGGTCGATAAGCTCCAGCTCAACGCCAACGTCAGCTTGCCGGTGCGCGTCGAGTCGGAGGTCATCGAGAACTTGCCGGAGAGGTTCTAAGAGAAGCGCGATCAGGAGCCGGGATTTGCCCGCGCCGGTGGCGCCTAAGATCAAGGCGCTCATGAGACCAAGCTCTCTGCGTACCCTCACCCGCTCGCCCGAAGGCAGCGTGCCGAACGTCATCGGCTGCGCTCCATCCATTCGCCGCGCGGCCGCTGTGTAGATCGCCGCAGGTGTCGGCGGCTCATCACCGGTTCCCGCACGCTCGTTCCGCAGAGCACGCGCATAGGAAACGCTCTTCGTCATTTTCATCGCGAGATCGGGCCGGCCCAAGGCGATCGCGGCGGAGGAGAAAAAGGATTTGAAAGCGTCGGCCATGATTCACGATTCCTCTTCTTCTTCATCGAAGAGTGACGGCGCGTTCGCTTCGTGCCGCTCATGCTCGACCGGCCGTTTGCCGGAAGAGCGCACCTGCTTCCACTCGCCGTCCCGGTCTTTCGCGTGGTTCGTGAGCCGTTTTCTAAAAACCAAGATCAGGTAGGCGACGGGCGCGAGAAGTGCGAGAGCGCCGACCACCTGAAGAAACCCGCCACCCGTTATCGAGCCGCTCGGTGGCGCTCCAATGTCATGCGCAAGCGCTCGCACGAGATCGACGAACACGTACGGCGCAAACGCGAGGAGCATGAGCGCGCCACTTATCCGCCGGAGCCTGCCCGCCATCTCCATCTTGCCGAGCGGCAAGGACACCATGAAGAGGACGCAGGCCCCGGCGATCGCGTAACTAATGAGCAGGTTCAGCATCGGAGTTTCAGTCCGTCGTGAAGACCGGCTGCGTGCGCGAAACGCTGTGGCGCTCCGCCCGCTGCAACGCTTCCTGGGTTTCCCGCTCCGCCCGCTCGCGTCGCTCTACATCTGCGGCCGCGTAGGCGTTCGGATCAACCACGGCCGCGGCACGAACAGCGGGCTTACCGTCCAGGGCGCGCATCCGCGCGATATGGAATCGGATGCCGTCCGGTCCGATCTCAGCGACCGCGAAATCGTGGCCGCGCGAAATCGGGTCGCTTGGTTGCTCGATGACATCGCGCGCGAGAACCGAGGGATCAGTCCAGCCGTCCGCGCTCTCGCGGATGAGGAGTGACATCGTGGTCTGGCCGTCGGTCGTGACTTCGAAGGGATCACTCTCGGGGCGAATTTTGGCGACGATCTTTGTGAGGTTCGCGTTCATGTGCGACGCAAACCAGCTGCGGTACGCCATCTCAAGCGCGAGGTGTTCGGGACGCCCTTCAGCTCCTAGCACCGCAGCGGCACCGGAGCGCGCCGTCACCTCCGCGAGTCGGCGGAAGAATCGCACGCCAGCCTTCTGGTGCTCCTCGTCGCCGCGCTGAAGCACGGCGCGGAAACCGAGGAGTTCCTCGCTCGGCAGACGGATGAGGAAATAGATGAGGACCGGGCGCTCGGTGAGGACCGCGGCTTCGAGTGCGTCCGCGATCGCCTCGGGGTTGTCGACGCTGAGGATGAGCGGCAGGTTCTTGAACTCGCGCGCGGGCAGGATCTCCTCCACACGCGCTTCGACGCCACGGGCGGGAATGCCACGGCTCGTCGCCTCCCGCACGAGCGATGCAGCACGGTCGGGCACCGGGTCGGCGTAGACCGGCGCGAGCGTAAACCGATTTGAGGCGCGATTGAACTCTGCGAATGCGGGCTGCATAAGGCGCGCGCCGCGATTTGCGCCTGCGGTGAGTACTTCGACGCGTGCCCTTTGGGGCTGCGTTTCCCTTGAAGTGGTACGGACAAATTCGTTCGATGGCATGGTTTCTCCTTATTGCTGGTCAGGTTGGTTGGTGGATTGAGAGGGAAAACGAGGTACGAGTTCCAGAGCGGTTGAAGACTCATCGAGCGACTCACTGCCGCCGAGTTCCGCGCGAGCGGCGCGGTACGCAACGTCATAGATCGCGCGACGCCTTGCTGCTTCTTGCTGCCATTCATCGCGGCGTTTGGCGAGACGCGTCACAAAGCCGGTCGCGCCCGTCCGCGAGGACGACGCTCGCTGGGTACGACGCCTCAGCTGGCGTACCCGCCGCATGAGCGGCAGCGC
>C688J35102_120990055_pt1 | contig 21592 bp, 15 predicted proteins | sample HopSoiMetagenom2_FD_35102 | JGI IMG/M metagenome (IMG submission 35102)
TAAGAAACAAGGACCTGATCGACAACGTGCGAGGCGATCTCGAGCGAAGCTGTTGCAGCAGGCGAGGGCGCATTGCAGACGTGTAACGCGCGCTCACTCCTCTGAAACAGGAAATCGTCAACTAGCTCTCCTGTGGGTAGTAGCGCCTGCGCCCGTACGCCCGAAGACGATGCGACGAGATCGTCGGATTGCACATCGGGCACCAACTCTTGTAGGCTGCGCAGAAAGAGTTTTTTGCTCAGCGATCGCGCAATCTCCTGCAGCCCTTCTTTTCGATAACGAGCAGCGAGTTTCCAGAACCCCATAAAGCTGAGAGTTTCAAGCGCGTCTTTCGAATGGAAGCTCAAGTTCCTGTAGCCCTCTCGCTTGAGACTAAGCACTGCATTCGGGCCCGCATGAACGCTGCCGTCCATCATTCGCGTAAAGTGGACGCCAAGGAAAGGGAAAGCAGGGTTCGGAACAGGGTAGATCAAGTTTCGGACCAAATCACGGCGTTCCGAACGTAATTCGTAGTATTCACCTCGGAAAGGCACGATTTTCGCCTTCGTTCGTGAGCCTTCGAGGCGCGCAATCCGATCGCTGTGCAATCCCGCGCAGTTAATTAGGAACCGTGTTTCAAAGGATCCTCGGTTGGTTTCGATCACCAGGGAACCGGAGCCCTGAAGGATCTTCTTGCCTTGCGTGCCCAGTCGGAGATCCGCTCCATTTGCCTCAATGATCTTTACCAGGGCCTGACAAACGTCTCGATAGTTTACGATGCCAGTACTGAGCACCTGAATAGCGGCTAAGCATCGAACCTTGGGTTCAATCTCTCGCGCCCGGGGGGCACTGATGAGAGTGAGATCTAGTCCATTGGCCCGACCTCGTTCATGGAGTTTATGGAGCTGCGGCAACTCTTCCGGTTTGGTGGCGACAATCAGCTTCCCACAGGTGTCGTATCTGACGCCATGCTGTTCGCAAAACGCCATCATGGAACGATTTCCATCTTTGGCAAGCCGGGCCTTCAGGCTTCCCGGCTTGTAGTAGATACCCGAGTGAATCACGCCGCTATTCCGGCTGGTCTGATGAGCGGCCCAAACCGTCTCCTTCTCGAGCAGGACAATGCGCGCGCCGGGCTTACGCTGTTGTAGTCGAAACGCGGTGGAAAGGCCGATGATGCCGCCCCCGATAATGGCGAAATCGTACATTATTTACGCCCCGGCGTATTGTCGAAACCAATGCTCGGTGGTCTGCTGCACGTGGCGATAGAAGCGTTTGCGCAGGTCACGGAGTTTGCTTTCGTCATATTCCTTTGCTTTTTCCAGGTTCCGAATTGACATTTGTTGTGCACGGGCGGGATCGCTGAGCACTGCCTGAATCTTTGTCGCGAGCGCCTCAACGTCATTGGGCGGCACCATGTCCTCGGACGCGAGCAACTCGGGTATCCCGCCAACGTCTGATCCGATGCTCGGGAGACCGCGGGCCATAGCCTCGACTAAGGCTCGCGGTAGTCCTTCCTGCCGCGACGGCAATGCAAACAAATCGGCTTGATCTAATTGCTCAACAATCGCTAGTCCAGACGGCAGTGCACCGAGAAAGCCAATCCGATCTCCCAATTCGAGGGATTCTGCCAGGCTTTCCAGAGATTGACGGTATCGTCCATCGCCGACGATCTTCAATTGGACATCAAACCCTTTCGCCACACAGGCGGCGATAGCCTTGATTAAGGTATCCTGCCCCTTATAGAGCTGGTCCAAACTGCCTACGGTGATCACAGTTTGGCGCTCAGCCTTCTTCCGGCCGGAGACGAACCGCCGCTTGATCGGTAGCGCGGAGCAGGTATTCAGCTCCACATCCGACACGGCAGCCATGAGGCGGGGACAAGGATATCGCTTTTGCAAAGCGGCAGCAGTGACGTACGCAGCTCCGGCGGCACTCTTGCAATGGCGCCTGAGCTGATAGAAAGACCAACGTCGGAAGAACGGCCTTAAACGACTTGGATTTGCATTCGGGCTGAATGCATCCCAAGGGTCTGCGATGACTTCTACACTGTAAGGTCGGCCGGTGCGCCGCAGCATCGGTGCAAGGCAGTCAGCGATCTGCGAGGGCACGCGCAGCACGATGGCCTCGTCCCTCGCTATGGCCTGCCGCAATCTTGCCATCACGGCCGACCGGGATTTGAGGTATTGGACCGGCCCGACATAGTAGGGAACCTGAAAAAAAGAAACACCAGGCCCGTCGGCGCGTTTGGCAGTTGGCCCAACACGAGAAACGTCGCGCACTCTTGCCACCACCTTCACCCGATCAAACCCCGTCAAATAGCGGGTCCAAAAATCGTAGGCATGGGCGGTCGCCGTCCAGATCGCGCCATCGGGTGTACGATCGAAGCGATGTTCCGAAGTGACAGCAACGTTCATAGCCCTTCACCGTCCTTTTGTGAATGAGAACGCAACCTGCCGCCCGTACTGCCTCCCTGACCGCTGCTGGTTCCTCGAGAGAGCCGCTCGCGGTTTAACATTGTTCCTGCCGAGTGATCACAATTCATTCCTTTGACGCGCCGAACGAGTATGGTCCAGTGACATGGTGGGACTGGTTTGACGGTCGTGAGTCTTGGATCCACGCCTCTGTTATGTCTCTAAGACGGCGATAAAAATTGAAGCGCTCTCGGCGAAGCGCCTCTCCGCGATAGTGTTGTGCCCTTTCAAGGTTGCGAACCGACATAGCTCTCATGCGTTCCGGGGATGCTGCCACGTCTAAAAGTTTGCCTGCCAGCGCCGATGCATCCCCGGCAGGAACGAGATCGGAGGCAGACAGGAGTTCGGGGATCCCGCCCACGGCTGAGCAGACACAGGGTAGGCCGCGAGCCATGGCTTCAATCAGAGCGCGAGGCATCCCCTCGGTTCTGGATGCTAGGACGAACAGGTCCGCTTGATCTAATTCTTCACGCACGCCCGTACCCGATGCTATCTGGCCCACAAATCGGACTCTAGTTCCCAATCGGCTTGCCTGAGCTTCCAACTGACTGCGCAACATTCCGTCGCCCAAGACTGTCAAGCTCACGTCGACGCCGGAGTGCACGCAGATCTCAACAGCCTTGATCAGCGTGTCCACCCCTTTATAGGGCTGATCAAGAGAGGCAACCGTAATCACGCGAAGTGAACCGGATCCCGCAGTACGAGATTTCGGAGCTGCCAGATAAGCTTCTTCTGGCATTTCCACATTGGAATAGGAAGCTGTGACAGCTCCTGCGGCTGAAGGATATCTTTTCTGCAGTGATTGTTCGGTCACGTAGGACACCGCAGGTGCACGCGCGCATTGCTTCTTCATCTGCCGGTAAAATACCCATTGGAAAACAGAGCGCAAAGGATGAAAGTTGCAGCCAGGCGCAAACATCTCAAACGGATCGCACATTACTTCTAGGGCATAAGGATGCCCGGTACGATGGAGCTTGGGTTCAATACCAGCGGCAATCTGAGACTGAACGCGAAGGATCGCCGCATCGGTTCTCCCGACACAAGTTCCCAGCGCACGCCGTACCCTTCTCCAGTTCACAATGAACTGCTCCGGTCCAACGTAGTACGGGACGGCGTGGAACGATACCCGATGGCCATCCGCGCGCTTGGCTTTGTCTGGGGGAGCAGCGACGTCTCGCACTCGCGCCACGACCCGTACCGAATCGAAGACCTCTAGATATGGGGCAAAATAGGAGTGCGGAAATGCTGCCTGTGTCCAAACAGCTCCGTCAGGCGTCCGGTCAAACCTGTGCTCTTGAGAGATGACAACGTTCATGGGAATGGCAGTGCGGATCCAACGTGAGGCCGCGGTCGGCCTAATCAGTGTCTCGGCGTCGAGAGGATTTACTAAGCAGCGAGCAGTAGGTCTTGAGCTAGCTCACCCATGTTCAAGCTTTTCATCTGTCTGCTGACGCGCAGTTTCGAATAATGCTCTAGCACTCTGTTTAGAATTTCGATTTTCCTATCCAGATTGCCGGCAAAGTCCTCAGGATGAAACCAAAGATGATAGAGGTGCCCGTTCTCTGCAGCGTAGTTTAGGCCCTCGTAGATGCGGTTGAGAGCCAGGGATCGAAGGGGCTGCTCCATCATGAGCGAAGGCCGCAGATGTGTCGTCCCCGGAAAGTCGAACGGACGACTCTGCCGCTCAATTGTGTACATAGGAACTGAGTGGTGACCGGAAATCTTGACGTAAGCATTGAGGATACGGCTGGCCCGCCGCATGAACGTTTCGTCAGATCGTCGTCTGGTCGTGTACATCCAACTGGATCCGGCACCTCGATAACAGAGAATGCCCCGCTCCCGACAGTAGCTCAAATAGTCTGCATTGACCTGGTTGCGCGGAAAAACGATACTGCGCAACTGAATATCGCTTCGCTCGGCTGCTTTGCATGCCGCGTCTAAATCGCTCCTGAAGGATTCCGCCGTCTGTCCGTCTTCTAAGCAGTAATAGTGAGAGAAAGTATGGGTTCCCAGCTCCTGAAAACGAGTTTTCGCAATCTCGCAAATAGAGGATGCGGCATAGCAGCACGGTTCGACATCCTCGTTCGCTCCGATGAGACCCAAATCTCGATAGGGTGACAATACGGCGGAAGCATAGTCAGGTCTGACGGCGGGCAGCAACTCGAGCAGCTCTTCCCGGTTCTGCGAAAACAGAAATCCGACACTCGCCCAGGTTGCATGAATCTCATGCTCTTGAAGGGTCTTGAGGAGAGACGTGACTACGCTCTCCAAATTGGCAATCCGCCTTCGGCAATCGTCTAACGACTCGATGTCCCTGGTGCCCCAATAGCCTTCAAAATCCAATGACACCATGAAGATCGCTTTGTTCCGCGATTCGGTCATATGTTCGTTTCTTAGATGAGAAGTGGATTCGGGCACGCAGACCTCTGTTCGGGGGATGACGATACAGACTCATCTCTTCCGACAAAGGTTACCGATTGGGCCCAACATGTGTCGAGGCAAGAACCATACAAAGCAGGCTGACTGTGGACTGGCAGCCAGAGGCGACTTCCTACAATCTATTCCGCTTTGAAAAAACAACGAAGACGCTCACTGGCACCCCTGTGAGCCTTCTGGTACCGACAAGGAGGGGTGCGCCCTGGTCCGTACGTTCATGCAAACCGTCCGCGGCAGATTGTGACATAGGAGCCGCCTAACATCGCAGGGAGAAAAAAGATCAGCGCTGAAGACTCTCCTAAATTGAAAGGAAAACTCCGGAAATTCACACGCTAAAAGGAGAAAGTCTTTTTGCATTATTGTGTATTTCCTTGCCTGGCAGGCTCCCTTAGGTTATGTAGATCGTCTTCTATTTCTAAATGTCTGTGTCGCGCCGTCGACGTAAAGACGCTTAATTCGATCGAACGGAAAAACAAGTGATCTTCGGAAATGAAATGACGGCCCGGCTTTGCCGTGCGTCCTTCGATAGATCCAGGGCGAATGGCCTCCGCGCTCGCCACATGGAAAGCAAGCTCGGCGCAGCTGCTTTAGTTACTTTTGCAGTCGCTTTTGCGTCGGCAGAATCTTGTAATGCGCAAACAATTTATCCCAAAATGCCCGACGCGGCGGCTAGTAGCACCTACGGCGTGACGGTAAATGGGCAATCGGTACCAGTCCAACTCTATCCCACAAGCACAGGGAATATCAGCTTTGCCCGTTTCGCGTTCACCGGCAGTGCCAACGTCGTTGTGACCGTCAATGAAGCGGTCAGCACGTTTACTCTCAGCCCTAAAAGCTACAATATTCCTGCTCTTGTTTCGGGAAGAACAATCTCTTTGTCTCTCTCCAAGCCACAACGCCTAGTGTTGCGAAATGTAAACAGCCTTCGGGAAGAGCTGTTTCTCTTAGCCGATACGCCCGAAGTAAACCCACCTCAGCTGGGCGGGGCGGGAGTGACGAATGCACTCTCCCAACCGGGCATTAGCAACGCTGGACAGACAGACGCGGCCAACGGTCTGAACGCCGCTATCGCTAGGATATCTGCAGCCGGAGGCGGCACGCTGTACCTTCCTGCGGGTGTTTACCTGCTAGACCACGGAGTGCAGCTGAAGTCGAACGTCAATCTTTACCTGGCGTCTGGGGCAGTATTGCAGCTTGACGCGAATTATCCATGTTGTCTGCACGATCAGGGGTTGATCAGCATTGAGGATGCCGCCAACGCCAAGCTTAGCGGTCGCGGCATTATCAATGGGAACTCGATTCATGTCCCTTCGTCGAACCGCGACTTTCATATGATCGTTACGGAAAACGTGCAGAACCTGGAGATCGACGATGTGACTTTACTCGACCAGGGCACGGCCGCACTGCGCCTCGTCGACGCCCACAACAGTGCGGTCCGCAACATCAAGAGCATTACGAATCATGATTATGCTGGTTCCGACGGCATTGACTTCGATTCGTCCGATAATGTCCTGGTCGACAACGCTTTCGTCTACAGCTCCGACGACAGCACGTCACAGGGTGGCGGTACGGGCGTGCGCCACACAGTGAAAGACATCTACAATCTCACAGTACAGAACAGCGTTCTGTACAACACGCTAACAGGTGATGCGTTCAAAATTGGCACGACCGATCCACAAAACAGCATCAGAAACGAGATCTTTACTAACATCGATATCGTAAGCGCCGTTCAGATTGCGGCCTTCTACCCTACCATGGGTGCAAACATCGACTCAATTACGGTTTCGAACGTTCACGCAGATCAAATCACGGACCGGGTCTGGGAGTTTCAGATCGAGATTCCAACGTGGGAGAAGAACTGGAACGGCAAGCTCGGTTCTATCCGTAATGTGAGCATTAATAACGTGTCGTCTGGAAACTTTGGTCGGCGCAATTCCAGCTTCTACGGTTATAGCTCGTCTCAAGATATTGAGAATGTCGCATTCACGAACTACAGCGTATCCGGCCAATTGATCAACAATCTCAGCTCTGCTCGCATCGACGTAGGTTCCTATGTCAGTGGCGTGACCTTTTCATCCTCCGCCAATCCCTCAACACCGCCGGCCCGACCGCCTGCAGCGCCCGTCGCCGCTGGGACGTACATCATCACCAATCAGTACAGCAAGCTGGTGTTGGATGATCCGAACTTCGCATCCGCTCCCGGCACCCAAGTGATCCAATGGGCCGAAAACGGAGGCCAAAACCAGAAGTGGCGATTCACAATAGATCCCAATGGTTACTACACGGTTCAGAACGTGTATAACGGCTTGGTGTTGACAGATTCGAGCGGGAACCTTGTACTGCAGCCAGCCAGCTCCGACCCGACGCAGCTTTGGACCATGTCCGCGGTCGGATCTGGCCTCTACACGTTCATAAACAAAGCGACCGGTCGGGTCGCCGATGACATGTCGGTGAGTGGCGAACCAGGCAACAAGATGATCACCTGGCCTGCAAACGGCGGCACGAACCAGAATTGGTCAGTTAAGTAATCGCTATGCGCCCAGTATCTGGTCGCACTCCGGGCACCAGATACTGGGCACACCTCTAGAATCGTCGCGCCTCCGCGAGTGCCTCCTTATAAACCTGCTCCGTCTTAGCAGCCATTGAGCCGGCCGAGAATTGTGCGCGCGCCTTGGCCAGCGCTGCCGCACCTATCGACGAGCTCAGATCGCCTCGGAAGGCTAGGCGGATCTTTTCACAGAGCGCTTCACTGTCATCGAAGGGAATAATGAATCCATCACGTCCGTCCGTGATTTGATCGTGTGCGCCAGCGGCCGGAGTGCGAATGGTCACCAGGCCGCACAGCATAGACTCCACGATCGCCATCGGAAAGCCCTCTTGCCGGCTCGGCAGGACCGAGACATCCGAAGCCCACAAAACGGTTCTGCTGTCAGTGAATCCCAACGCCCTGACATTTGAAGCAAGCCCCATATGTTCAGCGCGTCTGAGCACCTCCTCGTGCCAACTCCGGTCGCCGTTAATCGACACACCGGCCATGAGTGCCAGAATGGGTTTGCCTTCGTCGCGCATTTTCGCCATCGCGGCGAGCAAAACGTCATGCCCCTTCTCGCGTGACATGCGGGCCACCATGGCAATTACCTTCGTATCGTTCGCGATACCTAGCTTACGACGAGCCGCCGACCGCTCTTCCGGGGATGGTGGACGAAAGAATGCCTCGTCCGCGCCATTGTGAACCAGGCGAATCCGAGATTCGTTAACGCGAAATTCGTTTTTTAGATAATCCCGCACCTCACTGCTGATTGCGATCGCGCGACGGCCCCAGAAAGAGGCCAGACGGTGCAATGCCCGGTGTGGAATACCCGTCATGTGGAGCGTTGATACAAACGGAATCCCGTGTAAGGCCTGAATGATCGCCGCATAAGAACTGGTAGCTCGGTAGTGAACGTGGATTAGGTCAGGTTGGAACTGCCTCACCGTCCGCTCGAGAGCGAGCAGGCTATTAGCTGCTGCCGTGCAGATTCGTCCTTTATCGTCCGGCTTCGGGAACCCGACTGTGTAGTGACGAAAACCGCCGGCTTCGAACCAGTCGATCCCATGTGAGTGGTTGCCGATGCCCCCATCACTGGCGATGGCCGTTGTCCAGCCTCTTCCCATCAACTCACGTCCGAGGGCCATTATGTGCGGTTCGACTCCGCCTGCCGTCAGAGTTCGCACAAGATATAAAACTCGCATAGTTGGTAACGTTTTGCTCCTCCTGCGCCCGCGTGTTTAGGGGGCGACCGGAGCAGAGCCTGCTTTCATCGCAAGAGCTGTGGCATAGAGGTCCTCGTGCTGACCGATGATGTGGCTGAGATCATAAGCAGCCATTTGCATCTGTCCCTTGGTGGCTCGAGTCCTTGCTTCTATGGGATCTGTCAGTGTCTGGCGCAATACTCGCGCGAGCGCCTCGACATCTCTGACCGGATATAGATAGCCAGCCCCGTCCGAGAGTAGTTCTCGCGTACCCCGGATGTCGCTACCGATGGCCGGCGTCCCTAGGCTGAGAGATTCCATAATGCTGCGCGGCAGTCCTTCCTGATCTGAGCACAGTAAAACAGCTTGGGCGGCTCTAACCAGCGTGGGAACATCCGAGCGCATGCCGAGGAAATGAACCTGGGCTTGCAGTCCGAGCCGACCTGTCAACTCTCGCATTGCGGACTCCGTCGGACCGGAACCAGCGAAAACTAGATGTGCGTTTGGCCAATCGAGTCGTTTCCAGGCATGGAGAGCATCTATATGCCTCTTGCGTGGAATGAACTCCGCCAACATGAGGACAACCGGATGATGCGCTTCGGCGCCTATGCTCCTCCGGAAGGCAAAAACGTCTTGCGGTGCAACAGCCCCCACGTGATACTTTCCTTGGGTGTCTACCCCAATTCCCGGCATGTAGACTAGCCGGCTTGGCGGCACTAATCGATATTTCTTTGCCGCGGCTTCATCGGAGCGGTTGATGACCACAAGCATATCGGTCCAACGCCCCGCGCATCTCTCGAGTGCCAGGAACAAGGCGTTTTTAGCCTTCTGTCCCTGTTCATGAAAGTGAAAGCCGTGTGCCGTACAAATCTTGACTGGGGAATCATGGTGCCGCAGAGCATAACGACAAACCAGCCCGGCAACCGGCGTGTGGACATGCACAATGTCGTATTTAACTTTCCGGGTGATGCCCCTAACAGTCGAGGGCGCATACCTAAAATTCGACGGGTCGAGCGGATTCCTCGACCATTGCACATCCCAGACGGCATCGAAATGCGAAAGACACTCCGCCTCACCGACAATTCCGTTTGCCATAGCGTCCACACGCCAGCCTAGTCTCCGGAAGTGGTCGGCAAACGGAAACAGAAACGCCTTCAGAAACACTGGCATAGTGCTGGCAATTAGAAGATTAGGCATGCGAGTAAGTAAGCTGTCACCCTCACTGCTGCTGAAAAACTATATTGCTGGCGAACCTGTTCGTGTCGATTCGAGCCGAGGCTAAGTCCAGAACAAGAGCGCCATTCTGGCGGAAATTCGTAAACCTCACATCGTTGATGTCTTGATTTGAGGAATAGCCGAGAAAATCCGAATGACGGGCCCCAGTTGCATCCACCACGATGTTGGTGAGATTGATGCCATGGATGAACCCGATCTTTCCGTTCCAGTCTGAACTCCAAGATGGAATGACCGCATGGAATTCCAACGGGCGGTCCGTAACAAGCTCAGCTCGGACATCCTGCAACAACACGTTTTCGATGTTGGCGCCAAAAGTGGGGTAGAAGGCTGCCATCTGCACGCAGCTGACGATGTTGATGTTGTTGTAGACAATATCGTGAATGCTTTTTTGCGGATCGGTAGTACCGATCTTGAAAGCCGCTCCGGTCTGCGCTTGATACAGCACGCTATTTTGGACCGTCAGGTTGAAGTTGTCTTTGATCGTATGGCGGAGACCCGTACCGGCGCCCTGCGACGTGCTGTCGTCAGAGCTGTAGATGAATGCGTTATCGACCAAGATGTTATCCGATGAGTCGAAATCAATACCGTCAGCTCCGGCGTGGGGACGACTAGCGAGCATCTTCACGTTTTGCACCATCCCGTTATGAACGTCGACCAACCTCAGTGCCGCGTCTCCCTGGTCGAGCAGAGTCACGCCGTCTATTTGCAGCCTTTGCACGTTCTCGGTAACAATCAGATGAAAGTCTTGCTTGCCAGGAGGGATATTAACGACGTTCCCGTTGATGATCCCGCGACCGGTGAGCTTCACGTCGTTGGCGTCTTCGATGTCAATCACACCCTGATCGTGAAAACAGCACGGATACTTGGGGTCTACTTGCAGTACAGATCCGGGAGCTAGATACAGGTTGACATTAGAAGGCAGCAGAATGGAGTGCTGGATCTTGTAAACCCCTGGTGGCACGTACAATGTCCCACCACCAGCCTTACTGATGCTAGCGAGCGCTGCCGTAAGGCCCGCGGCAGAATCAGCACGATTCTGATTGTCAATTCCCTTCTGGTCCAACGCATTTGTCACCCCAGGAGTGCCCAATTGCGGAGGATTCGTCTCCGGCGCGTCAGCCAGGAGGAACAGTTCTTCACGCAACCCATTCAGTTGGTGCAAGACCAGGTATTGCGGGTTGTCTAAAGTGAAGCTCATCTTATTGCCAGATACCGAGACAGCGATGTTGTAGGCTTTTGGACTCAGCACATAGTGGGTGATCGGCTCCCGTACTGAGACGGTTATCTTCGCTGGATCAACAAGGGCAAACCGAGCGAATCCTACATTCCCCGTAGTCGTAGGATAGAGCTCAACCGGGACACTTGCACCGTTCACCTCTACCCGGTACTTGTTGCTGTTCTCCGTCGTCGGAACCCGGTCGTAGATATTAACAACCGGTTTTGGTGACCAATAGATGGAGATCCCCGCCAAAGCGAGCAAAGGTATCACCAGCAATAGACCGATCAATTTGTACCGGCGCATCAGTTGTCCCCGCCATAGAAACTCTGGAGTCCGTATAGGGCAGTGCTGATGTTGAACTCGCTCCTTCGCACGATGTCCAGAGCAGTGCGCTGGTCCAAGGGCCGCTTGCCGGATTCCAATACCCGCAAAAGCACATCGGCCCAAGCTGTGGCGCTTTGTTGCAACGATATCCTGTGCACAAGTGGCCCAACAACATCAGCTTCCTCGGGTAAACATTGCGAGTAGATGCATGGAAGACCTGAAGCCTGCGCTTCCACCAGCACCAATCCCAAGCCTTCGTGAAGGGAAGGAAACAGAAAGGCGTCCATCGCGCCTAACATCAGCCGCGGCACATCGCTGCGAACTCCCAAAAACGTGAAGTTGCTGCCAAGTTGGCGCCGTGTGACTTCTTCCTCGACGGCCGGACGTAAACGCCCATCGCCAACAAGGAGAAAATGCATTCTAGGATTTCGACTGATAGCCGCCGCCGCAATTTGCAGCAGAAAATGGTGATTCTTCTGTGTTACGAATCTTCCTACATGTCCGACCACAAGGGCGTCAGGTGGAATGTTCAACTCCGCTCGCACCGCCCTGGGATTGACGGTTGACCCAAACGGTGCGAGTTCGGCTCCGTACGGCAAGATGCGCCAGTCATTTTGGTTGCTGTGCGGCCCAAACAGTGACAGTCCTGCCTGCTGGCTCGCGGCCAGCTTGGTTGTAGCAAAACGTGAAACCCAGCCCTTGGTTAAATTTAGATAAGCCTTCCGACTCCATCCAGCAGAGGAGTCAACCGGCGACGTATCGTTGTGACTGTGTGCAATCCGGACCGGCACTCCGGCACTCTTGGCCAATCGCAGGACGAACCCGCTGTAGTGGTGAACGTGACTGTGGACAATATGATAGGGCTGGTTAGCCGCTAGCACCCGACGCATGCCGGCGGCATATAGCCACGGGCGATGGGGATACAAGCAGTAAAGGACTCGCGAGCCCAGATCGCGAATCTCTTCGTCAAACTGCCCCGGTTCCGTTGTTTGCGTCAGAAAGTCCATTACAAAACGGCGACGGTCGATATGCCGCAGAATATGCATGAGCCAGGTTTCCACTCCGCCCCGGTTCATGGTACCCACGACATGTAGGATCCTGATTGGCTTTTCCTGCCTTGACCTGCTGTGGACGCTTTGCGGCGCAGACTGAACGGCGCTTTCATATTCCTGAACGGGCGCCAAAGCTGCTGATTGAGAGGGTTTTTCAGACGTCATAGTAGATAGGAAATTAACGGTCCCTGACCTGCAATTCTCCAGGTCAACTAACTTTGGCGAGCACGAGTGACGTTGCCAGCAATCGTACAAGGCTGAGCAACAGGACCGCTTCGGCTGCTCCTATTAGGCCTTTACTGGGAATTAGACACATGCACGCCAGCGCTACGGTACCCGTGGAGAACAGGGAAAGTGGCAACTGCAGCCAGAAAACCCGTGCTGCTGTCATTGCATATCCAAAGAAGGATGCGATGTAGGTTGGTCCAGCGGATAACAGAAGAAGCAAGAACACATTCATGTACTTGGCGTATTCGGGCCGGTACAGTAGAGTCAGGATTCTCGGTCCTGCTACATAGCCCATTGCTACTGCCAGTCCGCCTCCGACTAGCCCCAATCCCGCCAAGCGGAGGAGCAGTCCACGGGCCTTGGACAGCTCACGGTTTCGATATGCATGAGCTAAGCGGGGTGTAATAGACTGTCCGACGGCGTCGGTGACAATGTTGCCCGCTGCCAGGAAGTAAGCCAGGGCCGCGAATACTCCCACCTCACCTACGCCTATATAGTGATCGATGAAGTAACGAGGGACGTTCGTCTGCAAAGAAATCAGGAGCATCGCGGCTCCGAGTGGCAACGCCGTCCACGTTAACCGTTTTAAGATTCGAACCCGCCACTTTGGTGCGAATCGGAGTCTGGGCCTTACGTTGCCCGTCGTTCCTGCTTGCCTAGCGACCCGGAGGCTAACAGGGATGTCATAGCAGATGAGAACCAAAATCTGCACGACCGTTAATCCCAGCGTTCCAATGAATACGCTATGAGTCAAATGTATTGCGAATGCCAGGAAGACCAGCGACACTGGCATACGCAAAATGATGGAGCGGGCTATGCAGTCCAAACGCTCACGTTGCTGAAGAAAGCCGTAGAAGATATCGCTGATACCTTCGAACGCCTTCGAAACCATTAACCCTAAGATGGTGAGGGCTGTTGCAGATTGATAAGAGCCGGCTTCGACCAGCAGGACGATCGCCCCTATCACGACCACCGTCGCCAGAATTCGCAAGCCCAAGTAGTCGCCAAACTCAAACTCCCCGCGCACATCCGTGGCCTGAATGGCCCGAAGCTGTAAGTTTGAAAACAACATCCAAGGGGCGACAATCGCTAACGCTAGTGCGTATTGCCCCACCATCACGGGGTTGCCCATCTTCGCGATTGACACCACCATTCCCCACTGGCAAGCAGCGCTGACGAAATTGCTGGCTAAGGTCCACACGACATTCGCGCGGAGTGATGGAACTCGGATGTTGTCAAGCGCTCCTGAGCAAGTCACCGCCACACTGATTGGCTCAGGCATGATTGAAGACGTCAATGGCGCTTCTCTCCAAGAAGATAGTTGAGTCTTCACTGACGCGATCTGCCGTTAAGCCTGTACGGCAAGTGACTCACCCGCGGTTCCCGCGAACGCAGCCATAATCTGAGCGTCAAGCTCTTGTGCGTTAGCCGGACTTCCTAACGCTGAGAGGTAGCGTTGATTATGGTAGTTCAGATCCGTGTAGTCTTGGACGAATCCGTCGTCAAATGCCCTCTTCATCTCCAGGACGCCATCCTCGATGGTCATATGACACTCGAATTCCAATTGCTCGTGTATCTTGTCGAAACGGACACGGTAGTTTCGACGATCGGCATTGTCGACGTGGACGACCTCCGTTTCAGGGAAGTTTGCCCGTACTTTAGCTGCGATATCGGTCAGGGTCCAGTTAAGACGCGAATCGCCAACATTGTAGATCTGCCCGCCTACCGTTTCCAGAGGTGCTTCAAGAGCCGAGACCAGCGCTCGAACGACGTCCCGAACGTGGATGAAAGGACGCCATTGCTGGCCATTGTAAATTGTGATCACTTTGTCCTGCCGCGCCTTAGCCGTCAGGAGATTGACTACTAAGTCGAAGCGCGGGCGATAGGAGTGGCCGAACACGGTGGCAAAGCGCAAGATCGTTGGAGCGAAGTTCTCGTTGCTCGCCGCCAGCAACGTCTTCTCCGAATCGATTTTAGTCTGGCCGTAGAGTGAAACCGGCACTGTCGGGGAAGTTTCGTCAACGAAGACCTCCGTTGCACCGTACACGCTACAGCTCGAGGCGAAAAGGAATCGCGCGATTCCGTGGCCTTTTGCCACTTCGGTTAACATTCGCGTTGCGGCATAGTTGATTTCCAGGGCCGTTTTGTGGTCAAGGTCGCAAGCCGGATCACCCACAATAGCCGCCAAATGGACCACTGCATCGACGCCTGTCATGGCTCGCGATACTGACTGGATATTGCGGCAGTCGCCGACCAATAATTCGAATCCGCCAATTCCAATTAGATCCCGAATCGCCGCATCACCATAGACTAATTTGTCGAGTACACGAACGTGGTAGCCTTTGGCGAGCAGTGAGCGTGTTAGCAAGGAACCGATGTACCCCGCGCCACCCACAACCAGCACAGACTTCTCCCGTGTCGTTTGCTTCCCGCTTGGCGCTTCGTGCTCCTGTTCATAGGGAAATTGACTCACGATAACCGCCTTCGCGACCCGAGTTAAAGGAATAGCAAGCATCACAAGTGCGGAAAAAATGAAGATTAGGCCTCGTGATGAAAACTGGTCCCGGAACACCAGCCAGTCGATGATGAAGAAGAGAAAGACGGTTGCGCCTGCGTTGCATGCCGTGATGAGGGATTTCCAGCGGCCCGCATCGGACTGCACCTTGCGGTACATGCCGAAAACCAGAAACAAAGCCGGAAACATCAAGGACAACGGTAGAAAGAAACCTAGATAGTAGCGTGGAAAGTCCTGCAAGAGCCGGCTTGCGGCCACTTCTCTGCCGATGCCGAGCTCCGACAGCACCGCTATTGGTAGAGCGGCGAGCATGCAGAGGTGAATGGTTACGAAATCACTGATGCAACGGATATATGTTGGCTTTTGTGCCAAGGTAGAAAGCCGTTTTCTGAACATTAACTCCTCCTTCAGATGGGTCGGCCTTAGTTTTTAGCTAGGCGTTTGATGGTTGCTGTGATTACATGCACCGTCTCGTCTGTCAACGATTCGTAAATTGGCAGGCTTAGGACGGTATCTGTGAAGTAGTCGGTGTTGTGGAGATCGGTCGGCCGACTTCTGTGGTACTGAGTATAGAGGTCTTGGCGGTGCAGGGGCGGGCTGAAGTACTTCTTCGTCGGAATGTTCTCAGCGAGAAGCGCGTCCCCCAGCTCATCTCGGTCCATCCCGAAGGCAGCGGGGTCTACACTTACCGAGTAATCCTTGAAGGTGCTGACATCCGCCGGATCCACCAGCTGGAAGCTCAGCCCTGGCACATCGGCAAGCAGGGCGTCATAGAGCCTCGCAACCTCGTTGTGCCGCTGTACTTTGGCTTTCACGAACTCCATTCCTGCTAAGCCCAGCGCCGCGTTAAACTCGCTCATGCGAGCGTTCAAGCCAAGAATCTCGGGGTTGTAAGCTCCGAGGTCGCCGTAGTTGCGGGCTGCGCGAAGCTTATGGGCCAACTTCGGATCAGACGTCGTTACCAATCCACCCTCGCCGGCCACCAATAGCTTCGTGGGTGACAATGAGAATACTTCCGCATCCCCAAAGCCACCAACCGGAACCCCCCGGCGGGAACTACCAAAAGCGTGTGCCGAATCGAAGATCAGCTTCAACCCGTACTTTGCTGCAATTCGTTCGAGTGCGGGCACATTACAGGGATTGCCATAAAGATGAACCGCGATGATCGCGCCGGTGCGCTCCGTTATCCTCGCCTCGACTGATTCAGGATCCACAGTCCAAGTCAACGGATCGCAATCGGCGAACACCGGGGTTAGCCCATTCCAGACCGCGGCGTGTCCGGTGGCGAAGAACGTGAAACTTGGAACAATGACTTCGGGCTTGTCTTTGAGATCGAAGGCCCTCAGTACTAAAGCAAGGCCACTTGTGCAGCTTGAAACCGCCACGCAGTGGTCCACTTGGCAGACTTCTCGAACCTTCTCTTCGAAACGCGTAACAAGGTTTGCATTCGTTATAACGCCGTCCTGATAGACGCCTCTGTACAGATCAAGAACTTTCTCGATGGGCGGCAGAGTCGGTTTAATAAAGCGAAGCTGCTCCTCTAAAGCTGGCAATCTGCCGCTTGTAAGGGTTGGATGAGTAGAGTGAATTATATTAGCTGAAGCCATACTGTCCTTTACGAGTGAATTTCGGGAAGAGAGTTGAAAACCGCCAAAAGGGTCGTGGACCCATGCGCAAACACCTTGCGAGTCGACCGCCGCACCTAGGCCGTATAATCTTGTTTCGAGTTACTATTTGATGAACCTACACGTAGGTACGCGATCAGGAGACTGCGCACAACTCACGACGTTCGCCGAGGGGCGTCGCTTCGTATCGTCCGTGCTATTTAACAGAGACTGGTGTCTTCACAAAGGCGATAACAACCGGCAGGCGCTGCGGCGGACTGGCGGTAGCGCACGCCAGTCACGTTTAAGGCACAAAGACCGGTCCATGTCTCGAGGGCCCACGTGAGTTGGCCAGTCCCCGCGACCGTCTAGTCGGTCCTTACGTGCGTGCGTGAGAATGTAGCAGGTATTAGCCGACTACGACGGGAACTGAGCGTTATCGCCAGCAAAGGGAAAGTCGCGTACTTAAAAATAAAGAAGATGTCGTTATCAGAGTCGCTAATCAGGAAGATGAAAGCGAACATGACCACAAGCGGCGCCATCAGCCAGCGGCTGTCATCCGGACCTAAGGTCGACATCCAGGCGCGTATCCGGAGAACAACAAAACCCAGCAGAAGGTATGCGAACGGCACCGCGGCAGGGCCGAAGTTGAGCATCGCTTCACCGGACAATCCTAGAACATGGGACGATTCCCAAATTTCCGGTACGAAACTGCCTGGCCCCGACTCTAGCTCCGTGATCCATCGCACCTTTGTAGGCGGACGACCGGGCCATACAAACCTTGGGATGAGCAGTGAGACGGCACCTACATACGTGCGACCCCAGGCATATTCATAGGTGATCGGGGGAGCTGTCATCTTGTAGAGTTCAAGAGCCTGGATATCACTGCGCCCCAAGTCGCCAAGGATGGAACCCTGCAAGGTGCGTCCTGTTTTCCTGGATAAAGTATCGCGGGCTTCCGCACCCTGAAAAGCATCCAACGCCTCTGCCCCGACGGCCTTGTAAAAGCCGTACAGATACATAAACGTCAATAGGAACAAAGTGCCCACCAAAATGAAGGACCGGGTGATTTTCCGGACCCAGAAATGGATCACACCGACCGCCCAAAACAGAGCCCAAATTGTGTTACTCCGGCTGCCGCGAAGACCTCCGAAGAGCATCACCAAGACGAAGTAGACACCGAAAATGGCGAAAAGACTGATCCAGCCAGGTCGCTTGCCGGTCCTGCGCAGGTAATGGGCAAACGCGAACAGCGCCAAGATCGGGAAGCTCTCGGAAATAGTGAATACCCACCCCATGCCGTTGAACCCGATGTTCGGGTCTTTATTGCCATAATGGTGCTCACCTTCGAGATATGCATCCATGTAGCCTGTGATACCGCCGTAGCGGATATAGACCCAGGCCTGCAGGGCGCCAGTAATCAGGAGTAACACTGTCATGACAACGATGGCGCGGCGGTCGTCTATCGTCCACCGTTGCAGGGTTCGAACTGGGCTTTTGAAAGTTCTCGTTGAAAGGCAAGCCCAGCGGTAGAAGATCAACCCGAGCAGATTGATTAAAGCCATCCAGCCCAGCCAGTCTCGCCACTCCGGCGGCCCGGTGATGTAAGGTAGCCAAGTGTCCCACGTTACATGCAACATAGGTGCGAGGCAAAAGAAGTGGATGCCCAGCAGCCCCACAATGGCTGCGGGATCCATCAACTCGATCCGCCCTTCTAAGAAGGCTACGGCGTCGCTGCCGACAAGAGCACCACACAGTACAACCGGGACGACAAACCAGTGCAGCAATCGGACGTCTGACAGTACCATCACGGCAGCCACAAGCGAACACCCCATGAAGGCCAGTGCTGTACGTCCAACGATTCCGTATGACTCTAAGCTGCTGGCAACCGTAAAGGACGGCTCACGTAGAGAGACAGAACTCATCTTGTTGCGGGCTCGTCTTCTTTAGGCACTAACGCTGCCCGCTTGACCCGGTCGCAGCTTGCTCCCATGGATAGGGATGTTCCATACTGAGCAATTTCCGCTGGCACCCACTCACTATTCACTAGCTTGACAAACGTGTAGCCGAGGATCTTTACATCCGTTCTGAAGGATCCGGTATCACAGTAAAGCAACTGTAGTTCCGTCTTGATGGGTCGGATGACGTCTCTGTATACCTTCTCGGCATCGACGCTGCCGGCCAAGGCTGCTCCCTCGTCAGAGTTCCAGATCGTCGCCCAATCGGTCAAACCCGGGCGAAGTTCGAGGATCCGGGACTCTGCTTCGCCGTAAGCGGCGACATACGTTTCCACTTCCGGACGCGGACCGACCAGACTCATCTCGCCCGTCAACACATTCCAGAGTTGAGGAAGTTCATCAAGCTTCCACCTTCGGATTCGCTTCCCTAAAGACGTCAAGCGTATATCGTCGTTAGCAGTAGCTGTTCCGCCTAGCCGTTCAGCGTTCTCCACCATCGTGCGAAACTTCAGAATATGGAAAGGCCTGCCGTAGCGCCCGACCCGTTTTCCGCGATAGAAAACCGGACCTGGAGAGCTCATCTTCACGGCGATCGCAAGAATCGCAATCAATGGAGACGCGCCCACCAGACCGAGTGCGGATGCTGCGACGTCAAACGCTCTCTTCACGAACAAGTACATTCTTATCCCCACCCCTGTCGGTATTCAGCACTGCTGTGTGCGCTCCGCACCCGCTATCGCGGTCGATAGGACGTCCTGCAGAATCCCCAAATTCGGCAGTTCAGCATCCGGCTCCCCGTTTGGCTCTGCCTCGAAACCGGAGTAGATCCCCATTTCACGGCGTATTCTAATAGTTGTCCAGCCAAGCTGCCGCGGCGCATAGAAGTCTTTTAGAGGATTGTCTGCAATGTAGAGAAACCGTTCCGGCGGCCCGCCCAGGCATTCCTGAACGTGCAGAAAAGCTGCTGCGTTGGGCTTCGACCAACCTGGGTGCTCTCCGGTTAAGACCGACACGGCAAAGTACTCCTCTACTTGGAGGGCCTTGAGCTTGCATTTTTGCGCTTCAACAAACCCGTCGGTAATGAGCGCCAGCCTGAAATGTTCACTCGAAAAGCGAAGAAACTCTGCTGCATCAGGAAGCAGCGTAATCGCGGGACTATGCGTCCGATAGGCTGAAATCATCGCCCCGATGAATTGGCTGTCTACTTCACGGGCGCAATCTCGGAAGACGAGGTTAAAGATATTGCCTCGAGAGCCATCGCTGAAATACTGCCAAGCGCGCGGAGCAAAATCCGAAATCGAGCAGTGCTCCTTGACCCACTCACCTACAATTTGGAATCCGCTCTTAACGTAATCCCGTTCGAGAAATAAAGTGTCATCCAGGTCCAACACCAGACAAAGCTGCTGAAGATTCGTATTTAATGGCACGAAGTGCCGCAGCCGGTCTAATAACGGATTGATCATAGCGGAGCATGGCAAGATCGTCGATCCAGTCCTCAAAGCGCTCATGTGCGCGACCTCGAATAATTTCGTCGAGAATCCACTGCGCATATCGGGCACCAGCACTATGTGCCAGCGGATAACCTCCGCCCGCTCTCGCGTTGATTTCGATAACTCGAATGTCTCCTTCCTCGGAGAGGAAACACTGGATATTGAGCATCCCGCTCGCGCCAGGCAAGCTCTCCGCAATCTTGGAGGCCAGTGCCATCATCGGCAGATGTTTCACGGTGATTGCTTTCGAGACTTCACCTGAACGGGTTTCCAGTCGTCTGTGCGGCACAGCACATACGCACTCGCCGTCACGATTCACGAACACGTTTACCGTATATTCGTCTCCTGACGCGATCTGCTGAACAATCAGATCGCTCCTAAGATCCGCGTACGTCTTAAGTTCGTCGAAGGTTTCGATTACCCGAACGCCCTTGGATGCGCTGCCCCAACGGGGCTTCGCGATCAGCGGCAATGGCCAGCGCTCACGGAAGGCTAGAACTTCTTCGGGAAAGGCCTGGAGGACGGTGGGGAATTGGTTGATGCAAAGCCATTCATTGGTGAGGAGTTTGTCGCCACAGATTGCAACCGTTTCCTCACCGGAGACACAGACGTGAATTCCATGTTCTGCGAACAGATGGCGATTGGCCGCTAGGGGTCCCAGCTCTGAATCAATGGTTGGAACGATCACAGAAACATCTTCTTGGATCGCTAGCGCAAGAAGTTCAGGGATAAACTCGGGCTCACTACACCTCGGAACCTGCCAGAAGCGATCGGCAAGGCAGCACGCAGGAGATGTCAACGAGCAATCACTCGCATATACGTTGCCCGCTCCCATACATGCCTCCAGAGCTTCACGGAAGCATTGCATGAGTTCTACTCGCCGGCCCGCTGAAGAAATCAGTATATTCATGGTTTGGTTTTTTATCCGCTGATGCGGAGACGTTCTGACGTACGTTCCGGGTACGTTAGGTCGACGCAGATGAATTTACCGGACTTACCCCGAACTCAGTTTCTGACGGCACACCCAACTCCTGAGTGTTGCGGGCGCTAATTACGGCCCAGATGGTTCGGCCTGCGATAAGGAAATCTAACCACAAGGTCCAGTTATCGATGTAATAAATGTCCAGCTTAAACTTGGCTTCCCAAGTCAGGGCATTGCGCCCCGCCACTTGTGCGCAACCAGTAATCCCCGGCTTCATCAGATGGCGGCGACGTTGGTGTTCGTTATAGCGGGGGAGATAGGCAGCCAGGAGCGGGCGTGGCCCGACCAGGCTCATGTCGCCACGCAATACATTCCATAGTTGCGGTAATTCGTCGATACTCAGATGTCTCAAAGTACGCCCCA
>C688J35102_120990054_pt1 | contig 21569 bp, 17 predicted proteins | sample HopSoiMetagenom2_FD_35102 | JGI IMG/M metagenome (IMG submission 35102)
GAGGGGCGCGAGGTGATCCGCGGGGCCTGCGACGTGCTGGTGTGCGACGGCTTCGTGGGGAACGTGCTGCTCAAGTTCTACGAGTCGATCGCCGGCTTCATGGCCGAGGAGCTGAAGCGCGAGATGGAGGCGCAGGGCGTGCGGCTGGACCTGAAGCGGCTCTATTCGCGGCTGGACTACTCCACCACCGGCGGCGCGCCCCTGCTGGGGGTGAACGGGGTGGTGGTGATCGCGCACGGCGGCTCTCCGCCGCAGGCCATCCGCAACGGCATCGGGGTTGCCGCGCGCTCGCTGGAGCGCCGGATGGTGGAGCACATCGCCACGCGCCTGGGGCGGGTGGCGGAAACGAGCGAGTCGAGATGATCCAGGCAGCACGGGCCGCCAGGGCCCGCATCGTGAGCACCGGGCGCTACAATCCCCCCCGCGTGGTGACCAACCACGACCTGGAGGGGATGGTGGAGACCAGCGACGAGTGGATCCGCAGCCGCACCGGGATCACCGAGCGGCGCCTGGCCGACCCGGGGATGGGCTCCGCCGACATGGGCGCCGCCGCCGCGCGCGTGGCCATGGAGCGCGCCGGGATCGGGCCCGAAGACGTGGACATCATCCTCCTCTCCACCGCCACCCCCGACCGGCTGCTCCCCAGCACCGCCTGCGACGTGCAGGCGCTGCTCGGCGCCCGCAACGCCGCGGCGTACGACTTCTCCAGCGCCTGCTCCGGCTTCCTCTACGGGCTCTCGCTGGCCGAAGCGCACATCGCGGCGGGGCAGGCGAAGACGGTGCTGCTGATCTGTACCGAGAAGATGTCGTCGATCATCGACTGGACCGACCGCGCCACCTGCGTGCTCTTCGGCGACGGCGCCGGGGCGGCGGTGATCCGGGCGGCCGAGGGCGACGGGCGCGGCATCCTCTCCGGCTACTTCAAGAGCGACGGCACCCTGGCCGAGCTCCTCTACCGCCCCGGCGGCGGCGCGAAGTTCCCGCTCGACGTGGCGGTGCTCGACGAGCGCTCGCACTTCGTGAAGATGGCGGGGCCCGAGGTCTTCAAATCCGCCGTGCGCTCCATGTGCGACGCGGCCGGCAACGCGCTGGAGCGCGCCGGGGTGAGCGGCGACGACGTGGACCTGCTGGTGCCGCACCAGGCGAACGTGCGCATCATCGACGCGACGGCCAAGTACGCGAAGATCTCGCCGGAGAAGGTGTTCGTGAACGTGGACCGCTACGGCAACATGAGCAGCGCGTCGATCCCGGTGGCGCTCGACGAGGCGCGGGAGCAGGGGCGCGCCGGCGAGGGCTCGCTGGTGCTGATGGTGGCGTTCGGGGCCGGGTTCACCTGGGCGGCGAACGTCGTCCGCATGTGATTTCCTCGGCCCCCTCGCGTGCCTCGGCCGCGGCAACGGCCGTTTCACGCAGAGACGCAGAGAAACAGAGAGAACGGCGACGGAGCTCGGATGACGGGTGAGCGGATCGGCCTGCTGTTCCCCGGGCAGGGGTCGCAGGCGGTGGGGATGGGGAAGGACCTGGCCGACGCCTTTCCCGAGGCGCGCCGGGTCTGGGAAGAGGCGGACGACGCGCTCGGCTTCGCGCTCTCGCGGCTCTGCTGGGAGGGGCCCGAAGACGAGCTCACCCTCACCCGCAACGCGCAGCCCGCGCTGCTGGCGCACAGCGCCGCGGCCTGGGCGGCGCTGCAGGGCGTGGGCATCGACGTGGTCTGCGCCGCCGGGCACTCGCTGGGCGAGTTCAGCGCCTACCACGCCGCCGGCTCGCTCTCGCTGGCCGACGCGCTGCGCACCGTGCGCCGCCGCGGCGAGCTGATGTTCGAGGGGGGCCAGCAGCGCCCGGGGACGATGGCGGCGGTGCTCGGGCTCGACGACGACATCGTGGAGGGCGTCTGCCGCGAGGCCTCGGCCGACGGCTCCGTGGTGGTCCCCGCCAACTTCAACACCCCCGGCCAGGTGGTCGTATCCGGCGACGTGGAGGCGGTGCACCGCGCGGGCTCCATGCTGATGGACGCGGGCGCGAAGAAGGTGCAGCCGCTGAACGTGTCGGGCGCCTTCCACTCGCCGCTGATGGCGGTGGCCGAGGCGGGGCTGCAGGCGCAGCTCGACGCGGCGGCGTTCCGCGACCCGGCCTTCCCCGTGGTCTCCAACGTCACCGCGCACGCGGTCACCGACGCCGGCGAGGCGCGGCGGCTGCTGGTGGAGCAGCTCACCTCGGCGGTGCGCTGGTCCTACTCCGTGCGCACCATGCTGGAGCTGGGCGTCACCCGCTTCCTGGAGGTGGGGACGGGGAAGGTGCTCACCGGCATGCTGAAGCGCATCGACCCCGCCGCCGCCGGCATGGGCACGCCCGTCGGCACGGCCGACCAGGTGCAGGCGCTGCTGGGGTCGTCGTAGTTCTCTCTGTTCCTCTGCGTCTCTGCGTGAGACGAACGCTACTTTACCTGGAGAGATACCGTGGAGGAGCTGCAGGGGCAGGTGGCGCTGGTGACGGGCGGCTCGCGCGGCATCGGGCTCGCGATCGCGCAGGAGCTCGCCGCCGCGGGCGCGAAGGTCGCGGTGGTGGCGCGCGACGAGGCGCGCGCGCGGGCCGCGGCGGCGGAGCTGCCGGGCGAGGGGCACCGCGGCTACGGCTGCGACGTGGCCGACCCCGAGGCGGTGAACGCGCTGGTGAAGCGGGTGGAGGAGGAGCTGGGCTCGCTCGACGTGCTGGTGAACAACGCCGGCGTCACCCGCGACAACCTGCTCATGCGCATCAGGGACGACGACTGGGACGCGGTGCTCGACACCAACCTGCGCGGGGCCTTCAACACCATCCGCGCCGCCAGCCGCGGGATGATGAAGCGCCGCCACGGCCGCGTGATCAACGTCTCCTCGGTGGTGGGGATCACGGGGAACAAGGGGCAGGCGAACTACGCCGCCAGCAAGGCAGGGCTCCACGGGCTGACCAAGGCGGTGGCCAAGGAGCTGGCCTCCCGCGGGGTTCTGGTCAACGCCATCGCCCCGGGGTACATTGAGACCGACATGACCGCCGACCTCCCCGAGGCCGCGCGCGACGCGCTGCTGCAGCAGATCGCGCTGGCCCGGCTCGGACGGCCGCAGGACATCGCTCCGGCCGTCCGCTTCCTGGCGGGGCCCGGGGCGTCGTACATCACCGGGCAGGTGCTGGTGGTGGATGGCGGGATGGTGATGTAGGGCCCGGGCCCCGGTGCGGCGCCCCGGATTGGCGAGACCACGAGCGACACCTGCAACCCTTTCAGGAGCACAGCGAAATGGCGGACGTCGAAGCGAAGGTCAAGGACATCATCATCAACGAGCTGGGCGTGGAGCCCGAGAAGGTGACGCCCGAGGCCTCGTTCGTCGAGGACCTGGGCGCCGACTCGCTCGACACGGTGGAGCTGGTGATGGCCTTCGAGGAGGAGTTCGGGATGGAGATCCCCGACGAGGAGGCCGAGAAGCTCCAGACCGTCCGCGACGCCGTGAACTACATCCAGCAGCACGCACAGGGCGACTGAGCCGCCGTGCCCGCGTGCCGCGTTCCCGCCCCGGCGCGGGGCGCGGCACGCCTTTTCCCGCCGCCGTCCTCCCTGGACGGCGGCGTCGCTGCGGCCGGGGCGAACGCCGCCGGCCGAGACCAACCGACGCGCGGAGCGGTCGATGAATCGCCGAGTCGTGATCACGGGGACCGGGCTGCTGACGCCCGTGGGGCTGGACGTCCAGGAGTCGTGGGCGGCGCTCCTCGGCGGGACGAGCGGCGCGGCCCCGATCACCCAGTTCGACCCCACCGACTTCAAGGTCCGCTTCGCCTGCGAGGTGAAGGGCTTCGACCCCGACCTGTACATCGACCGCAAGGAGGCGAAGCGCACCGACCGCTTCGCCCAGCTGGCCATCGCCGCCAGCGTGCAGGCCATGCGGCAGGCGGGGCTCGACGAGCTCCCGGCCGGCGTCGACGCCGAGCGCTTCGGCGTGATCATCGGCAGCGGGATCGGGGGGATCTGGACCTTCGAGGAGCAGCACCGCAAGCTGATCGAGCGCGGCCCGTCGCGCATCTCCCCCTTCTTCGTGCCGATGTTCATCAGCGACATCGCCGCGGGGCTGGTGTCGATCCGCTGGGGGCTCAAGGGCCCCAACTACTGCACCGTCTCGGCCTGCGCCTCGTCCGCGCACGCGGTGGGCAACGCCTTCCGCGCGATCAAGCACGGCGAGGCCGACCTGATGGTGGCGGGCGGCACCGAGGCCACCGTGAGCCCGCAGACCATCGCCGGCTTCGCGGCCATGACCGCGCTCTCGGAGCGCAACGACTCCCCCGAGACCGCCAGCCGGCCCTTCGACGCCACGCGCGACGGCTTCGTGCTGGGCGAGGGGGCGGGGGTGATGGTGCTGGAGGAGCTGGAGCACGCCCGCGCGCGCGGCGCCGAGATCCTGGGCGAGGTCGTGGGCTACGGGCAGACGGCCGACGCCTACCACATCACCGCGCCGGCGGAGGGCGGGGAAGGGGCGGTGCGCGCCATCCGCCTGGCGCTGAAAGAGGCGGGGGCGACGCCGGGCGACGTGGACTACGTGAACGCGCACGGCACTTCCACGCCGGCGAACGACAAGAACGAGTCGGCGGCGATCAGGACGGCGCTGGGTGAGGACGCGTACCGGGTGGTGGTCGGGTCGACGAAGTCGATGACGGGGCACACGCTGGGCGCGGCGGGGGGGATCGAGGCGGTGATCAGCGCGATGGTCTGCCGCGAGGGGAAGATCCCGCCCACCATCAACTTCCACGAGAAGGACCCAGACTGCGATCTGGACTACGCCACCGGCGGGATGGTGGAGCGCCCGGTGCGCCTCGCCCTCAGCAACTCCTTCGGCTTCGGCGGCCACAACGTCTGCCTGGCGGTGAAGCGGTTCGAGGCGTAGGACGGCGCGCCTTCGGTCAACAGGGATGGACGAGGCGGATGGATGAAGCGGGGCGCCGGGAGGATGGATCTCCCGGCGCCCCGGCTTGTCGTGCGAATGAATTCGCTGCAACGACCACACGAAGTCCGCCTTCGCGGACTACCGGCTGATACCACATCCTCGTGAACAGTCGTTGTTTCGCGACCATCCTAAAGACGTCATCCTGAGGCCGGTCACGCTGCAACATTCGACGGCGGGGTACTTTACAGGCCGAAGGATCTATAGCCGGCCCTCGGACCCAAGCTTCCGAAGCACCACTCTTCACCCGGATTTGGTATGAGGTGTCGCCGCAACGCCGCGGCGCGCGATCAACTGAGCCGCAGCTGAGATGAACTGCAGCGGACTGGAGCTCGTGCTGCTCGCGTCCGCGGGTGCGCGGGTCAGACCTGGCTGCGCGCGAAGTACATCAGGCTGCCTTCCTTGATCAGGTTGATGACCTTCGTGCGCTGGCCCATCGGCACGGCGGGGCAGCCGTTGCTGCGCCCCTGGATCACGGGCTGGTCGTGCACGTAGTCGGCGCCGTGCACCACCACCGCACGCGCGCGGAGCTTCGAATTCGTCGCCGACAGCCCGTCGAGCCGAAGCGAGAAGCCGTGCTTCCCCTCGTACGTCTCCGCGGTGAGCACGAAGCCCAGCGAGCTCATGTTCGACCCCGGCACGTTGCTGAACGTGTGCGCGAACCCATCGTGGGCCGGCTCCGACCCGACGCCGTTCGCCATGCGGAACGACTGCACGTCGCCCGTCTGCGTGTCGATCACGTGGAAGCGCGGCTGGCTGGAGCGCAGCGAGTAGTCCAGCACCGAGATGTGGCCCTTGTTCTTGAACTTCTCGTGGTTTGCCTGGAAGAACGCCAGCGCCTCGGCCAGCAGCTTCTTCGGCACCACACCGTGGGGATCGAGGTGCGCGAACGGGGTGCTCGCGATCTCGGTGATGCCCACTGCGGCGGCGGGGAACTGCGCCGGCAGCGCTTCGGCCGCGGCGATGCTTTCGGCGGACGCGGCCTCGAGGTCGCCTCCCTCCAGGTGGTCGAGCGGATCGGGCAGGATTTCCATGGGTTTGCCTCGGGGAAAGTGTGAAGGTGCTGAGAGGAGGGAGATACGATGGTGTGCCCGACGGCGAACAGCGTGACGTCGATCAAGATGCGCCCTGGGCCCCGCTAACGGAATACTTCTCTGTCCCATCAGTAGTGTCCCGCTGAAAGTCGAAGAGCTACAACTGGTTAGGAGGCGTGTTGCTGCCGGCTGTGCCGATCGTCGGAGCTGAATGCTTGTGAAAGCTCGATTTTCTCGAAGACGCTGACGCTCAGGATCTGTAGGATTGTGTAGAGGCTGTGCTCGATCCCGAGCCGCTTCTTCAGGATCGCGACGAGCACGTACGTGGCAGAGACACAGGCGCCGCTCAAATCGTGTGCGGGTGTTCAGGCTGCTAATTACTGCTCCCGTAGCAGCTTACAGCATCATCTACATAGCTTAACAGGACACTACTGCTGTCCCATGGAAAACTCCGACGATTGCAGGGCGAATAAATGAATTGATGAATTCGCGCGGACTACCGGCTTCGGTGATGCCGATGGGCCGGGTCGCGCGCCGGGCTGGATCCCCATTCGGACAATCCGCTATCGAATAGATGGTCGTGGCGGTCATAGTTCCCCCCCTCCCTCTCTGGCGATCCCACGCCCCGCGCCGTACCATCTTCCTTCCCCCTGGCGTCGCTGTATCCCTCCCCCTCTCTCCCGATCGACGGAGCACCAACGGATGAGCACTCGCGCGGACGAGGCGGACGCGATCATCGTGGGCGCGGGGCTGGCCGGGCTGGTGGCGGCGGCGGAGCTGGTGGAGGCGGGGCGGAAGGTGATCGTCCTGGAGCAGGAGCCGGAGGCATCGCTCGGGGGGCAGGCGTTCTGGTCGTTCGGCGGGCTCTTCCTGGTCGACACGCCGGAGCAGCGGCGGATGGGGATCAGGGACTCGCGCGAGCTGGCGTGGAGCGACTGGCTGGGGAGCGCCGGCTTCGACCGCGAGGAGGACCTCTGGCCGCGCCGCTGGGCCGAGGCGTACGTCGACTTCGCGGCGGGGGAGAAGCGGTCGTGGATGCATTCGCGCGGCGTCCGCTTCTTCCCGGTGGTCGGCTGGGCGGAGCGGGGGGGATACCTGGCCACGGGCCACGGCAACTCCGTTCCGCGCTTCCACGTGACCTGGGGGACGGGGCCGGGCGTGCTGGCGCCGTTCATCGCCGCCGTCAGGGAAGGGGAGAGGCGTGGGCTGGTCTCGCTGCGCTTCCGCCACCGGGTGACGGGGCTCACCCTGACGGGCGGCACGGTGGACGGCGTGCGCGGCGAGATCCTGGAGCCGAGCTCGGCCGAGCGCGGCGCCACCAGCTCGCGCGCCGTCTCCGGCGACTTCGCGCTGCGGGCGGGGGCGGTGATCGTCACCTCCGGCGGGATCGGGGGGAACCACGAGCTGGTGCGCGCCAACTGGCCGCCGCGCATGGGTCCGCCGCCGAAGCGCATGCTCTCCGGCGTCCCCGCGCACGTGGACGGGCGGATGATCGAGATCGTGAAAGACGGCGGCGGCGCGGTGATCAACCCCGACCGCATGTGGCACTACACGGAGGGGATCAAGAACTGGGCGCCGATCTGGCCGCTGCACGGCATTCGCATCCTCCCCGGCCCGTCGTCGCTCTGGTTCGACGCGCTGGGCCGCCGGCTGCCGCCGCCGCTCTTCCCCGGCTTCGACACGCTCGGCACGCTCGAGCACATCATGCGGACCGGGTACGACTACACCTGGTTCGTGCTCACGCAGAAGATCATCGAGAAGGAGTTCGCGCTCTCCGGCAGCGAGCAGAACCCCGACCTGACGGGGAAGAGCGTGCGCAAGGTGCTCTCCCGCGTGCTTCCCGGCGCGCCGCCGCCGGTGGAGGCGTTCAAGGAGAAGGGCGAGGACTTCATCGTCCGCCGCACGCTCCCCGAGCTGGTGGAGGGAATGAACGCGCTCGCCGGCGAGCCGCTGATCGACGCGGCCGCGCTCGAGGCCGAGATCCGCGCGCGGGACCTGCAGCTCACCAACCCGTTCGGGAAGGACCTGCAGGTCACCGCGCTGCGCGGCGCGCGCGCCTACCGCGGCGACCGGCTGATCCGCGTCGCGAAGCCGCACCGCATCCTCGATCCCGCGGCGGGGCCGCTGATCGCCGTGCGCCTCTCCATCCTCACCCGCAAGACGCTGGGCGGCGTGCACACCGACCTCTCCGCGCGCGTGCTGCGCGCCGACGGCGAGCCGCTCCCGGGCCTCTACGCCGCGGGCGAGGCAGCCGGCTTCGGCGGCGGCGGGATGCACGGCTACCGGTCGCTGGAAGGGACGTTCCTTGGCGGCTGCATCTTCTCCGGGCGCGCGGCCGGCAGGGCGGCGGCGGCTTCCGCCGGGTGAACGGCAAACAGATTCTCTCACAGAGGGCACAGAGGACGCAGAGGAACTCTCCTCCGTCTTTGCCCGTGCCGGGGCGTGATACCGACTCTGTTCGACCGTCATTCTTACACGACCACGCCGAAAGACGTCATCCTGAGGCCGGCCGTGTCAACTCCAAACCCGCACTACAGTTAGGCAGGCCGAAGGATCTATCGCCAACCGTCGGAACCAGGCCTCCGAAGCGCTGCTCTACCCTCACGGCTCTCTTCAACAACCGTTTCCGCGGTGGCTGTTTGCAGGCGGCTCGTTGTGTGTTCACCTCGTTCACCCTACTGTCACCCGGTTCCGCAAAACTCCCCTCGCATTTGGAGTCCCCCGTGGCCGCGTCGCGTTTCGGCAAGCTGAAGCCGCGGTATCGGTTCGCGCTGAACCCGTTTCCGGAGGCGCGCTGGAGCCGGTGCCCGAACTGCGAGAAGCTGATGCACGCGCGCAAGTTCCCGCTCCTGCTCCACCTGGGCGGCACCACGCTGCTGACGCTCGGGCTCACGTGCCGGTACTGCTCGCCCTGCGAATTCATCATCGCCCACCAGCACGAGCTGGACATGGAAGTCGCGATCTTCCGCGCCGAGCATCCGGACGTGCACGTCGACACGCTCTACGTCATTGGAACCGTGGATCGCAAAACGTGGGAACGGTCGCTCGGGAACCGCGGCGCACTAACCCTCGACGAGCTGCGCGAGCATACGAGCGACATCCAGGACCCGCGCGTGCTGAACAATCCGAGGCGAACCTGGATTCGGTCCGATCCAAAGGAAACTGGTTGAAACACGCGAACAGGATCGCAGCCCGATGACGCTGAAGTTCGAGGAGAGATACGCGGATGTCCTGCAGAACATCGAGGTCATGATCGTCTCGATGCACGACCTGGAGCCCGACCTGCTGGACTACGACGTGGACGCGGTGCTCGAGGCCTTGGGCTCCCGCTATGGCGGCGAGGCGCGCGGTCGTGCTTCGCGCGGGCACGCGCTCCCGGGGCTCCCTACGACGCGCTGCTGCCCATCCTCGAGTGGCGCATCGGTCGTGCCGCATTGGACGGCGAGATGGCGGACGAAGTGCAGATCAAGACCGCGGAGGAGCTCGCCGCCTGCCTCAAACGAGTTCGCAGCTGCGTCCAGCGCTGGACGAAGGAGCGCGGCCGCCAGGGCTATCTCACCTTCGTGGCCCGCTTCGTCACCTGAGTCAGTAGGAGCGTAGCGATCTTATCGGCTCACCCGATAAGATGAAAAGATACCGTTTCTTGAGATTCGTTGTGCAAAAGGGCGTCATCCTGAGCGTCGCCGCCCTCGCTGCGCCTGCGTGCACGACCATGCCCGGCGGCGACCGAAGGATCTATACCATCGGTCACGATACCGCCGGCCGATTTGCGTACGCGGTTGTAGATCCTTCAGGCGCCGCCATGATTCATCGCGACTTCTGGCATGGAGCAGCGGCGCCTTGAGGATGACGTCTCTTTGCACGATCGATTGGAAAAGTCATTTTACTTCATCCCGACCGCCTGCTTCATCCCCTTGGTGATCGCCTGCCTGGACTTGTAGAAGTCCTCCCAGGGGTCGCGCTTCAGCTTCTTCACGCGCGCGATCACGCCGGCGGGGGTGAAGCGCTCGGGGTCGGTCTTCGGCGACAGCTCTTCCCACGCGAGCGGGACGGAGATGGTGGCGCCGCGCTTCGCCCGGACCGAATAAGCCGAGATCGCGGTGGCGCCGCGGGCGTTGCGCAGGTAGTCGAGGAAGATCTTCCCCTTGCGCTTGGCCATGGTGCTCACGGTCACGAACTGCCCCGGCGCCTTCCCGGAGAGCGAGCGCACGAACTGGTGCGTGAACTCCTTCACCTCGTCCCAGCCGGAGCGGCGGGCGATGGGGACCACCACGTGCAAGCCCTTGCCGCCCGTCGTCTTGACCCAGCTCTCCAGCCCCAGCTCGCCCAGCTGCTCGCGCACGAAGAAGGTCGACGCCACCACCCGCTCCCAGGGCACGTCCGTCGCGGGATCCAGGTCGATGATGAAGAGGTCGGCGCGCTCGGGGTTGTCGCGCCGCGAGCCCCAGACGTGCAGCTCCAGCACCCCCATCTGCACCATCGACACCAGCCCCGCGACGGAGTCCACGTAGGTGTAGACGTCCTTCTCCCCCGTGTTCTCGTCGATCGGGACGCGGCCGACGGCCTTCGGGAAGTTCTCGTCGGCGTGCTTCTGGTAGAAGCACGGCTTCCCGGCGCCCTCGGGGCAGCGCACCAGCGTCAGCGGCCGGCCGGCACAGTACGGGAGCATCCAGTCGCCGCCGACGGCCTCGTAGTAGCGCGCCAGCTCCAGCTTGGTGACGCCCACGTCGGGGTAGAGCACCTTCGCGGGGTTGGTGATGCGCACCCCCGCGACCTCGGCGGTGGGCGTCTTGCGCGCGCTGGAGCGGCTGCGGGTGCTCGGCGGCGTCTCCAGCTCGCCGCGGCTGCGCAGGGGACGCTCGTACTCCGGCTTGCGCTCCGCGGAAACATCCGTGGGCGGGGCGGGGGAGGGGTCGTCCGCTTCGACCCCGGCGGGGAGCGCCTGCTCGTCCTCCCGCACCACCTCGCGGGCGGACTTGTCCTCGCGCAGCCCGTGGAACACGGGGTGGCGCACCACGCCCTCGTCCGTGAACTCGGCGAAGGCGACCTCGCAGACCAGTTGCGGCTTCACCCAGTGCACGTCCTTGGGCGCGCGCTTCTGGCCGTAGTTGGCGAAGGGGGAGCGGTCGGTCGCGAGCTTCTTCAGGCGCCGGTGCACGTCGGCCAGGCGCGACTCGTCGAAGCCGGTGCCCACGCGCCCGGCGTGGACCAGCTCGCCGCCGCGATGGAAGCCGAGCAGGAGCGAGCCGAAGGCCGAGCGCGAGCCCTTGGGATCGGTCCAGCCGCCGATCACGAACTCCTGGCGGCGCTGGCACTTGACCTTCAGCCAGTCCTTCGTCCGCTTCGCCAGGTAGCGGCTGTCGCAGCGCTTGGCGATGATCCCCTCGAGCCCCATGCGGCAGGCGTGCTGGTGGAAGACCGCGCCGTTGCCCACCACGTGGTCGCTGAAGCGCACCGGCCCCTCGTCGGTCACTCCGACGAGCAGCGCGCGCAGCGTCTCCTTGCGCTCCAGCAGCGGCACGGAGCGCAGGTCGTGGCCGTCCAGGTAGAGGAGGTCGAAGGCGTAGTAGACGAGCTCGCCCTGGCGCCCGTTGTTGAGCACGTTCTGCAGCAGCTGGAAGCTGGTGGTGCCGTTGGGCGCCACGATCACCACCTCGCCGTCGAGCACCGCCTGGCGCGCGGGGAGCGCCTGCAGCGGCTCGACCAGCCCGGAGAAGCGGTCGGTCCAGTCGTTCGCCTTGCGGGTGAGCATGCGCGCGCGGCCGCGGTCGACGAACGCCAGCATGCGGTAGCCGTCGAACTTGATCTCGTGCAGCCACTCGTCGCCGGCGGGCACGTCTTCGACCAGCGTGGCGAGCTCGGGGAGGATCTCCTTCGGCATCGCCGCCTTGCGCGCGCCGGCGGGGACGGCGGGGGCGGGGGATAGTGACGCCGCGCGCGCCGGTTTCGGCGCGGGCTTCGGCTTCGCGGCGGCCTTCGCGACCGCGTCGGCGAAGGGCTTCTTGCCGTCCTTGGGGGGACGGTTGGAGTTCCAGGTGTTGTCCGCGTCGGCGGCGATCTCCTCGATGGTGCGGCCGGTGGTCACCGAGCGCGACTCGTCCTCCGTGATCTTTCCCTCGCTCTCCGGGCGCGCCTCGGCGTCGTCTTCCTTGAAGAGGAGCCACTGCTCCTTCTCGCCCTCCTCGCCGCGGCGCGAGCGCACCAGGTGCCAGGCGCCGTGCAGCTTCTCGCCGTGCAGCGCGAACTTGAGATGGCCCTTCCCGTATCCCTTGTGGGCGTCGTCCAGCGGCTCCCAGACGCCGTGGTCCCAGAGCATCACCGTGCCGCCGCCGTACTCGCCCTTCGGGATGATCCCCTCGAAGCTCCCGTACTCCAGCGGATGGTCTTCCACGTGGACGGCGAGGCGCTTGACGGCGGGGTCGAGCGAGGGGCCCTTGGGGACGGCCCAGCTCTTCAGCACGCCGTCGAGCTCCAGGCGGAAGTCGTAGTGCAGGTGGCTGGCGGCGTGCTTCTGGATCACGAACGCCCGGGTGGCGCCGGAGGGGTGCTCGCGGCCGCGAGGCTCGGCGGTCTTGCCGAAGTCGCGCTTGCGGTGGTACTCGGCGAGACCCATCCGGCGCCGTTCCCGGGCTCAGGCGCTCTTGCGGACGCGCGCGCGCGGCTTGGCCGGCTGCGCGGACTTCGGCTTGTCGGCCTTGGCCGCCGCCGGCTTCGACGCCTTCTTCTTCGCGGCGGGGCGCTCCTCCTCGTCGGCGTCGCCGGCGCGGTGCCTGGAGGTGGCCTCGACCGACTTCTTGAGCAGCGACATGATGTCGATCACGCCCTTGGGCTCGGTGTCGACCTCGGGAGCGGGGGACTCGTCGAGCACCTCCGTCTGGCCGCTCTCGATCTTCTTGTGGATGAGGGCCATCAGGTCGTCGCGGTAGCTGTCGTGGTACTTCGACGGGTCCCACTCGGCCGTCATCCCGTCGATCAGCATCTCGGCCATCTTCACCTCGCGGTCGGTCACGCCCATCTTCTCCAGCTCGTCGCCGGGGAGCTCCAGGTCGTCCACGCCGCGGATCTCGTGCGGGTAGCGCAGGATCTCGAGCACCAGCACCTCGTTGTGGGGGATCACCGCGCCCAGGTACTCGCGCGAGCGGATCACCACCTTGGCGACGCCGACCTTGCCCGAGCGCTTGAGCGCCTCGCGCAGCAGCGCGTAGGCCTTGGCGTTCTTCTTCAGCGGCGCCAGGTAGTAGGGCTTGTCGAAGTACTCGGGGTCGATGTCGTCGAGGTTCACGAAGTCGGTGATGTCGACCGTCTGCGTCTTCTCGGGGTTGGCGCGCTTCAGGTCTTCGTCGCTGATCAGCACGTAGCGGTCGTCCTCGTACTCGTAGCCCTTCACGATGTCGTCGAGCTCGACCTCCTTGCCGGTCTGCTTGTTGTACTTCTTGTAGCCGACCGGCGAGAGGTTCTTCTTGTCCAGCTGCCGGAAGCTGATCTCGTCGCGCGTCTCGGCCGAGAAGAGCCCGACGGGGATGGAGACCAGGCCGAAGCTGATGCTGCCTTTCCAGATCGCGCGTGCCATTCGTGGCTCCTTGAGTACGTTGTGATCCCTGACCGGCAACCCCCGCGCCACTTCGTATAATACACGTTATGTAAACTTAAATCAGGGAAACCTGTGGGAAACTCCTCGATCTCTCCACATGGCCCCGGCGGCCACCCCTCCCCGCCTCCGTCGACGAGCTGCAGCGACGTACAATCATCCGTGAGCGCTCTTTCCGATTTCGGTGCGGCAGAAAGACTTGCGGGCGGTCCGGCCGGCGCGAATCGGTGCGCCCTGCTCCTGGTTCCATCGCTGGCCCTTGAGGAGCGCGGCCCGAACGGCGACTACGATACAGCGTAAACGGCCGATTTGCAACGAGTTCAGTGTGTCGGTCAACACCTGTTAATATCGTTGAAACCCCCTCAACTGTCAAGAGTGTTATCCCTTAACAGTTGTCGTGCTGGCCTCTAAAGAATGGCCTCGCGCGGAATCCGTAAAACGTTGTCGCAGCTTCGGCTGCAGCTTCGTGAGACTCGTTGTGGGCGTCATCCTGAGCGTCGCCGTCGCGCGATTGGAGAAGACGTATCGCCGGCAACGCGAAAAACGCAGAGAGCCCGTCGCGGGTCTCTGCGTCTCTGCGGCTCTGCGTGAGATTGCAGTTGCCGTTGTCGTTTCAGGCAGTCCCCAGGACTCGCTGCGCCTCGGCCGCGATCTCGGCGTCCTTCCCTCCCGCGAGGGAGTTCATGACCTCCCACGCCGCCGGGGTGTCGATGCGCGCGATGGCGGCGATCGCGGCGATCCTGGCGCGGGAGAGCTTCTTCCCCGCGAAGAGCCCGCCGCGGCGGTTCACGACGCCCAGGAGCGCCGGCAGCGCCTCGCCCGACCGCAGGCGCCCCAGCGCGACGATGGCGGCCACCTGCACCCCCTCGTCGCCGCCGTCGCCCACCACGCGCACCAGGAAGGGCACCGCGGCCGCGTCGCCCAGCGCGCCCAGCGCCTGCACGGCCACGCGCTTCACCGCCGGGTCGCGCTCGCCGTTCAGCACGTCGAGGAGGATGCGCAGCCCCCCGCGCCCGCCCACCGCGGCCGCGTGCCGGGCCGCGTCGGTGCGCACCCCCGCGTCCGGGTGCCCCGCCGCCGCGGAGAGCCAGCGCACCGCCAGCTCGGAATCGACCTCGGGGAGGGTGGCGAGCTCCAGCAGCAGCCGCGTCCGCGCCGTCGACGCGTCGCCCACCGAGCGCTCGGCGACGCGCTGCCCGGCGCCCTCCACCCGCAGGAGGTGGCGGAAGACCGCGGCGCGCAGCTCCGGGTCGCCCGAGCGGAAGAGCACCGTCTCCAGCAGCTGCGCCGCGTCGCCGCCCATGAAGGCGAAGAAGTGGAGGATGCGCTCGCGCTCCTGCGGGGTGCCGTGGTGCTCCAGCAGCGCCTGCAGGTGGTGCAGCGTCTCGGGCGTGGCCACGCGCGCCAGCGCCTGCTCCGCCGACTCGCGGAAGATGCGGCTGCGGTCCGGCCGCTCCGCCTCGGCGACCAGCGTCTCGAGCAGCTCCACCGCCTGGACGTGCTCGCCGGAGCGCACCAGCCGCTGCACCGCCCGCGTGGCGGCCTCCGCCAGCTCGTCGTAGCGCGTGGGGTTCTCGGCGGCGCGCAGGAGCCCCGGGAGCGCGCCCGCCTCCGCCTCCGCCTGGTCGGAGTGCGCCGTGCGGAAGAAGTGGAACATGTCGTTGCTCGCCACCTCCCCGCCGCGCGCCTCCGCCGGGGCGCCCGCCGCCGCGCGGGACGCCTCCACCGCCGGCGCGGGCGGCGGGAGCGTGGGGAAGTCGTCGAGCAGCAGCTCGAAGTCCGACAGGTCGGCCCCGTCTCCCGCGAACACGTCGTTGGTGATGGCGGGACCGCCGGCCCCTCCCCCGCCCCGGGGTGCGGATGTTTCCTCCCCCGCGCCGGGGTCGGGGGACGCGGCGGTGCCATCGGCCGAAACGCCCTGGGGTTCGGGCGATGGAGGCGCGGCGCGGCGCGGCGGGCGGTAGACCTCGCCGGTGGTGGTGCCGAGATAGATGCCGTGGGGCTCCGCCGCGGCGACCCGGCCGAGCACGCCGCCCGCGCCCAGCTCCCCCGGCGGGAGGGCGAGCGCCGCGAAGAAGACGCGCAGGTCGTCCACCGAGGCGTCGGGGGTGAAGCCCACGCGGCTCAGGCGCAGCACGATCAGCTGCCCGGCGGCGCGCAGCAGCGTGGGGTCCACCCCGCCCAGCGGCTTCCCCTTGAAGAGGAAGCCGGTGAACCGCACGTCGAGCACCAGGCTCTTCTGGCTCTGGAACACGCCGGCGAGCCCGGCGGCGGCGCGCTCCGCCAGCGCGGCGGGTTCGCCGTCGCGCAGCGCGGCGGCGGCCAGCGCGCGCAGGAACTCGGAACCGGGAGACGGCTGCGGCATGTGGCGGGTGCGGGGCCTCAGGGGGCGAGGCGTGCGGGGGAGTCGAGCCGGCGGGTCACGGAGAGCCAGCGGAGGCGCCAGACGCGCCACACCGCCTCGCGCACGATGGACTTGCTCATCTTGCTCTCGCCCACGTCGCGGTCCACGAACATGATGGGGATCTCGCCCAGGCGGAACCCCTTCTTCCAGGCGCGGAAGCTCATCTCGATCTGGAAGGAGTAGCCGTTGCTCTCCACCCGCTGCAGGTCGATGGCCGCCAGCACCTCGCGGCGGAAGCACTTGAAGCCGCCGGTGAGGTCGGCGATGGGGAGCCCGGTGACCTTGCGCGCGTAGACGTTGGCGAAGTAGCTGAGCAGGAGGCGGCCGATCGGCCAGTTGACCACGGTGACGCGGCCGTGCAGGTAGCGCGAGCCCAGCACCACGTCGTAGCGCTCGATGGCCTCCAGGAACTGCGGGAGGTGCTGGGGGTCGTGCGAGAAGTCGGCGTCCATCTCGAAGAGCGCGCCGTAGCCGCGCTCCAGCCCCCAGGCGAAGCCGGCCAGGTACGCCTTCCCCAGCCCTTCCTTCACCGTGCGGTGGAGGACGTGCACGCGCTTCTCCACCGCCGCGATCTCGTCCGCCAGCACGCCCGTGCCGTCGGGCGAGCCGTCGTCCACCACCAGGATCTCCAGGCGCTCGTCGCGCGAGAGGATGGAGGGGACGAGGCGGGGGAGGTTCTCGCGCTCGTTGTACGTGGGGACGATGACGAGGGCGCGCTCCAGTGCTTCCGTCACCGCCGGTCCGCGTGCTTGTGAGGGGGTGGGCAGGGCCGTATTTTGGGCCAGATGCTCAACATAGCCAGCCGTTCCCTCCCCGACAAGTGAAGGTCCTGTACCTGGTCACGGCCTACGCCCGCGACCCCGGCGACGTGATCACGCCCTGGCTGGCGGAGACCATCCGGCGGCTGGCGGCGCGCGGCGTGGAGGTGGAGGTGCTCGCCCCGGCCTACCGCGGGCTGGCCGACCAGGCGGTGGACGGGGTGCGCGTGCACCGCTTCCGCTACGCCCCGCGCGGCTGGGAGACGCTCACCCACGACCAGACGGCCCCCGACCGCATCCGCGAGCGCCCCTGGTTCCTGGGGCTGGTGCCCGGCTACCTGGCCGCCGGCTCCCGCGCCGCGGCCCGCGTGGCCCGCGAGGGCGGCTTCGACGTGCTGCACGCCTTCTGGCCGATCCCGCAGGGGGTGCTCGGGCTGCACGCGAAGCGGAAGACGGGGCTGCCGCTGGTCTCCACCTTCTTCGGGGTGGAGCTCACCTGGATGGAGCGGCAGTTCCCCTTCCTGGCCCCGCTCCTCCGGCGCATCGTGCGCGGCTCCGACGCGGTGACGGCGATCAGCAGCTACACCGCCGGACGGCTCGAGAAGCAGGTGCCGGGTGTGCAGCCGGCCATCATCCCCTTCGGCGCCGCCGTCGACGCGCCCGCGGAACCGCCGCCGTACGGGTGGGACGGCACGCGCCCCTTCGAGCTCCTCTTCGTGGGACGCCTGGTGGAGCGCAAAGGGGTGCACCTGCTGCTCGACGCGCTCGCCTCGATCGACGCGGCGCGCCGCCCCCTCCTGCACGTGGTCGGCGACGGGCCGGAGCGGGGGGCGCTGGAGGCGCGCGCGGGGCGGCTGGGGCTCGGCGCGGGCGCCGTCTTCCACGGCTTCGTGGCGAAGGAGGAGCTGCAGCGCCGCCTCGCCACCTGCGACGCCTTCGTGCTCCCCGCGGTGGTGGACGCGAAGGGTGACACGGAGGGGCTGGGCGTCGTCCTGATCGAGGCGATGAGCCACGCCCGCCCGGTGATCGCCAGCGCGGCCGGGGGGATCGTGGACATCGTGGAGGACGGGCGCAACGGCTTCCTGGTCCCCCCGGGCGACGCGGCGGCGCTGGCGGGCGCGGTGGCGCGGATGATGGAGGACCCCGCCCGCGCCCGCTCTCTCGGCCTGCAGGGGCGCGACGACGCCGCGGCGCGCTTCTCGTGGGACGCGATCGCCGACCGGCTGGCGGAGATCTACCGCGGCGTCGCCCGCTGAGGGGCGGCTGTCACGTTTGGCGGCCCTCAATCGTTTCCGGCAGGGTGGCAGACAAAATGCGGCCCAGCGCCGGAGCCATCCGGTCCCACTCACCTCGGAGCCCTGCGATGAAGCAAGCTTTCGTCGGACTGACGGCCGCGCTGCTGGCGCTGGCCGCGTGCGACCACCCCAACGACCCCCGCGTGGAGGCCACCGACGGCTTCGGCAGCAACACGCTGGACGTCTACACCGTCGCGAGCAGCAGCGGCAACGGCTGGACCATCGAGAACGGCGAGCTGATCGGCACCGGGCCGGCGAGCCAGAGCCTGCTCCTCTGGAACGGCATCGTCTTCGCCGACGGCTGGGTGGAGGCCGAGTCGCGCCGCGCCGACGACGGCGGGCTGGTGCTCCGGTGGGTCGACAACTCCAACTACTACGTGCTCGCCTTCCGCGACGACGGGGCGCCGGGCGCGCTGGGGACGAAGAACCTGGAGATCATGCGCCGCTCGGGGGGCACCTTCACCTCGCTCTTCAGCGCGGACGTGGTCTGGCCGCGCAACACGCTCCACAAGGTGCGCTTCGAGGCCGTGGGCACGCGGCTGATCGCGTACTTCGACGGCACCGCCAAGGGCGAGGTGACCGACAACGCCACCGCGGGCGTCGCCGGCCAGTTCGGGCTGCGCCACAACGGCACCGACGCCACCTGGATCAGCACCTTCGACCTCTTCCGCTGGCACGTGCCCCTGGCGCGCTGAGGCCGCCGGGCACAACCGTTCCCGCCGGGTGGTCCGGAGAGCCGGGCCACCCGGTCGTTCATCCGCTCATTTTGCCATCCCCTCCCGATGCCCAGGCCCATGAAGACGAAGACCACGCTGGCCGCCCTCGCCCTGCTCGCGCTGGGCGCCTGCAAGAGCTCCACCGGGAGCGACCCGAAGCCCATCTCCGGAGAAGACTCGTTCACCACGCCATCGCTCACGGCGTACGCCCCCTACAGCGAGAACGGCTACAACTGGTCGATCCAGAACGGCTCGCTGGTCGGGGCCGGCCCCGCCACCCAGGCGGTGCTGACCCGCGTGGGCCTCACGATGACGAACGGGTGGGTGGAGGCGGTTTCGAGCCACGCCGACGACGGCGGGCTGGTGGTGCGCTACCAGAGCGGCACCGACTACTACCTGCTCGCCTTCCGCGACGACGCGGCGCCGTCGCCGCGCGGTTCCCAGAACCTGGCCGTCTACCACCACGAGGGGACGGCGTACGACCAGATGTGGGTGAAGGACGTCGACTGGCCGCGGGGCACGGCGAAGACCGTCCGCTTCGAGGCCGCGGGCGACAAGCTGCGCGTGTACTTCGACGGCGCGCTGCAGGCGGAGCTGACGCCGTCGCCGGTCATCAACGACCACTTCCCCTACACCGGCGGCGGCAGCCTCGGCCTGCGCTACTCCGCCGCGGACGCGACCTGGATCACCACCTTCGACACCTTCCGCTGGTACGTCCTGCCCTGACGGAATGGTCTCACGCAGACACGCGGAGGAACGGAGAGACGCGGCGGTTCTCTCCGTTCCTCCGCGTCTCCGCGTGAAGACGTTCTTTTTTCTTTCCCCCGCGCGCGGTAGAATACCCGCCTTCCGACGACGACGTCCCTTTTCACGAGCCGGAGACGAGCCCTGACCCCGACCGTCTCGCGCAGCACCGACCTCTCCCGGGTGGAGCCGGAGTACCTCGCCCTGCTCGAGGCCGAGCGCGCCACCTGGTGGTCGTCGGACAACTTCGACACCTGGAAGAACCTGTACGTCAGCGAGTACGCCCGCGGCTTCTACGTGGGCGACACGCTGCGCCGCTTCGCCGGCTTCGACGCGCGCGGCCGCCGGGTGCTCGACATCGGCTGCGGCGACGCGGGGGTGCTGATCGCCCTGGCCGAGCAGGGCGCGCGCTGCGCCGGGATCGAGCTCGACGAGAAGTCGCTGGCCCGCGCCGCCGTGCGCGCCCGCGAGCACGGGGTGGAGCTCGACCTGCGCGGCGGCGTGGCCGAGGCGCTCCCCTGGCCCGACGCCGGCTTCGACCTGGTGATCCTGGACAACGTGCTGGAGCACGTGACCGACCGGCCGAAGACGCTCCAGGAGATCCGCCGCGTGCTCGCCCCCGGCGGGCTGCTCTACATGGTCACGCCCAAGCCGCTCTCGCTCTACTCCCTCTGGAACGACCCGCACTACGACCTGGCCGGGCTGGTGCTGATGCCGCGCCGGATGCAGGTCTGGTACTTCGAGAAGGTGCGCGGCGGCGGCGAGGGCACCTACGACGTGGGCATCATCCCCACCCGCTGGCGGCTGCGCCGGCTGCTGAACGACGCCGGCTTCACCCCCGTGGTGCCCCCGCGCGACCTCTGGGTGCACTACCTGCGCAACCGCATCGCGCGCCCCGAAGAGGTGCGCCCCGGGCTCAAGCGAACGCTCTCCGCGTACCTGTCGAAGCGGAGCTGGCCCTTCGAGAACCCGCTCGCGCGCTGGTTCTGGGACGTGGCGATCGGCTCCAACTTCTTCATCGCCCGGCGGGGGGCGTGAGGCTCCGCGTTCTCCACGCCATCTACGACGACCCGCGCAACCCCTGGGTGGCCGGCGGCGGCGCGGTGCGCGTGTTCGAGCTCTACCGCCGCCTGGCGGACCGCGTGGACGCCACCGTGGCCACCGGGAGCTTTCCCGGGGCGCGCGACGAGACGGTGGACGGGGTGCGCTACCGGCGCCTCGGCGCGCACGGCCCCTACGCCTGGAGCCGCGCGAGCTACGCCGCCGCGGCCAACCGGCTGCTCAGGACGGCGGAATACGACGCGGCGGTGTTCGACTTTTCTTCGTACACGCCGCTGTTCATGCCCCGCGGCCGCCCCTGCGGGATCACCGTGCACCACGTGACGGGGCCGACGGCGCGCGAGCGCTGGGGGCCGGTGCTCGCCCCCGCCCTCTCCGCGCTGGAGCGGGCGATGATCCGGCGCGCGCGGCGGATCACCGCGACCTCCACGGCCACGTACGCGCTGGTGCGCGCCATCGTGGGGCCGGAGCTCCCCATCGACCTTGTGTACGCGGGCGTCCCCGGCGAGCTTTTCGAGCTGCCGCGCCGCCCCGAGGGGTACCTGCTCTACTTCGGGCGGCTCGACGTGATCCAGAAGGGGCTCGACACGCTCCTGCAGGCGGTGGCGGCCCTGGCCCGGAAACGGCCTGAGGTGGAACTGCGCATCGCGGGGCGTGGCAAGGACATGGAGCGGGTGCGCTCGATGGCGAAGGAGCTGGGGGTGGAGGGGAACGTCCGCCTCCTGGGCGCGGTGGACGAGGCCGAGCGGCAGCGGCTGTTCGCCGGCGCGGCGGTGCAGCTGATGCCTTCGCGCTTCGAGGGGTTCGGGATGGTGGCGGCCGAGGCGATGGCCGCCGGCGTCCCCCTGGTGGCCGCCGCGGCGGGGTCGCTCCCCGAGGTGGTCGACGCCCCCCGCGGCGGCGTGCTCGTCCCCCCCGGCGACGCGGCCGCGCTGGCGGACGCCGTCGACCGGCTGCTCGCCGACCCGCCCGCGCGCGAGGCGCTCTCGGCCTCCGCCCGCGTGTCGGCC
>C688J35102_120990053_pt1 | contig 21490 bp, 18 predicted proteins | sample HopSoiMetagenom2_FD_35102 | JGI IMG/M metagenome (IMG submission 35102)
ATGGAGCATTGCCACAACACGACGCATGAAGATAATGCCATGCTGCTGCGGTGGGAGCCGAACTTTGGACTGGCGCCTCTGCCGACGCCGAATCCGTCTCCGCAAGGAGTGACCTTCGTCCCGACCAGCGTCCTCCCGACTGCTTTGTAGCAGGTCCGAGCCGGGGAGCATGCCTTGCTCTCCGTCGGCCTTATTCTCTGCAGCGTTCTGGTCGCGTGCTTCGCGCCGTGACCGCCATGCGGAAAAAAGGTCCCCTGGGGTGACGGCGGGTGTCCGCCGCCGTCATCTCGCCGGGAGGGAATTGGGATCTGAAAACCACGTTTTTGCCGCTTGCGTACTACAGCGTTCGATCAGGGCGACGTTCTCACCAGCGTTGAATGGCCAGCCATGCTGCTTCCGATGGTATAGCGGCTCGCTGCGGTCGCCGGACGAGTTTCTCTGCATGGCTTCGAGCTTATAGGCGGGTCGTGGCACCATAGCACTGATGCCAAAGGTCACCGTACAGATTGATCCGTCCGCTTGCATTCTGGCCGCAAGCTGCGTTGGGATAGCGCCGAAGCTGTTTCAGATTGGTGAGGAGACTTATGTGGAGCTCACCGATTCCGACGGGAACTCGCAAGGAGCCGACTACACCTTCGAGGCCAGCGAAGCGGAATTGCAGCTCGTTCAAGAGGCGGTCGATGCATGTCCGACACAAGCGATCAGCGTCAAAGCGCCGTAGGCTGAATCGAACCCACTCTCAGTCGAAGACCTCCAGAAACAACGGTTCTGTTGCGATGTGCATCGTCTGGTGAACTGAGGTCAACCTGACCGGGGGTATCTTGACGGAAAGATTCATGAAACTCACGCATCTAATCGCCTGTACACTGCTGTCTTGGGTAGCATATGCCGAACCCCCCGTTTTTGCGAGCAAGAAGGCTCCAGCGGACGTGACGCCGACGGCTGATCCGGACTCGCATTTCTGGCGAGACGTACCTCGCATCATAGTCACGACCGATTACGCCGGCAAGCACGTTCCCAATAATCGGACAGAAGCGCTGTCACGCTGGACGTCCGGCAACCTCTACATCCTTTTCGTCTGTGAATTCGACGAGCTCACTTTGAAGCCAAACCCGACTACGAAGGAGGAGACAAACAAACTTTGGGAGTGGGACGTCGCCGAAGCCTTCCTAGGCTCTCAGATGAACGACATCGCGCGCTACAAGGAGTTTGAAGTCTCGCCGCAGGGAGAGTGGGTGGATCTCGATATCGACCGTGGGCCCGAGAAGCGTGGCACGGGATTGGCCTGGAACTCGGGTTTCGAGGTTAAGGCGCGAATCGACCGGACGAAGAAAATCTGGTATGGAGAGATGAAGATTCCTTTCCAGACACTGGGAGTCGACTCCCCCGTCAGCGGTACGAGACTTCGGGCCGGCATCTTCCGCTGCGCCGGTCGCGAGCCGACCAGAAAACTTCTTTCGTGGCAGATCACGGGAATGAGGAGTTTCCACGTTCCCGAACGTTTCGGCATTCTCGAGTTGACTGACCAAGCCCACCAGTGAAATACGGCATGCTCTCCTTTTGGCGACTTAAACGGTGGGACTCACTCTGCTCTTGTGTTCACCACCGGCTTCGCTTTTGAATCTAGCGGAGATTTGAAGCGCTAATTGACCAGTGGAATCTCCCGTTCAGAGCTAACCTATATGAGCGTCGAGAGCTCGCCGGGGAGTGAATGACTTGGTCAGAGTGGATGACCCGAAGGCTCCCGTGTTGCAGGCCCTGTGTGCTCAGCAATGGATTGCATCGAGTTTGAGCACGAACCTTCGTGATCAGGCGGAGCACACCTCCGCGTCCGCGATGCTGTCTTTAGTCATGCGGCTCAAGATTTTATTGGGCGATCACGAACCGAGCGCCAGGCGTTAATGTTTCAGCTCGCGCTTCTCATCGAAAGGGACTGAATCGGAAGCAGTGCGCCGAAGCGATGTACTTCGAAGCCCCGATGCCATAGGAACAGCACGGTGTTACAAGTGCAGGACGAGTAAAGACGGGGTGGCGCAGTTGATCGCGCACTTTCGATAGGCGTTTGAGGTGGACCGAAGCGGAGTTCATTGCTGTCTCTGCCGCGAGATGCTCGCTCGCCGGCCTTCGCCGCTTCCGCTTCCCGCAATGGCTTGTCTAAGACCATCCAGACTGTTCTTGTCTACTGTGTACGTGCTGATAAAGCGCAGCGGACTAATGCCGGGTCTGCCCCGAAGGTCCGGACGGTGTTCCCCCGCCTGGCTGCGGGGCGTGAAGGTAGAAGCGCAGGCAACCAGGGCGACTCGTCCGTGCTTGGTATCGAGGTACGTCGGCGTACGCGCGAGTGCAAGGTTTTCACCCGCGCCGGCGTACTGAAGCCGGCTGGCCTCCAGTGCATGTAATGTGCTGCGCAGCCCGCGGAGGCCGAAGTCAAACGAGTGGTTATTCGCAACCGAAAGCAGATTGAAGCCGGCCCATTTCAGTTCCTCAGTGATCCAGGGTGGCGATGTCTGATAGGCGCCTCCGCTGAAGGCATTACCCGGAAGTTCGTAGTTGTGGATCAGCGTCTCGAAATTGGTAAAGGCCGCGTCCGCGTTCCTGATGTCGGCGAATAACTCGCTGTATCCCGGATCGTCATAGACCGACAAGCGCCGGTTCAGGATGGAATCCCCGTCAGAACGATCCTCGTATCATCAGGGCCGCGCTACCCCAGGCCACGCAAACAGAGGCTGTGGTCAGAATTGTCGACCGAATCCATCGAGAAACCATCATCGAATGGCCAATGTACCAATTCCGATCTGGATACGGCAGATTTGACCCTTGACCGATGGCCCAAAAGGTCCTATTCTCGATCTGGAAGGAGGTCTTTGCCGTCTATGCAGGTCCGTCTGTTCTTTTTCTCTGTCTTGATCCCGTCTTTGTTCGCGTCGGATCGCCCGCTAACTGGCCGCTGGGATGCCACGGTCCAATATGGCGAAGAGCGCATTCCGTTCACGATGGAGTTCTCTCAAAACGCTGGAGATGTGGCTGTGTCGTTCTTCAACGGCGATGAGCGAGTGACTTCCACTTCGGGTAAGCTCAGTGGCGATTCGCTCGTTCTCGCCTTCGATCACTACGCCACTCGCCTGACCGCCACTTATTCGGGCGACGAGATCAAAGGCACTTACGGGAGTGCCAAGAATGGTTTCCGCGACTTCGAAGCCCGGCGTCACAATGACTCGGCTACTTCTCTAACGAGAGGACCCGAGATCAGCGGGGTGTGGGACCTCCCGACCGAGAGCCCCAAGGGCGAACACGCCTGGCGCTTGATCGTGCGGCAGGAGGGAGCGCTCACCACAGCGGCCATTCTCAGAGTAGACGGCGACACGGGAGCGCTGACTGGCAGTTATCAGGACGGGCGGTTCGTGCTCAATCATTTTGACGGCGCACGCGCTTCGGTTGTGGAGATTATTCCGCAGCAAGACGGAACGCTTGACGTCGCTCTGCACGGCTTTAAAGGACCGACCAAGCACTTCAAGGCAGTGCGATTGGAGCAGGCAAAGGCTGCTGGACTGCCGCAGCCCTCTGATCCCGATGACCACACACGTCTCAAAATTCCGAATGAGCCCTTGCGTTTTAGCTTTCCTGATGTGAACGGAAGATTGGTGTCGAACACCGACCGCCAGTTCCAGGACAAGGTGGTCATTGTCAATGTCACGGGAAGCTGGTGCCCTAATTGCCACGATGAGGCGCCGTTCCTTGAAAGCCTTTACCGCAAGTACCATAGCCTGGGGCTCGAGATTGTCGCTCTTGATTTCGAAGAACCCGAGCAATTGAAGGATTTGTCCCGGCTGCGTGCGTTCACCAAGAAATACGGCATCGAGTACACCTACCTCGTAGCCGGCGAGCCTTCTGAATTGCAGGCCAAGCTGCCGCAGATTGAAAATCTGAACTCCTGGCCGACAACCTTCTTCATTGGAAGAGACGGACGGGTCACGGCTATCCACGCGGGATTCGCCGCAGCGGCGAGCGGTAGGTATCACGACGAGTTAAAGCGCGAGGTGACGGCGAGAATCGAGCACCTGCTGTCCGAGAACGTTCGGGCGTCTCGCTGAGTCATCACCTTCGGCATCATGCATGCCTAGAGCAGGTTGGAACGAAGAAGAAATTGAATGGGAGGGTTTGCGCCTGATCCTTACGGTATATCGGATTGCGGATTCCATCGTTACGCAGGTCGAATCCGCGACATCCGGCGCAACCATTGGACTAGGTATTGGTTCCACGGAGAAGGATTCGCGAGATGCCGCCATCGCGACCGTCAGAAGAAAGATATCGCAAACGCGAGGCTTCGATCTGATGGTAGGCGGCTGAATTCCTGTCATATGTAGTACATCAGTGCCGGAGACCGCGTCTCGTAACTGGTGCATGATGTTTGGTATTCCGCCGTGCTCAATATCCTGGCATGTGTCGCAAGGAGGGGTATGCTGTTTCGCTGCGAAGGGTAGAGCGGCCAGAGGACCTTCCAGCAGGATCGCTTCAAGAACTCGAATTTGATATCTGCTCTTTTTCCGAAAGATTAGAAATCAGTACCGGATCTTTCCCATGCTGCTGACGCAAGGCAATCATGTCCTTGAGCCCGCATTGGGTTCGCCTCGACATCGTTCGCATTCCGGCTTCTACGTAAAGCGCAATCGACGGCTGGCCAGCCTCCATGCTCCTGTACATCTGAACTCTGTGGTTCTGCAGATCGCAGAAGCTGCTGGCATAGCCTTGCCGGCGGTGAAGACGTGCTCATCGATACCCAAATCTGAGGACAGCGCGGCTGATCAGGTCCGCGGCCAGCAACTTCCGATACGACTCAAACCAGCGCTCAACTTGGCGGCTTGGAGAGACGCTCGCGTTTCGGCCAAGCGAGTGAGGCTGATGCCGTCGAAAGCTTCTGGCAGACGCTAGGCCGAACGGCTACGTCGAGCTATTTTCGCGTCTCAAATTGCAGCAGGTATTGCGTAGTCGCCAGCTTACGTGCCGCGGAGAACGGAACCGCAGAGGCCGTGAGCTACGGAAACACTACCTAGTCGCCTCGCCAGGAATCGGCTTACAAGGACCCGAATTCGGCTCCCGGACCGCGGAACAAAGACGGCAATAAATTCCAACTTCTTTGGACATAGCGAAGGAGTTTGGGATTTCCTGAGAGGGCAACGAAGCAACGCGTTCAGCTACCTCTCGCGCTAATGGCATCCAGATTGAGGAATCAACGATACAGCACCGCAAGGCAACTTCCTGGTAAAACAAGTCGTACCGGACGCATGGTCAGTCACGTGCAGGAATAGCACCCGACGCCCCACAAAAGCAGAAACGCAGTGCTTGGCCACTGTTCTCCACTCAGTTCCGTGGGACTGACAATGCGGCAGCCTGCCCGAATTCAAAGATGCTCGCAACAGAAACACGCTTCAACACCCACAATCAACAGCTGCGAGTTGTCCGGAGGCAGCAAGTGAAATTTGAATATCCGGACCCACAAACCACAGCTCGATTCTCAGGCCGCCGGAGCATACCGATTCATGTTGGCGACCCTTCCTAGCTCTGAAGCTTCGACGACAGAACAAGAGCCGGATCTCGAGGAAAACAGCAATTCAACCAGGGGTACTTACGGCCAGATTCTAAAATCCTCTGCCGTCGTAGGGGGTTCCCAGGTTTTGAACATCGCACTTGGAATTGTCCGGATCAAGGTGATGGCAACACTGTTAGGGCCATCCGGGTTCGGACTGTTCGGAGTCTATGCATCGATCGCAGATCTCACGCAGACTATTGCCGGAATGGGGGTCAGCACCAGTGGCGTCCGCCAGATTGCCGAAGCCTCGGCATCAAACAATCTAGAGCGGATTGGCCACACCGTTGCCGTGCTTCGAATAACTTCGATCATCCTCGGACTATTGGGAGCCATTCTTCTTGTTCTTTTTGCAAATCAGGTCTCGCTTTTGACGTTCGGCAACAATCGACACGCAACGGCGATATCGCTGTTGTCCATAGCGGTTTTTTTGAAATTGGTTTCCGCCGGCCAAGGGGCCCTGATTCAGGGCATGCGGCGGATAGCTGATCTAGCTAGGATAAGCGTGCTTGGCGCCTTCTCTGGAATACTGATCAGCATTCCGGTGGTATATGTCTTCCGCGAGAGTGGCATTGTGCCGTCTCTAATCGGCGTGGCGGCTATGACGACTTGTGCTTCCTGGTGGTACAGCCGAAAAGTGCACGTCCGAATGCCCCTGATCGCTTGGTCTCAAATGCGAAGGGACTCTGCTCCTCTGCTGAAGCTGGGGTTCGCCTTCATGATAACTGGCCTCATGACGATGGGTAGCGCGTATGTCGTGCGGATCATCGTGCTCCGGAAATTGGGAATTGAGGCGACGGGCTTGTACCAGTCGGCCTGGACCTTAGGCGGCCTCTATCTTTCCTTCATTCTGCAGGCCATGGCGGCTGACTTTTATCCTCGCCTTGCCGGGATCGCTAACGACAACGTTGGATGTAACCGGATGGTAAACGAGCAGACGCTAGTAGGGCTGCTTTTAGCCGGCCCGGGCACAATTATCACACTGACGTTTGCACCCGCCGTCTTATCGATGTTTTACAGCGTTAAGTTTGTTGCGGCGGTCGGTATCCTTCGTTGGATCTGCCTTGGAACGACACTCCAGGTGATTACTTGGCCGATCGGCTTTATCATGCTGGCGAAGGGTAAATCGAGCATCTTTCTCTTGAGCGATCTGGCCTGGACGGCGGTGTATTTGGGATTGGCTAGTCTTTGCGTCCACTGGTTCGGTCTGAATGGAACGGGTATGGCGTTCTTTGGATCGTACGTGTTCCATGTTTTACTGAGTTTTCCAGTCGCGCGCTGGCTGACCGGTTTTCGCTGGTCAAGGGAAAACGGAAGGACGGCCCTGCTCTTCCTTTCCGTCATTACGCTGGTGTTCCTTGGATTCGCCCTGTTGCCGCCGTTTTGGGCGACCGGGCTAGGAAGTCTGGCCAGTATAGCGGTGAGCCTGTATTCGATCCGGACCTTATGCCAAGTATTAGGCCCAGATCAAATTCCGAGCCCGCTCCGGCCACTTCTTGCTGGCCTTAGCGGAAGACTTTGCGCATTCCACAAGCTGTAAACTGACGCATCCCTTATGAGCTCTCCAGACCTTTCGGTCATCATTGTTAACTGGAACTCGGCGACGTTCACAAAGCAGTGTTTAGCAAGCATCTTTGCGAATGCGGGCGCGCTGAATATCGAAGTGATCGTGGTAGACAATGCCTCCTACGACGGTTGTGCGGAAATGGTGGGCGTTGAGTTTCCAGACGTCACATTCGTACAGAGCCAGAGGAACCTCGGATTTTCAGGTGCAAATAACCTTGCACTTGGCCGGGCGAGTGGGCGAAATGTACTATTCCTCAATCCTGACACCGAAATCGAGGGTTCTGCACTCCAAGTCCTATTATCTGCCGTCGATTCTATTCCCGATGCCGGAATGGTCGGAGCGCGGCTTCTGAACTCGGACCTTTCGCTGCAGACCACCTGCATAACCGCGCTGCCTTCTATTCTTAACCAGGCTCTTAGTTGCGACTACCTTAGGAAAACGTTTCCCCGGTGGCATATCTGGGGTATGCGCCCCTTGTTTGAGAACCATCCGCTCCCAATCCCAGTAGAGGCCATTTCGGGCGCGTGCATGATGGCCAAGCGAGCCATAGTTGAACAGGTAGGCGGGTTTACAACCGACTATTTCATGTACTCGGAGGATATGGATCTGTGCCTCAAGGTTGCAAAGACGGGTCAAAAAATCTATTACGTCCCGGCGGCACGGATCATCCACCATGCAGCCGGTAGTAGCTCATCGCGAAAAGAAAGTCATTTCAGCACAATCATGCTTCGTGAATCTGTCACCCGGTTTATGACCCTTCATCGGGGGCCAGCTTACTCGGCTTTGTATCGGATGACTACGGGGGGAGTCGCACTTTTCCGCTTGCTGCTGCTTGCTGTCGCTTGCCCCATCGCGGTCACCCCTCGCGGCTTTCGATTTCTGTCGCGAGCTTGTACTAAGTGGTATGAGGTCTTTACCTGGTCCCTTGGATTAAAGCACTGGGCAAACGAGCAATAGCTCTGGTTTGTGAAGAAAAAAACTGACGCGCTTTCTAAGCACGCTGTAAACATCGAATGCTTGTCATTCTCGCTATCGATCTGCTCGTCATTGTGGGCCTGATTCGGGCAGGCCGAATCAGGGTTGAAAATGCGCTGCCGCTGTTCAGTTTTATTCTGGTCATCGCTCCATTGGAATCGCGTCTTGTCATTCCCGGCGCATTCGATCTTAGTACCGAGCGGGTGGCAATGCTGACTTTGCTTGGCTTGTTCTTGGCGCATGGCCGCGAACTTTGCAAGCGCAAGATTCCCCTGAAATATCTCATGTTCATACATGTCGTGTGGGCGATCTGCTCGATAGCGTACTCCCTGTCAGTGGCCACAAGCATCAAACAGCTGATCGCACAGGTTCTCGAATACTACCTCATGTACTACATGTTTTTGAGGATCATCTCGGACGTTCGTACAGTCTATAAGGTTCTATATGCCATGACAATGGCAATGGGTCTGTGCTGTCTCTTCGGCTTGTTCGAAGCCTACGCGCTTTGGAGTATCCTGAGTATCTTCCCGCGCGAGCTATGGACGACCTATGGCCGAAATGATCCTCTGTGCCTGGAATGGGGCCGCGGTCTACGAATACGATCTACGTTTCAGCACCCCATCCTCTTCGGCGACGCATTAGCCATGATGATTCCCATTGCCCTCTATCTGCTGAGTATCTGGAAGCGGCGGCGGCAACGAATCATACTTTGCACGACGATCGGCCTCATGTGCTGGGCGTTGTACAAGACGGATAGCCGAGGTCCGTGGGCAGCGACGCTAGCTTCGTGCGTGCTTCTTTTCGTGCTTGTGTCGAATCGCGTCAGGAAGTATGTTGCTGTTGTCGCCGCACTCGTTGTAACGACGTTTGTAGTGCACCCCTCGATTTGGACTTCTATGGTGAACCTCTATCTGGCCACACAGGATTCCACGAGTATCGCGGGTGCATCCTACGATTTCCGCAATGCCCTGCTCGTGGCGGTAAAGGCGGCAGTAGCGAAAGACCCGACACGATCCGTGGTCGGGTACGGGTTAGGTACGTTTCGCGAACTCGGGCTCGATATTTACTTCCTTGAAACAACCCGCCGCTGGTACACGTGCGATAACAACTGGGCCCTGTTTTTATATGAAACCGGGTATGTAGGGCTCGGTGTCATGATCGTGCTACTTGCGCGACCCTTGGCAATGTCCGCCGCGAGCTATTTTCGATTGCCACGTCCGGAACGGCATCTCAGTGCCTTGTTTTTTATTTCGCTCGCCGCTTTCTGTTTTCTTTTGTGGAGTGTCGCCGGGTACAACTGGGGTCAGCAAGGCTTCATGGCGTGGATTTTAATCTCTTTGTCGATGGTCTATCCGAGGCTTGCACGCGTTCCGCTATCGCCGCGAGTCGCATCACTGCAACCCATGGAAGTTGCGGGGGCCGCACGCTGACCGGTCGTACCACCAGTTTATTGGCGAACTGCGATCTATTCACTGCTAACCAGAGTATTCAAGAAGGGGTTCATGCAATGACTTCCAACTTAGCCGAGTCTATTGACGCCGCGGCGATTCTCGCGAGCACTCCTCGTAGGCGAGCCCTCAGAATTTGTATGGTGGCCTATGCGTTCTACGAAAGTGACACACGGATCCTGCAGTACGCTAGCGCCCTTGCTAAACGAGGCGATCAGGTAGATGTCATTGCGCTGAATCGAGAAGGAGCAAAACCCGAGTTTGAGATTTTGGAAGGCGTAAACGTTTATCGGGTGCAATCCCGAGCCGTTAACGAAAAGGGACTATTCAGCTACGGTATCAGGATCTTGCGCTTCCTTGTGCGCTCGATGCTCCACCTCCGGGCCAGACAGAAGGAACAGCTTTACGATCTTGTGCACGTCCACAATGTGCCGGATTTTCTCGTCTTTTCGGCAATGTTCGCCAAATGGAAGAAGATTCCAGTGGTGCTGGACATACACGATCTGCTTCCTGAATTTTATGCGAGTAAATTCAAGATCAGTCACAGTTCGCTTCTGTTCAAAACCCTCACGATCGTTGAGCGCTGTTCTGCCGCTTTCGCGACCCACGTTATTGTTGCGAACCATCTGTGGCGTGACCGGCTCGTTGCTAGGTCGGTGCCTGGCGCTAAATGCACCGTTATCCGTAACCGGCCCGACCTCGACATCTTCACTCCGGCCGGAACGCCCGACTCAAAGCGGAATGGCCGGTTTGTACTAATCTATCCGGGCTCCTTGAACTGGCACCAGGGACTCGATGTAGCAATACGTGCATTTGCGCGTGTCGCCGCAGAGATTCCAAATTCGGAGTTTCATATCTACGGCGAAGGGCCCGCAAAATCAGGCTTGATTGCTCTTGCGACCGACCTGGGCATGCACGGCCGGGTAATGTTTCATGAATTTCTGCCCAGTCGTCAGGTGGCCCAGGTCATGGCCGGCGCTGATCTGGCAATAGAACCTAAACGCGCGCAATCGGCGTTCGGTAATGAGGCCCTGAGCACGAAAATCCTCGAGTTCATGGCGCTGGGCGTTCCTATCATCGCATCCAGAACAACGATCCATGCTTACTATTACAGCGAGTCAGTCATTCAGTATTACGACAACGATGACGAGGCGGAGTTGGGCAATCAGATGCTTCGCCTGAACAACGATCCGGAACTCCGCCGCCGTTTGGTAGCGAATGCCAGGAACTATGCGCGCGAGAACAGTTGGGACGCACGAAAAGGCGAGTATCTGGAGCTCGTGGACGCTGTCACCATTGCCGCACGCGTAACGGCCTGAAAGCACAATATGAAATACGTGATGATTACCCCCGCGCGGGACGAAGCCGCCTACATCGAGAAGACCATTCTTTCGGTAGCCGCGCAGAGCATCCGTCCGACTCAGTGGATCGTTGTTGATGATGGTTCGCGTGATGATACCGGCGCGATTATTGATCACTACGCGCGCTCTTACTCTTGGCTGACGCCTGTCCATCGCGCAAACAGGGGATTCCGCGAAGCTGGCGGTGGTGTCATGAAGACGTTTTACGACGGGTATGCGCAAATCCGCTCCTCGGATTGGGACTTCGTCGTGAAACTGGATGCCGACCTCACTTTCAGTCCAGACTATTTCGAGCGATGTTTTGCTGAGTTCGAGCTAGATCCACAGCTAGGCATAGGGGGTGGAGGCATCTATCACCTCGAAAGTGGGTCGCTCAAGCTTGAAGAGAATCCACTTTTCCATGTGCGCGGTGCAACCAAGATTTACCGTCGTGCTTGCTGGGACCAGCTAGGCGGCCTCATCCGTGCACCCGGCTGGGACACAGTAGACGAGTTAAAGGCCAACATGCTGGGCTGGAGGACACGATCGTTCATCGATTTGAAGGTCCTGCATCATCGCTTGACAGGGGCGGCCAATGGTACTTGGGGCGAGTGCGTCAAGAATGGTAAAGCGAATTACATCGCCGGATACCACCCGGCATTCATGATGTTCAAATGCCTTCGACGAGTTGCGAAGAGGCCCTTTCTAGTCGGCACTGCCGGATTGAGCTGGGGTTACCTCAGCGCGCTCTGGAAGCGCACGCCACAGATTGACGATCTTGCTCTCATCCAGTACACGCGCAGGCAGCAGATCCGTAAGCTGCTGTTACAAGACAGCATTTGGAATTAATCCTTTACTCCAAGTAGTCGCACGACGCCATGTAGTGCCAGAGACTTGTTTAACGAACGCTGAACGCCGATGAAGAAAGGAAATGAATGACCACTACACCGCAAGGGATTGGGTGCGAAAAGAGCGGCTTTGTTGTGCCGCCAATCAGTAAAACTGATGATGTTCGAACCGTATTTGACAATGCGTCGCGCTACTTGAACACGAGGCGGTTGGATATGCGATTTCGAACCGAGGCGGTTCAGGCCTTTACCGCAAACTTGCCTTTGGAACGAGTCCTTGACGTCGGTTGCGGAGACGGTACGATCTCGTTGCCACTCCTAGAGCGGGTGTCGCACCTCACTTTGCTTGATCTTTCACCGAGAATGACCGAGCTGACGAAATCCAAAATTCCGGAAACATTCGCGTCGCGAGTCGAAGTGCGGAATGAAGATTTCGCGACCTCGACGCTGGCGCCTGCCTCATTTGACCTGGTGATCTCATTAGGCGTCTTAGCCCACGTCGACGCCCCCGAGGATTTTATCGCCAAAATCGCGACTGTCCTGCGTCCAGGTGGGCGCCTGATCATTGCGTTCACGGATGCGCGCCATCCAATGGGCCGCATCGCCCGCTCCTTGGGACAGATGAAAGAGCTCATTGCACCCCCGAAATACCGCATCAACCCCCTCTCTATTGTGAACGTCACACAGTTCTGTGAACGCGCTCGGCTTCAAATGATCTCGGCATTCCGCTACGCCAGCAATCCGATTCCGGATATCGAGCGTCTTCTACCCTCTAGCCTGCTATACAACTCCGCAAAAGCGATATTCGGGAACTGTTCGAAGAACAGGATGTCCTGGCTCGGAAACGAATACATTTGTTTGCTGGCCAAACGCTGAGCGTCCTCCGAGAGAACGAAAAACCGGTCGAGCTTCTGAATTTAAATGACTGTTCAAACGTTAGATCCGCTCACTGATAACCGCTGGTCCGAATTTGTTGCCCGCCAGCCGGATGCCTCGATCTTTCATACCAAGCAATGGCTTCGAGCGTTGCAACAGACGTACGGGTACAAGCCGGTGGCATTTACGACCTCCACTGGGAACCAGCTATCAAATGGCGTAGTTTTTTGCCAGGTTCGGAGCTGGCTGACGGGCAACCGGCTGGTTTCACTCCCGTTTTCAGATCACTGTCAACCGCTGGCTACAGGCCAGGAGTTAAGAGTCATTCTCGACGCGTTGCATCAATCTCGCCGTCGTCGGAGATGGAAGTACGTGGAGCTCAGACCGCTCTCTGACGAACCTGTTCTGAATACTCCGACCGAATATAGCAACAGCGAGACCTTCGGGTTTCATAGGATCGACCTGACGCCTGACCTGGACGTAATCTATCGGCGGTTTCATGAAAGCTGCATCCGGCGAAAGATCAAGCGTGCGGACCGCGAGGCCCTGCAGTATGAAGCCGGCCGGTCAGAGAAACTGCTTCAGAACTTTGGGCACTTGCTGTTGCTCACGCGGCGGCGCCACAAACTACCGCCGCAACCGGCCGCATGGTTCCGGAATCTCGCGCATTACCTGGGCGAAGCACTGAACATTCACCTCATATCCAAAGATTCGCGTCCGGTCGCGAGTATCTTGACGCTCCAGTATAAGAAGTCCGTCGTGTACAAGTACGGCTGCTCGGATGCGAGGTATCACAACCTCGGAGGAACTCCCCTTTTGTTTTGGAACGCTATCCAGCAGAGTAAAGAGGCGGGATTCGAAGACTTCGATCTCGGTCGATCGGCTCTTGAAGACCCCGGATTATCTGCTTTCAAAGAACACCTGGGCGCGGCGGGTTCTGAATTGCGGTATTACCGCACTCCCGCCCAGCCTATTGCGCAACAGGGAGCGCAGTCTGGCAACTCGTGGGCACGCCGGGCGCTGGCTCGTCTGCCCGATCCATTGCTGATCGGCGCAGGTCGAGTACTTTACCGCCATTTGGGTTAGTGTCGGACGCCTTAAGCATGTCCTTGAACAAAGCCTTTCTTGACTATTTCCGCTGCCCCGAGCCGTTTGTTGATTTCAGGCTGGACGGTCCCCCGTCAAACGGAACCGCTGGCGACCACCTAGCCTCCGGGCTCGCGTATTCCGCGGCAGCTAATCACCGGTCTCCTCAATGCCGATCGGTGCCTTTGCTCGACCGCCTGGCGCAGATCCGAGTCGAGGGCTCGACGTGCTGTCTTCCATTCAACCCGACAGATGCCGCAGACCACCTGCGTTACGAACGGTACGTTGACCGCTCGCGTGGACCGGCCTGGAAGGGTGCTGTACGCAAAGCTTATTACCTGCTCCGGCCGACCTTACCTGTACCGCTCCGTCGTCGCTTGCAAGCAAGATGGCTGAAAGGCTGGGATCAGCGACCGTTTCCTCGCTGGCCCGTTGACTGCACCGTGGACGAGATGTTTTTGGGAGTCATGCGCTCCGTGCTCGATGCTTCTGGTGAAGGTCGGATTCCGTTTATCTGGTTCTGGCCGGAAGGAAAATCGTCCTGTGCCATCATGACGCACGACGTTGAAACAGGTTCAGGGCTGGCGTTCCGCGGCAAGCTGATGGACATGAATGACTCTTACGGGATTAAGAGCTCTTTTCAGATCATCCCTGAGGCTCGATATGCCGTGACTGCGGATGTTTTGTCTGAAATCCGTGCTCGGGGATTCGAAGTTAATGTGCACGACTTGCACCACGACGGGCATCTCTACGACAACTACGATGGGTTCTTGCGTGCTGCGGAGCGCATTAACGAACACGCGCTCCGGTTTGGAAGCCGCGGATTCCGCTCCGGCGTTCTGTATCGAAATTTGGAGTGGTATGACGCTTTCAGATTCTCCTACGATATGTCGGTGCCCAACGTCGCTCATCTCGACCCTCAACCGGGCGGGTGCTGCACCGTAATGCCTTACTTCATCGGGAACATCCTGGAACTGCCCGTCACCACCACTCAGGATTACTCGCTGTTCCATATTCTGAAAACTCGCTCGCTTGACCTCTGGCGCGACCAAATAAACCGCATCATGCAACAGCACGGTCTGGTCAGCTTTATCGTGCATCCCGATTACCTTGACACGCTACCCGCCCAAAATGCGTATACTGCCCTGCTTCGTCACTTATCGGTATTGCGGGATCAGGCATCCCTCTGGACAACACTACCCGGCGAGGTCGATCGATGGTGGCGGCAGAGAGCTCAGATGAGGCTGGTACGGCGGAGCAAGGGATGGTCCATTGAAGGGCCCGGTGCGGACCGAGCGAGGGTTGCCTACGCTCTTCTCGATGGCGGTAAGCTCACCTATTCTGTCCATTAGGGAAACAGCTCCCGTTACATGATGAGCAGGGCTGGACAGTAGCACGACAAAAGAGACGCGTCAGGCGGCCCAAATATGTACGAAACAGAAGCAAACTCAAGAAGTGAAGAGTCGGCTCAGCTTCCGGCGGAAGTAATCCGGGCATTTGGAACCCTCCGGGGAAAGCTGTTGATGCGTTCCGTCCTGCCGTGGAGTGAACACTGCACGGAATGCGCTTGGCCAACGTGTTACTCGACCTGTGATCTGTATACTCCTCGCGAAGATGGCAGATGCCGTCGGTTTGCCGACGGTATGGTGCGAGTGAACTGCCCTACGGCAATGAATGGCTACTTGCTAAAGATCCGGTTTAAGCGATGGGCCAAGCTATGGACGCCGGGCAGGCTTCACCTGCACTCGATTTCCAAAGCCAGCCGTATAGAACGTCGCGATCACCGAGTAGGTAACGTGCTGTACCAAATATCGGCACCACAGTCAGTAAAGAAGTTCTTGATCAAGAAACGGTACGTCTTGAAGAAGCGGCTTGCCGTGCAGCGAAGATGGAAGAGCGCTGAACCGACTGGATTTCTGCTCGAATGCTTTAATCCAGGGAATCAGGTAATTGACGTTTCGTTCTCCATTCGTTCCTCAGGTGCGCCGGGAAAGATTCCATATCAAAAGCTTATTCCCATCAAGCCCGGGTTTCAGTGTGTCCGAGTACCGGCGTCGGACATTTCGAGCGTGCTCGATCTCGACGCCCCCTTCAGTATGGAGCTCGTTCCGAACGACATTGGAAGGGAGGTTACTCTTTATTTTGGATTCATGGACTTTGCGATGGAGGCGGAATCTCCAGTTGAGAAGAGCGGGAACATCAAGTGTGTCGTTTGGGATCTCGACAATACCCTTTGGGACGGCATCCTAGTCGAGCAAGGCGTAGATGGTCTGAAACTCAAGCCTAAGATCACCAGCGTCATCAAGGAATTGGACCGTCGCGGCATCATCCAATCTGTCGCGAGTAAGAACCACCGTGACGAAGCAATGGCGGTTCTTAAATCGCTTCAACTCGACGAATATTTCCTCTACCCACAGATATCGTGGGCCCCGAAAAGCGACGGTATCAAAACAATCGCCCGCCACCTAAATATCGGCATAGACGCTATGCTGTTCGTCGACGATTCCGAATTTGAGTTGCAGCAGGTCCAGTCGGCCTGTTCCGGCATTCGCGTGCTCCAGTCCCAGCACTATTCTTCCCTACTGACAATGCCCGAGTGCCAGGTCCCCGTGACCGAGGAAAGCAAGAGTCGCAGGAAGATGTACAAGGTTGAACAGGCGCGGCAGACAACGGCCGAAACTTTTAAAGACGATTACACTGCGTTCCTGCGGCACTGCAGCATCCAAGTGACAGTTCAGACGCTGACGGCCGGCAATCTCGAGCGCGTGCATGAGCTGACCCAGCGTACCAATCAGATGAATTTTTCGGGAAACCGGTATGACCGGGACGTTCTGCGCCAAATTATAGGCTCGTCCTCGCTAGATGCGTACGTGATCTCGTGCGAAGACCGGTTTGGCAGCTACGGCATAGTGGGGTTCAGTACAGTCGATAACCGCGTGCCACGCTTGACGGATCTGATGTTTAGTTGCCGCATCCAATCCAAACGAGTGGAGCACGCCTTCTTGCTGTACGTCATTCGCAAGTACACCGCTCTCACAGGTACGGATTTTTATGCCAACTACCGTAAGACTGCGCGAAACTCGTTTTCAGGCCAAGTGTTCGCCGATTTGAGCATGCAGGAGGTTGAGGTTACTGCGGGAGTCACTTCACTTGTTTTCCCGAAACACCGTCCGCTGCCGGACGAGGACATCGTTACATTGATCCCCGAATGCGACAACGTGCAAGTGGGAAACACACAATGAATGTGCGCGCGCGCGTAGCCCGAGTGCGACACCAGTTTCTTAGCGCCGTGCATTCTCGCCCGGTCGCACTTGGGACCCATGGCCCGTTCGTATCGTTCTGCTTTGACGATTTCCCGCGATCAGCCTGCACACATGGGAGTCCCATTCTCCGGAGATATGCCGCGCATGGCACCTACTATGCTGCGCTAGGGTTGATGAACACTGCTAATCATCTAGGCCCACAGATGACGCTCGCTGATATCGATACTCTGCTCGCCGAAGGTCATGAGATTGGAAGTCATACACTCGGTCACACTTCGTGCCGTCGTGTGACCCAAAGCGAATTCGAGAAGGACGTCAGGAAGGGTCGCGATGCGATACGAGACAGAACCGGATTGGATCCGGTCAACTTCTCGTACCCGTATGGGCACGTCACGGCGCGCCTGAAACGGTCGATCGGCAACCAGATGGGGAGCTGTCGGGGCATCTACGGAGGAGTGAATTCGCAGTTCGCCGACCTGAATTTGTTGCGGGCCAACTCCCTCTATGGAGATACCACCGCGCTAGAGTATGCCAGACATCTGCTGGACGAGAATCGCACTTGCAGAGGCTGGCTGATCTTCTATACGCATGACGTGCGTGAAAACCCCTCGCCATTTGGCTGCACGCCCGCTCTCCTCGAAGAGTGCGTACGTCTCGCCGCTAGCAGCGGCTGCCAACTTTACAGTGTGCGGGAAGTGCTCCAAACCATCCAAAGGAGGTAGAGAAGGGCGCACACCGGCCACCCTGAGCGTGTTGCACGCTGATGGCTCGATTTTGCTGCGAGTTCGGAAGGTGTTGTAAGCGGGTGGGCGTTTGCGCCTGCACCCTTAGGTCGGAGCGCCCAGCTGAGAGTGTCTGATATGACCACAGTCGATGTTGTGATTCCTTGCTACAACTATGGACGCTATCTGCGCGCGTGCGTGCAAAGTGTTCTCTCCCAATCGGGCGTTCGCACTCGGGTGCTGATAATCGACGACGCCTCCTCCGACCAGACGTCTCAGGTCGCTCAGGAAATAGTGGCTACTAATAGCGGGGTTGAGTTTATTCGGCACGAGGTAAACAAAGGCCACATAGCGACTTACAATGAGGGACTGGTCGGCTGGTCAACTGCTCCGTACGTCGTGCTGTTATCGGCGGATGACATGTTGGCGCCGGGGTCTCTCATCCGGGCCGTAGGGGTTATGGAGGCTGACAGGGAAGTCGGGATGGTGTACGGTCCGGCCATCCACTTCAGGAGTGAAGCTGAACTTCCGGAGGCGAATGCTAGCAGCTTTTCACATACGCTGTTCCGCGGACTGGACTGGCTGAATATCCGTTGCCGAGCTGGGCACAACGTCATTACGTCTCCGGAAGTCGTTGTACGAGGAAGTATTCAGCGCGCCGTCGGCGGCTACCGGCCGGAATTGCCGCATACCGGTGACCTTGAAATGTGGCTCAGAATCGCCGCGGTATGCAACATTGCCTATATCCGCAAAGTTCCCCAGGCGTTCTATCGGTTGCACGCTGTGAGCATGACGAAAGCGCGAACCAGTTTTGTTGATTTGGTACAGCGGAAGGCTGCCTTTGACGCCCTTTTTCAGCACTGTCACGTTCCTGATGCCGCACTGCTGCACGAATCCGCCAACCGCGCGCTTGCGCGTGAGGCATTGTGGGATGCATGCCGCGCGTATGACCGCAATCAGGTTCAGCTTTGCCGGACTGACGAGTTGGTCGAATTCGCGACCGAAACATATTCACGCGCGACTTCGCTTCCCGAGTATCGCGCGCTCCTGCGCCGCAAACGACTCGGACCCGTTTTTTGCAATCGAACGCAGCTATTTGCTCCACCCGCGCTGATACGGCGTGTGCGCCGGGAGTTAATCAAACGGCACTGGAAGCGGAACGGTATCTGAACCGTAACAAAGCCCAGTTTCTTTGTAGGAGGATGTATGGGATTCCACTCCCTTAAAAGCATGGGGCTCGGCGCTGCATGCGCATAGCGGCAAAACGGCTTCAACGCCAAATTGCGCGCCGTTGCCGGCAGACGCGAGACATCTTCGCGGCCGGGGGTGCTCGGGCGGTCTTGGACCGGGTTCGAGCAACTGCAGCCGAAAGGTTGGCTCCCGGTGTTGCGACTCTGCCCGTCAACCGGGAAGACGTTCTTGCAGCGGACCTGTCCCGCCCTTTCCAGCCGGCGATTCCTCACGTCGATCCGGGCCAAGATTTGCATATCAACTGGGTCACGACCCCGCCGGCGGTCGGCTCAGGTGGGCATACGACCCTGTTCCGTATCATTCGCCACCTTGAGAGCAGCGGGTATCGTAACCGCGTCTATTTCTATGACGTATACCGGGGCGATCATCGGTATTACGAAGCCATTGTTCGTGACTACTACGGGTTCGCAGGGCCGGTCGCGCGGGTAACGGACGGAATGGCTGACGCCCACGCAGTGATAGCGACAGGCTGGCCAACTGCATTTCCGGTTTTCAACTCCCGGTGCGCGGGGAAGCGCTTCTACTTTATACAGGACTTCGAGCCGCAATTTTACCCGGCCGGAACGCTCAGTTGCCTTGCCGAAAGCACGTATCGTATGGGTTTCGTCGGGATTAGTGTCGGACAGTGCTTTGCCCAGAAGCTGCGCAGTGAATACGGGATGGAAGTTCAGCCGATCGAATATGGATGTGACGTCTCCCGCTACCATCTCCTGAACGGCGCCAAGCGCTCGGGAGTTGTATTCTACGCTCGTCGCGAAACAGCGCGGCGGGGTTTCGAACTTGGCGTTATGGCACTCGAGGCTTTTGCCAAGAGACGTCCCGATATCGAAATCCACATCTATGGCGATAAGCTAGGGAGTTTACCTTTCAAGTTCTTCGATCACGGCCAACTTACTCCGGAAGCACTGAACCGGATATACAATCGCTGCTATGCCGGCTTAAGCCTCTCGTTCACTAATGTATCTCTGGTTGCAATGGAAATGCTTGCTGCTGGATGCATTCCGGTAGTGAATGATAGCCCCCTTATCCGAGTGGATCTGAAGAGCCCGTTCGTGCGTTACGCCCAACCGTTTCCACAGACGCTTGCGTCCGAACTGGAGGCATGCGTAGAGAATGACAGCTTCGACTCAGTATCGCGCGCAGCCGCAGCAAGCGTACGCACAGCAACATGGGGAGACGTTGGGTCTGCTGTCGATGCGATCATTCGGCGCACTCTACAACGTACCTTCTCCCATACGCTCGAAGACTCCATGAGCGGAGTTTGAACCGGTATACCCGTTTTGGCTGCCTCCACGGGCGCTCCCCCGTGAATGAAGCGAAGCTCAGGACCCATTACGTTTGGCGCCCGGCCGCCTATCCGGCCGCCTATTTAGATACGGCGGTTAGGCCGGATGGCGGAAGTGGCATTTGGGAGCCAGCGGCGTACTGAAATGCTCCGCGATTCCAGACACCGCTTATCCCCGGTCTTGGATTGCCGGCGCCATCCACGTTAAAAGGGGATGGAAGCGTCAAGCCGTTATTGACGCTACTACTTTGAGTCGCCAAGTGGAAGTCGTAGGCTGTCCAATTGACAAAAGGAGAGACTCCTCCCGAGGCGATGTCAATGTCCGCGGCACCCAAGAGACCGATTGTTCCGGGAACATTGATGTAACTGTTGTGATCCGCTTGCGTGCTGGGGAGTCCGGATGATCCGATTGGGCGCGTGCCGTCTTGATCATCGATGATTTGGTAGAGAAGGTTGTTTTGAAACTGCACCGAACCTGTGCAGATACCATCGCAGGCAAATGTGAAATGGCCCGAGTAGGTAGTGTGATCGTTAATCCATGTGTTGCCATTGATTTTAATGCCCGTCGCATAACTACCGCGATTGATAACAACGAAGGTTCCTGTATCGATGTGGCGCGTAGGGTCTGTTTGAAAAATAACATTGTTGGTGATATTCCAGTTCTTCGCTTGTCCTCCGTTCAGAACCGCCCAATAAGCCGTACCGCACATATCCTGGATAAGGTTGTTTGACCAGGTATAGCCGTCATTTTGATTACCGTCAGCTAACCAGAATTGCCCATGATTGGCAGCTGTCGGCGTGGGATTGTGTCTAAAGTGGTTCAGATTAAAGGTGACATTGCTGCCGTACGGCGTGTCTATACAATCCGTTCCACAGTCGTGTAAGTAGTTGTGTTCGAACAGGAAGTTGTTGCACCCGTTCCTGCAGTAGAGCGTGTGTTCGTTGCCATTCGTGACATTGATCTCGGCATCGCCGGCGCCGACGACCTCCACATACCGAACGATCCACCCCGTCGCGCGAGTCGCCCCCGTATCGAAACTTCCGTTGATCCAAAGTACGCCGTAGGTGGTTGGACTCGTCCCGGCAGCGGCGAGTTTGATGCCGCAATCGCTCGCTGGCCCGTTCACTGCTGGCGAGGCACCGCATCCCGCCGTCGGGGTTCGACCGTTTCCGTCCAGCGTGTAATATCCCTGTCCGCCGCTCGTTGAAAATGCGCCACCCACGCCGCTAAACACCGCTTGCGAG
>C688J35102_120990052_pt1 | contig 21485 bp, 16 predicted proteins | sample HopSoiMetagenom2_FD_35102 | JGI IMG/M metagenome (IMG submission 35102)
ACGCTCGTCCGCGGTGGACGTGACCGGCCGGCGGCTGGGGCCAGCCTGCGCGGTCGGCTCGCCTGGGGAGCGACCGCCATCGTGTTCGTGTGGCTGGCACTACTGACCGTCGGGGCCAATCTGTTGCTCGCCGTGGCACTCGGTCGCCAGGCGGACGGGGCGCTGCGCGCTCGCGCCGAGGCAACGGCTTCAACGGTCCAGGTGGGCCCGGACGGAAAGGTGCAGATCGCGGCCAACGAGAACGACGCCGCCCTCGACGTCGGAACCTGGATCTTCGGTGCCGACGGCGCCCCGCTCGAGCAGCCGTCGAACAGTTCGGCGGCCCTGCGCCGAGAGGCGGCCGCACTGGCCGGCCGTGGCTCGACCACGGCCGAGAGGGGCCTGGCAAACCGCTACCGCTTCCTGGCGCTCCCGGTGTCGCGGGGAGGCGCGCCCGTGGCCACCGTCGTGACCAGCACGTCGGTGGCTCCCTACGGGGCCTTGAGGCGACTCGCCTGGTTCGGCAGCGCGGTCCTCGGGCTCGGCGTCCTCCTCATCGTCCACCTCGTGCTCCGGGCGAACGTCGGGCGCGCGCTCCGACCCGTGCACGAGATGTCGGCGCAGGCGGACCGCTGGAGCGCCCATGATGTGGCGCAGCGATTCGGTGCGGAGCCGCGGCCGCGCGAGCTCGCCGAGCTCGCACGGACCCTGGACGGCCTCCTCGAGCGGCAGGCCGCCGCGCTCCGCCACGAGAAGCAGCTCACCGACGAGCTCAGCCACGAGCTGCGCACCCCCCTCGCCCGCATCCAGGCCGAGCTGGATCTGCTGCGCAGCCGACCGCGTACGGCTGCGGAGCGCACAACGGCCTACGACGCGGTGGCCGACGCCGCGACGTCCATGCAGGAGATCATCGGAACACTGATGGCCACGGCCCGCGCCACGCACGGTGCACCGAGCGGCTCGAGCGCGCCATCGCAGGTCATCACGCGCTTGACCGAGCGGATGGCGAGCGACCGCTCGGACGTGTCCATCCACCTCCACGTCGACCCGGCGCTGTCGGCGGCCGTCGACGCCGCGGTGCTGGAGCGGTTGGTGTCACCGATGCTCGAGAACGCGCTCCGGTATGCGCACTCGACGGTCATCGTCCGCGGGGAGCACTCGGAACGCGGCGTCCGGTTGACCATCGAGGACGACGGCCCGGGTGTGCCGGCGGACTACACCGAGGAGATCTTCCAACCCGGCTGGCGAGCCGACCCCTCGGATGGACACGCCGGAGCGGGCCTCGGCCTTGCGCTGACCCGAAGACTGTCCGTCGCCGCCGGCGGGCAGGTGATCGCGAGATCAGGAGGTCCCGGCGCCGCTTTCGTCGTGGAGTTGCCCGCGGGCTGAGACCCCTGTCTTCGGTGTGGATCTGCCCATCGCGACGAGAACGCGCTCCCGCGCGGGACAGACGGCCGCAGTGTTCGCCTGGAGGTGTCCCGGGGTATCGGCGAATGACCGCCCCGCCGACGCGGAGGCTGCCCAGCTGACATTGCGGCGAGCCGGCACCGTGGCGCCAGTACTACTCTTGTTGTAGTTCCTGGCTCACGCCCGTCGGCAGCAGAAGGCTTCCACGGCAGTGCGACGGGAGGCCCCCGGAGTCGTACCCCAGAAAGGGAACTGCTGGATCCGTGAACGGGCTCGTCGTCGTCATCGCGCAGTACCTGCTGTACGTCCTGGTCGTCATCGCCGCGGGCATCTGGCTGGCCCAGGACAGACGAGGCAAAGTCACCATGGGCGCTGAGGCCATCCTCGGGCTGGCACTCGTCGGTCTCGGCATCGTGCTGGCCAGTCACCTGCACGCAGATCCCCGCCCCTTCCTTCATGATCCGCACTCCACGCCGTTGTTCCCACATTCCGCCGACAACGGCTTTCCGTCGGACCACAGCGCCGCAGCCGCTCTGCTCGCGGCCGTCGTCTTCCGGTACCAGCGGTGGTGGGGAGTGGTCGTCGCCGGCTGCGCGCTGGCGATTGCGTGGGCCCGAGTCGCCGCACATGTCCATCACACCCAAGACGTGGTGGCCGGCCTGACCATCGGTCTGGCGGCCGGCGCCCTTGCTGCGTGGGTCGTCCACCTGCTCCTCCGCCGGCTGGAAAGCCACGGCGTCCGACTGGGCACCCGCCGCCGGACGACAGCCGACCGAGCCAGGCGTCGGTGAGCTATTCCGGACAACCCGCGCCGAGTTCGACCCGCGTGCGTCGGCGCCGTGGCCGCTGCGGCGTTTCGGCGCCTGAGCTCGACCGAAATATGGACGCCGCGTCTCTCGGTGAGGCCCCGTGATGTCGGGCCCACGATCGGCGGATCTGCTACAGACTCCGTGGCCACGGCATGCGAGCCGCTGAGCGCCGACCCGGAGGGATGAACCCCTGGAGGTGAAGGACGTGCGACGAGGCATCCTGACCGCCGCGATCGCGGTCCTGACGGCGGCGGGAATCCTCACCGCCTGCGGTGCGAGTGGGACGGCCGACAACGCAGTGAACGCCGCCGCGGCCACCAGCGCGGCGGACCTGGGTGGAATGGACGCGCTCGTGACGGCCGCACAAGCGGAAGGCACGCTCGACGTCATCGCGCTGCCTTCGGACTGGGTCAACTACGGGCACATCATCAGCGCCTTCACGAAGAGGTACGGCATCAGGGTCAACAGCGCCAATCCCGACGCCTCCAGTCAGGACGAGGTCGACGCCGTGAGGAGTCAGAAGAGCCAGACCCGCGCGCCCGACGTCCTCGACCTGGGCGGCAGCGTCGCCTACCAGGCCACCGCCCAGAAGCTCCTGGCGCCCTACCGCGTCGTGACCTGGAACGACATCCCCGCGGACCAGAAGGACGCCCACGGCAACTGGTACGACGACTACGGCGGCTACGTCTCGATCGGCTGCAACGCCGGCAAGGTCGCCACCTGCCCGACAACGTTTGCCGACTTGCTCAAGCCCAGCTACCACGGCCAGGTCGCCCTGCACGGGAGCCCCACGCAGGACGCCGCCGCATTCGCCGGCGTATGGGCCGCCTCGCTGGCCAACGGCGGCAGTCTCGACGACATCGGCCCTGGCATCGACTTCTTCGGCAAGGTGAAGGACACAGGGAACTTCAACCTCATCGAAGTCACCCCGGCCACCCTGCAGAGCGGTGAGACACAGATCAGCATCGACTGGGACTACCTCAATGTCGGCGATGTCGCCAAGCTGAGGGCCGCGGGCGTGGACTGGAGGGTCAGCGTGCCCACCGACGGACTCTTCGGCGGCTTCTACAACCAAGCCATCAGCAGGTTCGCGCCACACCCAGCCGCGGCTCGGCTGTGGGAGGAGTTCCTCTACAGCGACGAGGGGCAGAACCTCTGGCTGCAGGGCTGCGTTCGCCCGGTGCGCCTGCCTGCGATGCAGCGGGCCGCGACGGCCGATGCGGACGCTCTCGCCGCGCTGCCGCCCGTGACGGGCACCGCGAAGTTCCCTACGCAGCAGCAGCAGATCAGGGCACAGCAGGAAGTCGTCCAGCGCTGGCACCGGGTGATCTCGGGCTGAGCCCCTCGTAGGGGACCGGGGCCGGCCGAGCACGGGCGTGCCGAGCACCGGGCCGGCCTGCGGAGAGGAGCCCCGGACGGAGCCGGTGGACACCGCCCCGCCCGGGGATCGCTCACCCTCCCTGGCGGCCGTGGTCCACGACGTTGAACGACGAGTCGAGGTGCACCTCGACCGACGTGCCGTCGGACTTGGTGACGGTGACCTCGTAGCCGTTGCCGGTGAAGTCGGTCGTCACCGCGCCGGCGGTGCCACTACCGACCGACGTGACGGCGGCGGCCTGCGCCTGCGAGGCGGCCGACCCTGTGACCGGCTTCTCGGCGTCCTCGTGCGCGGCCGACCCGTGTGCCGGGACGTCGGCCTGGGGTGGTTCGGCCGTCGTTCCGCTCGAGGATGTCGAGGACGAGCCGCTGCGGGCCGCCGTCGTACTCGCCGCATTGGCGCTCAGCGTTCCCGCGAGGATCCCTCCGGTGACCGCTCCGGCGGCGAGCAATCCGGCCGCCCCCGCCCAACGAGCGCCTCTCCCACGAGCCTTCATCGAGTCGTTCATCCTGCCTCCGTCGTCGTGGCCACCCGGTTGGCAGCCTGTGACCGACGGTCGTCGTCAGAGCTGTTTCACCTGCAGGTGGGACCTGTGACCAGCCCATGGATGCCGCTGCGCGCCTATGCGTCGACGGAGGCCGCGGGTCGGGCCGACGCTCGGCGCCCACCCTCCCGCAGACGGACGGAGAGGCACCGCGGTCCTCCGTCAGAGAGGGAGTCGAACGGACCACGCATTCAGCGACCGTCGAACAGGCCGCCGTCCCGATCCTGAGCAGCCGTAGCGGCAGCCAGGCCGTCGCCAGCAGGGAGCGCCAGCCCAGTGCGCTCGGTGTAGTAGACCCAACCTGCGCCACGGCCCCGGTGGCTCCGGGCCACGTCACGCCACCTACTACCGCGTCGGTAGTATTTCCATCAGCTGTTCGATGGAGGGAGACGAATGCACGTGACCGATGCGGCCGCGATGGCGCTCAATCCGTTGGACGCCCACAGCCTTCTGTCCAGCCTCGGCGCCCTCGGCGTCTTCCTGGTCCTCTTCGCCGAGACCGGGCTGTTGATCGGGTTTTTCCTGCCTGGCGATTCCCTCTTGTTCACCGCCGGTCTTCTCTGTGCGACAGGCGCGTCTTCGACCGTGCATCTCTCTTTGCCGGCCGTTCTCATCGCCGCGGCAGCGGGTGCGCTCCTCGGCGCCCAGGTCGGCTATCTGATCGGGAGGCGGATCGGGCCGGGGCTCCTTGATCGCCCGGGGCGACCTGGCCTGCACGAGGGCGTGCAGCGCTCCCAGGCGGCGCTGGACCGCTACGGTCCAGGAAAGGCCATCGTGCTCGCGCGATTCATTCCGATCGTGCGCACGGTGCTCAATCCACTCGTCGGCGCGCTCCGCGTCCCGGCCGGACGCTTCACGGTCTGGCAGGTGACCGGCGGCCTGCTGTGGACGGTCGGGGTGACGCTTGCCGGATATGCCCTTGGCAAGAGAATCCCGAACGTCGACCAGTACCTGCTACCGATCGTCGCCGCGATCGTGGTGGTCTCGCTCATACCGGTCGGATTGGAAGTGATCCGTTCTCGCCGTCCTCAACGGTAAGTGGGGCCTGAAGGGCGGACGAGGAGGATATCCGCGGTGCCGGCGCCGCGGAGGTGGACGGCGGGACACCTGTCCGCGCAGCCCGGCTGTCGTCAGGTCGTCCCGGCCTGTTCAGGCTCGATGGCTAGTCTCCGGCGAGGCGACCGCTCTGGCCGGCCGGCGATGCGAGGAGCGAAGGCGGCGTCGATGAAGCGGTGGTGGTATGCCGTGGTGGCGGTCTGCTGCGCTGTCGTCGCCCTCGGGCCGGCCGCGACCGCACGCGCGCAGACGCCGACCTCCAGCGCGGCAGCCGGGCCCGTCGTGCTTCTCGGCGTGCCGGATCTTCGCTGGCAGGACGTCACCGCGACCGGAACGCCGGCCCTCTGGAGGCTCGCCGGAAGATCGGCGATCGGGGCGATGACCGACCAGTCCGGCGAGGGCGACGCGCGAAGGGCCACCGGCTGGCTCACTCTCGGGACGGGCAGTCGGGCCGTCGCCTTCGCCCCTGCGCTGACCGTGCCGGATGTCGAGGACGCTGCCCAGCTCGAGCGGTTGGTGGCCCTCAACCGGGCGGCCAGGTTCCACTCGAAGGTCGGCGCGCTCGGGGACGCCCTCCACGGCGCCGGCTTGACCGTGGGGGCGGTGTACGGGTCCGGCGCGGTTCTCGGCGGCATGACGAGCGCAGGCCGGGTCGACGTGCGGGCGTCGTCGGTGTCGGCGGCCCTCCAGTCGGGGGCCGACGTCGTGGCGGTCGAATTGCCGCAGCTCTACGACGTCGACCGAACAGATCCATCGGCCGTCCAGGCCGCACTCGCAACCGTGGACGCCGCGGTCGCCACAGTCGTCGGACAGGTCCCCCCGGGCGCCACCTTGCTCGTGGCCGGGGTCAGCGATGGCTCCTCGGGCCGGGCGCATCTGCACGTCGCGATGGCCGAGGGCCCGTCGTTCGCCCCCGGCCGGTTGACGTCCGCGTCCACAGGGCGGCCCGGCGTGGTGCAGCTCATCGACGTCGCCCCGACGGTCCTGTCGGTGCTGCACGTCACCGCGCCGTCGGCGCTGATCGGCGAACAGTGGCAGCGCGTCGCGGAGGCTGGTACCTCGGCGAGGGCACAGGTGGCGAGCTTCGTCGACCTCGATGAGCGCTCGGTGGCGCAAGTGGTCAGCCAGAGCGGGTACTTCCGCGGCGTCTGCCTGGTGGCGCTGGTCTACTCGGCATGGACCGTGCTCGGCTGGCGTCGGCGCAGCGGCGGAGTGCCGCTCGTGGTGAGCGCCTCAGTCGCGGCTGTGCCGGCCGCGAGCTGGCTGATCCAGCTGGCACCGTGGTGGCGCATCGGCACCTGGTCCCTGCTGCCGCTGTCCGTCGTCTTCGCGCTCGCGATCGGCATCGCGGCCGTGCTCAGCCCGTGGCCGAGGAGCTCGCGGTGGCGGCCCGCAGCGGTCGTCGGCGGCGTGACGATGCTCGTCCTCGTTCTGGACGCCGCAACCGGTTCGCCGCTGTCTCTGGACGCGCCGTTCGGCGACAACCCGATCATCGCCGGCCGCTTCCATGGCATCGGCAACGTGGCGCTGGCGCTGCTGGGAACCGGGACACTCCTGCTGGCCGCCGCGGTGGCTGCGGGACGGACGGGTCTGCGGGCCGCCGCCGGCGTGGTCGGTCTCGGTCTCGTCGCCGTCGTTGTCGACGGCTACCCGGGCCTGGGCGACGACTTCGGCGGAGTGCTCGCCCTCCTACCGGCGCTGTGCGTGCTCGGGTTGGTGGTGTCCGGGGTCCGGCTGTCGTGGCGGTGGATCGCGGCGGTGCTGGGCGCCACCCTTGTCACGGTCACCGTCTTCGCTCTCGTCGACTACGCGCGGCCAGCCTCGCAACGCACTCATCTAGGCCGTTTCGTCCAGCAGCTCGCGGACGGCTCCGCCTGGCCCGTCATCAACCGCAAGTTGGACAGCAGCCTGGCGACCTTCACCGGCGGGTGGCCGCGGTACGTCGCCCTCATCTGGCTGGTCTTGACCGTGCTCGTGGTCGTCGGTGTTCGCACGGGTCGGGTGCGGCTCCGCGACGGTGTCGGCGGCCGGACCGTTGGCGGCCTCGTGGCCGCCCTCGCCGTCCTGGGCGTGCTCGGTGCAGCGCTCAACGACTCAGGGCTCGCCATCACGGCGTTCGTTCTCTACGTCGGTGTACCCGCTCTGCTGCCGTTGTTCGAGCCCGAGGGCCCATCTCCGCACGCACGACCTGCGTCGACCGCTGCAACGGCGCAGGATCTCCTCACGACCGGCTGAGACCCGACACACCGCGCCCCCGCAGGCTGCGCGGTCGGCGCGCCGCGCCCTGAGCTACTACCGTCTCTGTCGTACGCGGCCGCCACAGTGCCCGGGCACGAGGAGAGGCATGTCGCAGACGCTCCTGCGCGCGAGCGCGCCACCCGCCGACGACGCTGCGACGTCGGCGGCGCTCCGGGTGGCCACCATCGCAGGCCCTCTGCTTACCGGAGGGACCGCCGTCGCCGCCGCCTGGGCGGGCGTAGCGCAGCAGGTCCGGCTGCCGCACTGGTGGGGTCCGTGGCCGTGGCGAACCGACGGCACCAGGGACGGCTACGTCGTGGCCGGCATCGTCCTGCTCGGTGCGTTGTGCGCTCTCTGGACGTGGCTCGCAGCGGCCGTGCTGTGCAATCGCGGCAGACCGAGGGCCCGGGGCGTCGTCGCCGTGGCCGCGGCCTGCGCCGTGCCGCTGGCCGTCGGCGGTCCAGTCGGCAGCCTCGACGTGCAGAGCTACGCAGCCATCGGTCGGCTGGCGGGGATCGGGCTCGACCCCTACCGGGCGCCCACCGGTCTGCTCGGCGATCGCTTCAGCGCGGCGGTCGACCCGCTCTGGCGCTGGACGCCGACACCGTACGGGCCACTCCAGGTGACGCTGTTCCGCTGGCTCGTCGCGGCAGCGGGTGCCGAGCACGTCGGAGTGGCGGTCCTGCTCATCCGCGCCACAGCCGTGCTGGGCCTGGTGGCCGCCGTCGCACTCGCCGCCCGGGCTGCAGGAACCTCCGGCCGCGTCCCGATCCTCGTCGTGACAGCCCTGAACCCGGTCGTGCTGGTGCACATCGTCTCGGGCGCCCACCTCGACGTGCTGATCGGCCTGCTGGCCTTGATCGTGGTGACGACGACCCGCCGGGACCGCCCCGGGCTCGCGATGATCTTGGCCGTCGCCGCCTGCGCGATCAAGCTGCCCGGGGTCGTGCTGGTCGCCTTCGTCCTCATGGACGTGGTGCGCCGGACCCCTGCCGGCGACCGTGTGCGCGCCCTCGTGCGGACGTCCGGGTGCGCGCTCGGCGCCACCGCCGCTGCCGTGCTGCTGTTCCGCGATCCCTTCGGCTGGGTGCGCGCCCTGTCCGTCCCCGGGATCGTCCACAACGGCGCGGCGCCGAGCACCTGGGTCTCCTTCCTCGTCGGTGGCCTCACCGACTCCCTCGTCGGCCCAGGTCTGGAGTCGGACTTCACCTTCGGCCGGGCAGCCACCGGCGCGGTGGGCCTCGCGCTCGTTGTCGTCCTGCTGTGGCGCGGCGCGGCGACCGGTCCGGCGCGACACGCGTTCTGGGGAGTGGGTTGGGCACTCGTGGCGGTCGCGGTCACCGGCCCTTCGCTGTACCCCTGGTACCTCACCTGGGGGCTGTTCGCCGCGGCTGTGGGAAGCGGACGGCGCGGCCGGTTCCTTCTCGTGGCCCTGAGTTCCGCCAGCTGCATCGCCGCCGCGCTCGCCCAGGGGCCGGTGGTGACGGCGAGCTGGCTAGCCGTCCTGCTCGCCGTTCTGGGGCTTACGGGATGGCTGGCCCGCACGTGGCTGGCCAAGCCATTCGAATCCGCACCCCCGTCGCGCCGCGCCGTCACCCCGGCGGCCGCCCACAGAGGAAGGGCTTCAGCGAAGGAGCACATCGTTCGCTCAGGTTCTCCACAGGAACTGTTCAGGTCGATGTCATCTGACGACGAGAGGGTTTGTGCTATGCCTGCGTCCCCGGCGGCTGCGACCGGGAGCGGCGGCTCGCCCGGTGCGCGTCCGGTCATCGACGTCGTCGTCCCCGTGCACAACGAGGAGGCCGACCTCGAGCCGTGCCTGCGGCGGCTGCACGCGCACCTCTCTGCCGAGCTGCCCTACCCGTTCCGCATCACCGTCGCGGAGAACGCCAGCACCGACGGCACCGTCTTCGTCGCCCGCCGGGTAGCCGCCGAGCTGCCCGGCATCGACGTCCTCGAGCTGCCCGAACCCGGCCGCGGCCGGGCGCTGCGCACCGCCTGGCTGCGCTCGGACGCGCCCGTCCTGGTCTACATGGACGTCGACCTGTCCACCGACCTCGCCGCCCTGCTCCCCCTGGTCGCACCGCTGATCAGCGGTCACTCCGACCTGGCCGTCGGCACCCGCCTGTCCCGCAACTCCCGAGTCATCCGCGGGCCGAAACGTGAGTTCATCTCCCGCACGTACAACCTGTTGCTGCGCGGCACTCTGGCCAGCGGCCTGTCCGACGCCCAGTGCGGGTTCAAGGCAATCCGCGCCGACGTCGCCGCCAGGCTGCTGCCCCTGGTCGAGGACACCGGCTGGTTCTTCGACACCGAACTGCTCGTCATCGCCGAGCGCGCCGGGCTGCGCATCCACGAGGTGCCCGTCGACTGGATCGACGATCCCGACAGCCGTGTCGACATCGTCAAGACCGCCAAGGCCGACCTCGCCGGCATCGCCCGCATGCTGCGGGCGCTCATGAGCGGTCGGCTTCCGATCGCCGAGCTCCGCGCTCAAATAGGCCGGCAGCCGCTGCCCGATCCGGTTCCCGGCGTCCCGCCCGGCCTGGTGACGCAACTGGTCCGCTTCGCGATCATCGGCCTGTTCTCCACCCTCGCCTACCTCGCCATCTTCCTCATCCTGCGGAGCGCGGTGACGGCGCAGGGGGCGAACCTGATCGCCCTGCTGATCACTGCGGTGGCCAACACCGCCGCCAACCGTCGGCTCACCTTCGGCATCCGCGGCCGCGGCGACGTCGCCCGGCAGCAGTTCCAGGGGTTGCTCGTCTTCGCCCTCGGACTCGCGCTGACGAGCGGCGCCCTCGCGCTCCTCCACCACCTCGCGCCGGAGCCCAGCCGGACGGCCGAGATCCTCTTCCTGGTGGTTGCGAACGGCCTGGCGACGCTGCTGCGCTTCGTTCTCTTCCGCGGGTGGGTGTTCCGCCCCCGGAGGCGGACCCGGGTCGCGGACGCGGTGGTACAGATGGAAGCCGCTGGATGACGAAGGTTCTCCCGGCCGCCCCACCTCGCCCGGAAGAGGGTCCTTCGGCAACTCACGGCCGTCGCGTCGCACTCCGCCGCCTCCTTCGGGGGCACCCGGAAGACCCGCCGTGGGCCAGGGGCGCCCTGGTGGGGCTGCTGACCGCCACCGGCGTCCTCTACCTCTGGGGGCTGGGAGCCTCCGGTTGGGCGAACGCCTTCTATTCCGCGGCTGCCCAGGCCGGAGCGCAGAACTGGAAGGCCTGGTTCTACGGCTCGTTCGACACCGTCAGGTCGATCACCGTCGACAAGCCCCCGGCGGCGCTGTGGGTCGATGGCCTCGCCGTCCGCCTGTTCGGGCTCTCCCCGTGGTCCGTCCTCGTCCCGCAGGCGCTGATCGGCATAGCAACCGTGGGCCTGGTCCACCTGACCGTGCGCCGGGTGGCCGGCGCGCGGGCCGGGCTGCTGGCCGCCTCACTGACGGCGGTGACACCGGTCGCCGTCCTGATCTTCCGGTTCAACAACCCGGATGCGCTCCTCACGCTGCTGCTCACGGCTGCCGCCTACGCCGTCACCAGGGCGATCGACTCCGCGCACGGCCGATGGTTGCTCCTGGCCGGCGCGCTGATCGGGCTGGCGTTCCTGACCAAGATGTTGCAGGCATTCCTCGTCGTGCCGGGGTTCGCGCTCGCCTACCTGGTGGCGGCACCGACGACCGTCATGAGGCGGGTCGGCCAGCTGTTGGCAGCCGGCGTCGCGATGGTGGTGGCCGGTGGCTGGTGGGTCGCCGTCGTCCAGCTCGCGCCGGCGACTGATCGGCCCTACATAGGCGGCTCGCAGGCCAACTCCGTGTGGGAACTCATCTGGGGCTACAACGGCCTGGGGCGGCTCAGCGGCGACGAGACCGGAAGCGTCACGACGCAGCCCGTTCGGCACGTTGGCAACATCGGCAGGTTGTTCAACACCGGCTTCGGCGGTCAGGTGAGCTGGCTGCTCCCGGCGGCGCTCCTCCTTCTCCTCGGCGGGTTCCTTGCGCTGCGCGGGGCGCCCCGCACCGACAGCACCCGGGCCGCCCTCCTGATCTGGGGAGCCTGGCTGCTGGTCACCGGGCTCACCTTGAGTCTGGCCGCCGGCATCATCCATCCGTACTACACGGTCGTGCTCGGACCGGCGATCGGCGCGGTCATCAGCATCGCGGGCCGACTGCTGTGTCAGCGCCGCACAGAGCCGTGGATACGGAACTTGCTGGCGGTCGGCCTGGTCGCCACGACCGCGTGGTCCTGGGTACTGCTCGTGCGGACGTCGTACTACATGTCATGGCTGCGATGGGCCGTAGCCGCGGCTGGCGTCGTCGCCGTGGTCGCCCTCCTGCGGCCGGTGCCGGCGCGTATGCGCGTGCTGGCTACGGCCGGTGCCCTCGCGGTGCTGGGCGGACCTATTGCGTTCTCCTGGACGACGGCTGCCTCGCCGCACGACGGGGCGCTCCCGACCGCCGGCCCGCACGTGCTGCCGGTGATTCTGGGATTGACCACGATCACCACAATGGCGGAGGACGACACGACGTCGACGGCCACGGGGACGGTCGTGTCCGGGCCGCCCCTGAACCGGGCGGGGCTAGGGCCGCTGGCAAGCCCCCGCCTCACCGGGCCGGGAGGGCTCTACCCGGGGCTTCCCGTGCCGGCGTGGTCGGCAATGGGCAATCTCCTGGCCGCACCGGAAGGTGTCCCGCGGCAGCTGGTGACGCGCCTCCGTAGGGACGACGGGTCCTACACCTGGCTGGCCGCGACGCTCGGTTCTGAAAACGCGGCGGGGTTCCAGCTCGCCACGGGACGGCCGGTACTGCCGCTGGGCGGGTTCAACGCCAGCGACCCGTTCCCGTCGCTCGACCAGTTTCGAGCCGCGGTGGCCGCGCACCGCATCCACTGGTTCATCGGCGGCGGCGTGACCGCGCCCAGCGGCAGTGGCAGCGACCAGGCCCACCGGATCGCGGCCTGGGTGGTGGCGCACTACCCGGAGCAGGTCGTGAACGGCGTCATCCTCTACGACCTGAGCCGGCCGCCGGCTTGAGGATCTGGGCGTCGCTCGGCTCACCGTCTCAGCCGGAAATCGCGTCGACCGAGCCCCGCCCACGATCGGTCCGACTGACGTCGCGCCCCGCTCAAGGAGCAACGTGCATGGCACCTGGGACCACCTTCGACGAACCACCTGAGTTCGACGTCGGCGACCGTGTCGTCACCACGGAGGCCATCGGGCCCCGGTGGCACCGCACCGCTGCGCCCGGCGCGCGCGGGATCGTGATCGCCCGCACCGCCGAACGGCTCGTGGCCGTTCGCTTCGAGGACGGCCACGTCGATCACATCCATCCCTCCTCCTTGGCGCTCGCCCCACCGGCGCCGTGACCGATCAGCGGCACCGTGATCCGCGCCGGGGTCTCACCAGTCGGCCCCCTTGCGGTGAAGGTGTGATGCTGACCTGATCGTCGGGCTGGTCTGTAGCTCGACGGCCCAGCGGAGGGGCCCGGTCATGGGACGCGGACGAGCGAAGTTGAAGCAAGCATCCCTGGTCGCCGTGCCCGACCTGCGCGGATTGACGGTCACGGAGGCGGAGGCCGTCGCCGCTTCTGTTGGCCTCGTTGTCGTGGGCCCGGATGGGCGTCCGGCCGGCCTGCTCAGGGGGCTGGTCGCTGGTCAGAGTCCTGATGGCGGCACCCCGGTGCACCAGGACACGGAAGTGATGGTCTGGACGGCAGGGCCTTGCGGCGAGGCCGGAGTGCGCGAGCCGGTCGTCGCGCCGTTGCTGCCGAGCGAGGACAGGGCTGCCGCCGACCGCGCCGAGTAGCCCTGCGCGGAGCCCGCTCGTCGCACTCTTGCCATAAGGGGGGCCTGTCGGAGCGGAGTGAGGCCATCCGAGATGGGGCTTCGGAAGTTCCCAGGCATCACCGGCGGGTGCTGACCAGGTGTGCGTGCGCTTCGAGCAGCATCCATGCGGACAGTTGCACAGAAAGGTCCCCCGACCGGTCATCGACAGGATCTGACCAGTCGGCACCGAACCGCGGCCCGTTGCACACCCCTGTGGAGCGGTGCGCCCAGGCCGCCCGCGCAGACGCCCGAACGAGCTCACCCGCCGTTGCTCGAGCGTGGCATTGCGCTGGCGACATGCCGGGAAGATCGACTGCTACCCGAGCGAGGTAGCGGGCCGCGATACCGGCGAACAGTCCTCCGTCACCCGTGCCGCAGCCGTGCAGGACTCCCTCGGTGGCCATCCGCTCGTGCACGGCCGGAAGAAGGCGGCAGACGCGTGCCAGGTGCCGCGGATGGCCGGTGCGCACGGCCAATTCCGTCTCGAGACCGAGCACACCACCTTGGCAGTAGGTGTACAGCGCCCTGTTGGGTAGTTCACCGTCGCGCACCCCGTCGAACACCAGGCCGCTGTCGGCGTCGACCAGCTCGCTGTCGATCCAGTCAGCGATCTCTTGTGCCCGGCTCACCTCGCCGAGGCGGGCGAAGAGCAGGCCTGCAGGTGCGTTGACTGGGACGTTTCGATACGTGTCCCCGCGACGCCACGGCAGCGCCGCTCCGGGTGACGCTTCCGCGGCCGACATCAAAGCTCTCGCCAGGGCGAGGACCGCCCTCGGGCGGGCAATACCGGCCGCAGACGCCCGCAAGAGTGCGAGGCCCAGCCAGGCCACGTCGTCGTAGGACCCGTTGGTCCACATGCCGAGATTGCGAAGCCGATGACCCCGCGTCAGCGCATTCATCTGCTTGAGCCGGAGCCGGTTCGGGGCACGCAACTGCGCGTCGACCAGACAGTCGAGGAGCTGGGCCTGCCACCAATAGTTCCACCGGAGGAACAACCGGTCCGCAACGGCCGCAGGGCAGCTCACTACGCCCAGGGCCGTGCCCGGCATCCACCACACGGCGCGCACGTGCCTGGCCAGAACGGCGTGCTCGGTCTCATCGGCGCGTCGCTCGGCTGTGTCGATCATCCAGGCGTCCTACCCGACGTCGTTCGCCGGCAGCGTTGCCGCACGCCGTTCTCGGCTCGGCCACTGAAGACGTCGCCGACTCGGTGACTGACAGTTGCGGCCGGCCGAGTGCATAACGAGAGATCGTGATTCGTGAAAGTGAACTGCCCATTCTTGAAGAACAAGTTCCGGTCATAAACGCTCACGGAACTGCCGATGTCCACCTCCATGAGCACTGCCGACGTCGCGGACCTGCCGCCGGCCGTAGAGCTGGAGTACCGCACGACCGAAGGGCCGGGCGCTGTGCATGATCACGTCCTCTCTCGATGACGAGGGACCGAAGTCCGGCACAGTGCGGTGGGAGATCAGGCTCATCAACCGATTGAGGATCGGAGCAGCAGTCCATTTCGAGTGCGCCAACGGGCACTCGAGTGCCGGTGACCCGGAGCTACTCAAGGCGTTCCCGTCCCGGCGGCTGTGACAGAGAGCTGGTTGTCTGCGGGTTCGTGGTCCGGAGGAAGGAGGCCCTCGCGGGTCAGCGGCATGCCGCTGTGTCCGTCGGGGGTGCGTGCGACGGCCAGGGTCTGGTTCACCGTGATCTCGCCGAACTGGAAGGCGAGCGCGCTGGCGACCATGTAGAGCCGCCACACGCGGGTGCGTCCCGGCGAGGTGAGCCGTACGGCGTCGTCCCAGTGCTCCTCCAGCCGGTTGGTCCAGGCGCGCAGCGTCAGGGCGTAGTGCTCGCGGAGGTTCTCGACGTCGCGGACTTCGAGGCCGGCGCGGTCCAGGGCCGTGATCGTGCTGCCGAGGGGTTCCAGCTCGCCGTCGGGAAAGACGTAGCGGTCGATGAACGAGGACCGCGGCGGCTGCGGATGATCGTTCTGTTCGGCGTGCGAGGCGATCGCGTGGTGCAGCAACCGCCCGCCCGGGCGGAGCAGGGCAGCCATCGTCCCGGCGTAGAGGCCCAGCTGGCGGGAACCGATGTGTTCGGCCATGCCGACGGAGGCGATCGCGTCATACGGCCCGTCTTCCACGGAGCGGTAGTCCTGCAGCCGGATCTGCACCCGGTCGGCCAGCCCCGCCGCGTCGACCCGGGCCTGGGCGAACTCCGCCTGCTCCGCGGACAGGGTGATCCCGACGGCGTGCACCCCGTGTTCCCGGGCGGCGTGCAGAACCAGACCGCCCCAGCCGCAACCGACGTCGAGCAGGCGCTGGCCCGGCCGAAGGGCGAGCTTGCGGCAGACGAGTTCCAGCTTCGCCTGCTGCGCCTCATCAAGTCCGAAGCCGGAGGAGGGCGGTCGGGCCCAGAAGCCGCAGGAGTAGACCATCGAGGGACCCAGCAACAAGCCGTAGAAGTCGTTGCCGACGTCGTAGTGATGACCGATCGCCGCCGCGTCGGACCAGGGGTCGTGACGCCTCCGGCCGCGCCAGCGCGGACGCACTAGCTCCTCGGCGGGCAGCGCCGGGCGCGGACCGACCACGCCCAGCCGCACCAGCGTGCCCAGGGCCTGCAGCTTCTGCCGCCCGGTGAGCGTCAGCCCCTCGTTGCCCGCCAACTTCTGCACCAGCGCCGGAGACCCCAAGACGGTCGCCAGATCACCCTCGACGTCGAGGTCCCCGCCCACGAAGGCGCGAGCCAGTCCCAACTCGTCCGGTCGCCACAGGAGCGTCCGCAGCGCCCGGCGGGACCGCACCACGATCGTCGCCGGCGCGTCCGCCGGACCAGTGACGCTGCCGTCCCAACCGCGCAACCGGCACGGCAGCCCCGACCCCAGCAACTGCGCCAGCAAACCCGCCACCCGCTCGGCCACCGTCGACTGCACCAGCGAACCGTATGAACCCCGCCGACCGAGGGCCGATCCGGGTCCAGGCAACCGGCCTCGGATGGTCGGGGCGGCGCCGAGCCTTCGGCCTGTGGAGGGCCCGTCGCTGAGCCGAGTACCTGACGCTCGTCGAGGTCGTCGTCCTGGTGCCGCTGGAGATCCACGAACTCACCGTGCGGGTCAGGCGACTGAACCCGCGATCCGGGGCGACGGCTTGCACCAAGTAGCCATGGCCAGTTCGCTCAAACGCATAGGGGACTGACCTGCGGAAATATCAAACGGAACGTCGTCTACCAGACTCTGGCTTCTCAGCACTCGGTCGCAGGTTCGAGTCCTGCCGGGCGCGCAACGAGCGGTCGGACCCCCGCGCCGTGGTGAGGGGTGCGGCCCTCCGGACGAGGACTACTGCGCGGAACCCCCGCCGGACTCCCGGCCGACGCTTGCTCCCTCGGCCACCCGGTGACACAACGCTTCGCCTCGCAGTACGGCCGCCTCGACGGTGATGTAGTAGCGCCGCGGATCAGGCACCCACGGGCTGAACCCGAGGAGGTCGAGCTCGGCGACCCGGGACGGGTCCTCGATCACTCGGGCACGGCCGATGACATTGACCGACCAGCCTTCCCGCGTCTCACGGTCGTAGCGGTCCACTTCGAAGACCACGACGTCCTCACGGCGGGCGCTGTCCACCTTGCTGCCCACGAGGCTGGCGATCACCAATTCGCCGTGGTGGACGGTGTAGGTCGTGGGCACGATCGCCGGCAGCGCGCGGGAGGTGAATCCGAGACGCCCGAACGACGATTGCTCGAGCAGTCGCCAGCATTGATCCTCGTCGAGGTCGTGCAGGTGGTGTGACGACTCAAGCAGCATGGCAGGCCTCTGGACCGCGACGGTGGAGGCGGTGATCCGCTCCTTGGTCCCTGAGGCTTGTGTGGGACATCCCGCAGGAGCAAGGGTCTAAGGTCCCGGAGCCGGCCTCGCCGATGAAGCCGCTACATCGTCGACATGGGGGTCTGCTGCATCGCCACGAAGAGATAGGCCATGCCGAGACCCAGCAGCCCGAGCAGGAGCCGGTCGGCAGCGGTGACGCTCAGCACCGGCGTCGCCCGCCCCCCGGAGACCGCGACCGGCGGACTCATCGCCGCCGACCGAACCGAACCGCACAGCACCCCGGTGAACCAGCCGAGCGTCTCGCACGCGAGGACAGCCGCCACGGCGTACGTCAGCGGAGCCACGGCGATGCCGGCTGCCATCAGGGACATGTAGGAGGTCGCGGCCAGCCCGAGGATCAGCGGGATCCAGGACCGGTCCACCGGAGCGCCGTCCCAGCGACCCAGCAGAGCGACGACGAGCGCGGCGCCGGCCCCTCCCACGCCTCCGACGAACCACATCGGCGCCCACGCCGTCACCAGCCCCGTCGGCAGGAGCATCCAGCCCATTGCTGCCGCCATGAAGGCGTGCCCGCCGTGCCACAGCCGATGGGGGCCTGGCGACCGGACGCCGTGCCGCAGGTGGAGGCCGAGCGCGAGTGCGCAGACCGCACCGCCGGTGCAGCGCACCGGAAGGCTCAGCAGTACCGTCCCCACGGCCGCCGCCCTCGGGGGATGGGACTCAGCGGTAGCAGTAGGAGTCCGACGACGCGTCCCCACCCTGCAACCGCACCTGGTGCGGGCGCAGCCCGCGCCAGTCGTCGCCGGCCAGGAAGAACCGGTCGTCGAGCGTCATCCCGCCACCGACCGGGTCGGCGTCGATCTTTGCCATCCAGGACCCGACGCCGGCCGGGAAGAACTGGTCGTCCCAGGCGCCGTAGAGCGAGTTGGTCAGGTAGATCCGCCGTCCGTCCCGGCTGATCTCGACCATCTGCGGGCCACCGGCCAGCCGCGCACCCGGCGCGGCGGGGTGGGCCGTACCGCGGACGACTCCGCCCAGGTGCACCGAACCGACCTCGCGCGGCGCGGCGGGGTCGCTGACGTCGAACTGCTTGAGCTCCCCGGTGCCCCAGCACGAGACGTAGAGCATCCGGTCGTCGACCGACAGATCGATGTCGGTGACGAGCGGCGGCACCGCGCCGAAGGGCTGCAACGCCGGCGGCAGGTCGGCCGGGTCCGCCGGCTCGGCGGGGATCGTGATGACCTTGTCCACCTGCCAGCTGTCGCCGTCCCGGTGCCAGCGCCAGACCGACGCCGAGAGGTCCGCCGTCGAGACGACGACGCCGGCGAACCCCCACGTCGCCTCCGGATCGTGCGAGGGCCGCAGCTCCAGCACCATCTGGTGCTCCGCCCCGAGATCGACCGTCTGCTGCAACCGGCCAGCGGCCAGATCCCAGAAGTGCAGCCGGTGGCCGTACTTCTGGCCGAGCAGCAACTCCGGGACCAGGCCGTCCTCGATCATGGACGGCGTACCCCACTCGCTGGAGATCAGCGTGTTCTGGCCCAGGTGCCACCAGGCGTCGTAGGCGAGGTACTGGTCGCCGCGGTCGGTCTCCCAGGGCCGCAGCACGTCGAAGGTGCTGTGGTCGAGCAGCGCGATCCCGCCCGGCCCCTCGGCGCCGTCGCCGCCGCCGAGGCAGGTCAGGAACACCCCGTCCGGGCCGCAGTGCAGCGTGTGCGGCCGCGAGTACCCCGCCTTGGCCGCCAGTTCCTCGGCCTCGATCACCTTGTGCAGCCGCGGCGACCGCGGGTCGGGCTGGGTGTCGTACACGTGGATCCGCGAGCTGCGCAGCCCCGGGAGCAGCAGGAACCGCCGCTGCAGCCCGTCCTCGCCCATGTCGTGGCCCTCGTGCATCAGGGCGCTGGAGCAGGCGTTCCAACCGAAGTGGTGCAGCTCGTCGCCCACCGTGGTCAGCTCCGCCCAGCCCACGACGGTGCCGTAGGCGGCCGACGAGGGATCGGTGTCGACGACGGCCAGCGCGTCCGGCCGCTCCCCCGCGCGGTCGAAGGCGACGACGTAGGCGAGCCCCTCGGTCGGTGCGGCGATCGCCTCGCCGGGGCTGCGGTAGAAGGTCGGGTCCATGGTCGGGTGGGCGGAAGTCATCGTCGCCGTTCCTCATCTGCAGGAGTGCCTCAGCTTCGGACAGACTTGCCCCCGCGGCCCCGGTCGCACAAGTAGCTCCACCAAGTCGATCGCGATAGCGCATTGACGAGGAGGGAACGGATGACCACGCCGACGCTGACCGTCCGGCACGCCGTACTACGGGGCAGGCCGGGTGAGTGGGCGATCGCGATCGGCGACGGCGACATCGCCGCCGTGGTGCCGGAGAACGGCGATCTGCCCGACGCGGCGCGCACGATCGACGCGGCCGGCAATCTCGTGATCCCGCCCTTCGTCGACGGCCACCTGCACCTGTGCAAGGTGGGCACTCTGGATCTGGTGGGCACCGAGGCCCTGGCGCAGTACACCGCCGGGGCGATGGGCGGCGCGATGACCTCGATCGAGCTGGCCGCCGCCGCCAAGCGCGGACAGACCGTCGAGCGGGTGCTCGAGGGAGCCCGCAGGGTGCTGACCGAATCCGTCCGGCACGGGGTCCGCGCCGTTCAGGCCTTCGTCGACGTCGACCCGGTGGCCGCGCTCACCGGAGTGGACGGCGTGCTGGCCGCCAAGGAGGAGTTCCGGCACCTGATCGACGTCCGGGTGGTGGCCTTTCCCCAGGACGGGCTGCTGCGGACACCCGGCACCGACGAGCTGATGCGGGAGGCCGTGGCCCGCGGCGTGGACGTCGTCGGGGGCATCCCGTGGATCGAGTACACGGACGCCGACGCCGCCGAGCACGTCCGCCGGATGGTCGACCTGGCCCGCGACCACGACCTGCGGGTGGCGATGCTCGTCGACGACGCCGGCGACCCGAACCTGCGCACCAGCGAGATGCTGGCCACCGCGCTGCTCGAGCGCGGCATGGCCGGCCGGGGCAGCGCGCAGCACGCCCGGGCGTTGGCGACCTATCCGCAGCCCACGTTGCGCCGGGCCATCGGGCTGTTCCGGGCCGCCGAGTTGGCGTTCGTCACCGACCCGCACACCGGCCCCCTGCACCTACCGGTGACCGACCTGTTGGCCGCCGGCATCCCCGTCGCCCTCGGCCAGGACGACATCGAGGACGCCTACTACCCCTTCGGCCGGCACAACCTCCTGGAGGTCGCGTTCCTGGCCGCCCACCAGCTCGGCTTCCTCGACGATCCCGCCCTGGAGGTGCTGCTGGACATGGTGACGATTCACGGCGCCCGCGCGCTCGGCCGCCCGGAGCCCCGGCTGGCACCTGGCTCCCCCGCCGACCTGCTGATCCTGGCCGGCCGTTCCGCGCGGGAGGTCATCGCTCGTCACGAGCCGCCGACGCACGTCCTCGTCAACGGGCGGATCGCGGCCCGCACGAGCTCCACCACCGAGTTCTCCGGCGTCCCCGGCTTGGGCAGGCTGGCTGCGGACCGACCCGAGTAGTTCTGGCGACGGAGCGAGATCGCCTCGACCGGACGCTGGGCATTCACCCGATCCGGCGTTTCCACTGACCCTGGGCGGGCACCCTGGACTGGATCCCCCTCCCGACTGGTACTCAACCGCCGTGGCCACCTCTCTGAAAGCCGGGCACGCGCACCGCTATGCGGGCCTCGCCCGTCTCCTCCTCAAGCACAGGGGCGCGGCGGTCAGCGGAGCCGGCGCCGCCTCGGAGCTCGCTCTCGAGGGCGAGGAACTCGACGCCGGCACCCCGACCGACGAGGACGCCCGCCACCTCGTCGACGAGTTGTGCCGTATGGGGCCGACCTTCATCAAGCTGGGACAGCTGCTGTCCACCCGCGCCGACCTGCTGCCGCCGGTCTACCTGCGCGCCCTCGCCGATCTCCGGGACAACGTGCCGCCGCTGGAGCCGGGGATAGCCGAACAGGTGGTCGAGGACGAACTCGGCGTGCGACTGTCCACGGCGTTCGGCAGTTTCGAGGCCATGCCCATCGGATCGGCCTCCCTCGGCCAGGTCCACCGGGCCACCCTGCGCGACGGCCGTCCCGTGGCGGTCAAGGTCCAGCGCCCCGGGATCCGCCGTCGGGCCCTCGAGGACATGGAGGTGATCGGCGAGCTGGCCGAGTTCCTCGATCGCCACTCGGATCGGGCGTCGCGGCTCGGGTTCAGCTCCATGGCCGACCAGTTCCGCGGGTCGCTGGTGGGCGAGCTGGACTACCGCCGGGAGGCCGCGAACCTGAGGGAGCTGGGCGACATCCTCGACGGCTTCGACCGGATCGTCGTCCCGCGACCTGTCGACGACTACGTCTCCTCCCGCGTGCTGACCATGGAGTTCGTGGAAGGCCGCAGCATCGACTCCCTCGGCCCCCTCGGCCGGACCGAACTCGAC
>C688J35102_120990051_pt1 | contig 21460 bp, 22 predicted proteins | sample HopSoiMetagenom2_FD_35102 | JGI IMG/M metagenome (IMG submission 35102)
CGTTCAGGAAGTCGCCCTTCGGGATGAGGACCGCGTCCGGGATGCGGTTGATCTCGAACTCGGCGGGCTCACGGACATCGACCAGCACGAAGTCGCGCTCGCCGTTGGCCCGTTCCTTGATCCACTGCTCGAGCGTGGTGACCGAGATCGTCGAGTCGGCTGCGGCCTCGGTGGCCTCGTCGCTCAGCGCGCCGCAGAACGTGTCGTAGTCGATCAGACCGGTGACCGTCGGATTGTCACCGCAGATGGCGCAGTTCGGGTCCTTGCGCACCGAGAGCTTGCGGTACTCCATCTCGAGTGCGTCGTAGATCATCAGCTGGCCGAGCAGAGGCTCACCGATGCCGGTGATCAGCTTGATCGCCTCGGTGACCTGGACAGAGCCGATGCTCGCGCACAGCACTCCGAGCACACCACCCTCGGCGCACGATGGCACCATGCCGGGCGGCGGCGGCTCCGGGTAGAGGCACCGGTAGCAGGGCGCGTCGCCACCGGGCGCGTTCGCCCAGAACACCGATGCCTGGCCGTCGAACCGGTAGATCGATCCCCACACGTAGGGCTTGCCGAGCAGCACAGCCGCGTCGTTGACCATGTAGCGGGTCGCGAAGTTGTCGGTGCCGTCGACGATCAGGTCGTACTTCTCGAAGATCCCGAGGACGTTGTCGTTGTCCAGTCGCTCGTCGTGCAGCACGACGTTGACCAACGGGTTGGTCTCGAGGATCGCGTCGCGTGCCGACTCGGCCTTGGACCGGCCGATGTCGCTCTGGCCGTGGATGATCTGGCGCTGCAGGTTGGACTCGTCGACTTCGTCGAACTCGGAGATGCCGATCGTCCCCACACCGGCCGCCGCAAGGTAGAGCAGTGCGGGAGAGCCCAGTCCGCCGGCGCCGATCACGAGCACCTTGGCGTTCTTGAGCCGCTTCTGACCCGTCATGCCGACGTCGGGAATGATCAGGTGCCGGCTGTACCGGCGTACCTCGTCGATCGTCAGCTCAGCGGCTGGTTCGACCAGCGGGGGGAGGGACACGTACGTCTCCTGCTCGAAGGTGATGCGGCTTGTCACGGATTCAACAAGGAGGCCTTCCCCCATGTTCCCCAGCGACATCGGCCCCGCGCGGCCGATCTCATGATCCGGATCACGCCTGCGCGCATGGCTCTTGCCCGCGAGACGGCGACGGACGGGCGTGCGTCGGCTCGCAGTACGCTGCAGTCTCCTAGAAGGCAGGAGGACGTCGAGTGACCGGCGTTGACCAGCGGCCCCGTGGCGGGCGGATGCCCCGCAACGCGCGGCGGGTGCAGCTTCTCGACGCCGCGCTGGAGGTCTTCGTCGCGCAGGGCTACCACTCCGCCGCGATGGATGACATCGCAGAGCGCGCGGGCGTCTCGAAGCCCGTGCTCTACCAGCACTTCCCGAGCAAGCTCGAGCTCTACCTCGCCCTCCTCGCACAGGCGTCGGACCGCATCATCGACGCGACGCGCGGAGCGCTCGCCTCGACACACGACAACAAGATGCGCGTCGTCGCGACCATGCAGGTGTTCTACGACTACGTCGCGAACGCCGGGGGCGCGTTCCGGCTCGTGTTCGAGTCGGACCTGACCAACGAGCCTTTGGTGCGCGAGCAGGTCGACCGTGTGCTCTCCACATGCGCCGACGAGATCACCAAGGTGATCCACGAGGACACCGGACTGCCCAAGGAGGCCTCGCAGCTCCTCGCGGTCTCTCTCGTCGGCATGGGCCAGGTGAGCGCGCGCTTCTGGTTGGACACCGAGGGCGAGATCGACCAGCACGACGCCGCCCAGCTGGTCGCTAGCCTGGCGTGGCGAGGCATCAGCGGTTTCCCGCTCAGCGACGAACAAGCCTGACGAACCCAAGCGAAGGAGCACCGGTGGAGGTCAAGATCGGCGTCCAGTACGCCACCCGTGAGCTCGTCATCGACTCAGCTCTCTCCGCAGAGGAGATCCAGGACGAGGTCACCAAGGCACTCGCCGACGACTCGGGCGTGCTGACCCTCGTCGACTCCAAGGGCCACCGCGTCGTCGTCCCCAGCAACAAGCTCGCCTACGTCGAGCTCGGCCCCCCGACAGTCGGCCAAGTCGGCTTCCGCGCCAAGTAGAGCGAGACTCAGGCGTCCAGACCGAGTGACTGCATGCGGTGCGTGTGGTTCTCGGTCAGCCGTGTGAACAGCCGGCCGATCGCGGCCAGGTCGAGCCCCGGGCGATCCACCCCTCCAGTGAGGAGGGCCGCTAGCGCGTCGCGGTCGGCGGCGACCCGCTGGGCCTGGGTCAGCGCCTCCCCCATCAGCCGCCGCCCCCACAGCGCCAGCCGTCCGGCGATGCGGTGGTCGCGGGCGATCGCGTCACGCACTCGTGGGACGACGAACTCCGAGTTGCCTGCGTCGTGCATGCTCTCGATGACCACGGTGCGGGTGTCCGGGTCGAGGAAGGCCGCGATCTCGCCGTAGAAGTCGGCGGCCAGCCCGTCACCGACGTACGCCGTGACGAGCCCCTCGAGCCAGTCCGAGGACGCGGTGCGGTCGTGGAAGTCGTCGAAGGCCTTGCGGAACGGCGCCATCGCCTTGATCGGGTCGGCGCCCAGGAAGACCAGGTGCTCGCAGAGCCGCTCGTAGTGGGAGTACTCCGCCGCGGCCATCTTGGCCAGCTCGCCCTTGTCGCCGAGCTCCGGCGCCATGCGGGCGTCCTTGGCGAGCCGCTCGAACGCCGAGATCTCGCCGTAGGCGATCGCGCCGAGCAGGTCGACCACCGCCTCGGCGTACACCGGGTCCTCGAGCGCGCGTGACCGCTCGGCTGGATCACTGGTCACGTCAGAGCCCGAGTCCGCACCGGCGTCCGGCTGGCGCGGTTCGTCCATGCGGGCAGCCTACCGATACGATGGCCGCAGACTTTCCGGTCAGAACGACCAGACCCAGACGATCAGGGCCCCATTCGCGAGGCCCGCTGAAAGGCCCAGTGCCCACCACGTTCCGACAGCTCGGGGTCATGCCCGAGATCGTCGGCGCCCTCGAGCGCGTCGGCATCGTCAATCCCTTCCCGATCCAGGAGATGACGCTCAGCGTCGCGCTCCTCGGCACGGACCTCATCGGCCAGGCCCGCACGGGCACCGGCAAGACGCTCGCGTTCGGTGTCCCGCTGCTGCAGCGCACGGTCGCGCCGCACGACCCGGACCACTCCGACCTGGCCGCCCCGGACAAGCCGCAGGCGCTGGTCGTCGCACCGACCCGGGAGCTCGCTCTCCAGGTCTCCGGCGACCTGACACTCGCCGCCGCGGACCGGGGCACCCGCATCCTCACGGTGTACGGCGGTGTGCCCTACGAGCCCCAGCTCGAGGCACTGTCGAGCGGCGTCGAGGTGGTGGTCGGGACTCCGGGCCGGCTGCTCGACCTCGCCGACCGGGGCAGCCTCGACCTCGCCCACGTCAAGGTGCTCGTGCTCGACGAGGCCGACGAGATGCTCGACCTCGGGTTCCTCCCCGATGTGGAGCGACTGCTCGGCAAGACGCCGGAGACCCGGCAGACGATGCTGTTCTCGGCGACGATGCCCGGCGCGATCGTCTCGCTGGCCCGCACCTACATGCGCCATCCGGTGAACATCCGCGCGGAGTCCGCCGCCGAGACGCACATGGTGCCGGCCACCGCGCAGTTCATCTACCAGGTGCACGACCTCGACAAGACCGAGATGCTCGCCCGCATGCTCCAGGCCGAGAACTCGGGCCGCACGATCGTCTTCACCCGGACCAAGCGCGCTGCGCAGCGCGTGGCCGATGACCTCGCGGAACGCGGCTTCCCGGCCAGTCCCCTGCACGGCGACATGGCCCAGGTCGCGCGCGAGCGGGCGATGAAGCGGTTCCGGGAGGGCAAGACCCGCGTGCTCGTCGCGACCGACGTCGCCGCTCGCGGCATCGACGTGCAGGACGTCACCCACGTCATCAACTACAGCTGCCCCGAGGACGAGAACACCTACGTGCACCGGATCGGCCGCACCGGCCGCGCTGGTGCGACGGGGATCGCGGTGACGTTCGTCGACTGGGCCGACGTCACGCGCTGGAAGGTGATCAACAAGGCGCTCGACCTGCCGTTCGACGACCCTGCCGAGACGTACTCCACCTCCGAGAACTTCTTCCATGACCTCGGTATCCCCAAGGACGCCAGGGGCCGGCTCGTCGAGCCGTCGGCGGCGCCGGAGCGTGATGGTGGTGAGCGTCGTACGTCGCAGCCCCGGCCGCGCAACCGCAACCGGAACCGCTCCCGCACCCGCGGTGGCAAGCCGGTCGACGGCTCAGCCCAGCAGGCCTCCGGTGACACTCAGGGCTCGAGCGACAGCCAGCCGCGCAAGCGCAGTCGCAACCGGCGCCGCACCCGTTCCGGCCGCCCCTCCACCGACTAGGCGGTGACGACGACCTTCGTGCCTATCGGTGCGAAGCGCCACATCGCCCGTGCGTCGTCCGGCCACTGCCGGATGCATCCGTGACTCTTCGGGATGCCGAGCTGCGACTTCGTCTGGACGCGCTTGCCGTGCAGCAGAGGGATGTCGTGGAAGCCGATGGGGGCGTGACGCCCGTGCGCGAAGCGCACCATGTAGTGCATCGTCGTCCCGTCGATGCCCCAGGCGTCCATCGAGCGCGAGTAGACCGAGAAGGTCCCTGGCTTGAGGTTGTTGCCCATGCTGCCGGAGGCGAGGTACGTGCGGGTGACCGTGCCGTTCTTGTCGACCAGCCACACGCGCTGGTCGCTGATGTCAAAGACGACTCGGCGGCCGTCGCCGCTGTTGTCGGGCAACGGCACGTCGGCGTCGGCCTTCGACGCGGCATGGGCGGCATCCTTGGGAAGGTCGGAGCCTGACTCCGTCTGCGTCTTGGCGGGCCTGCTCTCGCCCGGGATGTTCGCGGTCAGCGAGATCGCCGCGCGCAGCGACGAGGGTGCGGCCGCCGCGGAGCCGCTCGGAAGCAGGCCGAGGCCGCCGAGCATCGTCAAGAAGGTGACGAGCAGTGCGCTGCAGAAAGCCGTGAGCCGGCCGTAGCGGGGACGCACGTGTGCTGGTCGCGAGGTCTCCGCCGGCGCCGTCATGACTTCGCGACGTCCGCGGTCTCGACGTCTCGGTCGGAAAGCGCCTTCGCGACCTCGCGGTACGCGGCGGCACCACGATGCGTCGCCGTGGTGCTCAGGATCGAGCGCCCGGCGGCAGGTGCTTCAGCGAAGCGGATCGACTTCGGGATCGGCGGATGGAGCACGTCGAGCTCGTAGGTCTCGGAGATGTTGTCCAGCACGGCGCGAGCATGGTTGGTGCGACCGTCGTACAACGTCGGCAGTACGCCCCAGACCTTGAGCCCGCGGTTGGTGAAGCGGCGTACGTCGTGCACCGTGTCGAGCAGCTGGCCGACCCCGCGGTGCGACAGCGTCTCGCACTGCAGCGGGATCAGCACGCCATCGGCGGCGGTGAGTGCGGCGACGGTGAGGACCCCGAGGGACGGCGGGCAGTCGAGCAGGACCCAGTCGTACTCGTCGAGCTCCTCCAGCGCGCCCTTGAGGGCGTACTCACGGCCGGTGCGGGTCAGCAGGTCCGCCTCCGCCCGGGCGAGCTCGATCGTCGCGGGCAGCAGGTCGACGCCGTCCTCGGTCGTGACGATCGCGTCCTGCGGCCGCAGGCCCTTGGTGAGCACATGGTGGACCGAGAGGTCGAGGTCCTCGGGGTCGATGCCGACCGAGAAGGTCAGGCACGCCTGCGGGTCCAGGTCGACGATGAGAACCCTGGCCCCCTGCTCCGCGAGCGCCGCCCCGACCGAAGCGACGGTCGTGGTCTTCGCCACGCCACCCTTCTGGTTCGCGACGGCGAGAATGGTGGCCACGGTCGCCATTCTGCCCGAGGGGTACGGCGATGCCGGGAACCCTCCGTGGAATGCTGACCGCATGTCGCGCTTTCCCGTCCAGCCCGGTCATGGCTGGGCCCTCGTCACCGGGCCGACCGCCGGGATCGGACACTCGTTCGCACGCCAGCTGGCCGACCGCGGCTTCAACCTCGTGCTCGTGGCCCGCGACAAGGAACGGCTCGACGCGCTCGGTGAGGAGCTTCACCGGGACTTCGGGTCCGAGGTCGAGGTGCTGGTCGCCGACCTCGCCGACCGGGCCCAGATGGGCCTCGTCGAGGATCGGCTGGCCGCTTCCGAGCGACCTATCGAGCTGCTGGTGAACAACGCCGGCTTCGGCCTCAAGCGGCCCTTCCTCGACAACGACGTGGACGACGAGCAGCGGATGCTCGACGTGCTCGTGACCGCCGTACTCCGACTGACGCATGCGGCGCTCAAGGGCATGGTCGGACGCGGCCACGGCGGCGTCATCAACGTCTCCAGCGTCGCCGGCTACCTGCCGCGGGGGACGTACTCCGCGGCCAAGATCTACGTCACCCAGCTCTCGCGTTGGGCCGATGCGACGTACCGCAAGGACGGCGTGCGGACGATGGCGCTGTGCCCGGGGTTCACGAAGACGGAGTTCCACGAGCGCATGGACGTCAGCCGCTCCTCCGCGCCGTCGTGGATGTGGCTGAACGCCGACGACCTGGTCCGCACGGCCCTCAAGGACTTCGACTCGGGCAAGTCGGTCTCCGTGCCGGACATCCGCTACAAAGTCGCGACCGCGCTGGCGAAGTACACCCCGACCACGCTGCAGGCGCGTTTCCAGTCCCTCGGCCGCAGATGACTGCTGTTGAGGCGTCACCACGCGCGTACTCGCAGTACGCCGGGAGTGACCCCTCAACGCAACGGGAGCGACCTCTCAACTGTCGGGGCGTGACCACTCGACAGTGGGGGTGGGGCGGCCGGAGGTGCGGGCTCGCTCCGCGGCGGCCTTGAGGAGTCGGTCGAGCTCCGCGGGCGCGGTGGTGTTGCAGCCGAGATCGTGGCCGGTCTTGCCGGTGCCGTGGTAGTCGCTGGAGCCGGTGACCACGAGCCCGAGCTCTCGGGCGATCCCACGTAGCTCCGCACGCTGCTGCTCGTCGTGGTCCTGGTGGTCGACCTCGAGACCGACCAGGCCCACCTCGACCAGCTCTGCCAGGACATCGGCCCGGAGCCCGGAGCTGCCGTGACCCCACGGGTGCGCCACCACCGGCGCTCCACCGGCAGCGCACACGGTCGCGACCATCTCGTGCAGCGGCGGCGCGTACCGCGAGACGTAGGCCGGGCGCCCTGGTGACAGCAGCTCGTCGAAGGCCTCGTCCCGGTTCGCGAACGCACCGATGTCCACCAGCGCGTCGGCGACGTGCGGCCGGCCGACCGCCTCGGCACCCCGGGCGTGGCGGAGAACGGCCGCCTCGTCGACGTCGTACCCGAGCTCCTGCAGCCTCGCGACGATGCGCGGCGTGCGTTGCGAACGGCCCTCTCGGATCCTCACCAGCTGGTCCCGCAGCGGCTGGTAGGTCGGGTCGGGCAGGTAGGCGAGCAGGTGCACGCTGCGGTCGTCGTGCCGGCAGCTGACCTCGATGCCCCGGACGAAGGTGATGCCCACCTCGCGAGCGGTCCCCGCCGCCTCGTCCCACCCGCCGGTCGTGTCGTGGTCGGTGAGCGCCACGACGTCGAGCCCCGTGGCGACGGCTTCGTGGACGACCTGGCTCGGCGAGCTCATGCCGTCCGACCGGTCGGAATGGGCGTGGAGGTCGATCCGCACCCGGGAAGGCTAGCCAGCGCCCGAGCGAGGCTTCACCAGTCGGGGCGGTCCTCCGCGAACTGCAGCGAGACCAGCTGCGGTCCCAGGGTCGCGGCATCGACGAGCGCCCCGAGGTCGTTGAGAAGGAGTACGGCGGTCGCCGGCCGGAGCACCAGCCACAGCCACCGCCCCCCGGACTCACCGGCGAGCACAAGACGGTCCAGTGCACTCTCGCCGTCACTGACCGTCACCGGCCAGACCGGGACCGTCATCGCCTCCAGCCGCACCCTCGCCAGTGGTGGACCGTCCCCGACCTCCGTGCCGGGATCGGTGTGGGTAGCACCACCGCACCGCGCGGCGAGGCCGACTCCCGGCTCCTCGACCACGACCGTCATCTGCACGAGCCCGTCGAGATCGGTCGGGCCGAGGAACGACAGGAACACCGCGGACGGCCTCGCGTCGGGAACGCAGACCACGCCGAAGTCGTTGACCCGCCAGTCCGGCGGCATCGGCCACGGCAGCCAGGTGGGGAACGGTCTGGCGAGCGCAAGGTAGTCGGCAAACGCGGCGTAGGTCGGCTCCTCCGCCCGCCAAAGCGGCGCGACGTCACCATGGGTGGGGCATCGCCAGGAGGAGCCGGCCGTCGTGATCGTGGCCGGGCACCGGGGACAGCCCGGCGCGAGTCGCATGCGCATACCGTCGTGGTTCGCCGAAGCGCCGTCAACCGTGCCGCACCGTGCCAGAGCCGGTCTACTGTGCGCGGATGGAGGTCACCCGGGTCGCCTGCGCCGGCGCGATCGTGCGTGACGACGACGGCCGGGTGCTCCTGGTCAGGCGCGGCACCGACCCCGGGCGCGGGCTCTGGTCGGTCCCGGGCGGACGGGTCGAGGAGGGCGAGAGCGCAGCCGCCGCTGCTGCTCGCGAGGTGCGCGAGGAAACCGGCCTCCGCATTCGCGTCGACAGCCTCGCCGGGGTCGTCGAGCGCGACGGGCTCGGCGGCGTCGTGTACGTGATCGAGGACTTCCATGCGCGGCCCGCGTCCGGGGCCGATCCCCGTGCCGTGCGCGCCGGCGACGACGCCGACGAGGTCGGTTGGTTCGCCCCCGGAGAGCTCGTCCAGATCGACTGCGTCACGGGACTGGTCGAGGCACTCCGCGAGTGGCACGTCGTCCCGTAGGGCGGCTCAGTCGCTCTGTGAGCCGGGCCAGTTCTTGTCGGGCTGAGGAACGGGCCGCCCCGGTTGCTCGCCGCCCCGCTCGTCGAGGTAGCTCTGCTTCGGCACCATGACCTTGCGCCGGAAGATGCACACGACCTTGCCGTCCTGGTTGTAGCCGATGGTCTCGACATGGACGACTCCCCGGTCGTCCTTCGACTTCGACTCCCACTTGCCGAGCACCGTCGTCTCCCCGTACAACGTGTCGCCGTGGAAGGTCGGCGCGACGTGTCGCAGCGACTCGATCTCGAGGTTCGCGATCGCCTTTCCCGAGATGTCCGGGACCGACATGCCGAGCAGGATCGAGTAGACGTAGTTGCCGACCACCACGTTCTTCCCGAACTGCGTCGTCTCCTCTGCGTAGTGCGCGTCGAGATGCAGCGGGTGGTGGTTCATCGTCAGCAGGCAGAAGAGGTGGTCGTCGTACTCGGTGACGGTCTTGCCCGGCCAGTGCTTGTAGGTCTCCCCGACCTCGAACTCCTCGTAGCTGCGGCCGAACTGCATCTCACTCCTGCTTCCCACACGCGTGGTACGACGGAATTGACGCGCACATCCTGCCAGGAGTTGCATGCGCCGCTCGCAACGAGGGTAATTGCGACATGCCGTCTCGCCTCGGGGGGCGGCAAGGGGTAAAGGGATGGGGGTGGGGATCATGTCCGGTCGCAACGGGTCTCACTGTGGCCGATCGCTGGTGCGATCAGCCGTTCTGTTCGTCAGCGCCGTGTGCGTCGCGCTGACGGTCACGGGCGTTGCTGCCCACGCAGGACCCAACATCAGCTCCATGCCGAAGGAGAACGCGGTCAACTACACACCGCGCGTCGTCGACGACACGGTGGTGAACGAGGCGGGCGTCCGCGAGCTGAAGCAGGTCAACGGCACGATGTATGCCGGAGGCGCGATCCACAAGGTTCTGAACTCAGCACGCACCCACACCTACACGCGGCACAATCTCTTCTCCTTCGACCCCGGCAACGGGCATGTGACGGAATGGGCGCCCAACGCCGACGGGGACGTCTACGCGATCGAGCCGAGCGCGGACCACCGGTACCTCTACATCGGTGGCGACTTCGACACCTTCGACGGCGTTCCGGCCAACAACCTCGTGCGCTACGACCTGCAACAGTCACACGTCGACGCAGGGTTCTCGTTCCCGGTCAACACCAACCGCGTCAGCGACCTGCAGCTCGTCGGCAACCAGCTGTTCGTGTCCGGCAACTTCACCGGCGGGATCGTTGCGGTCGATCCCAGCACCGGTGCGCCGAACTCCTACTTCAACAACGTCCAAGCGACTGGGAACCAGAGCGGCTTCACCACCCGCATCTATCGCTTCGCGCTCAACCCCGCACAGACGCAGATGGTGGTGATCGGGTCCTTCACCGCCATCGGAGGCCAACCGCGTCAACAGGTCGCCCTGATCAACCTCGGAATATCTCCCTCGGTGTCGCCCTGGTACTCATCGCTCTGGGACCTGTCGTGCTCGGCATCGTGGCGCTGGTACAGCCAAGACGTCGACTGGTCCCCCGACGGCTCGACCTTCGCCGTCGTGACGACCGGCGGTCCGTCCGCCGCTGTGAAGCTGTGCGACAGCGCGAGCCTGTGGCATCCCACGGCGGCGCCCAACCAGCAGCCGATCTGGGTGAACCACTCGGGTGGCGACACGTTCCACTCGGTCAACGTCACCAATCGCGCGGTCTTCGTCTCCGGTCACTTCCGGTGGCTCGACAACCCTGCGGGCCGTGACGATGCGGGTCCGGGTGCCAAGGTGCGGGAAGGCATCGGCGCCATCGACCCGACCACCGGCAAGGCAAAGGCCTGGAACCCGTTCAAGAGCATCGAAGGCGGAAAGGGCGGCTATCGGCTCTACTTCACGGGACGCGGCCTCTGGGTGGGGCACTTCGAGAAGTACCTCGGAACCGGTCCCCGGGGACACGAGGTGCATCAAGGCGTCGGACTGCTGCCCTTCTGAGCCTGAGCGCGCCTCGACCGCCGACCCGGTCTCGTAGCATTCCCGCCCATGGGTGCCCAGGTCACCGTGGCTCCGCCCGAGATCTCGACCGCCGGCGGTCGTACGACGGTCAGCGCCGAGATCTCGGTGACCGGTGCCGGGCCGACCCACATCTGGTACCGCTGCCCGGTCGAACACGTCACCGAGGAGCAGGCGGTCGACGCATTCTTCGTCCTGGCTCTCGTCCCCGCCATGAGCCTGGGCGCCACGCTCACGATGCCCGCGCCCGTCTCGCGTGACCTGCTGCGCGGCGCCGAGACCTTCCAGGACGTGTTCCAGCAGTGGTACCCGGGCTACATGCTGCCGGTCGCTGTCGAGGCCGACCCACGCGCAGAGACCGACATCCCGCCGTTGCCCGGCGACCGCGGGCTGGTCAGCTGCTTCACCGGCGGTGTCGACGCGTTCTACTCCGCGCTGCATCCACTGCGCCCGCTGTCCGGGCTGTTGTTCGTGCACGGCTTCGACGTCCCGCTGCGCGACCGCGACTTCCGGGCGACGGTCGCCCGCCGCCTGCGTCGGGCGGCCAAGGGCCTCGGCATCCCTCTGGTCGAGGTGCGGACGAACCTGCGCAAGTTCACCAACGGACGCGCGAAGTGGCCGGCGCACATGCACGGCTCTGCGCTCGCCTCCGTCGGGATCCTCCTGGCCGATCGGTTCGACGCGATGCTCGTCCCGTCCTCGGTCGGCTCGGACCAGATCTGGGCCGCCAACGGCTCGCACCAGGTGACCGACCGCCTGCACGGCACGGAGTACTTCTCCGTCGTCCATCACGCGAGTCCCGTCTCCCGGATCGCGAAGACCGAAGCAGTGGCGCGCCACCCGGTCGGCGCGCGGCACCTGCGGGTGTGCTTCAAGTCGCGGACCGACTACAACTGCGGCACGTGCTTCAAGTGCCGGCGCACCTTGGTCGACCTGCACGCGGTCAGGCTGCGCAAGCGGGTCCGGTCCTTCCCGGAGTCACCGTCTCGGGCCGACCTGCTGCAGTCGATCCTCATCGACGAGCGAAACCCGCTCCGGCTGGCGCAGGCAAGCCTCGAGCACATCCGCCTGCACGGCGGTCCGGCCGACATCGAACAGGCCCTGGCGGCGGCGATCCGCCGTCACGAGCTCGAGCAGCTGACCAGCCGGCTCCGGGAGATCGCCGCGCACCCACCCGGGATGACGGCCACCGAGCTCACTGCGCTGCAGAGCGCGATCAGGGACCTCAAAGCCACGTAGTGGGCAGGCCGTGCCCGACGGTCGCGCCGATGACGCGTTCCTCACCGCCGGGCCAGGTCGTGACGGTGACCAGGAACTCGTGCGGGCTGTCGAGCATCCGTCGCGCGGGTTCGGACCGCAGGTGCGCGAAACGCCGCTGCAGCGTCGCCTCGGCGCCGAGCTCCACGATCCGCGAGGCGACGGCTGCCTGGTCGTCGACCGAGAGGTACTGCCACATCACCGAGTGCCAGAGAACCGTCGTCGTGCCGTCCTCGAGCCGGATGTCGTCCAGGAACGTGACCGCGTCCTGGCGGCGTACCTCGGCGGGCGTGCGGGCAGCGGCCTCGAACGCGATGCGCAGCCGGTGCAGCCGGGCGGCCTGGTCCGGCCAGACGTACGCCGTGAGCACCAGTCGGCCGTGCTCCGTCGCCGGGTCGACCGGCCGCACGTCGCTGCCGAGGCGCTGCACGACCTCGAGCTCCGGCCACGACTGGAGCTGTCGACCGGTGAACGCATGGTCAAGCACGAGCTCGGCGGCCAGGTCGCCGAAGCGACGACCCTGGTCGTCGATGTAGCCGAAGCGGTCGGGGCGCAGGTTCAGACCGGCCGAAGCCCCGATCTCGACGAGCCGGACGGGCAGGTCGCGAGGAAGGTGCAGCAGACCGCCGTACAGGGCGGCCGAGCGGCCGACCTCGTTGGTCTGCGGCGGTCGGTCGAGCCACTCCCGCACGGCATCACCGTCGCGCGCAAGCAGGGCCAGGAAGGCGATCCATCCGGCGTCCGCGTCCCAGGTGCCTCCGACCGAGGCGTAGTACGCCGCCAGGTCGCCGGCCCGGCCTTCGAGCACCAGCCGGTGCACCGAGCCCATGAGCCGCAGGCCCAGCGCCGAGGGTCCCGAGTCGTCCTGGTGCCCGGCCAGCACCCCGAGCACCACACCACCGGCGGACACGTCGGTGGCACACCGGTGCAGCAGATCGGCGTACATCGGCGAGCCCAGCTCGGCGCAGGCGTCGGCCTGCACCTGCAGTGCGCGAACCAGGTCCACGGCGCACGTCATACCACGGCCTCACTAGGCTGCGGCCGTGCTCGGCGCCTACCGACGTCTCCGGGGACTGGCGGGTGGCGTCAGGCGCCGGCGACGCCAGCGACGCAGGGTCGTCCTCCTCACGCGACATCTCACGGGTCCCGGGGGCGTCAACCGGAGCGTCGCCAACCTGGCCAACGGGCTCGCGGCTGCGGGCGTCGACGTCACGGTCATGGTGCTGCTGCGGCACCGGCGGATCCGCTACGAGCTCGACTCCCGGGTGCGCGTCCTGTGGGTCCGCGACATGCGGCCGCGGGCCCAGCAGCGACCCCTCGACGCGGACCGGGCGGAGCTTGACGCCCAGCCGACCCAGCTCTGCGAGTCGGAGGCGGAGATGTCCGCCCTCACCGAGCGGATCCTCCGTCGCAAGCTCTCCCGCCTCGGCGCCTGCACGCTGATCAGCCACCGGCCTGCGCTGCACGAGGCTGCGGCGCTCTGGGCCCCGCCCCACGTCCGGTGTCTCGCCGTCGAGCACACGCCGTTCGAGGGGAGGCCACCCGAGGTTCGCGAGGCGCTGCGCAAGGTCGCTCCGCGCCTGGACCGCCTGGTCCTCCTCACCGAGGCGAACCGGCAGCAGTGGCACGACTATCTGGGGCCGGGGTACGAGCTCGCCGTCATCCCGAACGGCGTCTCCGTGGACCTGAGCGAGTCGGTGAGCTCGTGGTCGGCACGCGTCGTCCTCGCGGCCGGCACCCTGATACCGCGCAAGGGCTTCGAGCGCCTGATCCGTGCCTACGCGCCGCTGGCGGCCGAGCTCCCGGACTGGCGGCTGCGGATCTTCGGCGAGGGCGGCGAGGAGGACGCGCTGCGGAAGACGATCGACGACCTGGGGGTCGGCGGTGCTGTGCAGCTCGCCGGCTTCACGCACTCGCTGCAGGACGAGATGCGGGCGTCCTCGCTCTACGCGATGTCGTCATTCAGCGAAGCGCTGCCGATGGTTCTCCTCGAAGCCATGGGGGTGGGACTGCCCGTCGTCGCCTTCGACTGCACGGGGCCGCACGAGCTCGTCGAGCACGAGCGCACGGGGACCCTGGTCGAGGACGGCGACATCGGCGCCATGACAGCGGCACTGAGGACGCTGATGAAGGACGAGGACCTCAGGCGCCGATTCGGCGAGGCCGGGCGCGGCACCGCCGAGCGCTATCGAATCGAGAACGTCGTGACCCAGTGGCGCGAGCTCGTCGACGAGGTCGCCGGCGCCAATCCAAGTCAGCGAGCTTTGTAGTCCTCGAGGAGCCGGCGGCCGATGATCATGCGCTGGATGTCCGCGGTGCCCTCGCCGATGAGCAGCATCGGCGCTTCGCGGTACAGCCGCTCGATCTCGTACTCCTTGGAAAAGCCGTAGCCGCCGTGGATCCGGAAGGAGTCCTCGACCACCTCGGCGCAGTACTCCGACGCGAGGTACTTGGCCATCCCGGCCTCGAGGTCGTTGCGCTGCCCTGAGTCCTTCTTGCGAGCCGCACGGACCATCATCTGGTGCGCCGCCTCGACCTTGGTGGCCATCTCGGCGAGCCGGAACAGCACCGCCTGGTGCTCGGCGATCTTCTTGCCGAAGGTCTCGCGCTGCTGGGAGTAGGCGACGCCGAGCTCGAAGGCGCGGTTGGCGACACCGCATCCGCGGGCCGCGACGTTCACGCGGCCGACCTCGACGCCGTCCATCATCTGGTAGAAGCCCCGCCCCGGCTCACCGCCGAGGACCTGGTCGGCCGAGATCTTGTGGCCCTCGAACACCATCTCCGTGGTGTCGACGCCCTTGTAGCCCATCTTCTCGATCTTGCCGGGGATGGTGACGCCCTGTGCGGTCTCCCCGAAGCCCTCGTCCTTCTCGACGAGGAAGGTCGTCATGTTGCGGTAGACCGAGTCCGCGCCCTCGTCGGTCTTGACGAGAACGGCGACCAGGTTGGCCGATCCGCCGTTGGTCAGCCACATCTTCTGGCCGGTGATCGTGTAGGTCTCAGCCGCTCCATCGGTCGAGGTCGTCGAGACCACAGCCTTGGTCTTGATCGCGGCGACGTCCGAGCCGCAGCCGGGCTCCGACATCGAGAACGCACCGCGCACCTCGCCGGTGGCCATCCTGGGCAGGTACTTCTGCTTCTGCTCCTCGGTGCCGTGCTGCAGGAGCATGTAGGCCACGATGAAGTGGGTGTTGATGATCCCCGAGACGCTCATCCAGCCGCGCGCGATCTCCTCTACGGCCAGCGCGTAGGTCAGCAGGGACTCGCCCAGACCGCCGTACTCCTCCGGGATCATCAGGCCGAACAGCCCCAGCTCCTTGAGACCCTCGACGATCTCGGTCGGGTACTCGTCCGCGTGCTCGAGCTCGGTGGCGACCGGAAGGATCTTCTCGTCCACGAAGGTGCGGACGGTCTTGAGGATCTCCTCCTGGATGTCGGTGAGGCCTTCGGTCTCACAGAGGCGGCCCATGGATGACCTTTCGTCGTCGGCGGTCGGCGACCGAAGATTACTCGCCGGTAGGTAGCGTCGCTATGGACTGGACCACATGCGACACCGCGTCGCGTGATCCCTAGTGTGACGCGCTATTGCCCGAGTGGCAGCAGGCACCACTTTCCCGATTCTTCCGAATCAGGACCTTGCCAGGGACTAAAGTCCTGGAGGCGCTCGGCTCCCCCCGGCCGGGCTGATGCAGATGGGAGCTCCTGCACCATGTTCCAGTTCTCCGTGCCAACGGCCCGGCTCGGCCGCGGCCTCTCTCCGGTCCTGGGATTCCTGCTGGCCGTCGGGCTGCTTCTTGCCGCCGCCCTGAGCGGAACCGCGAGCTCGCAAGTCACCGACCTGCACATCACCGCCGTGAAGCGGTCCGGCACCATGTTCCGCGTCGCGACCTTCAACCTGCTCGGCGCCAACCACACCGAGCACAGCTCACGGTTCGCCACCTACGACGTACGGATGCCCAAGGCCATCCAGCTCATCGACCAGCAGGACTTCTCGATCGTCGGCCTGCAGGAGTTCCAGATCCCGCAGTACGACCTGTGGAGCGCGAGCCAGAGCACCAGCTGGGGCGTCTACCCGGGCATGGAGGAGGGCCGCCGACCGGTCCAGAACTCGATCATCTGGCGCAAGGACACCTGGTCGCTGGTGGAGAAGCACCTCTACGAGATCCCCTACTTCCACGGGCGGATGGTCCCCGAGCCCTACGTCAAGCTGCGCAACAACAGCGGCGACACCGTCTGGGTCATCGACACCCACAACCCGGCGGACACCCACGGCCCGGCCGAGCGGTACCGCAACCGCGCCGAGCAGATCCAGATCGACCTGGTCAAGCAGCTCGAAGGCACGGGCGTTCCGGTGCTGCTCGTCGGTGACTTCAACGAGAAGGCCGACGTCTACTGCAACATCACCGGGAACACGAACATGCAAGCGACGAACCCCGGCTCGTGGTCCGGCGGAACGTGCCACCCGCCGCGCTACATCCGCATCGACTGGATCTTCCGGTCGCCCGACCTGCAGTCGTCGAACTACACGGCGTTGGACAACGACCTCGTGCACCAGATCACCGACCACAAGGTGATTTACTCCGACCTCAACATCCCCTAGCCCCTCCCAACCCACGGGTGGAACGACCCCTGACGCCCTGACGGGTCACCCCCGACCCGTCAGGGCCTCGGGGCGACCGGCCGCCGCGGAGACGCTGGTCGAGGCGGCCGGGCCACTACCCTGAGGCGTGTGACCAGCCCGCCCACCCGGGTCTTCGTCGGCCGCCTCTCCGGGCTGCCCGTGTTCGACCCTGCCGGTGACCAGGTGGGGCGCGTCCGCGATCTCGTCGTGCTCCTGCGCCCCGGCCGGCCGCCCCGCGTCCTCGGCCTGGTCGTCGAGGTGTTCGGGCGCCGCTCGGTGTTCGTGCCGATGAGCCGGGTGACCAGCATCGACAGCGGACAGGTCATCACCACCGGCCTGCTCAACCTGCGGCGCTTCGAGCAGCGACCCAGCGAGACACTCGTCGTCGGCCAGCTGCTCGACCGCAAGGTGAGCGTCCGCGAGACCGGCTCGACCGGCACCGTCTACGACCTCGCCATCGAGCAGGAGCGCAGCCGGGACTGGGTGGTCAGCCGGGTCGCGATCCAGGAGCCCTCCAAGCGGTTCGGCCGGCGCGGTCAGACCCACGTGTTCGAGTGGTCGGAGGTCGACGGCCTCGATGCCGACCAGGCCCAGGGTGCGACGCACCTCCTCGCGGCTCTCGAGGAGATGAAACCGGCCGACCTCGCCCGGGTCGTCCACGACCTTCCCTCCAAGCGCCGCGGAGAGATCGCCGCAGCCCTCGACGACGAGCGGCTCGCCGACGTGCTCGAGGAGCTGCCCGAGGAGGACCAGGTCGAGATCCTGCGGCAGCTCGACGAGGAGCGGGCCGCGGACATCCTGGAGGAGATGTCCGCCGACGACGCGGCTGACCTGATCGCGGACCTGCCCCCGGACCTCGCCGAGACGCTGCTGCGGCTGATGGAGCCGGAGGAGGCCGACGACGTCCGGCGGCTGCTCACCTACGAGGAGCGCACCGCCGGCGGCATGATGACCAACGAGCCGGTGATCCTGCCTCCCGACGCCACCGTCGCCGACGCCCTGGCGCTGATCCGCAACGAGGAGCTGACGCCGTCGCTCGCCGCGATGGTGTACGTCGTGCGGCCGCCGTTCGAGCCGCCGACCGGGCGGCTCATCGGGGTGGCGCACATCCAGCGACTGCTGCGCGAGCCGCCGAGCACCCAGGTCGGCTCGGTGCTCGACAGCCGCCTCGATGCGCTCAAGCCGACAGCCACGCTCGAGGAGGTGGCCCGCCACCTCGCGACGTACAACCTCGTCGCGGCGCCGGTGCTGGACGAGCAGGGCCGGCTGCTCGGCGCGGTGACCGTCGACGACCTGCTGGACCACCTGCTCCCCGAGAACTGGCGTGACCGGCCGGACGCGGCTCCGGGGAGGCTCCGTGTCCAGGCGTGAGACCCGCCGGGCGCGGACCGAGCAGACCCGTGAGGCGCGTGCCGAGCGGCGAGCCGACCGCTTGGACGTTCCCCGCCAGACCCGCCGGCTGATCCCGCGCCCGCAGTTCGAGGACGACACATTCGGCCGCTTCGCGGAGCGCTTCGCCCGGTTCATGGGGACCGCGCGGTTCCTGCTCTACATGACCGCGTTCGTGGGCGTGTGGCTGCTGTGGAACTGGCTCGGGCCCAGCTCGGGGACTTTCGACGGCTACCCGTTCATCTTCCTGACGCTGATGCTCAGCCTCCAGGCGTCGTACGCCGCACCGCTCATCCTGCTCGCACAGAACCGGCAGGAGGACCGCGACCGCGTGGTTGCCGAAGGTGACCGCAAGGACAACAGCCGGGCGCACGCCGACATGGAGTTCCTGGCCCGCGAGATGGCGTCGCTGCGCATGGCGCTCGGCGAGGTCGCCACCCGTGACTACGTGAGGTCGGAGCTGCGCACGCTCCTGCACGAGCTCGACCGGGCGTCGCACGAGTCGGACGGCGACGAGGCCGCCTCCGGCGCCCGCTCCGGCGGCGGCGAGACGGGCTCGGCCGGGCCCGTAGGCTAGAAGCATGAACGCCCCGAAACCGGAGCAGATCACTGCTGCCCTCGCGGGCGTCAACGACCCCGAGATCCGGCGCCCGATCACCGACCTCGGCATGGTCGACGACATCTCCGTCGCCGTCGACGGCGCGGTCGACGTCCGCATCCTGCTCACGGTGTCGGGCTGTCCGATGCGCGAGCGTCTGGTCTCCGACGTCACGGCCGCGGTGTCGGCAGTGCCCGGTGTCACCGGTGTGCGCGTCGACTTCGGGGTGATGAACGAGGAGCAGCGCAACGCGCTGCAGGAGTCGCTCCGCGGTGGTCAGCCCTCGCGGGAGATCCCCTTCGCACGACCGGACTCGCTGACCAAGGTCTTCGCGGTCGCCTCCGGCAAGGGCGGCGTCGGCAAGTCGTCGGTCACCGTCAACCTCGCCGTTGCCATGTCCGCGAGCGGCCTCAAGGTCGGGATCGTCGACGCCGACATCTATGGGCACTCGGTGCCGGCGATGCTCGGCATCGCCGACGCCCGCCCTACCCAGGTCGAGGACACGATCATGCCGGTCCCGACCAGGCTCGAGGACGGCTCGCCGGGTCCCTCGGTGATCAGCGTCGGCATGCTCAAGCCGCGCCGCGACCAGGTCGTCGCCTGGCGTGGTCCGATGCTCGACCGCGCTCTGGTGCAGATGCTCAGCGACGTCTACTGGGGCGACCTCGATGTACTCCTGCTCGACCTTCCCCCGGGCACCGGGGACGTCGCCATCTCGCTCGGCCAGCACCTGCCGAACGCCGAGGTGCTGGTCGTGACCACACCCCAGGAAGCAGCGGCTGAAGTCGCCGAGCGGGCCGGCACGATGGCCTCGATGATGCACCAGCGCGTCGTCGGCGTGATCGAGAACATGTGCTACCTCGCGTGCCCGCACTGCGCCGAGACGGGCACCGACCACCGCATCGACGTCTTCGGTTCCGGCGGCGGTGCCCGCGTCGCCGAGACGTTGACGCGCCGCTTCGGGTACGACGTCCCGGTGCTGGGCGAGGTGCCCCTCGACGTCCGGCTGCGCGCCGGCGGTGACGTCGGTGCGCCGATCGTCGCCGCGGACCCGGACGCCCCAGCCGCGCGCGAGCTCACACGGATCGCCGGCACGCTCGGCGGGCGGGGCCGCAACCTCGCCGGACTCCAGCTCGGGCTGACCCCGGCCGGCAGGCTCTGACCCGGGCGCTGGCATGTTCGGGATCGGAGTGCCGGAGTTCCTGGTGATCGTGGTGGTCGCCCTGGTCGTCTTCGGCCCCGACAAGCTCCCCGAGTTCGCGCGCCAGGCCGGCCGAATGGTCCGCCAGGTGCGCCAGCTGTCACGTCAGGCGCGCGACGACATCCGTGCCGAGCTGGGTCCGGAGTACGCCGACTTCGAGCTGACCGACCTCGACCCCCGCCGGGCGATCCGCAAGCACATCATGGAGGCGTGGGACGAGGACGGGGAACCTGTCCAGCCGTCGGTCCCACCGCTGCGCGCCGGCGAGACCCCGCCGTACGACCCCGACGCGACGTGAGTCCCGCCGCTAGCCGACCTTCGCGTCGAGCCTGACCTTCAGGGTCTGCTGCTTCCCGTCACGGACGACGGTGAGCTCGACTATGTCACCGGGCTGGTGGGTGCGGATCGTCACGATGAGCGAGACGCCGTCGGGCACCCGCTTGCCGTCGATGGCGACGATGCGGTCGCCCTTCTTCAGACCCGCGGCCGCCGCCGGTGTCCCGGACGGCACGGTGACGACGGTGGCTCCCTCGGTCAGCTGGTTGGTCTGGATCTGTGCGCCGATGACCGGGTACTCGGCCTTCCCGGTGGCGAGGATCTGACGAGCCGTCAGACGCACCTGGTCGATCGGGATCGCGAACCCGACACCGATGTTGCCGGGCTCGCTTCCGAGCGCGGCCCCGGTCGTCGCGATCGCGCTGTTCATCCCCACGACTTGTCCGCGCAGGTTCACCAGCGGTCCGCCGGAGCTGCCCGGGTTGATCGCGGCGTCGGTCTGAACCGCGTCGATGTACGCCGAGTCGTCCGACGACGGACCGGTCGTCACGGGACGGTCGAGCGCACTCACGATCCCTGCGGTCACACTGCGGGTCAGGCCCAACGGGGATCCGAGCACGAGAACCGTCTCCCCCACGCGCATGGTCTTCACCGAGCCGAGAGCCACGGGCCGGAGGCCCTGCGGCGAGGAGACCTTGAGGACCGCGACGTCGTAGACCGGACTGTCTCCGACGACGCGTGCGGTGTGGGTGCGTCCCTTGTTGTCGACGATGGTGAGCCTCCCGGAGGGGTCGAGCACCTCGACGACGTGGGCGTTGGTGATCACATGGCCCTCGCGGTCGATCACGAAGCCAGAGCCGGTCGCTCCGGACACGTCATTGCCGTGGCCGTTGAGGACCTTGACCTGCACCGTGCTCGGTAGGGCCTTGGCAGCGGCCGCGGCGACGCTCTTGTTGTCCGCCGGCAGCGGGTGGGCGCCGCCGACCACGGGCAGGGTGTCCGCGCTGTGCAGCCCGGTGCCGAGGACCAGGGCTCCACCGAGCAGGCCGCCCACGATCCCCGCCACCAGGGCCGTCACCACCAGCACTGGCCAGAGCCACCCTGGTGTCGAGCTCTGCCCCGCCGGTCGGCCTGGCGGAGGCTGACCCGTGGGAGGTGGTCCCGTCAGAGGCGGGCCGGAGGGCGGTTGGCCTGGCTGCGGTGGGTACGGCGGATAGGGATAACCGGGACCCGGGTACGTCACCCGGTCATTGTCTCCCACCGCATCCCGCGATA
>C688J35102_120990050_pt1 | contig 21445 bp, 21 predicted proteins | sample HopSoiMetagenom2_FD_35102 | JGI IMG/M metagenome (IMG submission 35102)
CGCCTCGCTTCCCCGCAGCCGCTCAACGTGGGTGCCGAAGTGGCGGCCGAGCTGATCGCATCGGCGTGCGGCGTTACGCTCGACGACATCGCAAACGAAAACCACCGCCCCTGCATCGCCTCCTGCGGCGCCGCGTTCATCCTTGCCGAACTGAAGACCTATCAGGCGCTGGCCTCGGCAAGCCCCCGCGCCGACGTCTTCCGTTCGGAGGTTGCAAAACACCCGGCGACCAGCATCCTGCTGTATACGCAGGTCGATGAGGACGAGATCGACATTCGCGCGCGGATGTTCGCGCCGCAGCACGGCATTCCCGAAGACCCCGCGACCGGAAGCGCCAATGTGGCGCTGATCGGGCTGTTGGCGAAGCTGCGCCCCGAGCCGGACCTCAAGCTGTCGAAAACAATCGCGCAAGGCGTCGAGATGGGGCGACCAAGCCTGCTCCATGCCGAGGCCGACAAACGCGGCGGCGTGGTCGGCGCCACCACGATCAGCGGCCGTTGCGTGCCGGTGATGTCGGGGGCAATCGATTTGGCCTAAGACTCTCGTGCCCCGGACGCAGCGCAGCGCGTAGCTCTTGCGAAGCGGTGCGCTGCAGAGCCGGGGCCGTACCAAGCACAAACCTCGTCATGCGCGGGCTCGACCCGCGCATCCATCCCTCTTCACAACACTCTTTCGAAAAGGATGGATTTGCCGGGTCGAGCCCGGCAACGACGGGATTGAGATTGGTACGATCCCGGTGTCTCGCGAAGCAGCACTTCGTGCTGCATCGCGCCCGGGACGCGATCAAAACTCTTCCGGACAGGGATCAACGATCTTCCAGAGCTCGTCGCCGTTCTTGATTTTCTTCATGGTGGTGGTGAGCCCGCCATTGCGGCGGATCCAGTCCTTCACCGTGTCCGGATAGTACCCCATCAGGTCCGAGGTGCCTTCGTAGCTCGTCACCTTGATGCCGAAGGTGAACGCCTTGTCGTAATAGGCCTGGTGGAAGCCGACGCTGGCGCGCGGGGTGACGCAGACCTTGTTCAGCGGCACGATGCCGAACACCAGCGTGCACGCCGAATTGCAGATACCATCGATGATGACGCGCTCCTTGCGGTCTCGGATGCGCTCGTACTTCGCCTTGTATTCGGAGACATAGCCGCCGTGATCGCGGGTGATGTGAAGGTCGGCGCGCGCCGGCGTCGCGGCGAGCCCAAGGAACGACAGCAGGACAAGAGGCGTGATGCGCATGAATCGATTGGAGGCTTTGAGAACCCGGGGATGCTGACAGGCCGGCGCCTACCAACCGCAAGACTCTGGCGGGACTGTGTTTGAATTTGGTTAAGCATCCGGGGAATGGCCCGAAATTTCGGAAAATCCATCAAGCCATTGAAAACACCGGGCAAAAAACCGCTGTCCGAAGTGCCTGAGGACTGGTTTTCGCAGCCGTTCCGGCTAAGGTAGCGCCGCGACAAGCGCTCGTAGCTCAGCTGGATAGAGCATCGGACTTCGAATCCGAGGGTCGGGAGTTCGAATCTCTCCGAGCGCGCCAGCCTCGTAGGGCGCAATAGCGCCAGCGTATTGCGCCGACCGCATCGCACGAACTGGCGGAATACGCTTCGCTATTCCGCCCTACGCTCTCACGCCGCCTCGTATGACGCAATCTTCTTGATCTGTGGCGCGAGGACGTCTTCAGCGGTTTCGAGATCGAAGCGCGCCTGGATGTTCATCCAGAACGCGGCGCCGGTCTTGAAGAACTTGCCGAGCCGCAGCGCGGTGTCCGCCGTAACGGGCTTTTCTTCACGCGCGATGCGTTCGATCCGGGTACGCGGCACATGGAGCGCGGCCGCGACCGCGTAGGGTGTCAGCTTGAGCGGAATGAGAAATTCTTCCCGCAAGATTTCGCCGGGGTGAATCGGCGGAAGTTTCTTTGCCATGTTCGAACCTCCTAATTCGCTCGGTGGCCACATTCCGCGACTAATGATAGTCGATTATCTCGACGTCTTCGGGACCCTGATCGGTCCATCTGAACACGATCCGCCATTGATCGTTGATGCGGATCGAGTGCTTACCCGCTAACCCCCCCTTAAGAGCTTCAAGGCGGTTGCCGGGCGGCGAGTTCAGGGCCTCAAGAAAGGCGGCGGAGTCCACCATAACCAGTTTCCGACGAGCTACCCTGGCGAGATTTGCCGGAAAGCCCTTCGGGACCATGCGGCCCTGCAGGATCAGCTCGGCAAATTTCCCCCTGAAGCTCCTGATCATCGCATATACGTATCCTATTGAGATACGTAATGCAAGGCCTTCGTATCCTGATGAGATACCACTGGCGACGCCGGGGCGCTGGTAAAGATCCCAGCACGCGTAGCCCGCATGAGCGCAGCGACATGCGGGATTGTGGTCCCCGAACTTGCGCGAACCCGATCGAAGTCGACCCCGCATATCGCTGTGCTCATGCGGGCTACGCCGCCATCCAATAAAAAATTAGCGCTTGCGCCGCTTCATTCTAACGCCGGCGCCGCCGCCATTCTCCGCAATGAACTCAACGCCGGCTTTCTCTAAGGCGCGCTGAACAGCGTCTCTAACGTCGTCGGACACAGACGGACCCTCTCCGTCATCCCTCTCAAGACGCTTGATAGTCGGGAGAGAGCGCTCCACCGCTTCCGCCAGCTGCGTTTGGGACCAGCCCAACAGCGCGCGGGCGGCTCGAATCTGTTGAACAGAAATCATTAAAAAGCCTTGACACTTTTTGGATCATATGATCCATTTAAGATCATAGATTTAGACCCGAAGGGCAATCCCGCCGGACGGCGGGGCCATGCGCACCCACGTCCCAAATAAAGGCGAACCGCGCGGATGCGTCAACACCCGCCCGGCTGCGTCCATCGACCCTCAATCTTTGGCAAAGCGAGGAAATCCAGATGATCCGTTCAACCGCTACCACTCGCCGCGGTTTCCTTTCCAGAGCTGCCGCGCTGGCCGCATCCGCTGCTGTCGCTATCCCGGCCCACGCTGCCGACGCGCTCCGGGCCGATCCGATATTTGAGGCGATCGAAGCCCACAAGGCCGCCCGGCTCGCTTTCGAAAACGCCGTTAGCCGGGGTTGTGCGCTTGAGCGGGAATTGCCGCGCGAAAAACCGGGTCCTGGATCACGGTTTGGGAAGAAGAGATTGTCGAAACAGACGACCCGCGATGGATCGATAGTGTGCGTGAGGTTCACCATACCTCCGATGCCGCAACCGAGGCCGCTTACGCCCTGGCAAACGTCACTCCGACCACGATGGCGGGAGTGGTGGGGTTGCTCCAACACGCCATCAGCATCCGGCCCGAGCAATGGCCGGAAGGCGTGGAGTCCGATGACGACACCGAGACCCGGCCATGGCACTACTTCCTGATCGAAATGCTAATCGCTGTTCTGCCCGGTATGGCGGTGCAATCATGAGCGCCCGCAATGTAGGGCGGAATAGCCAACGGGTCGGCGCAGAGCGCCGCCCGATGACAGGCTCCGCGTATTCCGCCAGATCCTGCGATGCGGTCGGCTCAATACGCTGCGCTATTGCGCCCTACGAGGCTTGAACGTGATTCGCGACAGAACTCACCGGGGCGATATCCCGTGATGTCCGCTGTGCGATCGATGCCGGAAGGCCGATTAATTTTCGTACGCGCTGTCGAGGAGTTTTTGCAAGCTCCAGCGGGCTCCCAGCAGGGCAACGAGCAAGGCCAACGCGATCGGGATCAGGATATTCCACATTTCAGCGATCTCCTGTCGATTGGATCACTTCATCACGTTCGCGCGTTATGGTTAACGATTTCCTAATGCAGCGCGTAGGGCGGAATAGCCAACGGGTCGGCGCAGAGCGCCGCCCGATGACAGGCTCCGCGTATTCCGCCGGATCATGCGATGCGGTCGGCGCAATACGCTGCGCTATTGCGCCCTACGAGGCTCATCGTCGGCAAGGACGTCGCGAAGCGCGCCGTGGCCGCCGGGCAACAGCTCCGGCAAATCAGCGGCGGCCGCCTTGACTCGGAAAGCGAGCGAAAAAAAGATAAATCGCGGTTTTGTCGTTGGGAGGCGAAGGTGAAAAAGCTTGTTCTCGTTGCGTCGTTTTCACTCGCGGTCGTCAATGCCTCGGTCGCGGCCGATATGGCGCTGAAGGCGCCGTATAAGGCGCCGGCGCCGGTCGTCAGTTGGACCGGGTGTTTCATCGGCGCCAACATCGGCGGCGGCTGGGCAAACAAGAACTACTTCGATCCCCTCGCGGCTCCTCCCGAGAATATCCTTGGATCGCATACCGCCGATGGCGTGGTCGGGGGCGGACAAATCGGGTGCGACTATCAGGCCGGGCCATGGGTGTTCGGCATTCGGGGCATGGCGGATGCGGCAGACCTCCGCGCCACCCACCTCGCGTTCGGCGACTTCTACAGCACCCGCATTCCCTGGTTTGCGACTTTGACGGCGCGCGCCGGCTATACGCTGCAACCGAACCTGCTGGTTTATGTGCGCGGCGGCGCCGCCTGGGTGCGCGATCGGGAAACCAAGGTCGATCTCGTGACTGGCCTGCTCGAGGGTACCGCCGAGGTGACGCGCACGGGCTGGACCGCCGGCGCGGGGGCAGAATATCTTTTCGCGCCTGCCTGGTCGGTGTTCGCTGAATATGACTACATGGATTTCGGCACAAGAAGGCTGAGTTACGTCACCCCGGACGTGCCGCCGGCGTTCTTTCCGCTCGACGTGAGGCAATCGGTCCAGACGTTCAAGGTCGGCGTCAATTACCGGTTCAACTGGGCGAGCCCCGTGGTCGCAAAATACTGATCGCCTACACCCGGCTTGCCGACACCGGCGCGCAATTCGCCTTGGCCGCGGTGACGTTGACATAGCCGACATGGACGCGGACGAAGGTTTTCCGGCTTTTCATTTTCAGCGTGTCGTGGATGGTTGGACGGCGCTCGGTGACGAGGCTTCCGTCGGGACGGCTGAAGGAGCACAGCAGGCCGATATCGCCGACCGCATAGTCATTGTCGTTGCGCAGCGTCAGCGTGACCAGGGCTTTCGACCCGAGCCCGCCCCTGCGCCAGGATTGCGACGAAATTCTCAAACCTTCAGCCGACGTCATCTGCGCCAGCGCATCTGAAGGGCTCGATGGCGACGCCTCCCGCGCAACGCTTGCCGCCGGCGATTTGACCGGTTGCGCCTGGGCGACGGTAGTTCCCACCGCAGGATGCTTGGCAGGTTTCACGCTCTGGCCCGAGACCATGATCCAACCCCCAAGCGCTGCAATCAGCGCTGCGAGCAGCCCGCCAAGCCGGGGCCGAAGATGACGAAACGCCACGGCGCCCGGCCAGGATCGGCCGCTGTCGGCGAGCCTCGTCAAATCAAGGCCGAACAGATGTGCGTTCATGGCATTCCACCTCCCTCGGCGAAATGACGGGTAACGAAAATCAATTCGTCAGGCCGGAAATAGTTGCGTCGCAGCCCGGCAATGTCGGACAATGGCGCTTGCGCGCTAGTCATTAGTCGCCGCGCAGTCAAGAAAATCGGGAGCAAACGATGCCGACAGTCACCTGGGACCACATCCATCTGCGCAGCCCCGATCCCGAAGCCATGGCGGCTTGGCTGGAGGACATCCTCGGCGGCCAGATCATCCGCGGGCCCGGGCGGATCGACGTCAAGCTCGGCGGCGCCAATGTTTTCATCGCACCGGTCGCCGCGGGCGACGGCGTCAACCAGCCGCCGGTGACGCCCTATCAGGGCCTCGATCATTTCGGTCTGACGGTCAAGGACATCGACGCGGTCGCGGCCGAGATCAAGGCCAAAGGCGTAGAATTCACCAAGGAGCCGACCACGATCCGTCCGGGCGTGCGCATCTGCTTCATCCGTGGCCCGCAGGGCATTTCGGTCGAGCTGTTGGAGCGCGACAAGAAATACGCGTGAGGCGCGGCGCCCCGCCAACAACTCCCGTGATTCCGGGGCGCGCGTCTTCCGCGCGAACCCGGAATCCAGAGGCAGTAAATCACATCTGGATTCCGGGTCCGGGCGCTTTGCGCCCGTCCCGGAATGACGACATGTTGGCTCGAATTATCGCTCTCTGCGTTCGAACCCATCGCGCGCCGGAGGACACCAAGGGCCAAGCTGTCGCGTTGACGCTGCGCCGCCCCGTTGGCACACTGGCGCCGGCGCTCCGCGACCCGGGACGGTCGCGTCGGGAATACCATGAAGAACGGGCTTTATTCGATCCACGTCAGCTTGCTGGACGGGCGTTCAGGCAAGGGCAGCGGCGTCATCGTATTCCGCGACGGGCAGATCCTCGGCGGCGACGCCTTCCTGTTTTATACCGGCAGCTACACCGTGAAGGGCGACACCTTCAGGGGCGAGGTGCTGGTGCAGCGCCATACCTCCAGTCTGGATGCCAACCCGCTGTTCGGCGGACCGAACCCCGTCGGCATCGGTGTAACCGGCACGTTCACCGACACCACCGCGGTGATGAACGGCACCGCGCTGGTCGGCAAGGCCAGCCAGATCTTCGGCGCCACGCTGCGCAAGCTGGCCGACAGCAAATAAGCCATCTGTCATTCCGGGGCGCGCGTCTTCGCGCGAACCTGGAATCCAGAAGTCGCGTTCAACCTCTGGATTCCGGGTTCGTCGCGCTAACGGCGCGACGCCCCGGAATGACGGGGCGCTACTCCGCCGCCTGCTCGATCGGGGCGACGCGTGGCAGCACGATCCGGATCTGGGTGCCGCCGCCGGGCTGCGAATCGAGATCGAGCCGGCCGCCGAGGCGGTTGGTGACGATGCTGTAGACGATGTGCAGCCCGAGCCCGGTGCCGCCCTGGTCGCGCCGCGTGGTGAAGAACGGATCGAAGGCGCGGCGGCGCACGTCGAGGCTCATGCCGATGCCGTTATCGGCGAACAGGATTTCGACGTCGCCCTTGCCGTATTCCCGCACCTTGATGTCGACGGTGCCCGGCCTGCCGTTCGGGAACGCGTGCGCGATCGAATTGAGGAACAGGTTGGTGAGCACCTGCCCGTACGGACCGGGATAGCTGTTCATGATCAAATTGGGCTGGCACTCGACGTTGAGCGTCAGATTGTGCTTCCGCAATCCCGGCCGCAGGCTCATCACCACCTGCTCGGTGAGATCGCCCAGATCGAAGGCGCGCTGGTCGGAATAGTTGCGGTCCGCGGCCACCTGCTTGAACGACTGGATCAGCTCGGCGGCGCGGTTGAGATTGGCCACCAACTGCGAGGAAGCGTCGCGGCTCGCTTCCAGAAATTCGTTCAGGCTCGACCGCTTCAGATTGCCGCGCTCGACCTCATCGGCAAACAGCGCAGTCTTGCGCTCCAGCGACGACGCCACCGTCAGGCTGATGCCGACTGGATTGTTGACCTCATGCGCGACGCCCGCCACCAGCCTCCCGAGCGCGGCGAGCTTTTCCGCCTCTATCAGCGAGTTCTGCGTCTCACGCAAATTGCGCAGCGCCGCCTCCGCCGCATCCTTGGCCTTGCGCATCTCGAGCTCGCCGCGCTTGCGTTCGCCGATATCGAGCGCGACCGTGACGATATTCTCGATCTCGCCATTGGCGTCGAGCAGCGGCAGCTTGTTGACCAGCCAGTGCCGCATGTTGCCGGAGGAATCGATATACTCCTCCTCGTAGAAGCCGAGCTCGCTGCCCTTGGCCAGCACGCGGTGATCGTTCTCGTCGGTCTTCTCGGCGCCGTAGCGCGACATCAGGTCGGAAGTGGTGCGGCCGATCGCGCCTTCGGGCTCGATGCCGAAGATGCCGGCCATGTAGCGGTTCATCAGCACGTAGCGCAGGTTCTTGTCCTTGACGTTGATGACCGCCGGGACCGTATCGATCACCTCCTGCAACATCCTGCGGCCTTCGGCGATCGCGTCCTCGGCGCGCTTCTGGTCGGTGATGTCGCGTACCGTGCCCTCATAGCGGACGATCTCGCCGGCCTCGTCGCGCGCCGCGGTGGCGCTGTCGGACAGCCACAACAGGCTGCCGTCGCGCCGGCGCACCTGGTATTCGAATTCACGGACCATGCCGTCGCGCTGCATCCGCGCCTGGTATTCGGCGCGCACCGCGGGGTCGACATAGACGGTCTGCGCCACGTCGTTGACGCCGTCCATCAGCTGTTCCGGCGTCTCGTATCCCATGATGCGCGCCAGCGCCGGATTGGCGTTGAGCAGGCGGCCGCCAGGCGTGGTGACATAGATGCCGTCCACCGACCCTTCGAACAGCTTGCGGTAGCTTGCCTCGGCGAGCCGCTGCTCGGCCAGCGCGCGCACGGCGGCTTCGCGTGCGGCGTCCGCATCCACCAGGGTGCGGCGGAACACTTCGGCGGCGCGCGCGATGTCGCCGATCTCGTTGTCGACGTCGACCGCGGGAATCGCGGTGTTCTTTTCACCCACCGCCAGCGAGCGGATCGCGGTGGCGATCGCCCTTAGCGGCCGCACCGTGCGGCGCACCACAAACAGCGCCGCGAACAGCCCGGTCATGACGCCCGCGGCGCCCAGCACGATGCTTTGCCATTTGTCGTCCGCGAGCGTGCGCGCGAGATCGTAGGACAGCACCCGCCCCCGTCGGGCGCTGAGCTCGCGCAGCAGCTCGGTAACCCTCCCGATCAGCCGGCCCTCCGTGCCCAGCACGTCGCGGTCGAGCTCGGCGATCTGGCGCTCCCTGGTGGACAGCGACATGATCGCTTCGGCGTAGGCGTCGACCGCGCGCTTGACCGAAGGCTCGGCGATGGCAACCCCGCGCATGCGCTCTGCCGCCTGTTCGGCCCCGGAGGGGTCGTGCGCCAGCAGCGCCGCGGCGATGCGCCACTGGGCGGCGTATAAGGTGGTGACGGCAGCGCGGTCCTGGGTCTCCGCGAGCGCCATGTCAAAACTCTCGCGAAGCGGCGGCAGCGCGGCGATCAACTCGTCGCGGCGGCGGATCAGCGTGGTGATGCGCTCGATGCCGTTGCGATAGGTCGCAAGCCGGGCAGCGACGCCGTCGATCATCTCGCGCTGCTCGGGCGCAAGCTCGAGCCGCGTCTTCTTCAACAGCTCGTTGAGTGCGGATGCGGCGTCCCACACGCCGGTGGAGTTCGCCTCCGGGTTGGTCACGTAGTCGCGCGCGGCGAGCCGCAATTCGTTCATGCGGCGGTCGATTTCCTCGGCGAGGTCGCCGACGCTCTGCAGCCGCTGCAGCTCGGCGAAGGTGGTGTCGATGTGCCGGATCGCGATGACGCTGGCGAAGCTCGTCATCATGATCACGGTGAGCACCAGCAGGAAGCCGCCAAAGGTCAATTGCCCGATCGAAAACGAGAACGAGCGCATGCGCTGGGCAAAATTGGTTAATGGCATCGACGATCCGGGCCGGCTTCGGACAGGCCGCAATATACGACGGAATCGGTGCGGCGGGGAACAGCGGAGCGCCGCCTCAGTCCGCAGTGAGGCCGGCCTCCTTGACCACCTTGGCCCACAGCGCGACGTCGGCCTTGACGATGTCGGCGAACTGCTTCGGAGGCGCAGCCGCCGGCTCGCAGCCCGCCGTGTCGAGCTTCTGTCGCATCTCCGCTGTCGCGAGCGCTTGCTCCAGCGCCTCGCTGATGCGCGAAACGACTGGCTGCGGCGTGCCAGCCGGCACGACCACGCCGAACCATGGCGTCACCTGCGCCTCGGCAAAGCCCTGCTCGGCCAACGTCGGCGCCTCGGGAAAATATTTCGAGCGGCCGTCGCTGATCGCGCCGATGATCCTGATCGCTCCGGTTTGCACCTGTGCCAGCGCCTGATTGGCGGAGAGGAAGCTGGAGGTGATCAGTCCACTGGCGAGATCCGGCACCATCTGCGGATAGCCGCGATAACCGATGGCCGTGACATCGATGCCGGCAAGCCGCTTGAACAGCTCGAAACCCAGATGCCCCGTCGAGCCCTTGCCGGGATGGCTGTAGTTCAAGGAGCCCGGCTTCGCCTTGGCCAGCGCAACATATTCGCCGACGTTCTTCACCGGCAGCGATACCGGCACGACGAAAAAGTTCGGCGCCCGGCAGATCTGGCCGACCGCGATGAAGTCGCGGACCGGATCCCAGCGCAATTTTGCATCGAGCGCGGGGCTCGATGTGAAAAACGTCGTCACCAGCAACCAAGTGTAGCCATCGGGCGCGGCGCGGGCGACTTCTTCCGCTGCGATCGAGCCGTTGGCACCGGATTTGGACTCGACGACCATCGAGGCATTCCATTGCGCGGCCATCGGCTGCGCGACAATCCGCGCGAACACGTCGGCGACGCTGCCCGGCGAATACGGGATCACGATTCGGATGGGCCGGGAGGGGAAGGTTTCCTGCGCGGCCGCGGTGCTGGATACGGAAAGACACGTCAGCCAAACCGCGGAGGCCACGTTGCGGCAGCTGAAAGAAAAAAGGCGGCCACACATTCTACCGTCATCCCCGCGCAACAGCTTCGCCGATGTCGCGAGAGGAGCCGCGCTCTTGCGCGGCGTCTCGAAGGATCGCCCCGAGCGCCCGTGGCCGATCCTTCGAGGCTCGCCACTGCGTGGCGAGCACCTCAGGATGACGGCGGTGCATGCGGTGATCCAGTTCAAAAGGCCATGATATGCCCTGCCCCTCATCCCAGCGCGCCGACCTCGAACAGCTCGCCGTCGTAACCGGCCTCGGCCGGAATGCGCAGCTGCCGACCGCCGTTCAACCGGGTCATCACCGGCATCACCGTGACGATCCTGTCCTGCCGCGCGGCGTCGAGCGCGGCGGCGACGGTGCGATGTTTCGCCAGCTTGATCAGGTTGCGGGTGGTCGGGAACGGCAGCTTGAAGCGGCCGCTGTCGCCGCCGGCCAGCGCCTCGCGCGGCGAGATCCAGATCGAGTCGGTCGACTCGTTTCCATCATGCGCGCCGACCTGGTCGGGCGGCGCGGCGGCGAGAAAGAAATGGGTGTCGAACCGTTTCGGCATCCCTTCCGGCGTGATCCAGTGTGCATAGGGCACCAGTTCGTCAAGCGCCAGCAACGCTCCGTTGTCGGTGAGGATTTTGAGAAAGCCGCTGTCGTTGTCGGCCGCGGCACGAAACACCGCGCCGATCTCGTGGGCCCGCGCCGCCGACAGCAGCTCTTTCGATCCGCGCGGCTTTGCCAGCAGGATACCGCTTTCCTCAAACGTCTCGCGGATGGCCGCGATGCGGAATGCGAGCGCGTCGGCATCGAGTCCTGCCCCGCCGTCGCACAGTTCGGACTTGCCAGCGATCTCATGGTCGCCCGGATCGACGCTGCCGCCGGGAAACACCAGCGCGCCGGAATTGAACTCGATCTGATGATGGCGCACCATCATGAAGACTTCGATCTCGCCCTCGCCGTCCTGCCCTGCGCCGTCGCGCAGCAACAACAGCGTGGAGGCGGGACGCGCCTTCGCGGCTTCCGGCATGATCAGCCCGCCGCGCTGGACTGCGGCTGTATCGCGGCGCGCCGGTCGACCCTTGCCACCCTCGACAGCAGGTAGTCGACCTCCGCCTTTGCGGTTGCCGTGATCGCGGAGGCGGGCTTGCGCTGCGCCGCGGAGGCAATCACCCCGCGCTTCTGCAGCACGTATTTGCGCACCGCGAGCCCGGCGCCGGGCTGCTGCTCGTAGCGGATCAGCGGCAGATGCGCGTCGAACAGGTCATGCGCGGCGTCGCGCTTGCCCGCTTTCGAGAGTTTTACCACATCGATCAGGAGTTCGGGGAAAGCGTAGCCGGTCATCGCGCCGTCGGCGCCGCGCTCCATCTCGAAATCGAGGAACAGCCCGCCGTTGCCGGTCAGGATCGACAGCGGCCGCAGCGAGCCGTCCTTCTGGAAGGCGCGCAGCGCCGAAATCTTTTCCAGCCCCGGCCAGTCCTCGTGCTTGAGCATCACGCATGACGGGTTGTCCATCACGATTTTGCGGATCACCGCGGGCGTGAAGATCACCGACAGCGTCAGCGGATAGTCCTGCAGCACCCAGGGAATATCGTCGCCGACCGCTTCCACCGCCTGCTTGAAATAGCCGATGATCTGGTCGTCGGTGCGCAAGTGAGGCGGCGGCGCGATCATCACGCCGGCAGCGCCGGCATCCATCGAGGCGCGCGCGAGCGAGCGCATCGCGGCAAAGCCCGGCGCCGAGACGCCGACGATCACCTGCATGGATTTGGCGCGCTTGACGAAGCGCGTCGCGACCTGCTCGGCCTCCGCGCCGTCGAGCTTCGGCGCCTCGCCGAGGATGCCAAGCACGGTGACGCCGTCGCAGCCGACCTGGGTATAGAAATCGGTCAGCCGATCGATCGAGGTCATGTCGATCCGGCCGTCGTCATGGAACGGCGTCGGCGCGATGGCGAAGGTGCCGGCGGCTTCATGGGTGAGTTTCATGGGTCGTCCTTTTTAAATTTTCGTCATTCCGGGGCGCGCCTCCTTCAGGCGCGAGCCCGGAATCCATAACCACGATTAGGGGTTATGAATTCCGGGCCGGCGCCCAAGAGGGCGCATCCCGGAATGACGGCGTTTGTGTTAGAACCGCCGCGCCGACTTCCTGACAGCGTCCTCCGAGAAGAAAATCTCGTCGGCATGCGCGACGATGTCGTCAGGCCTCCATCCCTCGCGCGGCGGTTTCCAGCCGTCCATTTCCATCATCCGCATCTCGCGCACACCGCGCGGGCCGGAGACGCCGAGCACCTTTCCGGTCTGGTCGCCGGACAGGTGTGATACCATGTATAGCACGGCCGGCGCGATGCCGTCCGGCCCCAATGCCGCGTTCGGGTTCTCGATATAGCGCGGCAGGTCTGCCGTCATGCGGGTCAGCGCGCCGGGCGCGAGCGTCCAGACCCGGATGTTGTATTTGCGGCCCTCGATCGCCAGCACGTTGGAGAGGCCCCAGATGCCGCCCTTGGCGGCGCCGTAATTGGTCTGGCCGAAATTGCCGATCAGGCCCGAGGTCGACGACGTGTTGACGATGACCCCGCCACCGTTCTCGCGCATCCATTTGAAGACGGGTTGTGTGACGCAGAACGTGCCTTTGAGATGCACCTTGATCACCTTGTCCCACGCAGCTTCGGTCGCTTTCGCAAAGGTCTGGTCGAGCAGGATGCCGGCATTGTTGACCAGGATGTCGGCGCGTCCGAAATGTTTGATGGCGTCGTCGAACACCGATTGTCCGCCCGCGATGGTCGAAATGTCGGCGCCGTTGGCGACCGCGCGGCCGCCCTCCGCCTTGATGGCGTCGACCACTTTTTGCGCCATCGACGCATCGCCGCCGCTGCCGTCCCGCGGCCCGCCGAGGTCGTTGACCACCAGCGCGGCACCCTCGCGCGCGAACAGCTTGGCGTAGGCCTCGCCAAGCCCGCCACCCGCGCCGGTGATCAGCGCCACCTTGCCGTCGAGAAGTCCCATGTGTTTTCTCCCTCATCTTGTCCCGGGCGCGATGCAGCGTTCTTCACGCTGCTTCGCAGAACCGGGACCCCGGTTTGTTTGTCTGCAGAAGCAAGCTGGGCCCCGGCTCTGCAGCGCACCGCTCCGCAAGTGCTGCGCGCTGCGCTGCGTCCGGGGCACCGCTCATCCCAGCACCGTCTTGCCGCTCTTGATCACCGTCACGTTGCGCGTCTTCACCCTAGCCTCGAACGAGATCACGTCGCCGTCCTTCCATAGGTCCATAGTCACCGTTTCCCCCGGATAGACCGGCGACGAAAACCGCACCGCGTGCTGCTTGAACGCGCCCGCGTCGTAGTCGGCGTAGGTCTGCAGGATACCGCGGCAGGTGATGCCGTAGGTGCACATGCCGTGCAGGATCGGCTTGGGAAATCCCGCCCGCTTCGCGAATTCCGGGTCGCTATGCAAGGGATTGCGGTCGCCGCACAGGCGATAGACCAGCGCCTGATCCGGCCGGGTCGAGATATCGACCGAGCGGTCCGGCGCGCGCGTGGGCACCTTGTGCGGCTCGGGCTGGCCTTCCGACGGGCCGCCGAAGCCGCCATCCCCGCGCGCAAAGCGCGAGGCCACGAGCGTCGCCAAATCTTGGCCCTTGTCGTTTCTCAGCACGGTCTTGTGCCGGATCACCGCACCCTTGTCCTTGCCCTTGTCCCACGCGCCGAGCACGGTGGAATCCGCGGTGATATTGGCGGCTACCGGCAGCGGCCGGTGAAAGGTGATGTCGCGCTCGCCGTCGACCACCATCAGACGGTTGAGGTTCATCTCGCCCGGATTGGCGCCCCACGCGGCGACCGAGGCGAAGGTCGGCACCACCTTCAAGTCGCGCGGGCTGAAGGCAGCCTCGTTGACATAAGCGAGCTCTTTCTCATCCATCGGATCGGCTCCCATGCCGATGCCGACGGCGTACAGCATCACCTCGCGGTCGGTGTAGGCGTATTTCTGGCCGAGGTTTTTCAGCGCCATCAGCTCGTCGTATTTCGACATCGGTGTCTTCTCCAATCGTCATGCCCGCGAAAGCGGGCATCCAGTAATCATCGGCGTCAGCGTTTACTGGATCTCCGCTTTCGCGGGGATGACATATTCATACCGGCGTGAAGAACGGCAGCGGCGCGCCGTCGGTGGGCTTGAACACCACTTTTACCTTTTGACCGATCTTCAGCGAGCCGAGATCGCAATCGACGAAATTGGTCTGCAGCGAGGGGCCTTCCTTCAGTGTCACATACCCGATCGCATAAGGCCCGCTGGCGGATTTGCGCATCAGGCTGAAGGTGTAGATGGTGCCTTCACCCGAACTTTCCTCCCACACCGTCTGGTCGGAGAAGCAGAACGGACAGATCGAGCGTGGGAAATAATGCGGCTCGCCGCAGGCGGTGCAGCGCTTGATCAGGAATTTGCCTTGCGCAGCCGCGTCCCAAAACGGTTTCGTCTCAGGGTTCTGCTGCGGGGCGGGATATTTTTTCTGCTCAGCCATCATACGCGCTCCAGGATCGCGGTCGAGGCGGCATGGCGCACGCCGAGCAGGCCGCCGGTGCCGTGCGCGATCGCCAGGTCGCAGTTCTTCACCTGCACCTTGGGATGCGCCTCGCCGCGCAATTGCCGGACCGCCTCGATGATCTTGGTCATGCCGCCGCGGTTGACCGGATGATTGCTGCACAGCCCGCCGCCGTCGGTGTTGAACGGCAGCTTGCCGACTCCGGAGATCAGATTGCCATCGGCGACGAACTTGCCGCCCTCGCCTTTCTTGCAGAAGCCGATGTCCTCGAGCTGCATCAAGACCGTGATGGTGAAACTGTCGTAGATCGAGGCGTATTTGATGTCCTTCGGCGTCACCCCGGCCTCCTCGAAGGCGCGCGGCCCGGACCACACGCCCGCGGAATAGGTGAGATCGAGATCCTTGCCGCCGCGCGGGCCCTTCATCGCTTCGCCATGGCCGATCAGCCGCACCAGCGGCTTCTTCAGACTTTTTGCGATTTCCGGCGTGGTGACGATCAGCGCGCCGCCACCGTCGCTCACCACGCAGCAGTCAAGCCGGTGCAGCGGATCGGAGATCATCGGCGAGTTCAGCACGTCCTCGACGGTGACGACGTCCTTGAGCATGGCATGCGGGTTGTATTGCGCGTGATGCGAGGCCGCGACCTTGATCCAGGCCAGTTGCTCGCTGGTGGTGCCGTAATCGTGCATGTGGCGCATCGCGCACATGCCATAGGCGTTATGCGTCGTGGCGCCGTAAGCCGCCTCGAAGTCCTGCTCGGCCCCCGCGGCGCGCGGCGGCATGGTGCTGGTGCGCGGCTTGCCGGCGAGCGTGATCAGCGCGATCGAGCATTTGCCGGCGGCAATCGCTTCCGCGGCGTGACCGAGATGGATGATGTAGGAGCAGCCGCCCGTCTCGGTGGAATCGATATGCCGCACCTTTAAGCCGAGGTAATCCACCATCGGCCAGGCGCCGCCCGGCGCGTCGCCGGCGCAGAAATAACCGTCGATGTCGGCCTTCGTAAGGCCCGCATCCTCGATCGCCCCCTTGGCGACTTCGGCGTGCAGCTGCGCGGTCGATTTATCCGGGGCATGCCGGGTCGGATGCTCGTAGATCCCGGCGATGTAGGCCTTGCCTTTGATGGTCAACAAAACTCTCCGCTGGCGTTTCTTCCCGCGGTTTTGTGACGCGTCGGGCGAGGCTTGGCAAGCGCGCTGAGCACGGAGGGGTATGCAAGCAGGCTGTTGTCGCCCGGCTTGACCGGGCGACCCAGTAATCACAGGCGCCGGTGTTTACTGGGTCGCCCGCCTTCGCGGGCGATGACAATCGAGTTTTATTCCGCCGCGAGCTGCCTTGGCGCCGGCGGCGGGTTGACCAGGTCGCGGGCTAATTCCGCGTAGCGGAGTTTGGCGTCGGCAACCGACTTGTCCTTGACCGGGCCATAGCCGCGGATGCGGTCCGGCAGCGACAGTAGTTCGACCGCCACCTCGACATTCTCGACCGACAATTTGTCCAGCACGAAGGCGACATCCTTCTCGTAGCCCGCGATCAGGTCGCGCTCCATCCGGCGTTCGGGGCTGCGGCCGAACAGGTCGAACGGCGTGCCGCGGACGAAACGCAGCGCGGCCAGCACCCGGAACGCCTTCAGCATCCAGGGCCCGAAGGTCTTCTTCTTCGGCCGCCCGAGATGATCCTTCTCCGACGACATCACCGGCGGCGCGAGATGGAAGCTGAACGTGTAGTCGCCGTCGAACTGGTCCTTCAACTGCTTCTCGAAGGCGCCATCGGTGAACAGCCGCGCCACCTCGTATTCGTCCTTGTAGGCGAGCAGTTTGGCGTAGTTGACCGCCACTGCCCGCGCCAGGCCCTCGCCGAACGAGGCCGAAGTCTCCGCCCGCACCTTGTCGACCAGGTTGCGGTAGCGCTTTGCCAGCCGCTTGTTTTGGTAGCCGGTGAGGAACGCCGAGCGATGCGCGATGACCTCGTCGAGCGTCATCTCATCCAGCGACTTCGGCGCGACCGTCTCGTCCTGGCCCTGCATCATCGCCGCCAGCCGTGCGGGATCGGCGGCCGCCAGGCGTCCGAGCTGGAACGCCTGCGTGTTCATCTTGATCGCGACGCCGTTGATCTCGATGGCCTGCTCGATCGCGGCGGCCGACAGCGGCAACAGGCCCTTTTGATAGGCGTATCCCATCATCATCATGTTGGTGGCGATGGAATCGCCGAGCAGCGTCTCGGCAGGCTTGGTGAAATCGAAGAACGAGGAATCCTTCCGCAGCGCGGTCTCCAGTACGTGGTTGACCTTGCCGCTCTGGAAATTGAAGTCGCGATTGAGGATGAAATCCGCGATCGGAATGAGGTGAGTGTTGATCACGCCATGGGTACGGCTGGAGTCGCACAAGGACATCGTCTCTTTGGCGGCCGCCACCACCTCGTCAGCCGCAATCACCACGTCCGCGGTGCCGGTGACGATCCGCGACGAGGTCACCTCGGCGGGATTTTCCGACAGCCGCACATGGCTCAGCACGGCGCCACCTTTTTGCGCGAGTCCGGACATGTCGAGGATCATGCTGGCCTTGCCCTCGATGTGCGCGGCCATCCCGAGCAGCGCGCCGATCGTGAGCACGCCGGTGCCGCCGACGCCACCGACCGCGACGTTATAGGGCCGCTCCAGCGAGGGCCGCTGTGCCGGCTCCGGGAGATGACCGATATCGCCGAGCTCGGCCGGCGCGCGGCGGCGCAGCTTGCCGCCGTCGATGGTGACGAACGACGGGCAGAACCCCTTCAGGCAGGAATAGTCCTTGTTGCAGGTCGACTGGTTGATGGCGCGTTTGCGCCCCAGCGGGGTTTCTAGCGGCTCCACCGAGATGCAGTTCGACTGCACCGAGCAATCGCCGCAGCCTTCGCATACGGCAGGGTTGATCAGCACGCGGCGCGGCGGATCCTCCATGGTGCCGCGCTTGCGGCGGCGGCGCTTTTCGGCGGCGCAGGTCTGCACGAAAACGATGGCCGACGCGCCCTTGATCTCGCGGCAGGTTTTCATCACCGCGTCCAGTTCGTCGCGGTGCGCGGTCCTGGTGCCGGGCGCGATGTCAGAAGCGGGATAGGATTCGGGATTCTCGGAGACTAGGTAAATGTCGCGGATGCCTTCGCTGTGCAGCTGGAAGGTGATCTGCTGCGGCGACAACTCGCCGTCGACGTGCTGGCCGCCGGTCATCGCGGTCGCGTCGTTGTAGAGGATCTTGTAGGTGATGTTGGCGCCCGAGGCGACCGCCTGGCGGATCGCGAGGCTGCCCGAGTGGAAATAGGTGCCGTCGCCGAGATTGGCGAACACGTGCTTCTCATTCGTGAACGGCGCGACGCCGACCCAGGGCACGCCCTCACCGCCCATATGGGTGAAGGTCTCGGTGTTGCGGTCCATCCAGAGCGACATGAAATGGCAGCCGATGCCGGCAAAGGCGCGGCTGCCCTGCGGCACCTTGGTCGAGGTGTTATGCGGGCAGCCCGAGCAGAAATATGGGGTCCGGGTGATGGGGGAGACCGGCTGCATCTGCGTCGCCAGCCGGCCATTGAACCAGTCGGCCTTGGCGCGCAGCATGTCGGCAACTTCCGGATTGAGGTTCAGCCGCAGCAGCCGTTCGGTGAGCGCGCCGGCGAGCGAGGCGACGCTGAGCTCTTCCGCAAAGGGCAGGAAGCGCTTGTCGTGCTCGTCCATCTTGCCGACGATGCGGGGACGGACATCGTCGCGCCAGTTGAACAGCTCCTGCTTCACCTGGTTCTCGACGATCTCGCGGCGCTCTTCGATGATGAAGATCTCTTCGAGGCCAACGGCGAATTCGCGCACCCCCTGCGGCTCCAGCGGCCACGGCATGCCGATCTTGTAAAGCCGCAAGCCGATCTTGGCGGCAACCTCCGGGGTGATGCCGAGTTCGCGCAGCGCCTGGCGGATATCTTCGTAGCTTTTTCCCGACGCCATGATGCCGAACCGCGCGTTCGGCGAATCCATGGTGACGCGGTTGACCTTGTTGGCGCGCGCGAAGGCGATCGCCGCAAAGCCCTTGTAGTCCTGCAGGCGGCGGTCCTGCTCATAACGGTCGTCGGGCCAGCGCAGGTTCAGCCCGCCCGGCGGCATCTCGAAATCCGTCGGAATGATGAAGGGCTTCATCTCGTCGGTCAGATCCACCTCGGCGGTGGTCTCCACCGTCTCGGTGATCACCTTCATGCCGACCCAGCAGCCGGAATAACGCGACATCGCGATCCCGAGCAGGCCCATCTCGATCATCTCGTGGATCGAGGAGGGATAGAGATAGGGCATCAGCGCGGAAATGAAGGCATGGTCCGACTGATGCGGCACCGTGGAGGATTTCGCACCGTGGTCGTCGCCGGCAAGGCAAAGCACGCCGCCGTTCTTGGCAGAGCCCGCGGCATTGCCGTGGCGGAACACATCGCCGCAGCGGTCGACGCCAGGGCCCTTGCCGTACCAGATGCCGACTACGCCATCGTGCCGCGCGCCTGGCGACAGGTTTAGCTGCTGCGAGCCCCAGATCGCGGTGGCCGCGAGGTCCTCGTTCACGCCGGGCTGGAACTTGATGTCGTATTGCTCGAGATGTTTTTGCGCTGCAAACAGCTGCTGGTCATAGCCGCCGAGCGGCGAGCCGCGGTAGCCGGAAATGAAGCCCGCGGTGTTCAGCCCGGCGGCGCGGTCGCGCCGGATCTGCGCCATTGGCAGCCGGACCAGCGCCTGGATTCCAGTCAGGAAAACGTGGCCGGAGCTTTGGGTGTATTTCTGATCGAGACTGATCGGACCCTGATTGATTCCCATTCCACCCTCTTGAGCCTTGGCGTCTGCGGCCCGTTTTATCTAGATATTCAGTCGATTAGAAACAGTCTATGTCGGTTTTTATGGGCTGCGCACCCTAAATCTCGGCAATGGAGCCCCGCGCCGCCCCACGCAACTTCGTTACGACGGAAGCGATGCGCGCTTGTGCCTTGTGTCTCGGCACGGCGAGGTTGAGAAATGACATGACCTGCGATTTTTCTGGGTATGACGCCCGCGTTGAGCACGCAGCGCGGCCGTTGCGGTTCGGCTAGGTCATGCGAATCGGCTAGGCTTTCCGCACCATCTGGAGGATGCCATGGACACCGAGAAAACACCGGCCACAACCGGCCAGCCGAACCTTGCCGACGCCGTCGGCGACCTTGTCGTCAGCGGGGCGACGATGCTGGCGAATACCGCGGCCAAGGCCGTGGTTGGCCGCATCAAGAAGGCAGCGGCTAAGTCCGCCCCGGTGAAAGCCGCCGCCAAGGCTGCGAAAAAGGCCAAGCAGTCGGTCGCCGGCGTCAAGGCTGCCAATACGCGGAAGGCGAAAAAGACCGCGAAGAAATCGGCCGCGAAGAAATCCGCCGGCAAGAAGAGCGCGGGCAAGAAGGCGAAGAAGTCCGCCGGCAAAACCGCGAAAAAGAAATCCGCGGCGAAATCCCGACGCTGAAGCAACGCTCTGGTCGAGCTTGGCTGCGCGCCCAGCGCGCGGCGCTATTTGCCCAGAATCTCGCCTATGACTTTCATCAGATCGGCTTCCCGAAACGGCTTGCGCAAGTAGGCGCGGTAGCCTGCGACGCGGTCGTGCACCACGTTTTCCAGCAGTGACGTCATCAGCACCACCGGGATGTCGCGCGTCGCCGGCTTTTCCCGCATCGCGGAGATCAGTCCGGCGCCGTCGACCAATGGCATCATGAAGTCGGTCAGCACGAGGTCGGGTGTTTCCCGATGCAGGATGTCGAGCGCCTCGCGGCCATTGCTGGCCGTCAGGATGTTGTAGCCGTTCTCGCCAAGGAGAACCTCAAGCCAATCGGCGATCGCCCATTCGTCCTCGACAATCAAAACGGTTTTCACCGTCACTCTCCGATCAGCTTGGTATCCGGAGATGGCGGCGGTGACGCTGCCTGGCGTGAGAGATCGCGCAAAATGGCTTCAGCTCCCTGATGATCCTTTTCCAGCATGATGCCGCCGTCCGCGATCTCGAAGCGGCGCATCCTAAGGTCCGTCCGCCGGTCGCGCGCCTTCAGCACGCTCATCAGCCGGTAGGTCTCCGACCGGAGCGCCGCCAAATGCAGCGCGATGATGTTCTCGGCGACCGCCGACAGGCCGCTCTGGTCGACGCCCGCCAGCGGCTGCCCGGGCCGTAGGCCCGCATGTCCGGTTTCGACGGTTGCCAGCGTGGTAACCCCGAGCGCCCGTAACTCGTTGCATAGCGCCGACAAAAAAGCCCGCATGCGCTTCTTCTCGTCGGTCAGCATGGCAAAGCCGTCAAGCCCGTCGATCACCAGCCGCCGTACCCTGCGCTGCTTGATCGCGGCCAGCAGGTCGGTGGCCGCCTCGTCCAGGATCGCTTCGGTCTGCGGCCGCCATAGCAGGCTGACCGCTTCCCCCCGCGCCTCCAGCGGCAGCTTCAGCGCGTCGGCCTTGATCTTTAGCGCCATCGGGTTCTCGTTGAAGCCGAACAGCATCACCGGCTCGTCGGCGGGGCCGCCGCACAGGAACTGGAGGCCGACGCTGGTCTTGCCGCTGC
>C688J35102_120990049_pt1 | contig 21431 bp, 21 predicted proteins | sample HopSoiMetagenom2_FD_35102 | JGI IMG/M metagenome (IMG submission 35102)
TCCGGCGGGTGCATCCGAGCCCGTGCCTCTCCCCGCCCGACCCCTGCAAGGCCGATGAACCATCACGATGACGCGCCGCTCGCGGCACTCGATCCCGAGTTCTTTACCTCCTTCGACCGCAGGATGCCGGGGCCGGATTACCGCGCGGTCGTGGCGCCGCTCCTGCCGCCGGAGGAGTGGACGATCCGACCGCAGGGAGTCTGGACGCACGTGCACCCCCACACCCGGCAATTCCAGCGGCAGGGCTGGAAGCTGCACGTCTCGGCCACGCCCGCAAACGCCACGGGCGTGCTGGCGCGGGTCGCGACGGTGCTGAAGGAGGACCCGGCCGCGTTCAAGTTCGCCTCCGACCGTAGCGTCCTGAACCTGATCCTGGCCAAGAACTGGCCCCGCGAAGGCGGCGGGAAGTTCGTCACCGTCTATCCGGCCGACGACGAGCAGTTCGGGCGGCTGGGGCGCGCCCTGGCCGAGGCCACGGAGGGGCTCGACGGCCCGTACATCCTTTCCGACAGCCGGGTGCCGGGGAGCCGGATCGTCTTCTATCGCTATGGTGAGCACGCCGCCGTGGAGACCGTCGACCTGGCCGGCACCCGCGTCCACGGCCTCGTCTCACCGTCGGGCGAGACCGTTGCCGACGGACGCAGGGGCTGGTACGCGCTTCCCGACTGGGTGGAGGATCCGTACGGCGCACGGCAGGTCGACGTCCTCGCGCCGCGCCGGTCCGGCGAGGAAGCGGCGAAGGTGGTCCTGCACGAGCGCTACCAGATCCATGGGGCGATCAAGTATTCGAACGTGGGGGGCGTTTATTACGGGAAGGAGCTGCAGGGCGGCCGGCCGGTGGTGATCCGCGAGCGGCGGCCCAACACCGGATGGGTGGACGCCACCACCGACGCCGTGGCTCTCCTGCACCAGGAGGCGCGCGTGCTCCGGCGGCTGGACGGCTCCGGCTGGACGCCCGGCTACGTCGATTCGTTCCAGCTGTGGGAGCACCATTTCCTGGTGATGGAGCAGGTGCCCGGGCGGACGCTGCGCGACTTCGCGTCGGCCCAGTACCACCGGCGCCGGGGGCTCGCCAGCCCGCGGCGGGTGTTCGGGACCTTCCGGCACCTGATCCTGGAGCTGGCCCGCGGGATCGAGGCGTTCCATCGCCACGGCGTGATCATTCGCGACCTGAGCGTGAGCAACGTCCTGGTCCGCCCTGACCGCACCCCGTGCTTCATCGACCTGGAGTACGCGTGGGAGCGGGGCGGACCCCTGGCGTACGTCCCCCGCATCGCCACGCCCGGGTTCGCTTCGCCGGCGCAGGAGGCGGGCGAGGCCCCCACCGAGGCGGACGACTACTGGTCGCTCGGTGCGGTGGTGGTGGAGCTGTGCTCCTTCCTGGCCGGCGGGCTGGGACTGAACCCGCGGGGGGTGCTGGCGACCGCGTCGGCGATGATCGACGAGCGCGGGCTGCCGCGGGAGCTGCTGGCCGTCGCCCGGGGCCTCCTCAATCCGGACCCGGCGGCGCGCTGGGACGCGGAGGCGGTACGGCGCGCCCTCAGCGAGGTGCGTTCGTCCACCGTTCCGTGGGTGTCGCGCGAGCCCGGCCGCCACGTGACGGCGGCGGACGCGCCGCGACGCGAAGACCCGCTCCATGGCAGCCTCGCCGAGGTATGCGAGGGCGTCTGCGGCTTCTTCGAGGCGAGCGTCGACCCGGCGTACGACGACTGCCTGTGGCCGGCGCCCAGCGAGGTCTTCCGGACCAACCCGGTCTCCATCCAGCACGGCGCGGGCGGCCCGATCGAGTACGTGCGCCGGGTGCGCGGCGGCTGTCCGGACGCGTGGCTCGACTGGGTGGAACGGAATGCGGTGCCGGAGCGCTGCCCCCCCGGGCTCTACACCGGGCTGGCAGGTGTCGCGCTCACCCTCGCCTCGTGCGGCAGGGGCGACTCCGCGTTGCGCCTGCTCCGCGCCGCGGCGCACCATCCGCTCCTCGCATCCAGCGACGACCTGTACCGGGGCTCCGCCGGCGTCGGCCTCGCCGCGGCCGCGCTCGCTGCCGCCCTGCACGACACCGAGGCGCGGGAGACGGCGGTGCGGATCGGGGAAGGCATCGCACGCCATGCCGTCCGCCGGGCGCGCGGCCTGGCGTGGCGGGCGCAGGATGGAGCGATCTATTCCGGCCTGGCGCACGGGGGGAGCGGGATCGCGCTGTTCCATACCTGCCTGGGCGCCGTGACCGGCGACGCGCGCACCTGGGAGATCGCGCGAAATGCCCTCGAGTTCGAGCTCGGGCAGGGCCGGCGGCTCTCCGGCCACCTCTCCTGGCCGGATCGGGTGGCGAGGGGCAGGCGCTACTGGTCGCCGCACGTGTCGTTCGGAACCGCGGGAGTCGTTTCCGCGGCGATCCGCCTCTACGTGTGCACTCGCGATCCGGAGCTACTGGCGTGGAGCGAACAGTGCGCCGAGACGCTCACCCACCGCTGGACGAACAAGCTGTGGCAGGACATGGGCTTGGCGGGGTGGGGGGAGACGCTGCTCGACCTCCACGCCGTCACGGGCGACGGGCGCTACCTGGCGCACGCCGCGCGGATCGCGGAGGTGCTGCTCCCCAATCAGGTCAAGACGCGGTTCGGGGTGGCGTTCCCCGGGGTGGGACTCTCGCGCGTGACCAGCGACTTCGGGATGGGGACCTCGGGAATCGCGCTCTTCCTCTACCGGATGCTGCACGGGGGACACCGCGCATTCTTCCCCGACCACCTGCTGCCGGGGTGGCCCGCGCCGGTGTCCGAAGCCGCGGCGCAGCCGTTTGCGAGAGCGGGAGCCGGCGGGCGGGCAGATCTCCCGGAAGGCGTCCGTCCAGCGGCAGGCTCGGGCGCGGCGGGGCGCACACGCCGCAAGCTGGCGGCCGGCGCTCCGGGATGATCGGCTCGCCGAATTCAGAAGATCGGGTCGCGCGCGGGGTCGACGGAGTCAACGGTGAACATCGACTCCGTTGGCCCCGTGTCGGTTCTTTCTCGACATCCGAGCTGACGCAGCCCGCCCGGCAAACGAAAAGGCCGGGCAGCGTGTGCCCGGCCAGCGAATCCATCGTATGTACGCGCGGAGGTCAGCGAGCCGCGACCGCCTCGCCTGTCGGCCGACCGACCGCGAGCTCGCGCAACTCCGCGTGCGAGCCGTTGAAGCGGTCGAGGTCTACCTCCTTCGGGATTCCCGCGACCCTGCCGCGCTCGGAGTGCTGCCAGAGGTGCCAGCGAGCGACGGATGGCGAATCGACGCCGTACTCGGCGATCCAGAGCGGATAGTCGTCCAGCGCGCTCCCCAGGTGCGCGCGGCGGAAGCCGGGCTTGGTGTAGACGATCGGCCGCTTCCCCGTCCTCCGCTCCACCTCCGCCAGCCACGCGCGGACGCCGCGGACGAGCCGGGCGTCGCTCACGCCGTCCGTGCTCTCCACGTCCAGCACCGGCGGCAGGTCGCCGTCGCGCAGCGAGACGACGGCGAGGAAGTGGTTCGCCTGCGCCACCGCATCCCGCCCGGCGCGGAAGCGATGGTAGGCCCCGCGGGCGATCCCCGCCTCCCCCGCTCCGCTCCAGTTCCGCGCGAAGGCCCGGTCTACGAAGGTCGCGCCCTCGGTCGCCTTCATGTACGCGAACCCGATCCCATCCCCCGACACCGCGCGCCAGTCGATCCGCCCCTGGTAGTGCGACACGTCGATGCCGCGCGAGGGCCGAACGTCGTCCGCGTCGAGGCTGGGGCGAGAATCCGTCGCGGGCGCGCTCACGACCGCGGCCGCAAGCGGCACGGCGTCGGGCGAATCGCGCCACGGCTGAACCCCCGCCGCCATCGCGGCGAAGGGGACCAGGGAGGCGAGCGTGGTGCGAACGTAGGCCATGTCGAGCAAGGATCGGAGCTCAGAGCGACTCCAGATCGCGCAAGTTCAAGCCGCGCGACAGGTTACCGCGCGCGAACAGTGCGAATTCCTTGCCACGGCTTCAGCGGAACGAAGACCGCGAACGGACCGTCACCGCTACGACACCTTGCGACGCAGGACTGCGGGTTCAGGAGAACCAGCCGGATTCGGCAACGCGACCCCGTTCCTCCTCGCCAGCCGCTCGGCATTTCGGCGGTCCTCGCCGATCAGCCAGATGAGCTCGTTCATGGCGCTGCTCGGCGGGACGATTCCGCGCTCCCACCGCACCACGGTCTTCTTCCCGGCACCGAGCAGCTGCTCGAACTCGTCCTGGGTCAACGCGAGCGATCTGCGGATGCGAACGATCTCCGATGGCTGCAGCAGCCCCCGCGCACGACGGACGCTCGCCGTGGCGGCCTGTTGGGCCGAGGTGACCTGGTCGTCGGTCCACATCTCCTCACCGCACTGGCTGCAACGCGAGAACTGCACCTCGACGGCGACGTCGCGGCCACGAACGCGGAACTCGCGATTCTCGCGAACGTGCACGATTTCACCCCCACACAGGGTACACTCCGCCATTGAAGCCTCGCACAGAGGTCAAAAACGGGTTGCTCATCTCCAAAAAGGTAGCACCGAGCTACTTACGTAGACAATGCCGAGGCGCAGTCCGCGAAGGCGGACTTCGTGCCGTTCCAGCGGCGGGTTTCCAACCCGTCGGTCATCGTCGCACCCCACAACCGCGGCGTCGGCCCTGGAAACACGAACGCCCCCGCGGCTGCGGAGGCGTTCGTGGTCGAGTCGATCTACCCGTTGTACCGGTTCATCGCCGGCTCGATCCCCTGCTCCATCCAGAGCCGGATGCCGTCGATGCAGTCGGGGAAGCGCTCGCGGACGGCGGCGGCGTCGCTCTTGGGCATCGGGGAGAGCACCCAGTCCGCCAGGTCCCACTGCGGCGGCTTGGCGCCGACGCCGATGCGCAGGCGCGGGTACTGCTTCGTCGCCAGCGCCTGCTCCACCGACTTCAGCCCGTTGTGCCCGCCCGCGCTCCCGTCCGGCCGGAAGCGGATGCGGCCCGGCTCCAGCGCCACGTCGTCGACCACCACGAGGAGGTCCCTGGTGATGTCGATGGCGTTCATCCGCTTGTAGGGGAGGAGCGCGGAGCCGCTGCGGTTCATGAAGGTGATGGGCTTCACCAGCCGCAGCGCCCACGGATCCACCCGGCCGCTCGCCGTCGCCGCGTTCTTGTCGGCGCGGAAGCGGCCGATCCCCCACTCCTCGGCCAGTTCGTCGAGCAGCCACCACCCCACGTTGTGGCGGGTGAGCGCGTACTCGCGGCCGGGGTTGCCCAGCCCCACGACCACCTTCAGCCCGGCCACGCCGCCCCCATCCCCATGGGAATCCTCACGCGAGGAGGAGAGGAGCGCGCGCAGCCGGGCCAGCCACAACGGCTACTCCTCGGTGCTCTTGGCGCGCAGCACCTCGGGCTCCGGCGCGGCCTCGTCGGCACCGGGCTCCTCCTCCTGCACGCGCGGCTGCAGCACCGACGCGATCGGCAGCTCGCCGTCCATCAGGATGGTGACGTTGGGGATGCTGACGTCGGCCACGCGCACGCTGTCGCCCACGTGCAGCCCCGAGATGTCGATCTCGGCAGCCTCGGGGATGTTGCCGGGGAGGCACTCCACGTGGAGCTCGTAGAGCACCTGGTCGAGCACGCCGCCCTCGTCGAGCACGCCCACCGGGGTGCCGGTGAGGCGCACCGGGATGTCGAGCTTCAGCACCTCGTCGCCGTGCACCAGCAGGAAGTCCACGTGCAGCACCTCGGGGCGGTACGCGTGGCGCTGGATCTCGCGGATCAGCACGTCGGCGCGGGTGCCGTCGATGTCGAGCCCGATCAGCGTGTTCTCGGGGTTCACGTGGTGAAGCAGCAGCTCCAGCTCGTGCGCGTCGAGCGCGAGCGACTCGGTGCGGTCGCCGTGGCCGTAGAGCACGGCGGGGACCTGGCCGGTGCCGCGCAGCTTGCGCGCGGCGCCCTTCCCCGCAGTGTCGCGGCGGCTGGCCTTCAGGGTGGCGTTCGCCATGAAAAGCACTCCTTCCAGAGACAAGAAGGCCCGGCGGACGGTGCCGCCGGGCGCAGGGTGCGGTCAGACCGCCTCGAACAGCGAGCTGACCGATTCGTTCACGTGCGTGTACCGGACCGCCTTGGCGAGCAACTCGTCGGTCGAGAGCACCCGGAGCGTCTCGAACTGCTTGTGCGGCGGAACCGGGATGGTGTCCGTCACCACGATCTCGGTGAACGGCGCGTCGCGCAGCCGCTGCACGGCGGGGCCGGAGAGCAGCGCGTGGGTGGCGCAGGCGTACACGTCGCGCGCGCCGCGCTCCTTCAGCGCCCGCGCGGCCTGAGCCAGCGTTCCCCCGGTGTCGATCATGTCGTCCGAGAGGATGCAGTCCTTGCCGTCCACGTCGCCGATCACGTGCATCACCTCGCTCACGTTGGCGGCGGGGCGGCGCTTGTCGATGATCCCCATCGTCCCCCCCAGCCGCTTGGCGAAGCCGCGGGCCATCTTCGCGCTCCCCACGTCGGGCGAGACCACCACCAGGTTGTCGAGCTGCTTCTCGCGGAAGTAGCGGGTGAAGACCGGCGCCGCGTACAGGTGGTCGACGGGGATGTCGAAGAAGCCCTGGAGCTGGTGCTGGTGGAAGTCGATGCTGAGCACCCGGTCGGCGCCGGCGGCCACGATCATGTTGGCCATGAGCTTGGCGCCGATGGCCACCCGCGGCTGGTCCTTGCGGTCCTGCCGGGCGTAGCCGAAGTAGGGGATGACGGCGGTGATGCGCGCCGCCGAGGCCCGCCGCGCCGCGTCCAGCAGCAGGAGCAGCTCCAGGATGTTGTCCGAGGGCGGGCAGGTGCTCTGGATGATGTACAGGTCGCGCCCGCGCACGTTGTCGTCGATGCGGACGAAGATCTCGCCGTCCTCGAAGTTCCGGACGGTGGCCTCCCCCAGCTGGCACCCGAGGATGTCGGCCACGGCCTCGGAGAGCGGCCGGTTGGCGCGGCCGGAGAGGACCATCAGGGTGCCGTCGGCGATCGGGTCGGCGTACATCGGCGGCGGTTCGGGTGTCAGTCCCTTCGGGCGCTCGCGGGAGCGGTAGAATAGGCCTCCGGGCGGGGACCGTCAACCGCGGAACCGCATCTCACGCAGAGAGGCGGAGCCGCGGAGGAGGCGCGGCGGCATTCCCCGCGAACCCACGCCTCAGGGTGAGACAAGCTGTTTTCTGGACTGGGGATCAGACCAGCTCGGGGACGCGCGGCGGGGCAGCGGGGAGCGACTGGTTGGCGGGGATGCGCTCCATCGCGCGCTCGGCGAGGGCGCAGATGGTGAGCGAGGGGTTCACGCCGGGGTTGGCGGAGATGGCGGAGCCGTCGACCACGTACAGGCCCGGGTAGCCCCACACCTGGTGGTCCACGCCGATCACCCCCGTCTCGCGCGAGTCGCCCATCACGCAGCCGCCCAGGATGTGGGCGGTGGTGGGGATCCCCAGCAGCGTCTCCGTGGCCAGGCTCCCGGGGAAGCCGTCGACCTTGCCGGCGATGCGGTCGGCCAGCTCCGTCGCCTCGGGGATGGCGGCGGTGGGCGCGGGGCCGTGGGTGAGCACGCTCCTCACCTTCCCCAGGAGCCGCCCCGGGCGCAGCGTGAGGTAGCTGTCGATGCTGCGCATGTAGAGCATGATCAGCGTGTGGCGCGCGAAGTCCGGCACCAGCCACGCCTTCAACGCGCGCCGCGGGTTGGCCGCCATGAAGCGCAGCGCGTTCCAGATGCGCTCCGGCGCCGTCGCCCCGGGGCCGTGCGGCGCCATCAGCATGCGGAAGAAGCCGGAGCCGGCGGGGTAGCGCACCGGCTCCAGGGTGGAGTGCTCGTCGGTCCTGAGGATGGAGGTGATGGCGATGCCGTCGGACATGTGCCGGTCGCGGCGCTCGCTCACGATCCCCATCAGCACCTCGCTGTTGGTGCGGACGAACTCGCCCAGCCGCTCGGAGAGGCGCGGCAGCCCGCACGCCGAGCGCTTCAACCGCAGCAGCAGCGGCACCGTGCCCAGCACCCCGCCCGCGAGCACCACGCTCTTCGCGTGGAACACCCGGCGACGGCGCGGCCGCCACCAGCGCACCGGCCCGGCGAGCACGGTGACCTCGTAGCCGCCCTCCACCGGGCGGACCCACTCCACCTCGTGCTCCGGCTCGATGCGCAGGCCGCGCTGCTCGGCCAGGTAGAGGTAGTTGCGGTCGAGGGTGTTCTTGGCGCCGTGCCGGCACCCCAGCATGCACCCGCCGCACTCGATGCACCCCGTGCGCGCCGGCCCCTCGCCGCCGAAGTAGGGGTCGGGCACCGTGACCCCCGGCGCGCCGAAGAACACGCCGACGTCGGTGGGATGGAACTCGGACTCGAGGCCCAGATCGCGGGCGAGCTCGCCGATCACCTCGTCGGGGAAGGTGACGTGCGGGTAGCGGGTGACGCCGAGCATGCGCCGGGCGCGCTGGTAGGCGGGCGCGAGCTCGGCCTTCCAGTCGGCCAGGTGGCGCCAGGCGGGGGATTGGAAGAACCCGTCGCCGGGGACGGGGAGGGTGTTGGCGTAGACGAGCGAGCCGCCGCCCACCCCCACGCCAGAGAGGGCGGTGATGTGGCGCAGGAAGCGCATCTGGAAGGGGCCGCGCAGGCCGAGCCGGGGCATCCACATCCACCGGCGCAGGTTCCAGTTGGAGCGCGCGAAGTCCCCCGGGGCGAAGCGGCGGCCCTTCTCCAGCATCAGCACGCGGTGGCCCTTCTCCACCAGCCGCAGCGCACTCACGCTCCCGCCGAACCCCGAGCCGACGATCAGGTAGTCCCAGGTCTCCATCGCTATCCGCGCAAGATGAGGAGCTACCGGATGTTAACCGTGAGCGGGGCTCACACAACCCCATAACGGCAACGGCAGTCTCACGCAGAGCCGCAGAGGCGCGGAGGAGAGGCCGCGGCTTCTCTCCGCACCCTGATCACGCCAGCAGCCGCCGGTCGAAGGCGAAGGTCTCGATCGAGACCACCCTGACGCGCTGCATGTCGGGGTGGCGCGGGTTCAGCAGCAGGTTCTGCTCGGCGGGGATGAGGGCGGACGGGACGCGCAGCGCCAGGGCGGCGGCGCGGCGGGCCCAGTCGTCGCCGCGCGAGGTGCAGGCGGGGTGGTCTTCGATGCGGTTCCAGTCGGCGGGGAGGCCGGAAAGCTCGGCTTCTTCGATGGGAGCGTCGTCGGGGACGGCGATCTTGAGGGCGCAAAGGTCGGCGGGGACGTCTTCCACGTCGACGTGCACCAGGTACTCGAGGGCGGCGAGGGAGAGGGTGCTGGACGCATAGACGATCGGGATGTCTTCGCTGTTCCAGCGCCCGCCGTTCAGGCGCGCGCCCTCGCCGTCGAGCGACAGGTACCGCTGCCGGGTGATCCGCCAGACGCGCACCGGTCAGCTGTACACGCCGTGCTCGATGCGCCCGAGAACGCGCTCCACCATCCGCGCGCCCACGTCGCTCTCCAGCAGGTCGATCGGCCGCTTGCCGCCCAGCGCGCGGTTCTCCTTGCGAAGCCAGCGCGCCGCCTTCTCGCGGTCGTCGAGCGCCTCGCGGGCGCGCCAGGTCACGCGCACCACCCGGGCGAGCCGGTCCGACTGGTCGGCCGAGAGCGTCTTCTGCTTCTCCTTGCGGTGCGCGAGGGTGCGGCGCGGCACCACCAGCTCGTACAACTCGCTGGCGAGCAGCAGCCCGGACTTGAGCACCACGTCCACCACGCGCGTGGGGAGGCCCGCGTGGATCAGCTCCGCCAGGTCCAGCTCGGAGCGGACCTCCTTCCGGAGCACCGGCGCCCCGCCCAGCAGGTCCGCGATCGCCATCACGCTCACAAGCCCCTCCGTGGCCAAGTTGCACATCCAAGATGCGCAAATGCCCCGGCCTCGTCAACAGTAACCGACAATCTCACGCAGAGCCGCAGAGGCTCGGAGAAGCCATGGCCTCTCCTCCGCGCCTCTGCGGCTCTGCGTAAGACGATCTTTAGAAGCCGGCGCGGCTCAGAAGACCCGGGCTTCCCAGTAGTTTTCCACGGTGTCGGGGAGCTTGGCGAGGAAGTTGTAGCCGGTGTAGCCCTCCAGCGCGTCGACCGTGGTCTTGTAGTTCGTCCACGGCGCGGAGATGATGCCGGTGGTGTTCGGCATGTCGACCGCGATCACCTGGATGCTGCTGCTGGAGGTGACGTTCGCCAGCCCCTGACCGTACGGCATGATCACGGCGATCTTCCAGGTGTAGGTGGGGATCTGCACCTTCCCCAGCCCGCTCAGCGTCCCCTTGTTCCCGCTGGGGCCGGAGATCACGTAGATCTCCTTGTTCTGGTTCTGCGCCAGGTCCTGCAGGTAGTACTCGAAGTCCAGCCACGGCCCCGCGTTCAGGTCGTGCGTCTGCGGCACGACGTTGGTCATCATGAAGGTCGACTTGTTGTCCGTGATGTCCCAGGTGCGCTCCTCGCTGCGCACCTGGTGGCCACGGTCGTAGCCGCTGTTGGTGTAGTCGCTGGTGACCACGTGGTAGCACGAGGAGGGGAGGGATGCGTCGCTGGTGAAGCTCGTTGCGCGCGGCGCGTCGCCGTAGTGCGTCTTGTTCAGGTCCCAGCTCACCCAGTTCGGCCGCCCCTTCGCGCAGTTGTACGACACGTAGTACTGGCGCTTGGAGAGGAGCAGGTCGTCGCTCGAGTTCGCGTCCGTCGGGGTACCGAACTCCACGTGGTTGCGGTAGATGGCGGAGGGATAGGTGTAGTACGATGGCGCGGTGGGAGCGCGCGTGATCGGCGCGTCGGGGGTGACGACGTCGCGCGAGCACGCGGCCAATGCCGCGGCGGCGAGGATGGAGACGAGCAGACGTACGGGTGCGGCGGGGCGAACACGCATTGGGCGTTCTCCATGGGGGGAGGGAAGCTGGGATGTTGCGGAAGACGGCGGGAAACTAGTGTCTCCCGCCGCCAAACAAAAGAAGTTTCTCACGCAGATGCGCGGAGGACGCAGAGAGGCCCGGCGGCGCTCTCTGCGTCCTTTGCGTTTCTGCGTGAGACCGGTCGTTATGCCAGCTCGTCCATCAGCTCATCGAGCGCGGCGCCGCCGGGGCAGAGCTGTTCGTAGGGGTAGTCGTACAGCGGCGCCTGGACGGTCTGGTTGAGGGCGTGCATGTCGCCGGCGTCCTCCTCCACATAGAGGAGGCAGGTGATGTCTTCCCCGCCCTGCTGCAGGCGCTTGACGGTGGCGTAGGCGGCGTCGCGGTCGGTGGGGTCGTAGTCCGCGTCGAGCTTGCGGAAGCGCACCACGCTCCCGTCGTGCATCGGGCGGTGGTGCGGCGGCTCGCTGCCTGAGACGGCCCAGGCTGAAACACACGGCAGTTGCGGGAGGGATTACCTGCGGCTGCCGCGATATGTTACAAACAGCCTAACGTTTGACATGAACGGCAGTAGGCCGTCCGCGGGAAAACAGAGAACCGCGAGGAGGTGCGGTTCTCCGTTCTTCCGCGTCTCCGCGTGAATTGGCAGAGGTTGTCACTGCCCGCCCAACCGTAGCCAGAGCGGGGCGCCTGCGTCACACTGTGCAGCGGGTACCACACGTCTGGACGCCGCCGCACTGCGTGAAAGCGCCGGCCGAGACCTGGCAGCCGTCGCCGCACGTGTCGTCGCCGCCGCACTGCGTAGCACCGTCGGCTGAGATCACGCAGTCGCCGGCGCACGTCTGGATGCCACCGCACTGCGTAGCACCTCCGCCGGAGACCCTTCCGTGTACGGTGCCCTCCCAGTTGTCCAGCCACGAGGTATGGAAGGAGTCCACCTCCAGCGCGTCCAGCTCCAGCTTCAGCTTCTTCATGATCTTCCTCTGAACGATGAAACGAAAGTGGCACCGCCGATGGACGGACCGGCGGCGAAAAGTGCTCGGCCCCGTTTCGAAAGGCAAGACCATTTTTGCCGGGCCGACCACCGGCGCGGCGCCGGCAGTGCGAACAGCAAGTCTCGGTTCAGAGTGAAATACGCAGCACCGAGTCGAATCACAATGTCACCGTCTCGCTCCGCCCGGAGACGCTCGTAGCACCTTAGGTAATCTTTGTGTAGCGGGGTTGAGAGAAGCGGCCTAACGACCCCGCTCAGCAGCCGCGGCGGCGCGGGGAGCGACGGGTCAGAAACAACGAATGCCGCCGCGGTCTGCTGCAGCGGATGGTTCGGCGTCGGGGCGGCAGGCCGTTACGGTACTGTCAAGACGGGCTGTCCGTCTTCTGCGGCTCTGCTGCTTCCCACACGACCGCACAGAAGTGGTGCAATCCGACACGGCTGATAAGGACGGCCGCTGTGACGGCCGGCACCCCGCCAAGCATGTGACTGAACACATCGACCACGGCACAAATCGAAAGGACGGCTTCCTGCGTTGGCACATCTTGGCGGGCGAGCGTCTTCAGTTTGTCACTCCCGCACACCGCCCGGGCGAGTCGCTCTGTCGCCCACCTTTTCGCACGGGCGATGAGGTGAACGGGTGGCGTCGGGAAGGCTTCACGCCCGGTCAGGTGTCGGCCAATCTCCAAATAGAGATCGTCATCTGACAGATTGGTAAGCCGGGCAATCTCTTCGGCGTTGTCCATAATGGTTCCCTTCGGCGTGATCTGTCCCTTCGGCTCTCCGTCTTGGAGGGGTGCCACTCTTTGGGAGGTCGGGCTGATCAACTCTACTTGGCACGGGCTTAAGAGTTCCAGTACGCATCGAGAATTCGATCCATCAGGATGGCCGTTGCCAAGCCGTACCCGAACTGTCGGGTCATGAAGTCTTGCTGCGACAGTTTCAGCCGTTTCGCCTGGATGTGGCAGAAGACCGCTCGCCTAATGTTCCAAGGTGGGTGGGTACGGTGGTCAGACGTGTGCCCCCGTCGTTCGAGATACTCCTCCACCATCGCATTCAGGGCGAAGAAGAACGACATATGGGAGTAGGCGGAAGCTAACTTCTCGGGGGTCGTATGCCATCCGCCGTGCGTCATGGTCGCATGAAGATACTCGAACGCACCTGCGTCTGCGTGGAACTCTCGGGTCCAGGCACTCAACACCGCCGGGTCGCGGAGCGCTTGTCGCGCCGTGGAAAGGACTGCTGGGGGCAACATCATCTCTTCGTCCAGCCAAGTAGCCACATGACCCCGCACCTCCGCCCTCATCCGCTCCCACTCCGCCTCCTTGTAAAGGACCTCAAACCAGTGGGTGAGTTCGTGCCCAACCACGACATAGATCATCCCGCGCCCCCCGGCTCCGATCTCCGCGTTGGGCACCAGACCGGCCAGAGCCGGCACCATGAGTCGCCAGCCGGCTTTCTCCGACATCTGCCACGTGCGAACCAGGGTATCGAGTTCCAACAGCACAGCCGGCGGAGGTTCAAACTGGATCAGTTGGTCGAACCGGATCGCGGTCCCCCCGGCCAGCACCGCAGCCACCAGCCCATAGGTCTGGGGAAGCGAGGCGAAAGCAGTCACCAGACCGAGGTGGATCTCCAACTCCCCTGTCCCGAAGGTCCGCGCCGACGCATTCGGCATCCCGCTGAAGTTGATGATCGTCTTGGGAGTAACCTCCCTCGGCTCCCCTTTGTAGCGCGCTGGGTTGGGCAGGACGATCTTCTTAGTAGCACTGCTCACCGGCTCGATCATCCACTTCAACTGGTTGCATTGTGAGCTAGTTAATTCACCGCCCTCCGGGTTCCCCGGATTGCCTTCGAAGGTCACGTGCGGAGGTATGAAGACGAACTGGTCTTCTTGCAGAATCTGTTGAAACGTCCGGGGCTGTGTCATCGCGACGTGCCCGAGCAAAGTGGGTTGCCGACCTTATACTCTATTTCGAGGCTCGTTCCAAGAAATTGTCGCGAGGCGTGGAACAGCTCTCCCTCGGCCAGCCGCTGGCGGGACTTGGCCTTACCGCCGGCCGCGCCCCAAGCGGCCTCGATCATCGCCCAGAAGCGGTTCTCGTCCACGACTGCCCTCCGTTGGCTCGGGGCTTCCAACGCCGAACTGCTGCCTGAGTGGACCGAATTCCCGTATGCACGCAAGCGTCTCAAGGCAATTGGCTTGGCGCAGAAGGTCCTTGCCCTGCAGGAGGCTGGAGCAAAGCTGGAATCATCGATTCCGGATAACACGCGTCCACGCCGGGTTCCCACCTGCTCTCAGCGGTCGGTCTCTACCTCCTCGAAGTTGTCGAACCGCTCCAGAATGAACAGCAGGGCGTGGGACCGACGCCGCGTGGAAAGGCGTGCGTGGCACCATCACCGTGAGGCGGGCGACCGGGCCGCTGCCGGCCCTACTCCAGCTCGTCCATCAGCTCGTCGATCGCGGCGCCGCCGGGGCAGAGCTGCTCGTAGGGATAGTTGTGGAGCGGCGCCTGGACGGTCTGGTTGAGGGCGTGCATGTCGGCGGCGTCGTCCTCCACGCCGGCCGCCGGCGTGAATCTCGCCACGTGATCAATCGGGTACACGTTGGGGCTCGCCGGTCATTCCACTGGCCACGCGCCATGACCCGTCTTCGACGTGGACGAAGAAGGTCATCACGGGCACGAACCAGTGCCCCGTCACTCCTGAAAACGTACCTCGCTCGTCCACGGAGCAGTGACCCACCGCGCTCTCGGGATACACCCAATACCGGCAGGTCCGGGCAACCAGTTGCGTAATCCGATCGGTGTCCGCCGTGAGGGCGCGCAGCCGCGAGTGGCGATCCAGGTGTTCGATAAGAGAATCTCCGGCCATCAACGCGTTGTAACTCGGGACCATCATGGCTCGCATCGCCACCGTGTCGCGGCTGTGGATTGCATCCAGGAATCGTTGGTACGTGGCGCGAAGCACTTCGGACTCCCGTTCGGTCGCAGCTCTCCCTGCGGCGCTCCGCACCACGAATGGTCGAGTCGTGCCGTGATGCTGCCCGGAGCCCTCCGAGGGCAGCAGCAGACAGGCGATGATCGCAACCTGGACGCGCATTGTTCCTCCCGCCGTTGACTACAGGACGTCGCCTCCGCACCGCTACTCCAGCTCGTCCATCAGCTCGTCGAGGGCGGCACTGCCGGGGCAGAGCTGTTCGTAGGGATAGTCGTGGAGCGGCGCCTGGACGGTCTGGTTGAGGGCGTGCATGTCGGCGGCATCCTCTTCCACGTAGAGGAGGCCGGTCACCACTTCCCCGCCCTGCTGCAGCCGCTTGACCGTGGCGTAGGCGGCGTCGCGGTCGGTGGGGTCGTAGTCCGCGTCGAGCTTGCGGAAGCGCACCACGCTCCCGTCGTGCATCCGCACCTCGCGCGGGCCCCCGGGGAGGTACTCGGCCTGGATCTCGGCGCGGATCGGCACGAAGTCCACCGGGGCCACCTCGTGGTAGCGCTCGCGGGTGCTGGCGTAGCTCTTGGTCGACCCCTCGTGGTCGTTGAAGGTCACGCAGGGCGAGATCACGTCCACGAAGGCGAAGCCGCGGTGCCGGAGCGCGGCCTTGAGGATCGGCACCAGCTGCTCCTTGTCGCCGGAGAAGGAGCGGGCGACGAAGGAGGCGCCCAGCGTGAGCGCCAGCAGCACCGGGTCGATCGGCATCTGCCGGTTGGCCTCGCCGCGCTTGGCCCTGGACCCCAGGTCGGCGCTGGCGGAGAACTGGCCCTTGGTCAGCCCGTAGACGCCGTTGTTCTCCAGCACGTAGAGCATGTCCACGTTGCGGCGGATGGCGTGGCTGAGCTGCCCCAGGCCGATGGAGAGCGAGTCGCCGTCGCCGCTCACGCCCACCACGGTGAGCGTGCGGTTGGCGGCCGACACGCCGGTGGCGATGGCCGGCATGCGCCCATGCACGCCGTTGAAGCCGTGCGCGTCCTTGAGGAAGTACGCGGTGGTCTTCGACGAGCAGCCGATGCCGGAGAGCTTGGCCACCCGGTGCGGCTCCACCTCCAGCTCGAAGAAGGCCTGCACCAGCGCCGCGGTCACCGAGTCGTGCCCGCAGCCGGCGCAGAGGGTGCTCATCGCCCCCTCGTAGTCGCGCCGGGTGAGGCCGGCGGAGTTCTTCGCCAGCGCGGGGTGGCGCACGGGGGGCTTGGCGATGGAGGTCATGCCGCCACCTCCGCGAGCTGCGCCGTCACGCCTTCGACCACCCGCTGCGCGCTCAGCGGCGTCCCCCCGTAGTCGCGGATGGAGAGGAGCCGGCGCGGCTCCACCTCCGTTTCCAGCAGCAGGAGCGAGCGCAACTGCCCGTCGCGGTTCTGCTCGACGACGAAGGTGCGCTCGTGCGCGCGCAGGAAGTCGCCGACCGGCGCGTCGAAGGGGAAGCCGCGGATGCGCATGTAGTCCATCGGGATGCCGTCCCCCGCGAGCCGGTCGATCGCCTCGAGCACCGCGCCGTGGCAGCCGCCGATCGACACGATCCCCATCTCCGCCCCCTCACGCAGGCGAATCTCAGGCTCGGGAACGGCGCGCGCGGCCGCCGCCACCTTGCGCGCCAAGCGATCGACCACCTCCTGGTAGGCGGCGGCGTCTTCCGTGTACGCGCCGAAGCGGTCGTGCCCGGAGCCGCGGGTGAAGTAGGCGCCCTTCGGGTGCACCCCGGGAAGGGTGCGCGCGGTCACGCCGTCGGCGTCGGCATCGTCGTAGCGGAGGAACTTCGCGATGCCGTCGAGCTCCCCGGGGGTGAGCACGCGGCCCCGGTCGGGGCGGTACGCATCGTCCCACTCCAGGCGGGGGATCATCCAGTCGTTCATCCCGATGTCCAGGTCGCTGACCACGAACACGGGGGTCTGGAAGCGCTCGGCCAGGTCGAAGGCCCGCACGGCGAAGTGGAAGCACTCCGCCGGGTCGGCCGGGAAGAGCGCCACGTGCTTGGTGTCGCCGTGGCTGGCGTAGGCCACGGACATCAGGTCGCCCTGCTGCGTGCGCGTGGGCATCCCGGTGGACGGGCCGGTGCGCTGCACGTCGAAGAAGACGGCGGGGACCTCGGCGTAGTAGGCCAGGCCGATGAACTCGCCCATCAGCGAGATCCCCGGCCCCGCGGTGGGGGTGAAGGCGCGCGCCCCCGCCCATCCCGCGCCGATGACGATGCCCGCGGCCGCGAGCTCGTCTTCCGCCTGCACGATGCAGTAGCGCTTCTCCCCCGTCTCGCGGTCGACGCGGTAGCGGGCGCAGAAGCGGCCGAAGGCGTCCATCAGCGAGGTGGCGGGGGTGATGGGGTACCAGGCGCCCACCGTTGCCCCGGCGTAGACGCAGCCGAGCGCGGCGGCGGTGTTGCCGTCGAGCAGCACGTGCCCCCGCGTGGCGTCCATCCGCTCCAGGCGGATGGGGAGCGGGCAGGCGAAGTGCTCGCGTGCGTAGTCGTAGCCCAGGTGCAGCGCGCGGAAGTTGGAGTCGACCAGCTTGGGCTTCTTCGCGAACTCGGCGCGGATGTTCTCGCCGATCACCTCCAGGTCCAGGTCGATCAGCGCGGCCAGGGCGCCGGCGTACGCGATGTTCTTCATCAGCGTGCGCTCGCGGCTCCCCTCGAAGGCGTCGATGCACATCCGCCCCAGCGGCACCCCGACGAAGGTGACGTCGTCGCGCAGCAGGCTCGGGTCCAGCGGCCAGGAGCTGTCGTGCAGCAGCCAGCCGCCGCTCCGGACCTCGGCGATGTCGCGGGCGTACGTCGCCGGGTTCATCGCGACGACCAGGTCGAAGTCCGGCGTGCGCGCGGTGTAGCCGTCGCGGCTCACCCGGATCTCGTACCAGGTGGGGAGCCCCTGGATGTTGGAGGGGAAGACGTTCTTTCCGCAGACCGGGATCCCCATGCGGAAGATGGACTGCAGCAGGAGCGAGTTGGCGCTGGCGGAGCCGGTGCCGTTCACCGTCCCCACCTTGAAGGCGAAGTCGTTCACCCGCGACGCGTCCCCCGCCGGCCGGCCGTTGCCGTTGGACGCGGGGAAGATCCGCTCTACGCGTGGCTGGGGCACGCCGGCCTCCCCGCGTAGGAGATCTCCAGCTCGAAGCGGCGCATGTCCCACGCGGCGGTGGGGCAGCGCTCGGCGCAGAGCCCGCAGTGCAGGCAGATGTCCTCGTCCTTCACCATCACCCGCGCGGTCTGGGGGAGGGGCTCGGAGACGTAGATCTCCTGGTCCGGGTTGAGCGCGGGGACGAGGAGCTTGGCCCGCATCTCCGGCTCCGGGGCGCCGTCGTAGGTGATGGTCAGGCAGCTCACCGGGCAGATGTCGATGCACGCGTCGCACTCGATGCAGAGCGGCGCGGTGAAGTGCGTCTCGATGTCGCAGTTCAGGCAGCGCTCCACCTCGCGCGCGGTCTGCTCCGCGGTGAACCCCAGCTCCACCTCCACGTCGAGCCGGGCGAAGCGCTGCACCAGGTCGGCGTGGATCATCTTGGTCCTGGGCGCCGGCTCGTAGTCGTTGCTGTACTCCCAGGCGTGCATCCCCAGCTTGGCGCTGGTGAGGTTCATCCCCCAGGGGAGGCGGTCGGTGAGCGGGAGCGCCTGGCAGTGGTTGTGGATGGAGATGGCCGCCTGGTGCCCGTGCTCCACCGCCCAGATGATGTTCTCCGGCCCCCACGCCGCGTCGCCGCCGAAGAAGACGCCCGGGAGCGTGCACTGGAAGGTGGCCTTGTCCACCACCGGCATGTCCCACTCGCCGAACTCGATGCCGACGTCGCGCTCGATCCAGGGGAAGGCGTTCTCCTGCCCGATCGCCAGGATCACGTTGTCGCAGGGGATGAAGACGGTGTCGGTCACCGTGCTCTTCTGCCGCCCGTCGGGCGATTCGGTCCACTCCACGCGGTCGAACTCCATCCCCGCCAGCCTGCCGCCGTCGTCGAGCACGAAGCGCTTCGGCGCGTGGTTCTCGACGATCTGCACCTCCTCCTCCTCGGCGTCCTCCAGCTCCCAGGGCGAGGCCTTGAAGTGCTTGCGGCCGCGGCGCGCCATCACCTTGATGTCCGTCGCCCCCAGCCGGCGCGAGGTGCGGCAGCAGTCCATCGCCGTGTTGCCGACGCCGATGATCAGCACCCGCTCGCCGATGCGGTCCACGTGGCCGAAGTGCACGCTCTCCAGCCACTCGATGCCGATGTGGATCTTCTCCGCGGCCTCCCAGCGGCCGGGGAGGTCGAGCTCCTTCCCCTTCGGCGCGCCGCTGCCGACGAACACCGCGTCGAACCCCTCCGCCAGCAGCGCGCGCATGCTGTGCACGGGGGTGGAGTAGCGCACCTCCACGCCCATCCCCGTGATCATCTCGATCTCCTCGTCGAGCACGCCGGGGGGGAGGCGGAAGGCGGGGATGTTGGTGCGCATCAGCCCGCCGGGGCGGTCGAGCTTCTCGAAGATCACGCATTCGTAGCCGAGCGGCGCCAGGTCGTTGCAGACGGTGAGCGACGCCGGCCCGCAGCCCACCAGGGCGATGCGGCGCCCGTTGGGGACGAACGGCCCGTGGGGGATGTGCTCGCTTACGTCGCCGCGGTTATCCGAGGCGACGCGCTTGAGGCGGCAGATGGCCACGGGCTTGCCGTCCACGCGGCCGCGGCGGCAGGCGGGCTCGCACGGCCGGTCGCAGGTGCGCCCGAGGATGCCGGGGAAGACGTTGGATTCGCGGTTGAGCAGGTACGCCTCGGTGTGGCGCCCCTGCGCGATCAGGCGGATGTACTCGGGGACGTTGGTGTGCGCGGGACACGCCCACTGGCAGTCGACGACCTTGTGGTAGTAGCGCGGATCGGTGACGTCCGTCGGGTCCATGCGGCACCCTTCGCTGCGGGGGGTGGCGACCTCCGGATGGGCTCGCGGCACGCGGGGTGACCCGGGGGGCGGGTCGAGGGATGGAGACGCGCTGGAGCCTGTGGCTGCAGGTTAACCCCAAACGTTCCCCCGTTCAAGGGATTCGCTGCGGCCTCGCCGACAGAAACGGCCGGTTCACGCAGAGACGCAGAGGAAAAGAGAGAACCGCTCTCCGTTCCTCGGCGCCCGTGAGCACGTTCTTGATCCGATCAGGGTGGGAGCGCGAGGCCGCAGCCGATCGTCGAACGAAAGTCGGCCTCGAGAGGTCGTCAGACGAGGACGGCGTCATCCCCGAGGTCTTCGTCGGGATCCACCTCGATCCCCTCGACCAGCGCCTCGGCGCGCTCGAGTGACGAGAGTCCGCGGATCAGGTGCGGCTGGGCCTGCATCTGGTCCGCGAGAAACTCGAGGTATGCGTCGAGGACGGGGTCTTCGCCAACTTTGTGCTGCGGTCCACGGCAGATCATCGCCGCCCCGGGTTGATGAGAGTACGTTCGGCCACCCGTAACCACAGGTGGCCGACGTCACGCACTGCGGTCTGACGCGTGCACCGGCGCTACCGGCTCAGCGCGAGGTCGAGCTCGTGCGCGAGGGCGGGGTGGCGGCGCCAGAGGTAGCCGCCCATCAGCGCGGTGGCGACCAGGTTGCCGCCGGCGATCTGCCACCACGCCGTGCCGCGGAGCCCGCCGGTGGTGTCGAGCACGGCGGTGAGGCCGTAGAAGCCCATCTCGATGATGGCGAAGAGCACCACGAAGAGCGCCAGCACCACCGGCTGGCGCTCCGCGGCCCGCACCAGCAGCGCCGCCAGCAGCCCGACCGCCGCGAACACCACGCAGTGGAAGAGCGTGTACCCCGCCACGATCCCCGGGTGGATCCCCGCCGCGGACACGTGCACGCCGAGCGGGGCGAAGAGCATGCGGCCGAGCGCGTCCGGTGTGAAGAGCGGATGCCCGGCCAGGGTGTCGATCGCCAGGAACCAGGCCGCGACCCCGGCGGCGCCGAGCAGCCCCGTCGTCACCCCTTCGCGCACGAGCGTACGAGCCTCGCTCATCCCGACCTCCGGTCCTGGGGATTCGTTTCCGCGCTTCACCCCAAGTCTACCCGCCACGCCCACCGGTCAACAAGTCTCTCGCAGAGCCGCGGAAGCGCAGAGAGCCCCGCGGTGCGTGAGATTGCAGTTGTAATTCAGCCGGCCGCGGCCGTGATGCGCGCCTCGGCGATCAGGTCGGCGGCGGCGTGCGGGGGGATGCCGGCCCCGTCGGCGCGGCGCAGCACTTCGAGCACGGTGTCGTAGATGCCGTCCACGCGCGCGGTCCCCCACTCCGGCGGGCGGCCGCTCAGCTCGCCGAAGCCGGTGATCACCCCGCCCGCGTTGGCCACGTAGTCGGGGACGTAGACGATCCCGCGCTCCAGCAGCCGCGCCCCGTCCGCCGGCTCGCGCAGCTGGTTGTTGGCGCCGCCGACCACGATGGCGCAGCGCAGCCGCGGGGTGGTCTCCGCGTCCAGGATGCCGCCGAGCGCGCAGGGGGCGAAGACGTCCGCCTCCACGTCGTAGATGTCGTCCGGCGCCACCACGCGCGCGTCGACCTCCGCCGCCACGCGCCGCGCCCGATCGGGGTCCACGTCGGAGACGACGAGGCGGGCGCCGGCCCCGGCGAGCTGCCGAGCCAGCGCGGCGCCGACGTTGCCGCATCCTTGCAGGGCGACGCGTACTCCGCGCAGCTCGGCTTCGCCCAG
>C688J35102_120990048_pt1 | contig 21162 bp, 22 predicted proteins | sample HopSoiMetagenom2_FD_35102 | JGI IMG/M metagenome (IMG submission 35102)
CGCGCCCAGGCGGCGCGCGGTGGCGATGGCCTGCAGCCCCGCCACGCCGGCGCCCAGCACCAGCACCTTGGCCGGGCGGACGGTGCCGGCGGCGGTGGTGAGGAGGGGGAAGAACTTGGGCAGCGCGTCGGCCGCGAGCAGCACCGCGCGGTAGCCGGAGATGGTGCCCATGGCGGAGAGCGCGTCCATCTTCTGCGCGCGGGTGGTGCGCGGCACCAGCTCCATCGCCAGCGCGGTCACGCCGGTGGCCGCCAGGCGCGCCGTCCCCGCCGGGTCGTCGAGCGGGCGCAGGAAGCCGATGAGCACGTGCTCGCCCGCGAGCAGCCCCAGCTCGTCGGCGGGGGGCGGCTGCACGCGCGCGATCACGCGGCAGGCGTACACCTCCGTGCGCCCGCCGATGCGCGCGCCGGCCTTCTCGAAGTCCGCGTCGGAGAGGTACGCGCCCTCGCCGGCGCCGTGCTCCACCACCACCTCCACCCCCTCCTTCACCAGCCGCTGCACCGTCTCGGGGACGAGCGCGACGCGCCGCTCCAGGGGCGCGGTCTCCTTCGGGACGCCGACGCTGACGGGCATGGGGGTGTGTTCGGGGATGCGGAGAGGTCGGTCTCGGGGCTCGCCGCTGAATCTAGGTGCGGCCCGGGGCGGTGGGAAAGCTTTTCCTGAACTCCAGGGGACAGGTTGCCGGGGACGGGGGGACAGCCCGCGGGCAATGGCGCGGCATGGAGCGCGGAGCGCGGCGCTTGACCCGCGCGGGATCGCGCTGAATTGTACCCTGTATTGTCCGGTGGGGCGGCCGGCTCCCGCGCGCTCCATCCCCTTCCCGACCCCGCACCCGCGGCCCATGAAGACGTCGGAATACCTGTCGGTGCTGGTCTCCATCATCGTGGGGCTGGGGATGTCGCAGGTGCTCTCCGGGGTCGCCAACCTGCTGGTGGACCGGCGGCGGGTGCGCTTCTACTGGGTGTGGGCGGTCGCGGTGGTGATGGTCTTCCTCGCGAACGTCCAGTTCTGGTGGAGCACCTTCAGCGTGGGCGACGCGGTGGCGACCAACTTCTTCTCCTTCGTCTACTTCCTGCTCACCCCCATCGCCCTCTACCTGAGCGCGGTGGTGATCGTGCCGGACTTCGAGGGCGAGGGGGAGATCGACCTCAAGCGCCACTTCTACGCCAACCGCGCGCTGTACTTCGGCTTGCTGGCCGTCGTCCCGCTGCTGAGCGCGTCGCGGTCCATCCTCATCTCCGGCGACCCGCTGTTCGCGCCGGAGCGGCCGTTCGAGGCGCTTTTCGTGGTGCTCCTGGCGAGCGGCGCCCTGGTCGCGCGCGAGGGATACCAGAAGACCCTGGTGGTCGCGTTGGTGGCGCTCTTCGTGGCCTTCATCGTCGTGGCCGGCCTGCAGCCGGGTTGAGGAGAAAGGATGGACGAGTCCGCCCGCATCGCCGACCAGCTCGGCAGCGCGTTCGCCGGCGACCCGTGGTGGGGACCGAGCACACAGCAGGTGCTGCGGGGCGTGACCGCGCGGCAGGCGGCGCACCGGCCGCTGCCGCAGGCGCACACCATCTGGGAGATCGCGCTGCACATGGCGTCGTGGCACCGCGAGGTGCTGCGGCGGCTGGAGACGGGCGTCTGCCGCGAGCCCGAGGACGGCGACTGGCCCGCGCAGCCGGCGCCGACGGAGGAGAACTGGGAGCGGACGGTCGAGGCGCTCGGAGACTCCTTCGGAAAGCTCTTCACCGCCGTCCTGCACTTCCCGGCTGACCGGCTGGAGGAGGTGCTGGGCGAGGCGCGCGACCGGCCGCTCGGCTCCGGCGTGTCGTTCTACGTGTTGTTGCACGGCGTCGTCCAGCACGTCGTCGGGCACACCGCGCAGATGTCGCTGCTGATGAAGGCGGCGGTCTGAGCCCCTCACCCCGGTTCGGGCGGAAACGCGGGACCCCTCACCCCCGGTTCGGGCGGACGCCTCGGTGTGTCGGACGCTGCTGCGCGCCAGCCCGAACCGACCCTCTCCCCAACTGCGGGGGAGAGGGTGATTGAAAGCTCGCTTCGCTCGTGGCCGTGCACCCGGGCCTCGTGGCGCTGCCGTTGCCGTTCACCTCTCCCGCAGTTGGGAGAGGTCGAAAAACAGGTGAGACGGCGGTTTGTCTCTCCTGTTTTTCGGGTGCGGGGCGGTGAGGGGCTCCCGCGGCGAACGCGCCCCGGCCACCCGTGTACGAACCTGGACTCGCGCAGGCGAATCGCATCACCACCCCCGCAGCCGGAGGAGCTTCCCCATGCCCCGCAAACGCATCTACCACGACGTCACGGAAACCTTCGGCGACACGCCGCTGATCGAATTGCGCCGCGTGGCGGCTGGGCTGCCGGCGCGGGTGGTGGTCAAGCACGAGGGCTACAACCCCTTCAACTCGGTGAAGGACCGCATCGGCGCCGCCATGCTCGACGACGCCATCGCCAGCGGCCGCCTGCGCCCGGGCACCATCATCGTGGAGCCCACCAGCGGCAACACGGGGATCGGGCTGGCGTACGCGGCGGCGGCGCGCGGCTTCCGCTGCATCTTCACCATGCCCGACACCATGACGCTGGAGCGGCGCAACATGCTGCGCGCGCTCGGCGCCCGGGTGGTGCTGACGGACGGCACCAAGGGGGTGAAGGCCGCCATCGCACGCGCGGAGGAGATCCTCGCGCGCCTGGGCGACCGCGGCTGGATGCCGGGCCAGTTCGACAACCCCGCCAACCCCGCCGTGCACTACCGCACCACCGGCCCGGAGATCTGGGAAGACACGCAGGGCGCGGTCGACATCTTCGTCTCGGGGGTGGGAACGGGCGGGACGATCACCGGCACGGGGCGCTACCTGAAGGAGCGCAAGCCGGGGGTGCGCGTGGTGGCGGTGGAGCCGGCGGAGAGCGCGGTGCTCTCGGGCGGCGAGCCCGGGCCGCACAAGCAGGCGGGGATCGGGACCGGGTTCATCCCCGGCAACCTGGACCGCGCCGTCTACGACGAGGTGGTGCGGGTCACCAACGACGACGCCATCGCCACGGCGCGGCGGCTGGCGCGGGAAGAGGCGATCTTCGCGGGGATCTCGTCGGGCTCCATCACCTGGGCGGCGCTGCAGGTGGCCTCGCGGCCCGAGAACGCGGGGAAGCTGGTGGTCTCCATCATCTGCGACTTCGGCGAGCGCTATCTCTCCAACCCCGTCTACGCCGAGCTCCCCGACCCGGACTGGAGCGACGTGGAAGACGCGCTGGCGCAGCCGGAGCCCGTGCCGGCGTAGGCTGCCGAACAGATCGTCTCACGCAGAGACGCAGAGAAGAGCCGCGGCTTTCTCTCGCCTCTGCGTGAGGAGTTGAAATGCTCCAGCGCAACGAAGTCGTTGTGACCGTGGGCGGTGGCGGGTACTGTTCGAATGCGGTGGATTCGCGCTGCATCCCTCCTCCCCTGTTCCCCCGCCCCGGAGCCCCATGAAAAAGCTCACGCTCAAACTCGAGGACCTCGCGGTCGCCTCGTTCGATCTCCTTCCAGGGAAAGGTGGTGTGGCCGCGCAGTCTGGATGGACCGGACCCACCTATCAGCCGGGCAACTGTACGGGCGGTGCCACGGATTGTGGCTGCTCCGCCGCCGTCTGCTCGCAGCCATGCGTCCAGCCCAGCTTCTATACCGACGCGGCGTGCTGCGGTTGAGGCGCCGGTATGGGAGCACGAAAAAGGCCCCGGCGCCGCAGGTGTGCGGCGCCGGGGCATCTATGTGGAAAGCGAGGGCCGAGTTCGCGTCCAGGTGGGGTCAGGACTCGGCGGTCGCGACGGGGTGGGCACGGGGCGCCCGGGGTGCCGCACTCACGACCCGCAGCGCGTTCACGGCGCTCGGCGCTGCGTCCGAGCGCGCGACGGTCACGGTGAGCGGCGCGAGCTCGCAGGGGTTGGCGGCGGCGCCGCAACTCGGCAGGCCACGGTTGGCCAGCTCGTGGGCCACCAGGCTCTCGGCGCCGGCGTACATGCCCAGGCCGAGGAGGATCAGCGCGAAGGTGCCGCGGACGTAGACGGTGATGGACTTGTTCATTGGGCCCTCGTTTCGCTCGTGGTTGTCGGATTCGGGTACATCGTACTGCTCGCGGTATAGGACGCAGGAACGAGGCAAAAGGTTTTATTTCGATTCTTAGCCACGCGTTAAGAGCCCAGGAACGGCGCGGAATCCCCAGCCAAACCGTCTCCGTTTTTGATCCTAAGTTATTTGTTTTGATGGAGATGCAAGCTTCCGCGGCGGGCCGTTCTCCCAACCTGGAATGCCTCGCCGGGACCTTCACCAGACCGCTCCAGGCACATCGCCGGCGAGGGTCAGGCAGCCGAAATCGCGGGAAGTGGGACATGGCTGCCTCACTTCCGTGACACAGTAACCCAGGGTTGGAAACCCTGGGCTGGAACACCACGAAGTCCGCCTTCGCGGACTATGCCTATGCGCTCGCGTGACGCGCGAATTCAGCAGAGGACGCAGCAAACAACGCCTCCACCTCATCAGGTGAAGGGGGTTACACCAATCCGGGTGAGGAGTGGTGCTTCGGAAGCTTGGGTCCGAGGGCCGGCTAAAGATCCTTCGGCCTGTAAAGTACCTCGCCGCCGAATGTTGCAGCGTGACCGGCCTCAGGATGACGTCTTTAAGATGGCCGCGGAACAACAAGATGGCCGCGGAACAACGACTGTTCACGAGGATGTGGTATTATTCGCTAGTGCGACCGCGTGAACGGGACCCGGGGCGACGCATCCCAGCCGCGGCCAGTCCGCGAAGGCGGACTTCGTGCCGTTCCAGCCGCGGGTTTTCAACCCGCGGGATTGGCGGGCCACGCCGTTTCTGCGGCTCTGCGGCCACGCCGTCTCTGCGGCTCTGCGTGAGATGCCGTTATCCGTACCGCCGGACCATGCGCGCGCAGAAGTCCGCGAACTCGTCCACGGCCTGCGGAGGGCTGGTGTGGTGAGGAACGAGACCGCGGCACTCGGGGGTGAAGCAGAAGGTCAGCGTCACCTCGAAGGGCTCCAGCGCGGCCATCTGCCGGTCGAACCAGGCGGCCGCGTCGTCACGCCCGTGGTCGTCGCTCCAGGCGAGTCCGGTGCGCACCCGGGTCACGCCGAGGCGCTTCAGCCAGCGCACGGCGTCGTCCAGCCGCGGGTCCTCATAGTGGAACCACTGGCAGAGCCCCAGCTCCGGCGCGTGCTCCGCGAAGGCGTGCAGCGCCTGCTTGGGCGTGCCATCGGCGCGGATCAGCCCCATGTGGAAGTGGCGGAAGTAGCTGGAGCCCTCGCGCTCCTTGTGGCGCGTGGTGGCGCCCCACTCCTGCGGGAGGTCGAAGAGGCTGTACCAGTGAACGCGCTCGGCGCGGCCGCGCAGCAACTCCGCCGTGCGCGCGAGCCCCAGCGCCTGCACCGCCTCGTTCGCGTAGCTGCTGACGCCCACCTCCGTCACCCACACCGGGCGGTCGGTGACGTCGCGGACGGACTGGAGCTTGGCCGGCCAGTCGTCCATGCTCCACAGGTTCCAGTCGAGCGGAAAGCCGTGGACGGCCACCACGTCGACCTCGTCCAATCCCCCCTGCCCCGCCAGGCTCGCCACGAAACAGGGGTCGATGGGGCTCATCCCCCCCAGCACGCGGGTGAGCCCCGGGCGCTCGGCGCGCACCGCGGCGCCGGCGCGGCGCACCATGTCGGCGTAGATCCGCCACCCCGGATCGAGCCCGAAGTCCCAGTGGGACATGTTGTTGGGCTCGTTCCAGAGCATCACCGCCTCGATCACGGTCCGCCGCCTCTCCGCGCCGGGTACACGGCCCGCGGCTCCCCATCGCCGATCGTCCCGCGGCGGCAGAGGTAGACCTCCTGCTCGGGGTGATCGACGATCTCGAAGCCGGCGCTGCGCAGCATGGCCTCGGCGCAGGCGGCGTTCGGCACCCACCAGTTGGTGGGGTCGTTCGCGTAGCGGTGCTCGACGAAGTGCAGCTTGGGGTACGCGGGGAGGTCGAAGAGCTCCGTCTCCCAGAAGTGGTGGTCGGCGCCCACGTCCAGCGCGTCGGCGGAGCCGCGCTGCATGCTCTGGAAGAGCATCAGGTCGCCCACCACGTGCTCGTGCAGCAGGTCCAGGGCGAGCAGCGGGTGGCGCAGGTGATAGAGCACGCCCATGAAGATCACCAGGTCGAAGCGCTCCCCCAGCGCCGCCACCTCGTAGACCGACATCTTCCGGTACTCGACGTCGAGCCCCTCCACGCGGGCGGCGAAGCGCGCCTGGGTGAGGTAGCGCTCGTCGCTGTCCAGGCCGACGACGCGGGCGGCGCCGCGGCGCTTCATCTCCAGGGAGTAGAAGCCGGCGTTGCAGCCCACGTCGAGCACCGTCTTCCCGGTGAGGTCGGCGGGGACGGCGTGGGCGAAGTTGCGGAACTTCACGCTGGGGTAGTCGCCCAGGAAGTGGTCGGGCGCCGTCCGCACCCCCTTGAGGTCGAGGTTGTGGAACCAGGGCCCCAGCTCCCGCACCCGCGCCTCGATCGCCTCGGCCGACAGGGTCTCCGCGTCCACCATCGTCGTCATCTGCCCGCTCCGGAAGGGTTCCAGGTGCCGAAAGACCGTTGGAATACTCGGGCCACACCGTTGAAACACCGTGCCCACGCGCTGTCATCCTGAGGCCCGACCTCGCGTGACCTGCAGCCACACCGGCGTCCGCAGGGCCGTAAGGATCTGGCCGCAGCCGCTACGAGGGCCGCCGCGGAAGCCGCATGGACGGCTCGGCTGCGTCCTGACGTCGCTCATGGCTGGGCCGGCAGTCGTGACGCTGCCGCGCCCGGGGCCCCGTGGCTTCCCGGAGCAAATCCCTCGGCCCTGCGAACCTCGGCGTGCTGGAAAGTCCGTGGGGCCTCGGGATGACATCGGGAGATCCGAAGTTCGACCGCCTTCAAGCCACGCCCGCCGCGCGCCAGCGCTCGGGCTCCACCCGCGGCGCGTCCGCCGATGCCTGCACGGGCCGGGCCTCGAGCAGGTGGATGGCCTCGCGGTAGCCGTTCAGCGTCCCCACGTCCACGTACGCCTCGCCGGCGCGCACGCCGCGGGCGCGGCCGCCGCGCTCCAGCCAGGCGTTCACCAGCGTCCCGATGTACTCGTCGCGCCGGCCGCGCTCCAGCCAGAGCGCGTGCAGCTCCGCCAGCGTCCTCGCCGGGAGCTTGAAGGCGCCCCACACCCAGTGCGTGCGCGCGCCGGGCTCCTTCACCTGGATCTCCAGCACGCTCCCGTCGTCGCCGGTCACCACCGCGTCGAAGAGCTCGGGGCGGTCGACCGGGAAGAGGAGGAAGGAGAGCTCGCCATCGGCCAGCGCGCCGAAGCCGTCTTCCGGGAACCAGAGGGTGTCGGGGAGGCCGACCAGCACCTCCTCGGCCGGGTCCAGGAACGGCAGGGCGCGGAAGATGGAGTCGCAGAGCCCCGCCGGCTTCGGCTGCACCACGTAGCACACGTCCGCCCCGCCCACTTCGCCGCCGTAGTAGGCCATGATGTCGCCCTTCCCCGGCGAGATCACGAAGCACACCCGGTCCGCCCCGCCCCGCACCATCCGCTCCACCAGGTACTCGCTCACGGCGCGCGGCCGCTCCACCCCGTGCGGGTCGGCGCGGCTCCCCACCGGGAGCAGCTCCTTGCTGAAGGCGAGCGGCTGGATGCGCGTTCCCGCGCCGGCGGCCGGGACGATGCCCCACATCGTCAGTCCAGTGCGGAAGTGCGGGAGTGCGGGAGTGCGCCGGCCAGCGGGCGTGCCGCGGCGTCGGCGTGCTCCTCCCACTCCTCGCGGCGTAGCGCGCCCTCGAGCAGCGCCTCCAGCTCGGCGGCGCGGCGATCGGAGGTGTGCTCCGTCAGCGTGCGCTCGCGCGCGTTGCGGGCGATGCGCGCCAGCTCCCCGCGCGGGAGCGAGAGGGCGGCCATCGCCTCTTCCGTCGTGGCCGCGGTGAGGATCTCGTCGCCGGGGGCGAAGAAGGCGTCCAGGCCGGTCCACGCGTCGGAGAGGATGGGGACGCCGCACGCCGCGGCCTCGAAGAGCCGGCCGCTCGGGCAGAAGCCCATCTCCGCCATCGCCCTGCGGGTGACGTTCAGCGTGAGCGCCGACGAGCAGAGGAACGCGGGGTGCTCCGAGGGCGGCAGGTGGCGCTGGAAGAAGACGTTGTCCGTCCAGGGGAAGTCGTGCGGGTACTGCGCGCCGGCGACCAGGAAGCGCCGCCCCGGCATCCGCCGCGCGGGCTCGATGAACAGCGCCTCGAGCGCCGCCTGCCGGTCGGCCGCGTACGTCCCCAGGTAGCTGAGGTCGGCGAGCGGGCCCGCCGGCGGCGCGGGGCGATGGACGTCGGGGTCCACGTGGCCGTAGAGCGGGGCCGCGCGCCGGGCCCCCAGCAGCCCGCGCAGCTGCGCCAGCGCCTCGCCCCCGGTGAAGGAGAGCACCAGGTCGAATCCCCCGAGCCCATCCGCCGGCAGGTAGGGGATGCGCCCGCCGCTCCGCAGCCCGTCGAGGGTGACGGGGGTGTCGAGGTCGTAGAAGACGCGGAGCGCCGCGGGGCTGTCGAGCGCGAGCGCCGATGCCGCCGGGCCGTCGGGGCAGTAGCTGGTGACCATCGCCACGTCGGCGTCGGCCAGGTGGCTGCGGGCGTAGGGGAAGACGTCGTCCCACTGCGGATAGAGCACCAGCTCGCCCCCCGGGATCGCCCACAGGTCGCGCGCGCCGGCGTAGTACGGCACGTCGCGCTCGAAGAAGACCACGCGGTGCCCGCGGCGCACGAGCGCCTTCACCAGCCCTCGCCAGAGGGTGGCGTGCCCGTTCCCCCAGCTCGAGCTGATGGTGAGGCCGAAGACGACCAGCTTCATGTGCGGCGGACTCCGTTGGGCGGCGGCCGATCGGGGCCCGGCGGGGCGATGCAGAAGGCGAGCCAGCGGAGCATCTACGTTGAAGCTGATCCCAGCATCTACCTTGATGCTGCTCCTGTGTGCGGATGCTCGCGCGGCCTCGGCTCACCTCAGGGATGCGTACAGCACCACGGCCTTTTCTATGCACGTCGGGCCGACATGTATACGCAACCGGGGTTTTCTATCCATTTTGACGGACGCGAACGAGACTGCCTCCCTATTGTTCCTCGGAACCCTTTGATGAATGAAAAACTGCTTCTCTATACATATCGAAGAGACCTGTATAGATTAAGCGGGTTTTCTATACAGGTTATCAGCGTCGACCTTCGCAGACCCCATGAGCCGCATCTCGCCGCTGCACCAGTTGCCTCCCGAAAGGTTCGACACGCCGCCGATCCTGAAGAGGCTGGCCGCTGCGAGCCGGCAGCTTGCCGAACTGAAGGGCGTGGCCGCATCGATTCCACACCAAGGGATGCTGATCAACACCCTCGGCATGCAGGAGGCCAAGGACAGCTCGGCGATCGAGAATGTCGTCACGACGCACGACGAGCTCTTCCGCGACGACGTGTTTCCCGAGCGAACGGGGAGCGCCGAGGCCAAGGAGGTCCTGCGGTACAGGCAGGCGCTGTGGGTGGGATTCAACGCGGTGCGTGCATCAGGCCTGCTCACGAACACGCACATCGTGCAGATCCAGGCGGAGTTGGAGCGCAACGACGCGGGATTCCGCAGGCTTCCGGGAACGACTCTCCAGGACGGCGCGGGACGGGTGGTATACACGCCTCCGGAGCCGGACCAGGTCGTGGGGTTGATGGGCGACCTGGAGCGGTTCATCAACGACGATTCGCTGTTCGGCGTGGACCCGCTCATCAAGATGGCCCTCATCCACCACCAGTTCGAGAGCATTCACCCGTTCTACGACGGCAACGGCCGCACCGGGCGCATCGTCAACGTGCTGTACCTGGTGAAAGAGGGGCTGCTGGAAATCCCCGTACTCTACCTGAGCCGCTACATCGTGCGCACCAAGGCGGACTACTACCGCCTGCTCCAGGGGGTGCGCGACGGCGACGGGTGGGAGGAGTGGGTGCTGTACATGCTCGCGGCCGTGGAGGAAACTTCCCGCGAAGCCATCTCCATCGTTGGCGCCATCAAGGGCGCGCTGCTGGACTACAAGCACCGTATACGCGCCGGCCATCGCTTCTACAGCCAGGACCTGATCAACAACCTGTTCACGCACCCGTACACCAAGATCCAGTTCGTGGAGCGTGATCTCGAGGTGTCGCGCCTGACGGCCACGAGGTACCTGGACGCCCTGGCGGAAGGCGGCTTTCTGCTCAAGCGCAAGGTGGGCCGCTCCAACTTCTACATCAACGTCGCGCTGAACGCGATTCTCACCGGCGAGGCGATGCGGTCCGCCGGGGAATGATGCAACGCTTGAAGGCAGCCGTTTTACCCTGATGCTGGCCGCCCAGAAGACGCGAGACGCAGAGAGCCGGGCGGCGGCTCCCTGCGTCTCTGCGTGAGACCGTCTTTTCTGTTGCCGCGGTGCCGCGGTGTCAGGCGTGGCTGTGCTCGGCCGCTCGCGAATGCTTCGCCGGGTGCGCGGGGTGCGCCACGGGGAGCACCAGATCCGTCAGCCCCGCCACTTCCAGCGCGGTGCGGATGCCGGACTCGATCGCGCCCTCGATCCACGCGTGCTTGAGCGAGGTGTGCTCGCCCGCGAAGTGGATGGCGCCCTCGGCCAGGGGGATGTACGGCTGCAGCTCCTCCAGCTGGCCGCCGTAGAACATCGCGGCCTCGCCGTACGAGTAGTTGTCCGTGGCCCAGCTCTGCACCACGCCGCACACGAACTCGTCGCGGATGTAGTCGCCGTGCACCGCGGCCACGTCGTCGAGGGTGCAGCGGATCTGGTCCTCGGGGGGCTGCGAGTCCCACCCGCGCGCCTCGTCGCCCCAGGTGTAGCTGGTGATCACCACGCCGCCGTTGCTCCCGCCCAGGTCGTGGCTGGGGTAGTAGATGAACCGGCTGGGGAGGTCGGTGATGCTCTGGCCGCCGAAGATGCCGTCGTTCGTCTCCCAGAAGCGCGTCTTGAACTGCAGCATGATCTTGGTTGCCGCGTCGTAGTGCAGCTCGCGGATCGCCTTGCGCTTCTCGTGCGAGAGCAGGGGCGACACGCGCACGTAGCGGAAGCCGGGGAACGGGATGGTCACGATCACCGCGTCGGCGTCCACCCTGGGGTGCGCCGGGGGCCCGCTGCCCCCCGCGGCGAAGTCGCGCGCGAAGTGCAGCGTGACCCCCGCGTCGCCGTCGTGCCGGTCGATGGCGGTGAGGCGGTGGCCCTTGTGGATCTTCACCCCGGCCTCGTGCAGCCCGGGGAGGAACGCCTCGGAGAACCTGTCCATCCCGCCGGTGATCTCGGAGTACGACACGGTGGGGCCATGGTCGTTGATCTCCACGATCTGCTGGATGAGCGACTGGTCCGAGCGCGACTCCAGGTCCTGCAGCACCTCGATCATCTCGATGGCGGCCTCGGAGTAGAAGGTGGTCTCCTTGAGGAACTCGCGCACGGTGTACTCGCCGTACTTCTCCACCACCTCCGCCCAGCGGTCGGTCTGGTACTGGTCCAGCGACTCCGTGCCCACGTAGGTGGAGATCTGCTGCAGCGCGTTGTTCAGCAGCGTGACGGCGGTGAGCTCCTCGATCTTCAGCAGGTCGTACCCGAGCCCCTTGGGGCCCTTTGCGTTGTACTCCGACTGCCGCACCTTCACCCCGTTCACGTAGATGTACCCGTTCCCCTGCACGTCCACGTTCAGGAACGGGTTGGTGGGGAGGCCGAACTTCTTGATGTAGTCCAGGGTGAGCTTGTAGAACGACGGCAGCCGCATGGCCCCCGCCTCGCCGTAGAACCCGTGCGTGAACGGCTCGCGCACCGTGTAGATGCGCCCGCCGATGCGCTGCGATGCCTCGTAGAGGGTCACGTGGTGCCCCGCCTGCGAGAGCAGCGAGGCCGCCACCATCCCCGACACCCCGGCGCCGACCACCGCCACGTTGCGGGCCGTGTCCGTCCGGGGGATCCCCTCCTTAATGATGCGCGCGTAGAGCGCGTCTTCGGCGGCGGCGGTGGGGTCGGTCAGCTGGCGGTGGGTGCGCGCGCTGGGTGTTCTCATGGAGTTTTCCTCTCGGGGGGAATGAAGGTGAAGTGACGGCGACTGCGGAGGCGGCACGTTCGCAACGTGATCCGCTCGCGGAGTGTGGGGAATGTGTGTTGATGGTGGAGTCAGGCTGTCTGGATGGGGCCGGCGGAAACCTATGTCGCGCGGCACTGGCTACGATGCGGTGAAAAGCCATCAACGGCAAGCGTTACGTCGAGACGACCACCTGGTGCTGATGGCCGAGGGGAGTGCCTTCACCAGCCCGCGCCAGAGGGTGGCGTGCCCGTTCCCCCAGCTCGAGCTGATGGTGAGGCGGCAAACGGATTGGTCTCACCCAGAGAACCGGAGGACCAGAGGAAACATGCGCAGTTCTCTGGTCCTCCGGTCCTCTGGGTGAGGCATTTTCCTCTTGTCGCAATGCACGACTGACCGGCAAAAATGGGATCAGAATCAGAAGTCGCCGTGGCGAGTTTGCACCCTGGGCCTCGGGACGTATGCAGGCGGATGTGTACCGCCGTGACTCTCGCCAGACAGGAAATCGTGGCGGCCGGTCCATCCATACGGGCGTGTGAGAGCTCGATGGGCCATCCGGCTCACTTCGAGGCGATCAACTCCTGCCCTGGTCACTACAATGATCCTGCGCAACGTAGCAATCGGTGCCCTGGCGATCGTGCTCACGTCCGCGTCTTCGCAGGCGCAGACCCTCACCAACATGGGCTCGTTCGGCTCCCGGCGCCCGGAACTGCCCGTCGCGTCCATTCGCGCCGCCGCGTCGCGTGACATGGCGCGGAGAGTGGGAGCCCGTCAGTCGCGGCAGGCAATTGCACCGCAGGCGCCCGCAGCGGCCGCCCAGCAGGAGCTCAGCGAGTGGCAGGCTGCCGCCGACGCCGCCGAGGCCGATCCGCGGCACTTTTCCGAGCTCCTGCGCGCGCACCTCCGCAGCCCGGACCGGGACCTCCCCGAGACGGAGCTCGGGACGGCCGTGCGCATCGCGGGGATCGCGGCGGATACGTTCGCGTTCAACGAGTACATCAGTGCGTTCCCGGTGGCGGAGCGCGCGAAGTTCGACGATGCCCGCGATCGCCTGAGCACCCTCGTCGCCACCGCGACGACGGAACCGCCGAAGAACGAGGTGATGGTGGTGGCCGACGGGAACTTCCGGGGTGAGACGAGCGGCGGGGGAGAAGGCGCCCCGGTCGGCACCGGCTCGCTCGCCCTCCAGGCCATGATGCCCAGCGGACTGTGGAAGGCGTCGATCGCCATCGCCTCGACGCAGGACACCATCACCGATGGCTTCGGCACCGCTCTGCTGGCGCCGGCGAGCGGAAAGGCGCTGACGTCGGGGCTCCTCGACGTTCATCTCGCGGCATTCCCCACCCCCGGAATCCCGCTCCACCTGTACGCGTCGGTCGCGAGGGAGCAGTGGCAGGTGCAGGACACGCCGAGCGTGCGGGCTGCCGGCGTCACCGTGCTGGGCCTCGGGGCGCTGTTCTACCGCCAGGTCGCATCGGCGACGGTGCAGAACACCGACCTCAGCCTGGTACTGGAAGCTGGGGGTGCGGCACGGTTTCTCGGGGGGAACATTCTTTCCGAGGCAGATTCGGTGCGCCTGCGCGTGCTCTCCACCAGGCGGACGGCCTTCATCGGCCCGGAGGTGGGGCTGCAGCTGAGCGTCGGGAAGATGTCGGGGGCCCTGCAGCTCTACTACATGCCGCGCCGCAACGACGAGCACGTACCGAACTTCTCCGGCCTGCAGCTCGTGGCGGGCATCGGCGTGACCGGAGAGCTGTTCGGGGGATTGGGGCGCTAACCGGCCCGGTCTCCCTGCCTCGACGACGCAACGAATCGGGGTGCCCTGGCGGAGAGCCCCGGCGCGGCCGCGCCGGGGCTCTCCCGTTCCCGTGATCGGGTCCGGCGGGGCGATGCGGGAGGCGAGCCAGCGGAGGATCTACGTTGAAACTGACGCCAGGTTCTACCTTGATGCTGCTCGCGCGGACACACACGAACACGCGGAGACGCGGAGAGCTGGGCGGCGGCTCTCTGCGTCTCCGCGTCTCCGCGTCTCCGCGTCTCCGCGTGAGACCGGTCTTTTCCGTTGACCGGGTGATCAGGCGTGGCTGTGCTCGGCCGCGCGTGCACGCGGCCTCGGGCTCCCGCCAGCGCCGCCGCCAGACGGCCGCCCACGCGCGGTTCTGGTGCGAATACACGGCTATCTGCCGCTCGATCTCGTCCCCCGGATCCACCATCGCCCGATGCCGCAGGGCGAAGAGCGTGCGCCGTGGAAGGGGAGACTTCCCCAGGAAGCGGTCCACCCAGATGGTGAACGGGAAGGTGTGCGGCCGCAGGTCGGGGAGCGCCTGGTAGACGTGCACCTCCGACTCCAGCGCCGTCTCCTGCTCGTTCAGGATCACCCGCTCCGCCCACGCCTCCCAGGTCGTGTCGGGATCGTAGAGCTCCGCGAGGCCGACCTGGTGCACCGTCTCTCGTGCAGCACGAAGAGGTCGTGGACGTACGGGTTGTCGTACTGCCGCGCGTGGATCGCGTTGAACATCGAGGTGAAGTGCGCGTGCTCGATCTCCGGGCGGTCCATCTCGAAGAAGGCGCGCGGCAGCTGCGCCACGCGGCTCACCCAGTGGCGCACGTACCCGTACACGTCGTCGTGCGACTCGCCAAGTGGTAGTTACCGATCTATAACTCTCTCACTATAATTCTCTTGTACTCCAAGTGTCCTGCCAGACGTACGCTGCTCGCCAGCGAGGAAGCGAATGGATTACCGCGACCGCATCACGATCGAGCCGGACAAGCGAAGCGGAAAGCCGTGCATTCGCGGCTTGCGAATCACCGTGCAGGACGTGCTCGAGTATCTCGCCTCCGGAATGACGGAAGCGGAGATCCTCGACGACTTTCCGGACCTCGAGCGGGAAGACATCCGGGCGTGCCTCTCGTTCGCGGCAGACCGCGAGCGCAGGCTCATGGCCGGCCTGTGAGGCTCCTCTTCGATCAGAACCTTTCCTGGAAGCTCGTCCGCCTGTTGGCCGACGTTTATGACGGCTGCTCGCACGTGCGCGACCTCGGGATGGCGGACGCGACGGACACCGTGATCTGGGCCCACGCGGCAGAGCACGGCTTCACCGTCGTAACGAAAGACTCCGACTTCCTTCAACGCAGTCTCAGGTTGGGCTTCCCCCCCAAAGTCGTGTGGATGCGAATCGGCAACTGCTCCGTTGAAGCCTCAGCCCAGTTGCTGCGCGAGAAATACATCCGCATTCATCGCTTCCACCACGATCCAGATGCCGCCGTCCTGACCCTCCCTTGATCGGCTTTCTCACACCCGACTGTTCCCACGTACCAATCCGTTGGCTCATCCGCGTCGTATCTCCCTTGCCTTCCGTCAGCGGCGGCGGATAAGCTTCTTCGCACCCTCGCTCCTCCGCCTTGCTGTCCTGCCGTTACGTCCCCGCAACACATCTTCACGAGAATCATCATGGCCAGCCTCGATCCATTCGTCGCGGTGCCGCCGCCGGTGTCGGTGCGCTTGCAGCCGTCGCGGGACGTGAGCGCGGCGGTGCTGCGCTGGTCGGGCGTGGCGCTAGTGGCGACGGTGTGGGGGAGCGCGACGCTGTTCGGGCTCTACATCCTGGCCTTCTACGCGGGCGCGCTGGCCGAGGGGGAGATGGCGAAGTGGAACGGCAACCTCGCGGGCCTCTACGAGCCCGGCTCGCGCGCGGCCACGGCGGGGATCGGGATGCACTTCGCGGCGGGCGGGGTGATCCTGGTGCTGGGGTGCATCCAACTGATGGCGGGCGTGCGGAAGCGGTGGCCGGCGGTGCACCGCTGGATCGGGCGCGTGTACGTGACGGCGGCGTTCCTGGCGGGGGTGGGCGGGCTCACCTTCATCTTCACCAACGGCACCATCGGCCGCACGCCGATGGACCTGGGGTTCGGGCTCTACGGCGTGCTGACGGTGGTCGTCGCGGTGCAGGCATACCGCCACGCCCGCGCGCGGCGGCTGGACGCGCACCGCGCCTGGGCGCTGCGGCTGTACGCGCTGGCGATCGGGTCGTGGCTCTACCGGATGGACTACGGCTTCTGGCTGCTGCTGGCCGACGGCGCCGGCCACACGCAGACCTTCACCGGCCCGTTCGATCACGTGATGGACTTCTTCTTCTTCATCCCCAACCTGCTGGTGGCCGAGGCCTTCATCCGCGCCCGCCGGGTGAGCGCCTCGCCGGCGCTGCGCCTGGCCGCCGCCGGCGCGCTCGCCGCCGCCACGGGGTTCCTCCTGCTCGGCACCTACTACTTCACCAAGATCTACTGGGGCCCGGCCATCCTTCACCGGCTCGGGATGTAGTCCGGTCCGGAGGATAGTTGGCGCGTTTCGCGGACTCACGTGCGGACGCGATGATAGATCCTTCGGCCTGCACGTTGTTTCGTGGTCGAGGATTGCTGCATGGCCGGCCTCAGGATGACGTCTGAGGGGAAGGGCGAACGAAGCACGCGTCATCCCACGTGCGGAGCGTGGCCGGCCTCAGGATGCGTCCGGAGGGTCGGGCGAGGCAAACGAGTTCATCAGCGAGTCGGCGTCACACCCCCACGATGTCCCGCGACTCCAGCACGGGTTTGGGATAGCCCTCGCGCGCGACCTTGAGCATCGCGCGGCCGAGCTGCTCGGTGGTGGTGACGTGACGCGGGAAAATCGCCTTCATCAGCGGGAAGGCCGGCCGCAGGACCGTGGTGGCGATCCGGATCCAGCGGGTGCGCGAGGTGATGCCATGCAGCGGGATGATGGCCGCGGGGCGGAAGACGTACGCGGCGGCGAAGCCCATCCCCAGCAGCGCGTTCTCGGCCTTTCCCTTCACCCGCGCCCACATCACGCGGCCGCGCTCGCTGCCGTCCGCGCCCGCTCCCGACACGAAGACGAAGGTCATCCCCGGGTTCAGCCGCAGGAGCGTGCGGGCCACCGCGAGCGTGAGGTCGACCGTCAGCCGCGTGTACTCCGCCTCCGACATTCCCGCCGACGAGACGCCCAGGCAGAACAGGCAGGCGTCGAACCCCACCAGCTCCGATTCGACCGCGGAGAGCTCCGCCACCTCGGGCACCACGATCTCCCGCAGCTTCTCGTGGTGCTCCCCGGTCGCGCGCCGGCCGACCGTGGCCACGCGCGTCACGACGGGATCGAGCAGGCACTCGCGCAGGGCGCCCTGCCCCACCATCCCGGTGGCTCCGAACAACAGCACGTTCATGGGATCCGCCTGGATGGGAGGATGGCGCGCGCGGGATGCGGCCGAGGCCGCGCCCTCCATCGTAGCGCCGCCCGCTCCGCCCGGCGAGGGGCCCCGCGCGCGTGCGGCGACCCATATCCGCTCCGAGTCCAGCCCCCGGCGGACGGTGCGGCCTTCGACCGGGGCTACGTCGACGCGCAGGTTTCGGCGCACCAGTACGCGCTGCAGAACCTCGACCGGATGATCGCCTCCGGCACGCTCAGCCCCGAGGTGCTGGGCCTGATGCGGACCATGCGCGCCGCGGTCGCCAGCCACCTGCAGATGGCCACGCAGCTCCGCGGGAGCCTGTAGGCGCCGGCAGGAAGAGCGGCGGCCGGTCCACGCACCGAGACCGGCCGCCACGCAGCGCGCAGCGCCGGCCGGATCGAGGGCCGATGACTCCATCCTTCCCCGGCGGCGAATCCCGAAGCATTCTTCCCTCCGATGATCGTGACGGCAGGTCACCTTCAACTCGCGAGGCCCCCATGCTCGACATCGACCAGACCCACCACGCCGTCTCCCAGCGCAAACGGCCCGCGGGCGACGATCCCCCGAACGCCATCGTGCTCCACTCCGGCGAGGGCGACTCGGCCGCGGACGACATCGACTTCCTGACCACCTCGACCAAGGCGTCGGCGCACTACTACGTGACGCGGAAGGGGAAGGTCTTCCAGTTCGTGGACGATTCGCGGCGGGCGTCGCACGCCGGGATGACCCGGTTCCTGGACGAGACGGGGTGGAACGACTTCAGCGTGGGGATCGAGACGGAGCACCACAAAGGCCAGACGTGGCCGCAGGTGCAGCTCGACGCCATCGCCGCGCTCACCAAGCGGCTGATCGTGAAGCACGGCGTGCTGCGCGAGCGCGTGGTGGCGCACCGCTGGATCCGCCAGCCCGCATCCGACGAGCACCAGGACCCCACCAACTTCCCGGACCCGAAGCTGCGGCGCTTCATCACCGACCTCTACCCCGCCGCGGGCCTGGGCGAACTGTTCGTGGTCAACACCGACGACGCCAGCGTGCGCCGCGACGCCAGCCTGGCCGAGAGCCCCAGGGCGAAGCTGAACCAGGGCGACGTGATCGAGATCGAGGGCGAGGTGCAGGGCCAGCCCGTCCACGGCAACGCGACCTGGATGAAGCGGGTGAAGGGCCAGGGCTTCGTCCACTCCAGCCTCCTGGACCCGGCGGAGATCGCGGCGCCGTAAGCAGACGGCCCACGCGGAGGCGCGGAGGCGCAGGGAGGAACCGCGGTTCCTCCCTGCGCCTGAACGCGCTTGCCCCTTCCGTTGGCACCGCCCGCGCGCGCGGATGACGACGTGGAGCGCCACACCTCGGAAGAACCGCACGGGTTTCCGTGTCCCCTGCCGACCCCTGCGTGGGATGACCTCGGTGAGAGCCATTTCAGTTTCGGGGCCGACGAGTGCACGGCCATTCGGGGAAAGCCGCATGAGACTGAAGCCCGTTCTTTTCAGGATTCGTGCGCCGCCGTAGCTTGGGTGCCCTTGCGAGGCCATCACCCGACGCCCAGGCCGTGACCGAGCTCCCGACGCACACCGCCAGCCGCTACCTGCAGCCCCTCCGCGAGGGCGGCTCGCTCCCCGCCATCGTCGACACCGACGGCGGGGGGCGCTGGGTGGTGAAGTTCCGCGGCGCCGGCCAGGGCGCCCGCGCGCTCATCGCCGAGCTGATCGTGGGCGAGATCGCGCGCGAGCTGGGGCTGCCGGTGCCCGAGCTGGCGCTGATCGAGGTGCCGCCGCCCTTCGGCCGGGGCGAGCCGGACCCCGAGATCCAGGAGCTGCTGCAGCGCAGCCACGGCGTCAACGTGGGGCTGCGCTACCTGGACGGCGCCTTCAACTTCGACGCGTACGCCGCGGGCGACCTGGTCACCCCCGGCTTCGCCGCCGCCGTGGTCTGGCTCGACGCGCTCACCACCAATCCCGACCGCACCCCGCGCAACCCCAACCTGCTGGTGTGGGAGCGCACCCCGTGGCTCATCGACCACGGCTCGGCGCTCTACGCCCACCACGGGTGGAACGGGGTGGACGAGGCGAAGACGCGCACCCCCTTCCCGCTCACCGCCAAGCACGTCCTCCTGCGCGAGGCGGAGGGGCTGGAGGAGGCCGACGCGCGCCTCGCCGCGGGCCTCTCTCCCGACGTGCTGGCGGACGTCCTCGCCCGCGTGCCCGACGCGCTGCTGCTCGACGAGGTCGCCGGGCGCGAGTTCGCCACGGGCGACGAGGCGCGCGGGCGCTACCTCCGCTACCTGTCCACGCGGCTGGAGGCGCCGCGGCCGTTCGTGGCCGAGGCGGTGCGCGCGCGCGAGGCGCTGCTGCGCGAGCCCCCGCGCCCACTCTCCGCGCGCCGATGAGCGAGCGCCCCGGCACCGCCTACAACTTCGCGGTCATCCGCGCCGTGCCGCACCCGTACCTGGGCGCGTTCGTGAACGTGGGCGTGGTGCTGCACGTGCGCACCGCGGGGTTCCTGCAGGCCCGCGTGCAGAGCGACCCGGCCGTGCTCCGCCGCCTGGTGCCCGGCGCCGACGCGGAGCTGCTGGCGCGCTACCTGGACGGGTGCCGCGCCATCTGCGAGGGCGACCCCGCGGCCGGCCCGGTGGCGCTCGCGCCCACCTCCGAGCGCTTCCACTGGCTCACCAGCCCGCGCTCCGACGTGATCCAGAGCTCCCCCGTGCACGAGGGGATCTGCTTCGATCCCGCCCGCACGCTGGACGAGCTCTTCGACACCTTCGTCGCGTCCGGCGCGGGGTGATTCCTCGCGGGGACGGCGGCGCGCCGGGCGGAGCGGTCGCGAAGTTGCAGCGCGTGGGGCGTGGGCTCGCGAAGGGGACCACGGGTTTCAGCTCGACAGGGGTGATGGATGAGCCTTTCCTGGGATGACGACGCCCTCCGCGGCGCGGCCGCGGAGAGCACGCCCGGCGCACGGGACGATGCGGCGCGCTTCGCCGGGGCGAACGTGGGCGGCCGCCTGGTCGCGGAGAGCACGGGCCTCTACCAGCTCCTGGTGGAGAGCGTGCAGGACTACGCCATCTTCGCGCTCGACCCCACCGGCCACGTGCTGAGCTGGAACGCCGGCGCGGAGCGGATCAAGGGGTACACGCGCGACGAGATCCTCGGCCACCACTTCTCCGAGTTCTACCCCCCGGAAGACGTCGCCGACGGCAAGCCGCCCTGGGAGCTGGAGACCGCCGCGCGCGAGGGGCGGCTGGAGGACGAAGGGTGGCGGGTGCGGAAGGACGGCACCTACTTCTGGGCCAACGTGGTGATCACCGCGCTGCGCGACAAGCGGGGCGAGCTGGTCGGCTACGCCAAGGTCACCCGCGACCTCAGCGAACGGCGCCGGGCCGAAGAGGTGCTGCGCGAGAGCGAGGAGCGCTTCCGGCTGCTGGTGCAGGGGGTGAAGGACTACGCCATCTTCATGCTCGACCCGAAGGGGTTCGTGAGCAGCTGGAACGAGGGGGCGCAACGGATCAAGGGGTACACGGCCCGGGAGATCATCGGCCGCCACTTCTCCACCTTCTACCCCGCCGAGGACCTGGCCGCCGGCAAGCCGGCCTGGGAGCTCGAGGTGGCGGAGCGGGACGGCAGCGTCGAAGACGAGGGGTGGCGCCTGCGCAAGGACGGCACGCGCTTCTGGGCCAACGTGGTGATCACCGCGCTGCACAACGCGCGCGGCGAGCTGGTGGGCTTCGCCAAGGTCACCCGCGACCTCACCGAGCGCCGCGAGGCCGAGCGGCAGGCGCTCGATGCCGCGCGCCGCGCGGCCGAGGCCGAGGCCGCCAACCGCGCCAAGAGCGAGTTCCTGGCAGCCATGAGCCACGAGCTGCGCACCCCGCTGAACGC
>C688J35102_120990047_pt1 | contig 21079 bp, 23 predicted proteins | sample HopSoiMetagenom2_FD_35102 | JGI IMG/M metagenome (IMG submission 35102)
CGACGCCGTCGCCATCGGCTGACGCGCGGGGCGGGGGATGGTGGCGGCGGGCCGGGTGCGCGACGAGCGTTCCCGGCCCGCCGCCGTTTCGGCGTGTCCGCAGGCCGGGACAGGCCGATGGAATCCGCGGCAACAACGGCCCGAAGTCCAGGCAACCGCCGCGGAGTGTCGCGCAGCCGTGCAGGTGTCTCCACGCGCGACAACGGACGGTGCCGCCTGGCGGCGGAAATCCGCATCGCGCCTGTGTCTTTCGCCGGGCACGGGGTCTGACTCCCACGGACCTCCAGGCAGGTCGCGCCCGCCGCCGAACGGGGCGGAACCCGTCTCCGCCCACCCGGAGGCGGTGCGGCCTGTCCGTGGTCCTTCAAACTGGGGGAGGTGGGGAATGCCACATGTCCGCGCAACGCTCGTTCTCCTGCCGGCGCTGCTCCTCTTCGCCGCGTGCGACAGCAGCACCAGCTCGTCGGGCGTGGTCCGGCTGCAGGACAACTGCGACCCGGCCACGTTCAACGCCGCGCTCGGCGCCGGCGCCTGCCAGCACAGCAGCAGCGGCACGGGGATGACCTTCACGGCCTTCAACAGCGAGCTCACGGCGCACGCGAGCGTGGCCGCGTGGACGATGATCCCCACCACGATGTCGGTGCGCGAGGGCGCGCGGTTCGCGGTGGTGAACAACGGCGGCGAGACGCACACCTACACCGAGGTGGACGAGTTCGGCGGCGGCGTGGTGCCGGCCCTGAACCAGGCCTCCGGGAACCCCACGCCCGCCCCCGAGTGCCTGAACGCGGCCGAGTTCGACAGCTCCACCGTGCGCTCCGGCCAGACCACCCAGCACACCTTCGACGAGAAGGGGACGGAGAAGTACCAGTGCTGCATCCACCCCTGGATGCGGCAGACCGTCACGGTTCGCTAAAGGGCCGCTGCGCGGCGAGACGCGGAGGAACGGAGAGAAAACGGAGAAACCACTCCGTTGTCCTCTCCGTTCCTCTGCGTCTCTGCGTGAAACGGCAGTTGGGGTTGCTGAGGCCGCGGCGCGACGGCAAGTTGCCGCCATGAAACCCTTCCTGATCGGGATCGCCGGCGGCACGGGCTCGGGGAAGACGTCGGTGGCGCGGCGGATCTACGAGTCGCTGCACGTCGAGTCGGCCGCGTTCCTGGACTACGACGCCTACTACAAGGAGCTCGGGCACCTCTCCCTGGAGGAGCGTGGGGCGATCAACTTCGACCATCCCGACTCGCTCGACGTCGAGCTCTTCATCCACCACCTGGAGCGGCTGATCGACGGCCACGCCATCGAGAAGCCGGTCTACGACTTCACCCGCCACACCCGCGCGCCGCAGACGGTGCGCGTGGAGCCGCGCGACGTGGTGCTGGTGGACGGCATCCTCCTCTTCGCCGACGCCACGCTGCGGGAGATGTTCGACCTCAAGATCTTCGTCGACACCGAGGCCGACGTACGCTTCATCCGCCGGCTCAAGCGCGACCTGGAGGAGCGCGGCCGCTCCCTCGACTCGGTGATCGAGCAGTACCTGAAGACGGTACGGCCCATGCACTTCGAGTTCGTGGAGCCCACCAAGCGCTACGCCGACGTCATCCTCCCCCGCGGCGGGCAGAACACCGCCGGCATCGAGGTGATCGCCGCCCGCATCCGCGAGCGCCTGGCCGAGAAGGCGCGCCGGGAGACGGTGACGGTACCGGGCTGAAGACCGGGTTGGAAACGACCGGGTTGAAAACCACCGGGTTGAAAACCCGGGCTACAACCACACGAAGTCCGCCTTCGCGGACTGCCCGCCGCCGGTCATCGCGCGGAGCGAGGCTGGCCGGTGCCGCTCTACCCGGCAGCGCCGCAGCTGAGTTCGATTGACCGCCCGCAGGCCGCATGCATCCTACGGTTCCGGCCCCTCTCCCGGTACGGGAGAGGGTTTGCGCTCTAAGGCGCAGGGAGAGGGCGCCGGGGCTGCGGGTTCACAGCGTACACGTCGGCGCCACCCCCATCCCCCGCCGCCTCACCCGCATCGGGCCGTCGCCGCTCGCGTCCACGATCAGCTGGAGCACGGGGCGGACGAGGGGGAGCCGCATCGCCATCCCCAGCAGCGCGCAGGCGAGGTTGACGTGCTCCAGCGCCCGCGCGAACGCGGCGACGCCGTCCTCCTCCGCGCCCCCGTCCGCCGGGACGTAGGTGATGCGGGAGAGGTCGCGCGACGGGTGGTCCTCCGCGGGGACGACGACGAGCCCGACGGGGCGCATCGCCTCGACCATCCTCCCCAGCTCCGAGCACTTGCCGCACTCCGCGGAGACGTAGAGCACGTCCGGCGCCTCGCCCTCCAGCGACGGGTGCCACGGGCGCCACCGCGGCAGCCACGCGCGCACCCCGCGCCGGTACGCCGCCCACCGCTCGCCGAAGCGCCGCGCCATGTCCCCCGCCTCGTCCCACCCCGCGATCCCCGCCGAGTAGACCACCGACATCGCGCCGGCCGCGATCACCCACGGCCGCCCGGTCAGCACGCCCCACGCCGCCAGCACCAGGAAGGCGGAGAGCTGCATCGGGTTGGCGACGTAGGCGTAGGGGCCGCTCCGCACCAGCCGCCGCGGCGGATCGTACGGCAAGGGCGTGCCGCCGCCGCGCGCCGCGAACTCGTGCACGGCCGCCACCCCCAGCAGCGCCGGGAACGCGACCCCCTGCAGCGCCACCGCCAGCGACACGGGCGCTGCGAAGCGCAGGTCGAGCGACGGAGCCTGGCTGTGGACCGCCGCCGCGGTCGCCCAGGGCACCGTCCACGTCACCAGCGCGCCGAAGCAGGCCACCTGCAGCGCCGCCCGGGCGTACAGCCGCCGGCCGGCCTCCGTCCACGCCGCCAGCAGCCGCGCGGGGACGAAGGCGACGCCCAGCAGCAGCGCCTCGCCCCAGAGCCAGCCGGGCCCGAGCCGCAGCACCGGCTCCAGCCGCGGCATCACCAGCAGGTCCAGCCAGAGCGCCAGCGCCGCCGCCGTCCAGGCCGGGACGCGGGGGAGCGCCAGCACCGGCAGCAGCCCCCACGCCGCCACCCAGCCGACCAGGAGCGCCATCGGCATCCCCATCCCCCCGCTCCCCGCCTCGAACCGCCACCACCCCAGCCGCACGGCGAGCGCGCTCAGCGGCGGCACGGCGGCGAACACCCAGGCGCAGGCGAGGAGCATCCCCGTCCGCCGCGGGGCTGCGGGGCGCCGCCACGCCCAGAGCGCCGCGACGGTCGCCGTGGGGAGCGCGAAGGCGAGCGTCTGCACTCCATCCGCGGACGGCATCTCAGCGCTCCGCGCGCGGGGTGGCGAGCGCGTCCACCAGGTAGCCGGCGGCGACACCCACGCCGTAGCGCTCCAGCGGCGCGAAGTAGAACGCCGGGTCCAGCCGCCGCCGGTAGCGGAGCGTCCAGCGCACCTCGGTGCCGTCGGCGACGGCACGCCAGCGCACCTCGGCCGAGCGCCAGGAGAGCCAGTGCACCACGTACGAGCCGTCCGCCACCGGCGCGAACACCACCCGGCCGGGGGACGACGCGCGCACCTCCATCACCAGCGCCCCCGGGTGGTGGCCGTGCGCCAGCATCACCGTGCGCCGGTCGCCCACGCGCAGCCCGGCGCCGCCCGCCATCCCCGGGGTGGGGAAGCCCAGCTTCAGGAACGCGGGGAGGGGAGGGTCGAAGCGCATCGGCGCGGCCAGCGCGCGCTCCACCTCGGCGGGCGCGGCGGGGACGATGCGGACCGCGGTGGCCTCCGCCTCGCGCGGGAACTCGAAGTGGGGGACGGCGCCCTCCATGGCCGGGATCGTCGCGACGAGCAGCACCAGCGCCGGCGCGTGCGCGAACCCCGCGCGCCCGTCGCGCTCCCGCCTGGCGTTGGCGTCGATGACGGTGCCGGCGGCGAGCGCCACCGCATAGATCAGCGGCGAGGCCATCAGGATGCAGACGAACGCCTCGCCGAATACGGTCCCCGCCACCAGCAGCGCCAGCGTGGTCGCGCGGAGGATCGTCCCCCGCGCCGATCCGGGCTGCGGCGAGCAGGCCACGATCACCCCGAGGAGCGTGGGCACGAAGATGAACACGACCGACGTGTGCCCGAGGTACAACCCCGTGGCGACGCGGAAGGCGAGACTCGCCGCGGCGACGCCGAAGATCAGCGCCAGCATCCGGTTGCGGCTCGCGGCCGTGGCTTCCCATTCCTCATCCCGCATGGAGATGTCTCCAGTGCCTGTACGTGGACGGCGGCCGCCGCGGCCCCGGAGAGGGTCCGGGGCGCGGGCCGCCGGTTCAGCCCGCCGCCGGCTCCGGCGCGGCGGTTCCGCCCAGCTCCGGCAGCAGCCCCGCGTCGCGCAGCACCGTGGTCATCCGGGTGCGCAGCGGCTTGAGCAGCGGGAGGCGGACGAGCTTCATGGCGGAGAGGAAGAGCGCGATGGCGCCTTCCGCCAGCCGGTGGGTGCGCGCCTGCTCGGGCGACTCGTCGTAGAGGAGGTAGAGGAGCAGCCCCATGTGCATCGCCCAGAGCATCAGCGCGGCGACGGGGACGAAGTCGGCGGGGAGGCCGGCCCCCCGCAGCGGCTCCGCGAAGGTGGCGATGCTCTGCAACTGGAGCGGCCGGGTCCCCGCGCCCAGGAAGCTGAGGGGGTGGCGCGGGTCGCCGGTGAAGCGCAGCAGCGCCCCGAGCACCTTTCGGTCGTCGCGCACGATGCGGAGCTTGGAGTGCAGCGCGGCCGAGAGCCGGTCGCGCGTGGCGGGGTGCGCGCGGACCCCGTCGTCCACCAGCCGCGCGTGCTCCTCCTGGATGGAGGCGTAGTAGGCCATGACGATGGCCTCCTTGCTGGGGAAGTAGTGGTACGCCGCCCCCAGCGACATCCCCGCCGCCGCCGCCACGTCGCGCATGGTGGTGGCGTCGAACCCCTTCTCGCGGAAGAGCCCCATCGCGGCCTCGTGCACCCGCCTCCGCGTCTCCTCGCCCTTCGGCGTCCTCATCGATTTGAACATGTTCAACATTCTAGGCGCGCCAGATCCGCCAGTCAAGAGTTTTGTTGAACGCGTTCAAACGGTACGGATGCATCGCGTGGGACGGGCCGTGGGGCTCCGTTGGCGGACGCGGCCAATGCCTATCCATAAGTACTTTTAAAGACACGAATTGACAGATCTGGTGGAGACTATTATGATCCCTGGCCCGCTCACCTCGAGGCGGTTCGACCCTCACTCACGGGAGATGGCGTATGCGGAAGCTCAGGTTGGATGTCGAGAGTCTCGACGTGGAGTCGTTCACGGTGCAGCCGCCGATGCCGCGGGGGCGAGGCACCGTGGAAGGCGCCAACGCGGGCGGGATCATCGACAAGGACCCCGTGCAGACGTACGACGTGGGATGCACGTATGCCTACGACTGCCCGATCGGAACGGGGGGCACGGGGGTGCAGACGATGAACGGATATCAAACGTGCGGCGACGCGTGCATGACGTACGGGGGCAGCGAATGCGCGTCCATGTACGTGACTCAGTGCGAAGCTACGTGCTTCACGTGCACCGGCTGATCTCGATCCGTAATACCATCTTCTTCTATCGATTGTGCAAAAAGACGTCATCATCCTGAAGGCTCGATAGCCGCGCACGCACATCGGCCGGCGGTATCGCGACCGATGTCATAGATCCTTCGGTCGCCGCCAGGCATAGTCGTGGACGCAGGTCCAGCGCGGCGGCGACGCTCAGGATGACGCCTTTTGGCGCAATCAATCTCGACAAATGGTATCTGGTTCCGCGTCCGAAACGGAGGGTCGCAGCCCAGTTCTCCGCGATCCTCTACCTGGCTCGTGATGAAGGGCCGGCTCCTCGCCCGAGGAGCCGGCCCTTCGATCCTCCGCGCACTTCCGCACTTCCGCACTTCCGCACTTTCAACTCGTCTGCTCCGCCTCGATCGCCGCGATCTCGTCCTTCACCCGGGCCAGGATCTCGAGCTTGTGCGGCCGGTGCATGAACGAGCTCTTGAAGCCCATCAGGCTGATGTCCACCAGCTCCGCCCAGGTGAAGCCCTGGTGCCGGTGCGCGCGCCAGTACTCCTCGGTGACGGTGGTGGCGCTCATCAGCCGGTTGTCGGTGTTCAGCGAGAGCACCAGCCCGTAGTCGTAGTACTGCCGCAGCGGGTGCGCCTCGAAGCTCTCCACGGCGTGCGTCTGCACGTTGCTGGTCAGGCAGATCTCGATGGGCACGCGCGCGTCGTTCACGAAGCGCATCAGGTCCGGGTCTTCGAAGAGCCGCGTGCCGTGGCCGATGCGGTGCGCGCGGCAGTAGTGCAGCGCCTGGTGGATGCTCTCCGGCCCGTAGGCCTCGCCCGCGTGGATGGTCGCCGCCATGTTCTTGTTGATCACGGTGTAGAAGGCGTCCTTGTGCTTCTTGGCCGGGTAGTTGTACTCCGCGCCGGCCAGGTCGAACGCCACCACGCCGCGGTCCTTGTAGGCCACCGTGAGGTCCGCCAGGTCGCGCGAGGTGGCCGGCTCCATGTTGCGGATCCCGCAGATGATGATCGCCGTCTCGATCCCGAAGTCCTCCCTGGCGCGCCGGAGGCCGCGGAGCGGGGCGTCCACCGCCTCGGTGAGCGGCAGCCCCTCGCGGGTGTTCAGGATGGGCGAATAGCGGATCTCGGCATAGCGCACGTTCTCGGCGGCCAGGTCCTCGGCCAGCTCGTAGGCGATGCGCTCCAGCGACTCGGCCGTCTGCATCACCGACAGGGTGATGTCGAAGCGCTCCAGGTACTCCACCAGGTTGCGCGCGTCGTTCACGTGCATGTAGTCGCGCAGCGCGTCGGGGTCGTGCGCCGGCATCTTCTTCCCGTACTCCGCGGCCAGCTCCAGCATGGTCTCCGGCCGCAGCGACCCGTCCAGGTGCACGTGCAGCTCGGGCTTGGGCAGGCGGTGCAGCAGCTCTCTCGTGACGTCCATCTCGTCTCCGCTTTTCTCGTTTGCGAACCTCCGTGTACGCGAACGGGTGGCGGCCCGTGAGGGGCGCCACCCGCGTCGGAGGTCAGTTTACCGACCCGGTGGATGATTCTACGGCGTCGCCCCGCCGCGCGCCACCTCGCCGGCACCGGCGCCGGGAGCGGTGCGGGAACGTTTGTCCCGGTGTGGCCGCGGCGCTACAATCAAGGCCCGTTCTTTTTCGCCCTGCCGGCGCTCGTTGATTTCACCCACCTCTCCCTCGTTTCAAGGATCGATCATGGACGCCACCGCCACCGCCCCCGCCGCCGACGCGGCCACGCAGCCGTCGTCATCCCCCTTCTACTGGCCACTGGATCCGGGCCCGAGCTGGAACGTGCCGCGCATCTCGCTACCGGGGTGCATGGGGGTGCTGACGCAGTACCAGACGGAGTGGTGGTACTACGTGGGGCACGCGGTCTCGGCCGGGGGAGAGGAGCTCAGCCTGCAGTTCGAGTTCCTGCGTGCGGCGCTGGATGGAGGGTCGCTGGAGGGGCAGGTGGTGGCCGGCCTGGTGGGCATCGGCACCCGCTCCACGGGCAGCTACCTCTGGGCGCCGGCCTACGGCTTCAGCGTGGCGGACCAGATCGGGATGCTCGGTACGCTGACCGTGCTCCCCGCGAGCGACGCGCAGTACTCGCTGGAGTTCGCGCCGCTGCTCGGGACCCGGCTGAGCGTAGCCTACACCGGAGGCGGACCCCTGGCGACGGTGGGCTCCACCTACCGGCTGACGGCCTCGGGAGAGGACGCGGGGACGCCGTTCACCGCCGACCTGTCGTTCACGGACCGGCGGGGGCTGGTGATGGAGGGCTCGTCGGGGTTCGTGGGACCGGGAATGTTCTCCGGCGGCGGCGGGCTCGGCGCGGGGAGCTACGAGTTCGCGCAGCCGCGCCTGGAGATCACCGGCGGCACGGTGGAGATCGGGGGCGTGACGCACACGCTGGTCGGCGGCATGCTCTGGTGCGACCGCCAGGCGTTGACCAACCCCACCCCGCCCTCGTCGCTCCCCGAGGGGGAGATCGACCGCGCGCGGCCGGACCTCGCGCTGGCGAAGGCCAGCTCCGCGCTGTATCGCGGGAGCTGGCTCGCGGTCACGCTGCACAACGGCGTGAGCCTGGCGCTGGCGACATTCTGGCAACCGCCCGCGGTTCCGGACATGCACCTGCAGTGGGTCACCGGCACGCGGGTGGGGCGCCCGCCCCTCGGCGGCTTCGGCACGGTGTACCTCCCCGGCGGCGGAAGCTTCGCCAGCCGCAACGGAGGGCAGCCGATCCAGGGCGCCGACGCGTACGGCACGCACGACTTCGACGTCAACATCCTGGATCCCCGCCGCGGCGACCAGTCGCCGCACTGGCAGTCGACCGCCAGCGGCCACACCTACTCCACGGGGTGGTGGCTCAGCTTCGACCCGCGGCTGTCCGCGCTGGGCGTGCCGGAGAACCTCTACCTGCGCGCGGTGGTGGACGGGTGCGAGAACCTCCTCCCCCTGACGAGTGGATTCTGGGAGGGCGCGGCGAACATCTACGCCACCCGCGAGGGCGGCGAGCCGATCGGCCACGCGTTCGTGGAGCAGATGGGGTACGACTGATACCCGAACAGAAAAGATCGGCCTCACGCGCAGAGACGCGGAGCCGCGGAGATGCCGGGTGGCTTCTCTGCGGCTCCGCGTCTCTACCGTGGAGATGGTCCGTTACAGCTTCCACTCGTCGCGCGCGACCTCCTGCGGGGGGAGGATGATGCCATGGGTGCGCGCGTACACCAGCTTGCGGTTCGCGAAGGGCTTGATCAGCACCAGCCCGGCCACGAAGCCGCCCACGTGCGCCCACACCGCCACCCCGCCGCTGTCGCCGCCGCCCAGGCTCCCCACGCCGGTGAGGAGCTGCAGCGCGAACCAGTAGATCAGGAAGAACCACGCGCGGATGTTGATCACGAAGATCGGCGGCACCCAGGTCTGCACCCGTGCCTGCGGATAGAGGAGCACGTAGGCCCCCATGATGCCGCTGATGGCGCCGCTGGCGCCCACCGCGGGGAGCTCGCTGCCCGGCGAGATGAAGACGTGCGCCAGGCCGGCCGCCACGCCGCAGACCAGGTAGAACACGATGAAGCGGGCGTGGCCCATCGAGTCTTCGATGTTGTTCCCGAACACCCAGAGGAACAGCATGTTGCCCAGGATGTGCTCCCACCCGCCGTGCATGAACATGCTGGTGAGGAGCTCCGCCCACCCCAGCCCGCCCTGCTCGCGCACGCAGGCGTGGGTCAGCTCGCAGGGCACGGTGCCGAACGCCCACACCGACGCCTCCAGCCGCTGCGGGTCCATCCCCGCGCCCTGCAGCAGCACCCACGCCGCCACGTTCAGCGCGATCAGCAGCAGGGTGACGACGGGCCTGAGCTCGGTGGGGTTGTCGTCCTTGAGGGGGATCACCGTTCAGCGCCGCGGTTGCGGGAAGGATGTGGGCTCCGCCGGGCGCTCATGCAAGCGTGGCGCCGTGGCGGGACGCCTGGGCCGCCGCGGGGACGTCGCTCTCTCTCGCCGCGGACGTCGAAGTGGTTGCGTGCATGGAAGGCGCTACGAGGCGTCGGGCGAGCGGGTTTCGCGGAGGAAGAAGTTGGTGGCGGTCACCGTCATCACCGCCTCGCCGCGCTGGTTGAGCACCTCCACGGCGGAGCGCACGATGCCGCGGTCCGGCTTGGTGCGCGAGGGCCGCGCCTCCAGCACGGTCACGCGCAGCGACAGCTCGTCGCCCGGACGCACGGGGAGGAGCCAGCGCAGCTCGTCCACGCCGGGGGATACGAGGGTGGAGGGCTTCGGGAGATAGTGGTCGGAGTACATGCGCATCATCAGCGCGGCGGTGTGCCAGCCGCTGGCGATCAGGCCGCCGTACTCGGTCCGCGCCGCCGCCTCGGGGTCGGTGTGGAACACCTGCGGATCGAAGCGCCGCCCGAACCCCAGCACCTCCTCCTGGGTCACGCGGATCGAGCCGAACTCGTACACCGAGCCCGGCTCGTAGTCTTCGAACCAGCGGTTGTCGGGGGATTTGGAGGAGTTCACGGGCCGACGTAGACGACTTCGCCAGGCTGAATCGTGGCCAGCGAGCGATTCACCTCTGGCATGAGCGGCGCGACGACGACCTTGCTGTTGCTGAATGCGCGGATGATCACGATTGCCAAGTCAATGTTTTTTAGATTCTGCTGATACGGAATATTTCGGTCCATCGTGACTAGGACATCGAATTCGGCGTTTGCCGCGGCAATCAACGCCCCGTTCTGCAGGGAGTCCCAGCCAAGCTCCGCTACGGTGAACACGTCGAGGCCTTCCGCGAACAGCGGCTTCAGGCGTGCGTCGAGGCTCGTCAAGCAGCACGCGCATGGCTGCTCAGAGCGGCGTCGTATGCTACCTGAAGGAAAGCCGTCGCCTGCTCGCGAGTAACCCGGGGGAACCCTTCGAGAAAGTCCTCCAGCGATTCCCCTGCGGAAAGGTGCTGGATCAGGCTCTCGACGGGCACCCGCGTGCCGGTGAACACCGGCACGCCGCTCATGATCTCTGGGTCCGTCGTGACGATCTTCTCCCAATCCATCACAGCCTCCTTGTCGCCTGACCTCGTTACCGCATGCTCTCCTGAAGGTCTCATCTTTCGGTGAAGGAATCAACATGCCTGCCGTGCTCCAGCATGCCGGCGATGGTGTCGAGCCGGAGCGCCGCATCGCCGGGGATGGCGTGGCCGCGCTGAAGGTTGAGGCGCAGCGCCTTGCCGATGGTGGCAGGGTGCCGGTCCACGAAGTCGCGCATCAGGATGTTCACCGGAGACTCCGCGGTGAGCCGGTCGATCCAGCCGTCCAGGTGGTGCCCGTGGTGGGTGTCGAGCCACGCCGGCGACTGCGGAAGCCGCGTCCACGACCGCCCCCTGATCCCCTTGGCGAGCTCCCGCAGCGCGTCCACCGCCGTGGCGACGAAGTTCTGCCGGCAGACGGCCTGCGCCACGAAGAGCCGGTCGCGCGTCCTTCCCCACGCCTGGCAGTGCGCGGTGAGAAAGTCGGGCACGCGCGCGGTGCCGCTGGAGTAGAGCTTCGCGTCGTAGGGTGAATGGAGCACCTCTTCGCGGCGGAGCACCCACTCGGGAAGCCAGCCCTCGCGCTCCGCCCGCCGGAACTCCGCGCCTCCCATCTCCCCGAAGATCACCAGGAGGCGATGCCCGCCGCCCCGCACGTCGCCGAGCGTGAGGGCGGGGGAGAAGCGCGAGCGCGGCAGCGCCCAGCGGTCCGCGTCGAGGTGCTCGCGGAGCTGCTCGATCACCGGCAGGCGGCAGCGCGGGGCGAGCTCCTGGAAGTCGAGGATCACCACCTCCGACGGGAGGCGGCGGACGAACGGCGCGACCTGCGTGCGGAGGAGGGTTTCGGTCGCGTGCCCGGTGATGAAGTTGTGGACGACGACGGGGCGGCCGCGGGCCCGCTTCACGCGCAGGTCCAGGTAACGGATCCCGCAGGCGAGCTGGGCCAGCAGGTTGTAACGCTGCGTCTGCACGAACGGCCGCGTCACGCCGCGCATGCTGTATGTCGCCGAGTCGTGGCTGCCGGGGATCACCAGGTCGATCATCCGCACGTCGTCGCGGATGAAGCCCATCCACCCGATCGCCGCCCGGGGGAAGGAGTCCGCCGGGCAGTCGTCGGGATCGCCGACCGTAAGGGTCTCGAAGTCGTCCATCCCGGCATAGTCACGTTGCCGGAGCGCGTAATCAACCTTTTCGTGCAGACCCGTCCGGCAAGCAGCGCCTCACGCGGAGACGCAGAGTCGACTCAGGCAGCCTTACGTGGGCGTCCGCCTTTCTTCCCGTTCTCGCGGACCGCGGCGGCCTTGGCGCTCGAGCGGACGCTGCCGCCCACGCGGCCCATCTCGCGCATCCACACCTTCGTGCCGAACGACCCGGAGATCAGGTTCGGCACCGAGAAGCCGACGTCCAGGCATGGCCAATAGATGCTCTCCGCACCGGGCATCACCTCGACCGCCGCCAACTCCTCGGGGGATGCGCTCCCCAGCCCCTGCGCCAGCGCGGGAGGAAATGCGAAGACGCAGCCGTTGGTCAGCTCGACCGCGACCCGGCCCGACGCGGGATCGTAGTACGCGGACTTCGCGCGCGGCTCCCTCATCGAGGCGACGCGGCCGCGCTCCTCCGCCGCGGGTAGCTGGGCGAGGATCTCCGCCTTGCTCGGACGTTTACGAGCCATGCAACCGCCTCCATTCCTCCAATAGCTTCTCCGCCTGCTCTGCCACGATCCATACCGCCTTCACTACGTCCTTCGGCTTCATCCCGACGTACCGCCGCACCGCAAGGGTGCGGATCTCGATGACCGCCTCGCCGTCGCCGTTGTAGACGTGTACGTGCGGCGGCTCGTGGTCGTTCGACCACATCCCGAAGCGGAACCCGTCTTCACGGTGGACAATGCCCATCCGTGATCGATAATCTAACGCTTTGGTTTCTGCAAGGAGAAGTCCTGCAGCGGCCACGGCGCGAACAGGATCGTCATATCACCACAGACGCGGAGACCTGTCCTTTCGGTCTTCCGCTCGCCCCGATGCAACCGGTGGTACCGAGCGCGCCGACGAGTTCCCGCGAGCGCGACCGTCACGGTCGGACAAATGACCTTATCCAAGCCGTGAAGGCCATCGGATCAAATCGCCCGTCGGACGTACCAATAGCACGGTCCGCCAAGAATGCGCTAAGCATCGAGCCGTCCATTCCAACAACACCACTATTATTAAGAAGGCGCCAAGTATTTGATGTCATCTCGCCAGTAGTAAAGAAGAGATAGAAGATCGGATCACAAACACGCACGGTCAAACCCGAAAACTGATCTGTCACGTGGCCAAATGCCTTTCCTTTAGCCAAGGCAACAGCGCCAACTAGGTCTCGAATCTCAAAGGTAGAAACAGAGCCACTTCGGTAGTGCTTGGCTTGGCCGATCATCCATGTAGTCAATTGGTTCTGGATCCCAGGGTATATGTCGTCCGCGAAGAGGACACGATTCAACTTTAGCCTACCGAAGAAGTCGATCCCTTCATCGGCTGAATAAGTGGTCAACGACGGAGCTTCGACGCCCATCGCGTGCAACACCCCGGCACATAAATGCTCAAATTGCAGGGGAGTCAATGACCTAAGAGCACGTGAGTACTCCTCAAATGCTGCTCTGCGAAGCTTTGCTGTACGAACATCCGGGGAGTCTAGTGGTTCGATGAAGGCGCACCCTTGTATTAGGTATTCTGACGAACTGTTAAATGAATACGGGGCAAAGCGGCCCACTTCACCGTACGAATTTAGCTCATTCCGGAGTAGGCTGAGAAATTGCTTGGCCCAACGTTCCGCTGATTCACGCGCATCGTCTTCGCTTAAGTGCCATCCTTCACTTAGAGCTATTTCGATGAGCCACTGCTCAGCCGATTTTGGTTCTGCAGTGACCAAAATACGTTCAACTAGAAGAGCTTTTGCTCGTGAAGGTCCGGGTTGCATCTGGTGATATCAGGCGTTGAGCTTCTGGTAAGTCTCAAGAAGTTGGGTCGCAGTATCTCGAAGTTTTTCTATTTGAGCCAAATCCTCCATCTTCATTCCTTGAACGTCAAGGACGCTGATTGCATGCAGAGCCCCTATCGCCTCAGCGACCTGAGTAATCCACGACCGGGACAGTTCATCGCGTTTTGCGATAGAAACCGCATCAAAGAAGCTCCGCGAAGGATCAAGGAGGATTCGCTTTGCCTCGGGATTCGATACGATATCTTTTAACTCCCGCACCTGTGAATACGTAGTCAGTTTCGGCTCCATTGCCTTTCCTTCATCATCCTCTGTCGGTGTAATCAAATTATAGAAGTGTTCAAGTTGCTCCTCATGCGCGAATAGTCCGGACGTCTCCTCCCACCCTAGCCACTCCCTCACTACTGGAAGAGATACGGCTTCATGAAAAATTGGATACATATCCGGGTTAGCAAACCCTCCAAACCCCTCGTTATCGCGCATCTGCTGTAGCGCTTTGAAGGCACGGAATCGACGATTTACCTCATGTGCAGACATACCCAAGCGATCTGCAACTTCGGAGCTTCCGAGGTGGTGTGTTTCCTTGAGCGTGTAGACGAGCTTGGCGCGTTGGTAGCCGCCCCATTGCTTGATGCCAGAGACATGACGTACACCCATTAGGGATTCATAGAACGCGGCATCGTCATTTGATTTTACGATCACGACTGGGATTGCGCGTAGACTGGCAAGAATGTCAGGAGGAATAGCTACTCCGGCTTCGTAATCTTCGGCAATCCAGCGTAACGCAGCCAGACGGCGGTTCCCCTCCAGGACGAGGTACTTATCTTCCCCGGAGTTGTAAGGTCTAACAACGAGTCGTTCAACCGGAAGAAAGCCGTTCGTCAGAAAAGAATTTTTGAGTTGAACCAAACCTTCTTCCTGCTTCAGCCGTCGGAACGCGCGATCCTGAACGCCAGGCTCGTGAAAGCGCGTTTCATCCGCATATGCAAAATCAGGTAGATCTTGATACCTGTAGTTATTTGGGTCAAGCAGTAGTTGCTCGACAGGAACTTGAGCTTCCGAAAAGGCAGTCGACGTCATTGCGCATCCGCTTGTTGATAGTGGTGGACGTGGTCTAATCCTCCGCGCGCCCCAGCGCAGCGGGTGGCACCGAGCGCCCGACCAGCCCCGCGAGCGCGACGATCGTGAGCAGGTACGGGATCATCGACACGAACTGGCTGGGGATCGCCTGCAGGCTCTGGAGCTGGATCTGCAGCGTCTCCGCCGCGGCGAAGAAGAGGCAGGCGATGCCGGCGCGCACCGGGTCCCATCGCCCGAAGATCACCGCGGCCAGGGCCACGTAGCCGCGCCCCGCCGTCATCTGGTCGGTGAACTGGTGCTGGTCGAGCGCCAGGTACACGCCGCCGAGCGACGCCAGCACCCCCGAGAGCGTCACCGCCAGGTAGCGCACCCGCGGCACCGGCACGCCCACGCTCTCCGCCGCCACCGGGTGCTCGCCCACCGCGCGGATGCGCAGGCCGAACGGGGTGCGGTACATCATCCACCCCATCACCGGCACGAGCACGAGGCCTACCCACACCAGCGGATTGCTCACCAGCGCGCCGAGCCCCGACCCTGCGTTCTCGCCCCCGAACCCCGGCACGCGCGGCGAGTTCGACGAGCTGTCGAACGCCAGGTGCAGGAAGAAGCGCGTCAGCCCCACCACCAGCAGGTTGATGGCGATGCCGACCACGATCTGGTCGGCCTTGAAGCGGATGGAGGCGACGGCGTGCAGCAGCCCCATCACCAGCCCGCCGCCGATCCCGCAGAGCACGCCCACCCAGGCGCTCCCGCTGTAGTAGCTGCCCAGCGTGGCGCAGAAGGCGCCGCTGAGCATGAACCCCTCCAGCGTCAGCGAGACCACGCCGGCGCGCTCCGCCACCACGCCGCCCGACGCCGCGAAAAGGTAGGGGATGGCGATGCGGATCGCCTGCAGGATGAAGGTGATCACCACCATCTCACACCCTCCTCGGCTGCACGCGGAGCAGGCGCCGGACCTCGGGAACCGCGAGCGCCACGGCCAGGATCACCACCCCCTGCAGCACCTCCACCATCTGCTTGGGCACCACCGCGTTGATCGCCAGCCCGCCCTGCGAGAGGGTGGCGAAGAAGAGCGCCGCCAGCACCACGCCCACGGGGTCGTTGCGCCCCACCAGCGCCACCGCGATCCCCAGGAAGCCGGCGCCCCCGGCGAAGCCGTCTTCGTAGTAGCCCTTGTAGCCGAGCACGAAGTTCACCCCGCCGAGCCCCGCCAGCGCCCCCGACACCGCCAGCGCCCGCCACCAGACGCCGCCCACGCGCACGCCGCCGTACTCGGCCGCGTCCGGCTGCAGCCCCACGGCGCGCAGCTCGTAGCCGCGGCGCGTGCGGAAGAGGTACCACCACACCCCGGCCGCCGCGAGCAGCGCCAGCACGATCGTCCAGTTGGCCGCGGAGCCGGTGAACGGCCCGTCCAGGCGGGGGATGCGCCCCGCGTGGATCTCCGGCGTGTGCAGCGTCTCCGGCACGTGCAGCTTGGCCGCGATGGTCCAGTTCAGCAGCGCCAGGGTGATGAAGTTCAGCATGATGGTGACGATCACCTCGTGCGCGCCGAACTTCGCCTTGAGCGCCCCGGGCACCGCGCCCACCGCCCCGCCGCCGATGGCCGCGGCGACGATGCAGAGCGGCACCGCCAGCACCCCCGGCGTCCCCGCGGGGAGCACGAGCCCCAGCGCCGCGGCCAGGAATCCGCCCGCGGCCAGCTGCCCCTCGGCGCCGATGTTGAAGAGCCCGGCGCGGAGCGCGAGCGCCACCGCCAGCCCGGTGCAGGTCAGCGTGGTGGTCTTGTACAGCACCTGCCCGAAGCCGTAGGCGTTCCCCCACGTCCCCTCCAGCAGCAGCCGGTAGACGGCGCCGGGCGACTGGCCGAAGGAGAGGATGAGCAGGTCGCCCACCACCACCGCGGCCAGGATGGCGACGATGGGGGGGAGGAGCGCCTCTTCCAGCCGGGCCCGCGCGCGCGAGCGGCTCGCGGCCGGGGGCGCGTCCGGCGCCGCGGGAGGCGGCGTCGCGTCGGCGGCGATGCTCACGCGGCCTCCCGCTGGGCGCCGGTCATGTAGGGCCCGAGGACATCCTCGCTCGCCTCGGCGCGCGGGAGGACGACGGCGAAGCGCCCGGCGTACATCACCGCGATGCGGTCCGCCAGCGCCAGCACCTCGTTCAGCTCGGCGGATACGAGGAGGATGGCCTTGCCGGCGTCGCGCGCCTGGCGCAGGCGGTCGTGGATCAGCTCCACCGCGCCCACGTCCACCCCGCGGGTGGGCTGCGCGGCCAGCAGTACCTTGAAGTCGCGCATCATCTCCCGCGCCACCACCACCTTCTGCTGGTTGCCGCCGGAGAGGGCGCGCGCCGGGAGCTCGGGGTCGGTGGGGCGGATGTCGTAGCCGGCCACCTGCTCGCCCGCGTTGCGGTCGATGCGGTCGCGGTCGAGCGCCATCCCCTTCTGGAAGCGGTGCTGCTGGCCGAGCACCAGGTTCTCGGCCACGGAGTACTCGAGCAGCAGCCCGCGCCGGTGCCGGTCTTCGGGGATGTGCGAGAGGCCGGCGTCGCCGCGCTGGCGGACGAAGTCGGCCGTGACGTCCTGCCCGTCGAGCACGATGGCGCCGGAGACGGCGGGGGTGAGCCCGGAGATGGCCTCGATCAGCTCCGTCTGCCCGTTCCCCTCCACCCCCGCGATCCCCAGGATCTCGCCCGGGCGCACCTCGAAGCTCACGCCGTCCACCGCGCGCGGGCGGCCGTGTGCGCTCACCACCAGGTCGCGCACCTCCAGCGCGGCGCGTCCCTCCACCCGCGCGCGGCTCGGGCGGTAGACGTCGGCCTCGGCGGCGAGCGCCACTTCGCGGCCGACCATCGCCCGCGCGATGGCGGCGGGGGTGGTGCCGGCGGTGCGGATGCGCTCCACCGTGGTGCCGGCGCGCATCACCGTGATGTTGTCGGAGATGTCCATCACCTCGTCGAGGCGGTGGGTGATCAGCACCACCGTGGCGCCCTGGTCGCGCAGCCGGCGGAGCACCGTCCACAGCTCCTGCACCTCGGGGGGCGAGAGCACGGCGGTGGGCTCGTCGAGGACCAGCACCCGGGCGCCGCGGTAGAGCGCCTTGAGGATCTCCACCCGCTGCGCCTCGCCCACGGAGAGGCGGCTCACCAGGCGCCCGGCGTCGACCGCCAGGCCTGTCGACCGGGAGAGCTCCTCCACCTCGCGGCGGGCGCGGTCGCGGTCCACCACCAGCACCGCGCGGGGCTCCATCCCCAGCACCACGTTCTCGGCGACGGAGAGGGTGGGCACGAGCATGAAGTGCTGGTGCACCATCCCCACCCCCGCGGCGATCGCCTGCGCGGTGCTCCACCCCGTCACGTCCCGGCCGAAGACCTCCACCGTTCCCGCGTCGGGGGTGAACATCCCGCTCAGGATGCGCATCAGGGTGCTCTTGCCGGCGCCGTTCTCGCCCACCAGGGCGTGGATCTCGCCGGCGCCCACCTCCAGGCTCGCCCCGCGGTTGGCGCGCACGGCACCGAAGCGCTTGTCGATGCCGGCCATGCGCACCACGGGTGCGGCGGATGTGTCCGGTGGCATGGGGAGGGGGATGGGGGAGGGAATCAGCGCTCGCTGGGCACCTGGATGCGCCCGGCGATGATGTCGGCCTGGAGCTGCTCCACGCGGGCGCGCACCGCGGGGGGGATCAGGGCGCGGTTGTGCTCGTCGTACACGTAGCGTACGCCGCCCTCCTTCAGCCCCAGCCAGTAGATGCCGCCGTGGAAGCTCCCGTCGCGCACCTTGCGCACGGCGTCGAACACGGCGTTGTCCACGCCCTTGACCATGCTGGTGAGCACGTAGCCGGGCGCCTCGGCGTACTGGTCGGCGTCCACGCCGATGGCGAGCTTGCGGGTGGCGCGGGCGGCCTCGAACACCCCCAGGCCGGTGGAGCCCGAGGCGTGGAAGATCACGTCGACGCCCTGGCTGTACTGGCTGAGCGCCAGCTCCTTGCCGCGCCCCGGGTTGCGGAAGGCCTCGGGGGTCACGCCGGCGTACTGCGCGGTCACGCGGCAGTCGGGGCACACCTGCTTCACCCCGGCGCGGAAGCCCGCCTCGAACTTGTGGATCAGGGGGATGTCCATCCCGCCCACGAAGCCGACGCGCTTGGTCTTCGAGACCAGCGCGGCGATGGCGCCCACCAGGAAGGAGCCCTGCTCCTCGCGGAACTTGAGCGCCGCGAGGTTGGGCGGGGGGGCGATGGTGTTGCCGGCCGAGTCCGTTCCCAGCGCGTAGTCCACCCCGGCGAAGTGCACGTTGGGGTATTCCTTGGCGAGCTGCGTCAGGTCGTCGGAGAAGATGAAGCCGACGCCGAGCACCAGGTCCATGTGCTGCGCGGCCAGCAGCCGCAGCCCCGCCTCGCGGTCGGAGCCCTCGCCGGGCTCCACGAAGCGCACCTGGGCGCCGAGCTCGCGCGCGGCGCGCATGGCGCCGGCGTAGGCGCCGTCGTTGAAGCTCTTGTCGCCGCGCCCGCCCACGTCGAACACCACGCCCACGGTGAGCGGGCGGCCGCCGCGGGGCGCGGGCACCTGCGCGCCGCCCGGGCGCACGAACAGCAGGGCGACGTGCAGGGCGAGGAGAACGCCGAGGAAGACGAGGAGCTTGCGCATGGCGGATACAATCGTCCGTCTTCCGCACGCCGTCAAGCAGAAAACGGAAACGGCCGTCTCACGCAGAGACGCAGAGCCGCGGAGACGGCGCGGCGTTTGGCTTGCACGCCGCGCGCGGCCTATGTTGTCGGTGAACTTTCTTACCGGAGAGACTCGTTGATCGGGCACACGGTCGAGGCGCAGGCGGAGATCGCGGCGGCGGCGGAGCGGGTGTACGGCATCGTGGCCGACTACCGCGTGGGCCATCCCCGCATCATCCCGAAGCCGTTCTTCCAGGGGATCGAGGTGGAGCAGGGTGGATTCGGCGCGGGGACGGTGATCAGGGTGGGCGTGCGCCTGGCCGGGCGCAGCACATCGTTCCGCGCCGCCGTCACCGAGCCGCAGCCAGGGCGCGTGCTGGTGGAGACGGACCTCGACGGCGGCCCGATCACCACCTTCACCGTCGATCCGCTCGGCGAGGGCCGCTGCCGCGCCACCCTCTCCACCCGCCTGCAGCGCCGCGGCAGGCCGGTGGGGATGCTGGAGCGCTGGTTCACCCTCCGCTTCCTGCGGCGCGTCTACGCCGAGGAACTGCGGCTGCTGGCCGCCGTGGCCGCGGAGCCGGGGTGAGGCGCACGCCTCAGAGCCGCAGCGAGACCGCGGTGCCGCCGTTCGCCGCCGGCGCGAGCTGCAGCTTGAGCGTGCGCAGCCGCACGCCCTGCCAGTGCTCGCGCCCCGTGGAGCCGATCGCCGCGCCCAGCAGCGCGCCGCCGACCGCGCCGATCACCGCCAGCTTTCCCGCGTTCTCCCAGGTAGGGCGCAGCAGCCCCTTGCCGGGAAGCTGGTCGTCCTGGCAGTCGATCACCTCGAAGTCGCAGTTGTTCTTCGACAGCAGGTTGCCCGCCTTGCTGACGCCGTACAGGATCCCCAGCGCGCCCACCGCGGTGCCCGCGCCGAGCAGCGCGCCCTTGCGCACGCCGGTGCGCCGTCCCTCGGCGGCCGTGGCGGTGCCGCGGCTCAGGTCGAGGTTGCGGATGGAGCTGAAGGGGATGCGGAACTCGGCGCCCCCCGCCTCCAGCAGCGTGACCGCGCTGCTGTCGATGGCGCCCACGGTGCCCACGTGGTACCCGCTCGCGCCCTGCACCTCGCGACCGTTGTACTGCGTGGAGACGTAGACCCGGACGCGCGCGCCGGGCGCGACGGCGGGGTGGTCCTGCGCGGCCGCGGGGCCGGCGGCGAAGAGGCCGAGGAGAGCGGCCAGAAACAGTGCACGACGCATGGTGGGGGCGATTCTCGGTAGATTGAAGGATTCCAGGAGGGGAACACGTGTTCTCGCGACGGGAAAGCTATTAGGGGGATGGGCGCGGCGCAAAGCCTCTGGGGAGACGGATGATGAGGGATGACGGGCGGATCGCCATGGGCGTGGACGTGGGCGGCACCAAGACGGAGATCATCCTGGCCGGCCGCGGGGGCCGCAAGCTGGCGGAGACGCGCATCCCCACCGAGCCCGAGGGTGGCGCGGAGGCGACGTTGCGCCGGGCGGCCGAGGCCGCGCGCAAGGCCTTCGGCGCCTACGCCGGCGAGGCGGCGGCGGTCGGCGTCTCCGTGGCGGGGCAGGTGGGGCGGCGCGGGGTGCTGCTCGGCGCGCCGAACCTGGGGTGGACGGGCGCGGACGTGCGCCGGCTCGCCATCGCCGCCTTCGGCCTCCCCGCGGTGGTGGTGAACGACGTGCGCGCCGCCACCTGGGCCGAGTGGCGGCTGGGCGCGGGGCGCGGCGTCCGCGACCTGGTGGTGCTCTTCCTGGGCACCGGCGTGGGCGGCGGCGCGGTGATCGGCGGGCGGCTGCTGGAGGGCGCCGACGGGATCGCGGGGGAGCTCGGGCACCTGACGGTGGTCG
>C688J35102_120990046_pt1 | contig 21073 bp, 18 predicted proteins | sample HopSoiMetagenom2_FD_35102 | JGI IMG/M metagenome (IMG submission 35102)
TACTACCTCTACAAGAGCGCCGCGGAAGCGCTCACCGGCTGAACTAAGGAGGAGAACCGAATGGCGGAGTACGCGGCAGCACTCGATCAGGGCACGACCAGCTCGCGCTGCATGATTTTCGACCACGGCGGAAACGTGGTGGCGGTGGAGCAGCTCGAGCACGAGCAGATCTATCCGAAGCCGGGCTGGGTGGAGCACGATCCGAAGGAGATCTGGCAGCGCTGCCGCCAGGTGATGGACGGTGCGCTGCAGAAGGCCGGAGCGAGCGCCAGCGACATCAAGGGTCTCGGCGTGACCAACCAGCGCGAGACCACGGTGGTCTGGGATCGCAACACCGGCGAGCCCGTCTACAACGCGATCGTCTGGCAGGACACGCGTACGGACAAGATCTGCGAGGAGCTCGAGAAGGAAGGCGGGCAGGACCGCTTCAGGTTGAAGACCGGTCTGCCGATCGCCACGTACTTCTCGGGGCCGAAGGTGCGCTGGATCCTCGAGAACGTGGACGGCGCGCGCGACCGGGCGGACGCCGGCGACCTGATGTTCGGAAACATCGACACCTGGTGTATCTGGAACCTCACGGGCGGCACGGACGGCGGCCTGCACATCACGGACGTGAGCAACGCCAGCCGCACCATGCTGATGAACCTCGAGACGCTCGACTGGGACGACGAGCTGCTCGACGCCATCGGCGTGCCGCGCTCGATGGTGCCGGAGATCCGGGCGTCGAGCTCGGTGTACGGCGAGGTCAAGGGCGATGGCTTCGCCGGCGTACCGGTGGCCGGGGATCTCGGCGACCAGCAGGCGGCCACGTTCGGCCAGACCGCCTTCGCGGTCGGCGAGGCGAAGAACACCTACGGCACCGGCAACTTCCTCCTGCTCAACACGGGCAACGAGGCGGTGCAGTCGAAGAACGGCCTGATCACCACAGTGGGCTACAAGATCGGCGACGACGCTGCCGTCTACTGCCTCGAGGGGTCGATCGCGATCACGGGCGCCTTGGTGCAGTGGCTGCGCGACAACCTCAAGCTCATCCGCACCTCGCCCGAGGTGGAGGACCTGGCCAAGACCGTGGAGGACAACGGCGGCTGCTACGTGGTGCCGGCGTTCTCGGGCCTCTACGCGCCGTACTGGAAGGCCAGCGCCCGCGGCGTGATCGCGGGACTGACCCGCTACGTGAACGGCGGGCACATCGCGCGCGCGGCCCTCGAGGCCACGGCGTTCCAGAGCCGCGAGGTCAGCGACGCGATGAACGCGGACTCGGGCGTGGAGCTCCAGTCGCTCAAGGTCGACGGCGGCATGGTGGTCAACGAGACCCTCATGCAGTTCCAGGCCGACATCCTGGGCGTGCCGGTCATCCGCCCGAAGGTGGCCGAGACCACCGCGCTCGGCGCGGCCTACGCGGCGGGCCTGGCCACCGGGTTCTGGGCACAGGTGGAAGACCTGCGCGAGAACTGGGTGGAGGACAAGCGCTGGGAGCCGCAGATGGACTCCGACGCGCGCGAGCAGGCGTTCCACTTCTGGAAGAAGGCGGTGGAGCGCACCTTCGACTGGGCTGAGTGACCGCAGTAACCTGAGCCCGTGGCTGCCATTACCACCGATGTCCTCGTAATCGGTGGTGGCGCCACGGGCGCGGGGGTCGCGTGGGACGCGGCCCTGCGGGGCCTCGATGTGGTCCTCTCCGACAGGAAGGACTTCAGCGAGGGCACGAGCGGCCGCTTCCACGGCCTGCTGCATTCGGGCGGCCGCTATGCGGTGAAGGATCCGCAGGCGGCCGTGGAGTGCATCGGCGAGAACGTGATCCTGCGCCGTGTGGCCGCCGACAACATCGAGGACACGGGCGGCTTCTTCGTCACCACGCCGTTCGACGATCCCGCGTATGCGGACCGCTTCGTGCAGGGCTGCCGCGACACCGGCATCCCGTGCGAGGAGATCGACGTGGCGGTGGCGCTGCGCGAGGAGCCGCGACTGAACCCAGAGATCTCGCGGGCGTTCCGAGTGCCGGACGCGAGCATGGACATCTGGAAGACGGTGTGGGCGCTGGCGCGCGGGGCGCGCGACCGCGGCGCTCGCCTTCTGACGTACCACGAGACCGTCGCGATCCACCGCTCGGGCGACGAGGTGACGGGCGCGCGGCTGCGCGATGCGCGCAGCGGCGAGGAGGTGGACGTGGAGGCCGCCGTGACCGTGAGCGCCACGGGCGCGTGGGCGGGCCGGATCGCGGACATGGCCGGCATCGAGGGCGTCCGCGTGCTGCCGGGCAAGGGGATCATGATCGCGATGAATCACCGGTTGGTGAACACGGTGATCAATCGCTGCCAGATGCCCACGGACGGCGACATCATCGTGCCGATCCGGACGGTCAGCGTGATCGGCACCACCGACGTGCACGTGGACGATCCGGACGACCGGACCATCGCGCAGGACCAGGTGGACGCGATGCTCGAGGACGGCGAGCGGCTCGTGCCCGGCTTCAAGCGCGCGCGGGCGCTGCGCGTGTGGTCGGGCGTGCGGCCGCTGTTCGAGGACGCGAAGGCCGACGACGTGTCCACCCGCGACGTAACCCGCGCGCACGCGCTGCTCGACCACGCGGAGCGCGACGGCGTGAGCCGCTTCGTGACGATCACCGGCGGCAAGGTGACCACCTTCAGGCTGATGGCGGAGGAGACGGTGGACGCGGTGTGCCGGCAGCTCGGGCGCGGCGGACCTTGTCTCACTCGCACGCAGGCGCTGCCCGGATCCGAGGACGGGCGTTTCTACCACGTCAGCGAGCGGCTCGAGCGCAAGGAGCGGCACCTCCAGGAGGACCAGCTGGTGTGCGAGTGCGAGCTGATCCCACGGGCGCGGCTGGAGAAGGCGTTCGAGCAGCGCGACACGCACAACCTGGATGACATCCGGCGCTATCTGCGGCTGGGGATGGGGCCGTGCCAGGGCGGCTTCTGCATCTACCGCGCCACCGGGATCCTCCACCAGCTCGACGGCATGACCGCCGAGGAGGCAAACCACACGCTGCGCGAGTTCCTCGAGGAGCGCTGGCACGGGGTGTGGCCGATCCTGTATGGCGACCAGCTGCGCCAGGCGCGTCTGGACGAGTGGATCTTCCAGGGAGTGCTCGACGTGGAGCACGTGCAATGAGGTACGACGTCGTGGTCATCGGTGCCGGCGTGGCCGGGCTCACCGCCGGCGCGCGGCTCGCGGAGGGCGGGGCGCGGGTTTGCGTTCTGGCGAAGGGCATGGGGTCCACCCATCTGGCCCCGGGCACGGTCGACGTGCTGGGGTACGACGGCGGCGAGCGGGTCGAATCGCCGGCGTCTGTCTTGCCGGACTTCGTCTCGCGTCATCCGGACCACCCCTACGCGCTCGTCTCCGTGGCGCCGGCTCTGGAGTGGTTCGCCGCCTGCGTGGAGCGCGGGCCCAAGCCCGGCTATCGCTACGTGGGGTCGCTCGAGCACAACGTCCTGCTGCCCACGGCGCTGGGAGCGGCGCGGCCGTCGGCGCTGGTGCCCACCACGATGGCCGGCGGCGACTTGGGCGATCCCGCTCCGATATGCGTGGTCGGGTTCCGCGTGCTGCGCGACTTCCATGCCTCGCTGTGCGCGGCCAACGTCGCGCGCTCCGGCGTGGAGGCACGGGGCGTCGAAATCGACCTCAACCTCCACACCGGCCGCGCGGAGGAGAACTCGCTCGGCATCGCGCGCCACTTCGACGATCCGGGCTTCCGCTCCGCCTTCTCCACGCGGGTGGCGCCTTCGCTTCGTCCCGGCGAGCGGCTGGGCCTGCCGGCGGTCCTCGGCGTGCGCGACCCACAGGGCGCCTTGACCGATTTGGAGCAGCGTCTCGAGCGGCCACTGTTCGAGATCCCGACGCTGCCGCCGTCGGCGCCGGGCATCCGCGTGTACGACATCCTGCGCGCCGCGCTGCGGTCCGCGGGCGGGCGGCTCGTGATCGGCGCCGAGGTGGTGGGCGCTTCGCGCGACGGCACGCGGGTCACCTCCGTGCGCGCGCACACGAGCGGGCACGATCACGTGTACGAGGCGCGCTGGTTCGTGCTGGCCACCGGCGGTGTGGCGTCGGGCGCGATCGAGCTGGGCTCCGACTGGGTGGCGCGCGAGAACGCGCTCGGACTGTCGCTGAGCGGCGCCCCCGCCGACGGCGCCGCGCGCTTCGACCCGGACTACTTCGCCGAGCAGCCGCTCAACCGCATTGGCGTGGCGGTGGACTCCTCGCTGACCGGCGAGGGCACCGACAATGTGCTCGTGGCCGGCGCGGCGCTGCCGGGCGCCATCCCGTGGCGGGAGGGCTCGGGTGAGGGAATCTCGCTTTCGACTGGCTTCGCAGCGGCGCGCACGGTGCTCGAACGGGAGGGAGCAGCGGCAGCGGCATGAATCCCGACACCCGACACCCGACACCCGACACCCCGCTGTTCGATCTCCTCCGCGGTTCCCTCGACCACTGCGTGAAGTGCACGATCTGTGAAACGGCCTGTCCGGTCTCGAACGTCACCCCGCTCTTCCCAGGACCCAAGTACGCGGGCCCGCAGGCCGAGCGCTACCGGGATCCGGCCGCGCCGTCCGTCGAGTGGTCCGTGGACTACTGCTCGGGCTGCGGGATCTGCACGCAGGTCTGCCCGCAGGGGGTGAAGATCGCCGAGCTGAACGCGCACGCGCGGCGCCGGGTGAAGGCCCGCAAGGGCGTGCCGCTGCGGGACAAGATCGTGGGGCGGCCCACGCTGCTCGGCCGTCTGGGGACGCCCGCGGCCCCGCTCGCCAACGCCTCGCTCCGGCTTCGCCCGATCCGGGTGTTGGCCGAGAAGGTCCTGGGCGTGCACCGCGACGCACCGGTGCCCAAGTTCGCCGGGCGCACGTTCCGCTCGTGGGCCAAGAAGCACAAGAGCCCGGCGACCGGGCGGCGCGTCGTCTACTTCCACGGCTGCGGCACTCAGTACTACGAGCCGGACGTGGGCGAGAAGGTTGTGGCCGTGCTCGAGCACAACGGCTTCGAGGTGGACGTGCCGCTGAAGCAGGACTGCTGCGGGCTGCCGCTGCAGTCGAACGGGCTGTTCGACGACGCGCGCGCGTACGTGCTGCGGCTGGCGCGGGTGCTCGCCCCGCACGCGCGCAACGGCGCGATCATCGTCGGCAACGCCACGAGCTGCACGCTGATGCTGAAGCGCGAGGCGCGCGAGATCCTCGAGCTCGAGGACGATCCTGACCTGAAGCTCGTCAGCGAGAAGACCTACGACATATGCGAGCTGCTGCTCGAGCTGCACGATCGCGGCGAGCTGAACACCGACTTCCGGCCGCTCGAGGAGAGCGTGGCGTACCACGCGCCGTGCCAGCAGCAGGGGCACTGGATCGGGAAGCCGGCGCTCGACCTGCTCGCTCTGGTGCCCGGGCTCCAGGTGCACGAGATGGACGCGCGCTGCTGCGGGATCGCCGGCACGTACGGGCTCAAGGCCGAGAAGTACGACATCGCGATGAAGGTCGGCGAGGACCTCTTCCAGCAGGTCGCGGATTCGGGCGCGGCGGTGGTGGCGTGCGACAGCGAGACCTGCCGCTGGCAGATCGAGCACGGCACGCACAAGCCGTCCGCCCACCCGATCGAGCTGCTGCACCGCGCGTACGGGCTTTAGGCCTTGGTAGGAATCGTCGTCGTTTCGCACAGCGCGGCGCTCGCTGAGGGAGTGGTGGAGCTCGCGCGGCAGATGGGCGGTCCGGATGTGGCCATCGAGGCGGCGGGCGGCATGGAGGACGGCTCGATCGGCACCGACGCGGCGCGCGTGATGGAGGCGATCCAGCGCGCTATGTCCGATGACGGCGTGCTCGTGCTGATGGATCTTGGCAGCGCGCTGATGAGCGCGGAGATGGCTGTGGAGATGCTCGGCGCCGATCGCGTCGCGCTCAGCGAAGCGCCGCTGGTGGAAGGCGCTGTTGCCGCGGCTGCCTCGGCTCGTGGCGGGGCGTCATTGGAGGAGGTGCGTTTGGAGGCGCGGGGCGCTCTTGACATGAAGGCGGCACAGCTTGGGGTGTCGGGTCTCGGGTCTCCGGTGTCGGAGCCGGTGGCCGAGGCCGATGCGTCGGCACGCGTGCACGTGGTTAACGAGATCGGGCTCCACGCGCGCCCGGCAGCGCTGGTCGTGGAGCTGGCGGGCCGCTTCGACGCCGACCTGCGCCTGGCGAAGCCGGGCGGTCCCACGGTGAGCGCCAAGAGCCTGACCGGCCTGATGACGCTGTCGGCACGCAGGGGCGACGAGCTGGAAGTGAGCGCATCCGGGCCACAGGCGGCGGAGGCCGTGGCGGCGTTCGAGGAGCTGGCGAACGAAGGCTTCGGCGAGGGCGTGGCAGTCGTGGCGGAGCCGAGTCACGAGTCACGAGTCACGAGTCACGAAGCGCCGAGCGCAGGCACCACCCTCCAGGGCATCCCTGCCTCGGCGGGGTTCGCAATCGCCTCTGCGCGCCAGCTCGCCTCACACGCCGGGCCGCCGCCGAAACGAGACGCCGAGCCCCCCGACATCGAGCTGCGCCGCCTGGATGAGGCGCGCGAGGCCGCGCGCAGCGCGATCGAGTCCGACCGCGACCGGGTCGCGCAGCGCACCGGGCCCGCCGAGGCCGCGATCTTCTCCGCCCACCTGGCGCTGCTCGATGACGAGGCTCTCCTCGCGCGCGCACGCGAGGGCGTCCGCTCGGGCGCCACCGCCGAGGCGGCCTGGTACGACGCGACTCAGGCAGCCGCTGCCGACACGCGCGCACTCGACGATCCGCTGCTGCAGGCGCGCGCAATCGACATCGAGGACACGGGCCAGCGCGTGGTGGCGGCGCTGACCGGCGACGTGGCGGAGGGCCCAGCGGCGGAAGGCATCGTGATCGCGTCGGAGCTCACGCCGGCTGACGCGGCGGCACTGGATCCCGAGCTGGTGCGCGGGATCGCCACCGCGCACGGCACCGCCACCGCGCACGCCGCGATCCTCGCCCGCGCGTTGGGGCTGCCGGCGGTGGTGGGCCTGGGCGAGGCGGTGCTGGCCATACCGGACGGCACGCCGCTGCTGCTCGACGGCGGCAGCGGAGAGTTGACCGTCTCCCCGCCCGAAGACGTCGTGAGCGACGCGCGCGAGCAGTCCGAGCGCGCTGCAGCCAGGCACGCCGCGGCGCTCGAGCGCGCACACGAGCCGGCGAAGACCGCCGACGGCACGCGAATAGAGGTGGCGGCCAACCTCGGCGGGGCGGGCGGCGCGGCGGCCGCGGTCGAACTCGGCGCCGAAGGCGTGGGCCTGCTGCGCACGGAGTTCCTCTTTCTCGACCGGCCGGAGCTGCCGTCCGAGGACGAGCAGGTGGAGACGCTCGCACAGATCGCGCGCGAGCTCGCCGGCAGGCCGCTGATCGTCCGCACGCTCGACGTGGGCGCGGACAAGCCGCTGCCGTCGGTGCCGATGGCGCCCGAGGCGAACCCGTTCCTCGGCCTGCGCGGTCTGCGCCTCGGGCTGCGAGAACCTGAGCTGCTGGCCACACAGCTGCGCGCGATCCTGCGGGTGGCGGCGGAGCACCCGCTGAGGGTGATGTTCCCCATGGTGGCGACCGCCGACGAGGTGGGGCGGGCGCTGGGCGCGCTGGCGGAAGCGCGAACGCAGACCGGCATCGACGCCCCGCTCGAAACGGGGATCATGGTGGAGGTGCCCGCGGCGGCCCTGCAAGCGCGCGAGCTGGCCGAGCGGCTCGACTTCTTCTCGATAGGGACGAACGACCTGACCCAGTACACGATGGCGGCTGAGCGCGGCAACGAGCACGTGGCCGACCTGCTGAGCGGCCCGCAGCCGGCGGTGCTGCGCCTGATACACGAGACGGTGCAGGGCGCCCTTGCGCACGACCGCTGGGTGGGCGTCTGCGGCGAGCTGGCCGGAGATCCGGACGCGGCGGTGCTGCTCGTGGGCCTCGGCGTGACCGAGCTGAGCATGGCCCCGCCGCTCATCCCCGAGGTGAAGGCGGCGCTTCGATCGGTCTCGCTCGAGGAGGCGCGCGAGCGTGCACGCCGGGCGCTGGGAGGCCGTTGGTAGGATCGCGCCAATGGAGGCTGGCGCGCTGAGAGCGCCGCGCACTGGTCCCGAGCGGGCCACCGCACTGCTGATCGCCGGCACGAGCATCCGGATCGTCGCGGTCCCGATCGTGATGGCGCTCGTGATCAGCGGCTCCTTCACGGCCGCGGCCATCGTCTTCCTGTCGTCGGCGGCCACCGACTGGTTCGACGGGCGGCTGGCGCGGCGCTGGAACGTGACCACGCGGCTCGGCTCGTTCCTCGACACCACTGCCGACAAGCTCCTCGTGTCGGGCGCGCTGGTGGCTTTGCTCGCGGTGGACCGCGTCTCGCCCTGGTTCGCGATGATCATCATCGGGCGCGAGTTCACGCTGCTTGGCCTGCGCGCCGCGGTGGAGGCGCACGGCAGGCACCTCGAGCCCTCGATGCTCGGCAAGTGGAAGGCCACGGTCCAGTTCGCCGCGCTCGGCCTCGTGATGATCCGGCCCGACGTGATCATCGCCGGCGCATACCTCGACCAGTGGGGGATCGCGATCGCCGCGCTGATCACCGTCTGGTCGGGAGTGCAGTACCTGATCGACTTCTCGTCCGCGCTGCGCGCGGACACGTGAGCCGGGTCTTCGTCACCGGCGGCAGCGGAGTCGTCGGGAAAGCGCTCGTGGAGCGCCTGGTGTCGCGCGGCGACGAGGTAGTCGGTCTGGCGCGCTCCGCCGACGCGGGGGCGACGCTGTCGGGGCTCGGCGCCACGCCCGTCCGGGGCGATCTGTTCGACGAGGAATCGCTCACCCGCGCGATGGAGGGTTCCTCGCTCGTTTTCCACGTGGCCGGCGTGAACTCGCTCTGCGTGGCCGACGCCCGGCCGATGTTCCACGCGAACGTCGACGGCCCGCCGGTGGTGATCCGCGCCGCCGCCCGCGCCGGGGTGGCGCGCGTGTTGCACACGTCCTCGGCCGCGACCATCGGCGAGGAGACCGGCACGGTGGGCAGCGAGACCTCGCCGCACCGGGGCTGGTACCTGTCGGACTACGAGCGCTCGAAGACCGAGGGCGAGCGAGCGGCGTTCGCGGCCGCCCGCGAGGCGGGCGTCGAGCTGGTCTCGGTGAACCCGTCGTCCGTGCAGGGCCCGGGCAGAGTCGGCGGCACCGGCCGCTTCCTGCTGGCGTTCCTCGACGGCCGTCTGAAGGTGTTCGTGCAGACGAACATCAGCCTGGTCGACATCCAGGACTGCACGGAGGGCCACCTGTTGGCCGCCGAGCGCGGCGTGCCCGGCGAGCGCTACCTGCTGAACGGGATGGCGCTGACGATCACCGAGGCGCTGGCGCTGGCGGCCGACGTGGCGGGGGTCGACCGCAAGCCGCGGCTACTGCCCCGTCCCGTGGCGTCTGCCGCGGCATCCGTGGTGGAGGCCGGGTTCAAGCTGGTGCGCAAGCACCCGCCGGTCTGCCGCGAGATGGTCCGCACCCTGCTGCACGGCCACCGCTACGACGGCTCGAAGGCGGCACGCGAGCTGGGCCTGGAGTACACGGACCCGCGCGAAACGCTCCGGCGCACCGTCGATTGGGCGCGGTCCGAAGGGCTCATCGGCGCGCGCTAGGGCGCAGCCCGCGGGGCTAGCGCTTCGCCGCCCACGCGCCGATCCGCTCCACCGCGTCCTCCAGCACCTCGCGGCGCTTGCAGAAGGCGAATCGGACGAGACTGCGGGTGCGGTCGATCGGGTCGGCCGTGAAGGCCGAGGTGGGGATAGCCACCACGCCTGCCTCGACCGGCAGGCGCTCGCAGAGCGCCACCGCGTCGTCGAAGCCGAGCGGGCGCGCGTCGGCTGTGAGGAAGTAGGTGCCCGCGCTCGGGAAGACCTCGAAGCCCGCTGCGCCAAGGCCCGCCGAGAGCAGGTCGCGCTTCTGCGCCAGTGACGCCGCCAGCGCGCGCGGCTCCTCCGACGCCTCATTCAACGCCACCGCCGCCGCGTGCTGCAGCGGCGTTCCGCCCGCGAAGGTGAGGAACTGCTTCACGCCTCGCACCGCTGCCACCAGGTCCGCCGGGCCCGTGGCCCAGCCGATCTTCCAGCCCGTGAAGGAGTGCGTCTTTCCCAGCGACGACACGGTGATCGTCCGCGGAGCCATCGCAGGCCGAGCGGCTATCGGGATGTGCGTGCCGTCGTAGATCAGGTGCTCGTAGACCTCGTCTGTCAAGGCGATGACGTCATGAGAGCGGCACGCCGCCGTGAGCAGGTCGAGCTCGTCCGCGGAGAGCACGTGGCCGGTGGGGTTGTGCGGCGAGTTGACCAATAAGACGCGCGTGCGCTCCGACACCGCCTCGGCGACGGCATCGGCCGTTACCCGCCAATCGGGCGGCGACAGCCGGATCGGGCGAGGCACGCCGCCGGCCAGAGCCACCACCGCCGCGTACGAGTCGTACGACGGATCGAGCATTGCCACCTCGTCTCCCGGCGAGACCAGCGCCAGCAGCGCCGATGCCAGCGCCTCGGTGGCGCCAAAGGTCACCTGCACGTCGGTCTCGGGATCGAGCTCGATGCCGTAGCAGCGGCGCTGGTGCTCGGCCACCGCGGCTCGCAAAGCCGGGATTCCGGGCAGTGGCGCGTACTGGTTCTGGCCGCCGCGCAGTGCGTCCACGGCGGCCTCGATCACCAGCGCCGGCCCGTCCTCGTCCGGGAAGCCCTGACCGAGATTGATCGCCCCGGTGCTCTCGGCGAGCGCGGTCATGGTGGTGAAGATCGTGGTGTGGGCTCCGCGGTTCACGGCTGCAGCTGCGCCAGGGTACCCGCAGCGGACCCTCATTTTTGCGGTACGGGAGTACCCCCGGCTGCGGTGCAACGCGTGGCGGCGACGTCCGACCACCTGGCTATGAGCACCTCCGTCCTGCTGATCGACCCGGATCCCGCGGGCTATTGCGCTCTCAGCGATCGGCTTCGCGCGGACGGGTGCGACGTGCAGGCCGCCACCGACCTGGCGATCGCCGTTGGAATCTGCACCGAGACGCCGCCCGACGTGGTTCTCCTGGGCCTCGACTTCCCGGAGCTCGACAGCCTGGAGTTCCTGGACCGGCTGCGTGCGCTGGAGGGTCTCGAGTACACGCCCATCCTGGCCCATAGCGCCTCCGACGACTACGGCCTGGCCGTGAGCGCCCTCGATCGTGGCGCCGCGGATCATCTGCGCAAGTCAGGCGACGTGAACGAGCTCGCCGCCCGCGTGGGAGCCGCGCGGCGGCAGCGCGAGCTGATCGAGCGGCTGGAAGTGCGCAACGCCCAGCTCGAGCGCTTCGCGATGCTGGATCAGCTGACCGGCCTGGCGAATCGTTACTCCGCCGAGGAGGCGTTGGGCAAGGAGGCGCTTGCCGCACAGCGCTACGGCCGGCCGTTCGCGGTCGTCCTCGCAGACGTGGACCACTTCAAGTCGATCAACGACGCACACGGGCATGCGGCGGGCGACCTGGTGCTTTGCGCGGTGGCCGACTCGTTCCGCGACCAGGTGAGAGGTGTGGATCTGGTGGGCCGCTGGGGCGGGGAAGAGTTCTTGATCGTGCTTCCCCAGACGGACGGGCCTGGAGCTTGCCACGTGGGGGAGCGCCTACGGGCCGGACTCGGTCGCGAGAAGGTCACCTACGGCGGCAGCGAGATTCGGTTCACCGCCAGCTTCGGCTGCGCCGCATTCGACGGCGGGGACCCGTTCGAGCTGATCGAGCGGGCGGACAAGCGCCTCTACGAGGCAAAGGCCGGCGGCCGCGACGCCGTTCGCGGCTGAGCCCTCAAACGATCAGCTGACGGCGGAACGCCTCCGCCACCGCGTGCGTGCGGCCACGGGCGCCGAGCTTCCGGATCGCGCTCTCCACATACGACCGGACGGTGTTGGGGCTGAGCGACAACTGCTCGGCGATCCCCTCCGTGGTCACGCCGTTTGCCACCAGCTGAAGCACCTCGAGCTCGCGGTTGGCCAGCACCACGGCCGGGCCTGGGGCCGTCTCCATGAGCGACCGGGCCAGGGTCGGCTCGACGTACGTGGCGCCGGCGACTATTGCCCGGATCGCACGCACGAGGCCGCCGGCGTCACCCGACTTGAGCAGCACCCCGTGCGCGCCGGCGGCGAGGCCGCGCCGGATCACCTCCCGATTCGCCTCGCCCGTGTAGAGAAGGACCTTCGTCGGCAGGCTGCGCTCCTCGAGCAGCCGGCAGAGCTCGACACCGTCCATGTCCGGCATGTTGATGTCGACCACCGCCACGTCCGGCAGCCGGCGCTCGATCAGCGAAAGGGCCTGGGCGCCGCTGGCTGCCGTCCCAACCACCTCCAGGTCCTCTTCCGCGGCGAGCCGGCTGTGAACGGCCTCCAGCAGGATCTCGTGGTCGTCCACAAGGAGGCAGCGGATTCGAGACGGCGTGGGGTGGTCGAGGCTCAACGCCTCCTCATTTTTGCGGTATTCACAACCCGCAGCACGACCGTGGCAATCGCCGCGCGGCGGCCGATTGATTCGGCATGGATTCCTTCGACCAGCTGCTGGCAGGCCTCGACTACTCGAATGCGCCGTTCCTGACCGAGCGGGAGATGGAAATCCTGAACCATCTGCTCACGGCAGACCTGCCCGACGCGGGAGTGCTGCGCCAGCAGGCAGCGAGCGCGCGGCTCCTACACACGTGCTCCTGCGGCTGCGCCACGGTGGCGTTGCTCACCGATCCCGACGTTGGCGCCGCCGGCGACCTGCCCATCGCGGCGGTACGCAGCGCCGGACGAGGTCTGCGGGCGCCCGAGCTCATCCTCCGCATCGAGCACGGTCGGCTGGCGAGCATCGAGATCGACGGCGACGGGGAGCTGCACGAGACGTTCCCCTCGCCGGAGCGGTTCGAGCCTCCGATGGCCGTCGTGGCGCGCTAGGCGACGACGCGCTCGATCAGCGCGGCCGCGGCGTGACACCCGCCGAGTGCCTGGAGCCGCGCCGAGGACTCCGACAACCGAGCACCGAGCACCTCGTCTGTGCGGAGGCGCTCAATTGCACTCAGCAACTCCTCCGCCGAGTGCTCGTACGTAGCCAGCCGCACGCCGAAGCCCGTCTCGTGCATGCGCTGCGCGTTGTCGTGCTGGTCCCAGAACAGCGGCAGCAGCACCATCGGCTTGCCGAAGTAGAGCGACTCGACCACGGTGTTGTTGCCGCCGTGGGTGATGACCGCGTCGACCAACGGCAGCACGCTGATCTGCGGCAGGAACTCCTGCCCGACCATGTTCGACGCGAGCGTGAGCTCGTCCGAGCGCGGCCCCATCGAGACGATCACGCGGTACGGGCTGGAACCCAACATGTCGATCAGCCGCTGCATCAGCACCACGTCGGCCGAGCCCAGCGAGCCGAGGCTCAGGTAGACGAGCGGCCCGTCACCGTCCGGTAGATCAGCCTCCCACGCAGCCTCCGTCCCCCGAATGCTGGCCTGAACGTTGTGCCAGCCGGAGCCCAGCGGTACCGAGCGCGGGTAGTCCACCTCCGACGGGTAGCCGTACAGGTTCAGCCAGTCCGACGGATGGGTGAACTCCAGCTCGGGCAGGGCCGGCGCGCCGCGGGAGCGGCAGAAGTCGTCGAAGGCCGCGTGCACGGCAGTCATCACGCGCGCGTACTCGGCGCGGAACTCGTCCCAGGAGGCCGCATCGTCGGTCGCCAACCCGGAGTACGGCGGAGGCAGCGCCGGGTCCGGCAGCTCGAGCGGATTGCAGGACACGATCCGCACCCACGGCCGCCCCGAAGTGAGCAGCGCCGGGAACGACACCACGTTGTCCTCCACCACCACGTCCGGCTGCAGCTCGTCGATGATCTCGACCAGGCGCGAGTCCACGTAGCGCGAGCCGTCCACCAGCGCCTGGTAGGTCGGCGCCATGAAGCCCTCGATCTGCTCGATCGTGGGCCGCCGGAACACCGGCGCGTTCTCCGCCACGAAGTCCTTCCAGAACTGGCCGGGCACCTCCTCGGTCTCGGGCGGCGGGCCGAGCCGCATGAGCCGCTCCTCGAATCCCTGCGCCTCGAGCGTCCCCGCGAACGACTCCTCCACGATGAACACCACGCGATGCCCGCGCGAGCGCAGCACGTCGCCGATGCCCACGCAGTTGTTCGTGGGCCCGTACGCGCCCTCGGGGAAGAAGGCGACCGTGGCCATCAGGCGGCCGCGCCCTCCACCGCCGCGGCCACGCTCGGAGCGCGCGCCCCGGAGCGCAGCACGCCGGTGTCACGCGTGAGCCGCTGCGCCAGCGTGACCGGGATGATCGTTATGGCGATCACGAACAGCACCACCACGTTGACCTGCGGAAGCTGCTGACCGAGCCGGATGTTGCCGAAGATCCACAGCGGCAACGTGTTCTGAGCGCCGGCGGTGAACGTGGTGACGATGACCTCGTCGAACGACAGCGCGAACGCCAGCAGACCGCCGGCAACGAGCGCAGTGGCAATCACCGGCAGCGTGATGAAGCGGAACGTCTGCCAGCCGTCGGCGCCGAGGTCCATGGATGCCTCCACCAATGAAGACTGCGTGCGCCGCAGGCGCGCGATCACGTTGTTGTAGACGGTGACGATGCAGAACGTGGCGTGCCCGATGATGATCGTGAGCACCGAGAAGTTGATCCCGCGGTTGGCGAAGAACGAGTTCAGCGCCATGCCGGTGATGATTCCGGGCAGGGCGATAGGCAGCACCAGGATGAACGACACCGCCTCGCGCCCGAAGAAGCGGAAGCGGTGCACCGCGAACGCCGCCATCGAGCCCAGCAATAGAGAAATCGAGGTGGAGATCAGCGCCGCCCGCACCGACAGCCAGAGCGCGTCGCGCATCTCCTGGTTGTGGAACGTCGAGGAGAACCACTTCGTGGACAGCCCGTGAAGCGGCCAGCTCTGCACGTTCGAGGGGTTGAACGCGTAGAGGATGATGATCGCGATCGGGATGAAGAGGAACAGCATTATCAGCACCGCCCACACGGCCAGCGCAGCCCGGCTGACTCGACCGCTGCCGATCACAGCGCCTCGAACGCTCCCAGCCGCCGGGCGATGAACAGGTAGATCCCCATCACGATCACCGGCACCACGGCGAACGCCGCCGCGAACGGCACGTTGCTCGCCACGCCCACGTTGCGGTAGACGACGTTCCCGATGAAGTCGGAGCCCGCGCCGCCCACCAGCGTGGGCGTGATGAAGTCACCGAGCGTCAGCGAGAACGTGAAGATCGAGCCGGCCACCACGCCCGGCATCGCCAGCGGCCAGAGCACGCTGCGGAAGGTGCGCCAGCCGCGGGCGCCGAGGTCGGCCGAGGCCTCGAGGTACGAGTCCGGCACGCGCTCGATCGCCGCCCAGATCGGCAGGATCATGAACGGCAGCCAGATGTAGCTGAACACGATCCACATTGCCGTGTTCGAGTAGGCCACGTTCACCGAGCCGAGCCCGATCTTGTCGAGGGTCCAGTTGAGGATCCCGTCCTTGGCGAGGATCAGCCGCCACGCGTACACGCGCACCAGGTAGCTGGTCCACAACGGGATCAAGACCGCCACGAAAAGCGCCGCCGACAGCCGCCTGGGAGCGAGCCGGGCCGCGAAGAACGCGAACGGGAACGCCAAAACGGCATCCGTGACCGTCACCGCGGCGGCGATCCCGATTGTCCGCAGCGCGATCGTGCGGTAGGTGCTGTTCTCGACGAGCGTCTTGAAGTTGTCGAGCGTCCACGAGTGGACGAGCTTGCCCGTGAACGAATCGACCGTCCAGAGCGACGACAGGAACAGCACCACGAGCGCCGCGATGTAGATCAGGAGAAACCACGCCGCGGGCCCGGACAGAAGCAGCCCGGCCCGCAGCCACGGCCGGCGGAACAGCGCCGCCGACGCGCGGATGCGGGTCGAGCTGCGAGGTTGGGTGAGGCTTCCGGCTTCTACCAGTGCCCCCGTCCGAAAGACCAGTCGGGATTCGGCGAGTGGCTGGGCGCGACTGGCAAGGACGCAGGGCGAGCCAATGTCGAAGCCATTGGTGAGCCCGAGGACGCAGCCAGGCGCGTCCAGACGCCGCCGAAACCGGCTGGGATTGAGGACGGGGGCACCCTACCTACCCCTTCACCTCAGTCCACTTCTGCTGCCAGGCGTTGTAGTCCGTGCAGTCGGTCTTGCCGTTGCCGCACTCCTGCACCGGCGTCTTCCAGAACTTGATGCTGTTGAAGTACGCCGCGTCGGCGTTGGCGTGGTACTGCGCGCACGAGCCCTTCGCCAGCTCGTCCATGATGGGGCAGGCCTTGGTGTTGGCCGGCGTCTCGCCGAACGAGATCGCCTGCTGGGCCTGCACCTTCGGCGTGGACACGTACTTCATCCACAGGTAGGCGCAGTTCGGGTGCTTGGCGTGCGCCGACAGCATCCAGGTGTCCGCCCAGCCGGTGGCGCCCTCGGACGGGATCGTGTCCTTCACGGGCGTCTTGTCCGCCACCAGCGTGTTCGTCTGGTACGGCCAGGAGGCGCCGATCACGGCGTCGCCGTTCTTGAACAGGTCGATCTCGTCAGACGCCAGCGCCCAGTACTTCTTGATCAGCGGGCGCTGTTGCTTGAGCAGGCTCACCGCCGCGTCGAGCTGCTTCTCGTTCAGCTCGTACGGATCGGTGATGCCCAGGCTCGGGTCCTTCTTCGACAGGTAGAGCGCGGCGTCGGCGATCTGGATCGGGTTGTCCGGCACCGTGACCTGGCCCTTGTACTTCGGGTCGTAGATCGCCTCCCAGCTCGTGGGCGTGCCCGGCACCTTCGTGGTGTTCCAGAGCAGCGTGTTCGGGCCCCACTGGAGGGAGATCCCGTAGTGCTTGCCGTCCACCGTGTTGTGCGACGGGGACTGGAGCTGCGGGATGAAGTTCTTCCAGTCGGGAATGAGGTTCACGTTCACGGGCGCCACGTCGCCGCCGCGGATCAGCCGCAGGCTGGCGTCGCCCGAGGCGGACACCATGTCGTACTGGCTGCCGCCGCCCTGGCGCATGAGCGTGACCATCTCGTCCGAGGAGCCGGCGTACTTGGCGTGCACCTGGCAGCCGGTCTGCTGCTGGAACGGCTTGACCCACTCGGGCTGGGTGTAGCCCTCCCAGGCGATCACGTTGAGCTGCCCCTCGCCCTTGCCGATGCTGGTCGGCAGGTTGCTAGCCGACTTCGGCGAGCCGCCGCCGGAGGACGAGCCGCCGCCCCCGCCGCCCCCGCACGCGGCCACACCGACCGCCAGCGCGGCCACCGCGGCAGCGGCCGCGCCGCGTCGCAAATCGATTCTCATTGCTCTGTTCCCTCCTGTTGGGTAGTTCCGAGCGCTGCGGCATCCCGCGGGCGCCACGCCAGCCGCACACGGCGGCCGCGCTCGGCAATGGCCTCCTCCGCGGACGTCTCGAGGTTCTGCCTGACCACCACGAGCGTCTCGCCCCTGTCCAGCTCCACCAGGAATCGGGTGACCGATCCCAGGTACACGACCTCGCGCACGGCGCCCGCCTCCGACACGGTGCCGGGCGGCGCCGCCTCGCCCTCGTCGAGCAGCCGGATCTTCTCCGGCCTCACCGTACGCCGCTCGCCGTCGCGCTCCACGATGTTCGAGGTTCCGACGAACCCCGCCACGAAGTCGTTGGCCGGGCGCTCGTAGATCTCACCCGGGGTGCCGATCTGCTCGATCCGGCCGTCGGAGAAGACGGCGATACGGTCGCTCATCGTCAGCGCCTCCTCCTGGTCGTGCGTCACGTACACGAACGTGATCCGCTCGCTCAGCTCGCGCTGGATCGACTTCAGCTCGATCTGCATCTCCTGGCGGAGCTTGAGGTCGAGGGCGCCGAGCGGCTCGTCGAGCAGGAGCACGCGCGGGCGATTCACGATCGCGCGCGCGAGGGCCACGCGCTGGCGCTGGCCGCCGGAGAGCTGGACGGGCTTGCGCTTGCCCACGTCGGGCAGCCGCACCATCCGCAGGGCCTCGGCGGCCCGCTCCTGGCGCTCGCGCTTCCCCACGCCCTTCACGCGCAGGCCGTACTCCACGTTCTCCGCCACGCTCATGTGAGGGAACAGCGCGTAGTCCTGGAAGACCGTGTTCACCTCGCGCTCGTAGGGCGGCTTGCGGGTCACGTCGGCCCCGTGCAGCTCGACGGCGCCGGAGTCGGGTGGCTCAAAGCCCGCGATGAGCCGCAGCGTGGTGGTCTTGCCCGAGCCGGAGGGGCCGAGCATCGTGAAGAACTCGCCCTCGGCGATCTCGAGCGACAAACGCTCGATCGCCACCACGTCGCCGTAGGTCTTGCGCAGGCCGATGAGCCGGACCGCCGGAGCGCCCGCCACGCCCGACGCGCTGGCCGAGCCCTCCGGATCAGCCGTCTGGTGGAGCACGCGGCGCGAGTTTAGTGGCCGATGTGGAGCCCTCACAATCGTCAGGGTGGCGAAACCCGGCGCCCGCCTTGCGCCATCGAGTCGAACCGCCGATGGCTCACGAGCGGCCGGGTTCACCCTTCAAGCGCCCTCTGGGGTTGCCGATGACTGAGCTAAATGCGTCTCGTCGCCACCAATCGCCTGCAGCCGGGCATGATGCTTGGACGGGACGTGCTGACGGACGTCCACGGCCGCGTGCCGCTGCTGCGCCGCGGGATCCCGATCAACGAGCGCTACAAGCAGGCACTGCTCGACGCCGGGATCCACGCCGTCTACGTGGACGACAAGCTCGGCTCGGGCATCGAGGTGACCTCCGCGCTCAGCGAGTCCACGCGCGAGACCGCCACCAAGGCGCTGGTGCGCTCCTTCAGCGGCGCGCCGACCATGCTCGAGAAGAACCAGACGCTGTCCGACACGGCGATCAACGAGCTGGCCGACGTGGCCGCCCGCATCTCGCAGGACGTGGCCGAGGCCGACGACGCCGTGCTCGCGCTCAGCGACCTGGCCGCCGCCGACCGCTACACGCTCCAGCACTCGATCGACGTGACCGCGCTCGGCGTGCTGATCGCGCGCCGCCACTTCCGCCACCACGGCCGCCCCGCCTCGGTCGGCCGGCGCCGCCACGACCACGTGGAGCAGTACCTGGTCAAGCTGGGCGTGGGGCTGCTGCTGCACGACATCGGCAAGCTCGTGGTGCCCGCCGCGATCCTCAACAAGCCCGGCCCGCTCGACCCCGAGGAGCAGGCGATCATGCGCACCCACCCGCTCGTGGGACTCGAGCTGCTGCCGGGCGACATGATCGGCCCGCTGGCGAAGTCGGTGGTGCGCTCGCACCACGAGCGCTGGAACGGCAGCGGCTACCCCAATGGCCTGGCCGGCACCGACATCTCCGAGTTCGCACGCATCGCCGCGGTGGCGGACGTGTTCGACGCGATCACCAGCGAGCGCCCCTACGCGCGGGCCGCGCAGCCCTTCGTGGGCGTGCGCGCGATCGTGGAGGGCGCCGGCACCTACTTCGACCCGACGATCGTCGAGAGCTTCCGCAAGGTCGTGGCCCCATACCCGCCGGGCTGCGAGATCGTGCTGACCGACGGCCGCCGCGGCGTGGTGGTCTCCGTGCCGGTGAACGACCTCGAGCACCCGCTCGTGCGCATCGGCTTCGACCCGTCCAACAAGCAGATCGAGCCCTACGAGATCGATCTGCGCGAGCAGCCCGACCTGCTGCCGCAGGGCCTCTCCTCGGCGGCATAGCCGCGGGAGCGGCAGAATGACGCCGCTCGCATGCCTCGCCTCTATCTGCTGCGCCACGCGAAGTCGAGCTGGGACGACCCGTCGCTCGCCGACCGCGAGCGCCCGCTGGCGCCGCGCGGCCAGCGCGCCGCGGACCTGATGGGCGAGCACCTGCGCGCGTCCGGGATCGAGCCGTCGATCGTGCTCTGCTCACCCGCCGTTCGCGCGCGGGAGACGCTGGCCGGGCTCGGCACGGACTGGGAGGCGCGCACCGAGCCGGGCCTCTACGGCGCGTCCGAGGGCGACCTGCTGGCGCGGCTGCGGCAGCTCGGCGACGAGGTGGAGTCAGCGCTCCTGATCGGCCACAACCCGGCGCTCGAGGAGCTCACGCTGATGCTCGCCGGGCAGGGCGCCGCACTCGGCAAGATCCACAAGAAGTTCCCCACCTGCGCGCTGGCCACGCTGGAGTTCGACGGCGACTGGAGCTCACTGCGCCCGCACGCCGCGCGGCTCACGTCGTTCGTGCGGCCGAAGGACCTGGTCTAGACCAGGGCGTCCGCTTCCTGCTCGCCCGCCAGCTCGGCGTAGCGGCCGCCAAGCGCGATCAGCTCGGAGTGTGTGCCGCGCTCCACGATGCGCCCGCGGTCGAGCACGAGGATCTGGTCGGCGTCGCGGACGGTGGACAGGCGGTGTGCGATCGCGATCGTGGTGCGGCCGCGCGCCAGCTCGTCGAGCGCCTCCTGCAGTGCGCGCTCGGTCTCGTTGTCGAGCGCGCTCGTGGCCTCGTCCAGCACCAGCACCGGCGGGTTGCGCAGCACCGTGCGCGCGATCGCGATGCGCTGCTTCTCGCCGCCGCTGAAGCGGTAGCCGCGTTCGCCCACCATCGTCTCGTAGCCCTCGGGCAGCGAGGCGATCAGGTCGTGGATCTGGGCGGCCCGGGCGGCGGCCTCGATCTCCTCGTCGCTGGCCTCCGGACAGGCGAAGCGCAGGTTCTCGCGGATGCTCGCATGGAACAGGTAGGTCTCCTGGGAGACCAGACCAACGGTGTCGGCCAGCGACGCCAGGCTGGCGCGGGAGATGTCCACCCCGTCGATGGTCACGCGGCCGCTCGTCGGCTCGTACAGCCGCGCCACGAGGTACGCCATCGTGGTCTTGCCCGAGCCGGTCTCCCCCACGATTGCCGTGGTGGTGCCCGCCGGCACCAGCGCGTTGATGCCGTCGAGCGTCAGCGAGCCGTCCTCGTCGTAGCGGAACGAGACGTCCTCGAACGCCACGTCGCCGCGGACATCGCGCAGCTCGACCGGATTCGGGTCCTCCGCGATGTCCACCGGCAGGTCGAGGTACTCGAAGATGCGCGCGAACATCGCGAGCGAGGTCTGCACGTCGAGGCCCACGTTGAGCAGCGACTGGAGCGGGAACAGGAGCCGCGTCTGGAGCGTGGTGAACGC
>C688J35102_120990045_pt1 | contig 21064 bp, 18 predicted proteins | sample HopSoiMetagenom2_FD_35102 | JGI IMG/M metagenome (IMG submission 35102)
GACGGCGCTGATCGACGGGCTCTGGTAGACGACGACGCCGTCCTCGTCCAGCACGGTGATGAGATCGGTGGCGTTGGCGACGAGCGAACGGAACCGCGTCTCGCTGTCGCGGCGGTGGGCGTCCTCCGCGGCGACGGCGCCTTCCAGCGCCATGGCGATCTGCGAGGCAAGCACCTCGAGCGCCTCCAGAGCTTCCGGCGCGAACACGACCGGCGTCCCCACGACGAGGGCGCCGAGGAACCGCCCGCGGACCTCGAGCGGCGCGGTGAACACCACGCCGGTCTCGGGCAGGTCGAGTCCCTCGCGGACATCCCTGGGCACGTCCTGCGCCGGCGCCTGCTCGCCCGCGGTGGACAGCGAGGCGACCCACGGCGACCTGCGCAGGTGCTCCGCGGGCGTTGCCACACCGTCGCCCAGCACGGTCAGCCGCCCTCCCAGCGTGAAGATCAGGCGTGTCGTTGCCTGGACGTGCGTGAGGGCGTTGACGGCCGCGGTCGCCGCCTGCTGGATCTGGTCGCGGCTCGCTGCGCCCACGAGCTCGACGCCGGCGCTGCGAAGGACGCTGGATCGCTCCTCCTGGCGCACCAGCCCGAGCATGCGCATGAGCACGAGCAGGAACAGGGCCGCGGCGGCCACCTGGATGACCGCGATGTCGAACCGGTGGATGTTTGCGGCGAAACGGACAGAGGGCGCGATCATGCACGCCGTGGCGAGCAGGAAGAAGCGCCTGCGCGTGAGCCGCGTCTTCGACCGGGTGACCGGCTCGTCGAGCTCCGTCATCGACGGATGCAGCGCGGCCGCCCCCCACAGCAGGTAGTAGAGGATCCACCCGGCGTCCAGCGCGAGCTGGCCGTTGTACTGGTTGTTCAGCAGCATGAACGTGTAGATGGAGTCCGTGGAGAGCAGGCAGACGATGCTGCCGAGAAGCAGGAAGAACGACCACGGCCGCCGCCCGGAGTCGACCGCCAGCCGGATGGCGCCGGCGAGGAGCAGGACGTCGCCCATCGGATATGCGACCGAGAAACCCTTCGCGGCGGCCGACATGTCCGAGACGTCGCCGTAGGGGACGATCAGGAACACCCACGAGAGCAGCGCGAAGCCGAGCGTCAGGATGACGGAGTCGATCAGGCTGCCCCGGTCACCGAAGGGATTGCGCGCCCGGATCAGCCTCAGCAGGCCGAACAGCAGTGCCGGGTAGACGCCCAGGTACACGACGTCGCCCGGAGACGGGAAAGGAACGTCGGCGCCGAGCAGCTTGGGATAGCTGTACGTGTAGAGGTCGCCGGCGAAGAAGAGGAACTGTCCGACCACGAACGGCCACCACGCTGCCGCGGCGCGCGGTCTGTGCAGCCGGATGCCGATCGCGATCCCGACAGAGGACGACAGGCCCAGCGCGTTGATCAGCGGCCCGTTGCCCTGGAAGGGCGGCACGAAGAGGTAGAGGAACAGGCAGGACAGGCCGACCACGAGGTAGGCCTTCCACAGCAGGTCCTTGGCGGACAGCGCAAGCCGCGAGTGCACGATGCCGGTCACTTTCGGGACTATCGACCGGAGGCCGAGCGCTCTTGAGCGGGCCGCGGCTTCTGCAAACGACGGTGCGTCAGGCGACGGTTGTGTGGCCCGCCAGGTGGCTCTTGGCCCGCCCCTTGTGGCGGCCCATCTCGAACTGGTCGATCATCGCCTTGTTGAACGAGGGGATGTCGCCCGGGTTTCGGCTGGTGACCACGCCGTGGTCGCTGACAGCGGCATCGTTCGTCCACGTCCCGCCGGCGTTGCGGATGTCGGTCTGGAGGCTTGGCCACGAGGTGAGCGTCAGGTCGCGGACGACGTCCGCCTCGACCAGCAGCCACGGCGCGTGGCAGATCGCTGCGATCGGCTTGTCCTGCTCGTAGAAGTGGCGGACGAAGTCGACCGCGCGCGGGTCCATCCGCAGGCTGTCCGGGTTGACCGCGCCGCCGGGAAGCATCAGCGCCTGGAAGGCGGCCGGCTCCACGTCCTCGAGCTCGGCGTCGACAGCGATCATGTCGGCCTTGTCGAGATGGTTCATGCCCTGGATCTCACCCGCCTTGTTCGACACCAAGCGGATGATCGCCCCCTCCTGCTCGAGCGCCTCCCGCGGCTCCACCAGCTCGACCTGTTCGACGCCGTCGGTTGCGAGGATCGCGATCATCCGGCCTTCAAGCCTGCCTGCCATGTCGGCTCCTTGGGTCGCTTGCCGTGCGGCCTTCGCTGCCCCTCCCGCCGGGCCGGCAAACGCCCGATCCGGATCTCAGCGAGCCGCGATCGACCGAAGTCGCGTGTCGGCGCCGGACACGCAGTGAAGGACGATCAGTGCGATCGCGCCGTTCCAGATCAGGAGGTTCCACCACTCGACCGCGCCGACGCCGAGCAGGATCGGCACGAGCCAGACCCATGACATGCGCGGCCGGTGCAGCGCCACCCCGACCATGACGAGCGTCAGGTAGTTCGTCCACACGATCGGGGAAGCGAGGACGGCCGCGGCGGCGCAGAGGAGGAAGCCGTGCCGTCCGTCCATCCGGCCGAGCCGCCACGCCGCGGCGATCGCCACCGCTGCCACCGCCGCAGCGACCAGCCTGGCGGTCGCGAATGGCGCACCCACGGAGAGTCCCAGGCTCGTCAGCGAGTAGCTGTGTCCGGCAAGCACCTGACCGAGGAGATCGAGCAGTCGCGGATAGGTGGAGAGCGTCGAGAAGCCGAGCACCGCCCACCCGGCTGCGAGCACGGCGAGGGTCACCCCCAGGCAGCGAAGCGCCTGGGCTCGGCGGCCCGTGGCCCAGAGCCACACAACCAATGGGCCGGGAAGGAGCTTGACCGCGGTGATCACCGCCAGCACCGTCGCCCCGCGCCACGCGGTATCGCGCCAGCGCCACGCCAGCGCGATCCCCAGCCCGAGGAACGGCATGACGGTTCCGGTGAAGATGCCGTTCTCGAACCATTTCGAGCAGAAGATCGCGAGGTAGACGCGCGCATCGCGCACGCCCACGACCCAGAATGCCCCGAGGCCGGCGGCCAGGCCGGCCGCATACCACAGCACCTGCACCACGGACGGCGGGAGCAGGCCGAACGGGGACAGCAGGACAGCGGCGGCGGCGGGGTAGACGAACTGGTCCTCACCCGCGAGCACCTCGCGGTCGAGCGGCGGATACGGGCTCACGCCGGCGATTACCGCGTCTCCCGCCCGCAGGTAGATGTGCAGGTCGAACCCGGCGGTCGAGCCGGTCAGCGTTGCGACCGTCAGCTGAGTGAAGACCCACACGGCGATGACCCACATCGCCATGGTGGTCATGTAACCGAACCGCTGCCGCACGGCGTCGGCGGTGCGCCAGGGGCCGCCCGCCCGTGTCTGTTCCGCCCCAACCGCCACAGCGCTGTCTTCGGCTGCGCCGGAACGGGACTTGAATGGCCGGCTCTACCTACGGTCGCGTGAGGGTGACCGTGATCTCGACGAACGCCAGCACCATGGCGACCGCCATCAGGAGGAGTCCGAGCCCGATGGCGAGCCCCTGGTCGAAGGCGACCGTCACCACGGTGCCCACCAGCCCCATTGTGAGCGCCACCGCTCCGCCGCGCCGGGGCGGTCGGATGTCGCCCTGCGGGCGGCGCGGCTCGGCGGTCGCTGGCGCCTCGGCGTCGAACGTGCCCCGCAGCACCAGTCTGAAGAGCAGCGCCAGCGACGGGACCAGGATCACCGCACCGGCCGCGATCGCGAGCACGAGCCCGACGATGGTCGTCCGCGGGGCGGCGGCCTGGTCGATGGTGAGGCCGGGAAGGAAGACCGGTCGCTGCGCGAGCGGCCAGCCGATCACGAGCGCCGCGGCGGCGGCGGCCGCCGAGATCCGGGCGAGACCGAAGCGGTACGTCGCCACGAGTGCGATGGTCGCCACTCCAGCCGCCGCGGAGAGGGCCACCGCCGCGAGGCCCCACCCGCTGGTCAGGCCGTCGTAGATCGGCCTCGCATCGTCTCGCACGACAACGAGCGCCGCGATCGCGGCAATGCCGGCCAGCACGGCCATCACAAGCGCACGGCGGCGCAAGGGCTCGACCAGGTCGGATGCAGCCCGGCGAGCGTCATCGGCCAGGTAGACGGCGGCCAGGAACGCGCCCAGCAGCACCGCCAGCACGCCGGCTGCGATCGATGTCGGGTTGATCCAGGAGGTGATCAGGTCGCCCTGCGCGTTGCCGACGGGGACGCGACCGGAGGCGATGCCGCCCGCCGCCGCACCGAGCGCGAACGGGGTCAGGATCGACGACAGCGCGAACATGCCCATCAGCGGATGCTCGGCGACGTTCGGGGCATGGGTTCGAAGCACGTAGGTCGTGCCCCGCAGGATGATCCCGATTGCCGCCACGAACAGCGCCCCTGCCAGCGTCGAGGCGATCGAGGCGAACGCGCTTGGGTAGGCCGTCCAGCAAACGACCAGGACGAAGATCAGCCAGACGTGGTTCGCTTCCCAGACGGCCGCGATTGCGTGCTGCGCGTGGTCGCGGATCCGGCCCGCCTGCTCGCCGCGGCCGGCGGCCAGCTGCCAGAACCCGACGCCGAAGTCCGCTCCGCCCAGCACCGTGTACGCGGCCAGGCCCACGACCAGCGCCGCCAGGGGCAGCTCGTTGAGTCCGATCATGCCGGCCTCACGTATCCCGCGTCGCCGGGCAGCGGCGTCGCCTCCGCGCCCGGCACCCGCGAGAGCCTGCGCAGCACCCACCAGGCAACCGCCGCCAGGAGCAGATACGTCGCGACCAGCGTCAGGTAGCCGACCGGGATGCCGGAGGCACCGGTCACGGCTTGCGAGACCCGCATCGTGCGATAGACGATCCAGGGCTGCCTTCCGACCTCGGTCACCGTCCACCCCGTCTCCAGCGCGATCAGGGCGAGCGGCCCGGCGGCGATCACGGCCCGGTGGAACCAGCGTGACCGGGGGAGGTCGCCGGTCCGCCACCAGACCCAGAAGAAGACGGCCGCCAGCACCGCCAGCGCCGTGCCGCACGCCACCATCGCCTGGAAGGACAACCGGGTGACGTTCACCGGCGGCTGGTCCTTGGGCGGCACCGTGTCCAGGCCGCGGACGGTGGCGTCGGGGTCGTGGTAGGCGAGCACCGACAGCAGGTGGGGCACCGCTATGCCATAGCGGACGTCGCCGTTCTCGTACCACCCGCCGATGTCCTCCGCGGCCCCGGTCTCCGTCCTTCCCAGCCCCTCCATGGCGGCCAGCTTGACCGGCTGGGTGGCGGCGACGTCGCGCCCCGCCCAGTCTCCGACGACGATCTCTGCCGGTGAAGCCAGCGCCGCCGCGGTGAGCGGGATGACGAGCGCGATCCGGTGGTAGCGGGTGCGGCGGCCCCGCAGCCAGCCGAACGCATAGATCCCGGCGACGATGAACCCAGCCGTCATGTAGCCGGCCAGGTACATGTGGACGAGCTCGTGCCAGAAGTACGTGTTCTCGAACAGCGCATTGAAGGGGTGCACGTCGACCACCCGGCCGCTCCGCAGGCCGAAGCCCTGCGGATGGTTCATCCAGCCATTGACCGCGATGACCATGAACGACCCCAGGAATCCGGCGATCGCGACCGGCACGCCCGCGAGGACGTGCATCCGCGGGGAGATGCGGCCCCAGCTGTAGATGTAGATGCCGAGGAAGATCGCCTCTGTGAAGAACGCGAAGCCCTCGAGCGCGAACGCCAGCCCGAAGACCGAGCCAAAGGCAGCCATCCAGCCCGGCCAGAGCATGCCCAGCTCGAAGCTCAGGATCGTGCCCGACACGGCGCCCACGGCGAAGAGCACGGCGATCACCTTCGACCAGCGGTATGCCAGCCGGGTGTAGAGCGGATCGCCGGTGCGAAGCCCCAGCCACTCCGCGAAGACCGTCATGGCCGGGAACGCGACACCGAAGCAGACCAACGGGATGTGCACCGCCAGGGAGAGCGTCTGCATCTGGCGGGCCTCGAAGAGGTACCGCTGCTCGACCGGGCTGAAGGCAGCGAGCACGCTCACCTGCGCGCCGTTTCACCACCGGCGGTGGCCGCAAACGCCGGATGTCTCGGCCACAGACAACGGGGGTACCCTCGTCTGGTGGAGCACGACCTCCAGCGTCATGTCCGCCGCGAAGCGGCGATGCGCATCAACGCGGCTCGCAGAGCGGTCATCTCCGTGGCGGCGGGCCTGCTGCTCAGCGTCCCCGTGTTCCTCGTTGCCGGGTTCGAGTTCTGGATCCTGGTCGCGTGGGACCTGTGCGCGTTCATCTACGTCGTGTGGGTCTGGCTGACGCACTGGAAGCTCGACGGCGGCGCCACCGCGCATGCCGCCGAACGCGAGGATCCGACCCGGCGCACGGTCGACCTCGTACTCATCACCGCGGCCGTGGTCAGCCTGTCCGCCGTGGTGTTCGCCCTCGTCAGCTCGAACTCGGACGGCAGCACGACAAGCGCGTTTGCGATCGGTCTCAGCATCGTCACCATCCTCTGCTCCTGGGTGCTGGTGAACACCGTCTACGCGCTCAAGTACGCGCGGCTCTACTACGAGGGCGACAACGGCGGCATCGACTTCCACCAGGACCCTGAGCCGGCCTACAGCGACTTCGCGTACGTCGCCTTCACCGTCGGGATGACGTTCCAGCTGTCGGACACCGACGTGTCGGACACGGTCATGCGAAAGGCCGTGCTGGCGCATTCGCTCCTGGCGTTCGTGTTCGGGACGGGCATCCTCGCCGCGGCGCTCAACCTTGTGGCGAACGTCGGCCAGAGCGGCGGCTAGGGGCGGCGAGCGGGCAGGCGGCCGGCCCGCTCCTCGAGATAGCGCTGCTCGGGCAGGCTGGTCGTGCGGCGGGCCGCCTCCCGGTACGCCTCCCTCGCGGCGGTGTCCTCGCCCGCCATCTCGAGCAGATGCCCCCGCACGGCGGCGAGTCGATGGTGGCGGGCGATGCGTGCGTCGGTCTCCACCCCGTCCAGCAGCCGCAGCCCGGCCCGGGGGCCGTGCACCATGGCGAGTGCCACGGCATGGTTGAGCGTCACCATGGGGTTGTCCGACAGCCGCTCCAGCATGCGGTAGAGGACGACGATCTGCGGCCAGTCGGTCTCCTCGGCCGTTTCCGCCTCAGCGTGGACGGCGGCGATGGCCGCCTGGAGACGGTAGGGGCCGGGCGGGCCCTGTGAGAGCGCGCGGGTGACGAGCTCGATCCCCTCCTGGATCCGTTGACGGTCCCACCGGCTGCGGTCCTGCTCTGCGAGCGGCACGAGCCGGCCGCCGTCGGCTGTGCGGGCGGGGCGACGGGCGTCAGTCAGGAGCATCAGCGCGAGCAGGCCGGCGACCTCGCCGTCCGACGGCAGCAGCCGGTGCACCTCCCGCGTCAGCCGGATCGCGCCGCCGCTCAGCTCGGTGCGCTGCAAGTTGGGGCCCGAGGTGGCGGTGTGGCCCTCGTTGAAGATGAGGTAGAGGACATGCAGCACGACCGCCAACCGCTCGGTGCGCTCGGCCTCTGGCGGCAGGTCGAAGCCGGTGCCGCTGGCGGTGATCGTCTGCTTGGCCCGGCTGATGCGCTGGGCGATGGTGGCCTCGGGCACGAGGAAGGCGTACGCGATCTCGCTCGTGGTCAGGCCGCCGACGGCCCGAAGCGTCAGCGCCAGCTGGGAGGGCGGCGTCAGCGAGGGGTGGCAGCAGAGGAAGAGCAGTGTCAGGGCATCGTCCTCGGCGGCGGGCTCCTCGGCGGCGGGCGGGGACACCAGCTCGTCCGCGGGCAGTCGGGCGAAGGCGGTCTCCTGGCGCCGGCGTCGAGCGCCCTCGCTTCGCAGCTCGTCCGTCAGCCGGCGCGAGGCGACGGTGATCAGCCAGCCGCGCGGGCTCTCGGGGATGCCCGCAGCGGGCCACTGGATGGATGCGGCCAGCAGCGCCTCCTGGACCGCGTCCTCGCACAGGTCGAAGTGGCCGTAGCGGCGGACGAGCGCGCCGAGGACATGCGGCGCCTGCCGCCGCAGCAGCTCCTCGACGCGCTCCGGCACGGTCAGAACTCCGCGCCCTCGGTGTCCATCACCGGCCGCACCTCGACAGCCCACAGCCGCGACGCCGGGTCGTGCGATGCGATCTCGACCGCGCGCTCGATGCTCTCGCAGTCGAGGATGTAGTAGCCGGCCAGCTGCTCCTTGGCCTCTGCGAAGGGGCCGTCGGTCACGGCCGGCGTGCCGCCGGCGCCGCGAAGCGTGCGCGCTTGGGATGCGTCGGCCAGGGCGGCGCCGCCGATGAACTCGCCGGAGTCCGTGAACTCCTTGAAGAACCGGTCGGCGCCCTTGCCGAGCGCCTCGCGGTCGTCGTCCGACAGTGCCTCGTAGGCCCCCGGTGCGTTGTAGATGAGCACGACGTACTTCATGGGTCTCTCCTCTCAGGGTGGGCGTTTCGGCGGGGACGTCGGAGCCCGCCTTCGTTTCTCGACATCGATGGCCGGGCGGAGCTTAAGCCCGCCGAGTTCGAAGAGGTGTGCGGGGGTGCCTAGCTGGGGATCGTGACGACGACGATCCCCGGTGACCTGCTGGACGCCGAGGCCGTTCCGGCCACGTTGGTCGCGGTCTCCCGCACGAACAGCTCGTGCCCCACGTCGTCGTTCTGAACCGTGTAGCTCTCTCCGTCGACGACATCGGCGCAACCGTCCTTGTTGCACGAAACCCACGTATCGGTCACGCTTCCGGCTCCTTCCCACCTGCCCTGCAGAGCGGTCAGGCTTGCCGTCCGTACCACAGCCTCGCCGGGAAACTGGACTCCGATGGAGCTGCCCGGTTGCAGCTCGCCCGGCTCGAGCATTGGGGCGGTTATCAGCGCGGGAACCGCCGGAGGCACCGCCGCGCCCGGTTCCGTGACCGTCTCGGTTGCCGTGCTCGTCCGCACGTCGGTGACCGTCTCCGTCGTCGTCACCACGCTTCCCGGGAGGGTCTGGGTCACATGGACGGTCTGCGTCGCATCGGTGGACGACGCCGGTGCGAGCTGTGCCGCCCCGAACCCGGCGGCCGTGAAGACCACCGCCATCGTCGTCACAGCAAGCGCGTTGTTCAGCCCGCCGAGACGCCCACGGCGTCGAGCGGTCCAGCGCGGGCCTACCGGCCCGCGACTCCGAAGCGCCCGGGCCTCGCGCGCCATCTGCTCCGAGGCACGCTCTCCGTCCTCGGCGCCGGCCGCTCGGCGCAGGTGCGCCGCCTCGCTCAGCAGTGATTCGGCCTGCGCCGCGTCGCCGTTGACCATCGTCAGGACGCCCATCTCGTGCAGCGCGAGAGCCTCTTCCATCGCGTCACCGCTGGCCCTTGCCGCCGTCAGCAGCCACTCCAGCGTCTGCTGCCACTCCTGCCAGTGGCCGGATACGGCGAAGGCGTCCTTTGTCACGCGGGTGATCAGCGCGAGCGCGTGCCAGGCCTCCGCTCGCTCCGCCCAGCCGCTCATCCCCAGGGCACCCGACACCTCCCGGATGATCGCCGCGGGATCGCCCTTCAGGGCGTCGACGAAAACGGCAAGGCGGTCGAGATTCGCCTGCCACTCCTCCGCGGCGTCCAGCACCAGCTCGGCGCGTTCCAGCGCGCTGACGTGGATCACGTACCGCTCGCCCAGGCGGGTCGCGAGCCCGGCGCTGCGGAGCGACTCGGCCAGCGTCGCCGCGTGGTCGGCGGTGCACTCCGCCGCGGCTGCGATGCCATGGGCAGTGAGGCCGTCGGGTGAGGAGATCGCCAGCGCGATCAGCGTCGCACGCTGCTCGCCCGTCAGCGTCCGCAGCAGCTCGTCGGCCGGCGTGCCGGCGTGGTTGACGAGCCGGATGATGCGAGACACCGGCATTCCGGCGACTCGGGCAAGGCTCGCTGCCTGGACGATCCGGCCGGGATGGTGGCCGAGCAGCTCCAGCAGGTCGCGCACCGCCGCCCGGTCGCGCCGGGCCACGGGCTGGGCCAGCTCACGGTCCCACAGCGCCGAGGCATCGGCGGGCGCCAGGCCCTGGAGGTGCACATCGGCACGTGACGTGGTCGTGCCCACCGCGATCACCGCCGACCGCGAAAACGCGCCGCCGAACTGGTTGCGAAACGCGTCGACGTCATCGCAGTCGTCAATCAGGATCAGCGAGGCGGCCGACCGCAGTTGCTCGACCATCTCGCCGGCCTCTGGCACCGCGTTCTCGCCCGGCCGGTAATGGCAGTCCCAGATCGCCCGGAGGAGCTGCGACGGCGTGCGACCGCCGCCCGCGACGTACACCACCCCGTCTGCGAAGCGAGCACCGGCGTCCCCGCCCGCTGCGAGCAGGACCGATGTCGTACCGATGCCTGCTTCACCGCCAACGACGGTGAACGAGCCGGGCTGAGCGCGCCGGGCAACGTCCGCCACCTCGGCGGCCCGCCCGATCAGCGGCGGTCCGAAAAGGCCCAGCTGAGCCAGGGACGGAGGCGCGACCCGCCGCGGTTTGCCCCCCGGGGCGGCGCCCGGCTCCGCCGATGCCCCCCACCGGCCGCCGATGGCTAGCTTCCAGCCGCCGGCCACGATGGTCGTGATGCGTCCGCTCGTGACGGGTCCCGCGGCTCCCAACGATCCCCCTTCGGCGCAGATCAGCGCGTGCCACGCTCTGCCGGGTATGTAGTGGCACATGCTACGACCCTGGTGTCGGTGAGTCAACCGGGCCGAAGCGCTCGCGAGCAGTCGATTCGACCCAGTCCTCGGTGGCATATCGCGATATATCGTGATATACCTCCGGACAGAAAGGAAGGAATCAGATGACTGACTACGCGATCCCACACGGCCACCACCATCACCGCATCGAGCTTGGCGATCTGATGGCGCGCTGCGCACGGCACGGCCGGGGCTTCGGCTTCGGCCGCGGCGAGGCGCCCTTCATGCGCATGGGCCGCCGCGCCGGCCGTGGCGACATCCGGGCCGCGATCCTCGCGCTGCTGAACGAGGGGCCGATGCACGGCTACCAGATCATGCGCGAGCTCGAGGAGCGGTCGGGAGGCGCCTGGCGCGTCAGCCCCGGCTCCGTCTACCCGACGCTGTCCCAGCTCGAGGACGAGGAGCTCGTCGAGGCGGAGCAGCAGGGCGGCAAGCGGGTCTTCTCGCTGACAGCCGCCGGCCGGGAGGAGGCCGCCGGGCTCGGGGCAGCGCCCTGGCAGGACGCCGCCTCGGAGATGCCGTCCGGCCTCGTCGAGCTCCGCGACGTGATGTCCCAGGTGCGAGCCGCGGCGCGGCAGGTCGTCCACGCCGGCTCGGAGGAGCAGCTGGCGGCCGCGGCCGAGATCCTGCGCGACACGCGCAAGCAGCTCTACCGGCTGCTGGCCGAGGACGAGCAGGGCGGCACGACCCAGGCCTGACCGTCCGGGACGCAGCGCCCTTCCCCCGGGGCGCTGCGTCCTGTTATGTCCCGGGGCCGGGGCGGCGGCGCGGCCGGGTTGTGTAAGACCGCGGTCGAAGCAACGGACGATCGCTCATATGCCTGTCCGCGGTGTAGCGGAACTTCGTACTATGTCGTTGCCATGGGCTCCCATCCGATCGCGCTCGACGAGCTTCAGCAACGCGAGGACACCGAGTTGCTTCGGCTGGCTCGGGCTTGCGTCGGCGAGGCAGGCGCGGGGGTGGAGACGGCAAAGCGAAGCGTCGCCGTGGTCGTCGCCCGCCGCCGGTCGGCGGTTCGCGCCTACCTCGCCGGTGGCGTGCCCGCGGAGGTGCTCGACGACCTGGAATCGCAGGTTCTGCTGCGGTTCGTTCGCCGGGTGTACACGGGGCAGGAGATCACCCAGCCGATCGGGCTGCTCATCCGCATCGCGCAGCGGGTGCGGGCCGACTACTTCGACGGTCGAGAGCCTCGCCAAGGCGATCTGGCGCAGTGGGAGCAGGGAGAAGACGATGCCAGCCTCGACGAGGTCGGCTGTGCCGAGGCAATCGAGCAGCTTCTCGCCCCCCTGAATGAGCGCCAGCGGTATGTCGTCTGGGAGCGGATCGTCACCGGCCGCTCGTCCGGAGAAGTGGCAGCCGTCCTGGGAACCACGGCCGGAAATGTCGACGTGATCCTGCACCGGTCGCTCGGCAGGCTCCGGGAGGCGCTGGCGTGACCGACCGGGCGACAGAGCTCTTCCAACGGTTCGTCGACGAGGCCCTGGCCGGATCGACCCCCGACCCGGCCGCGTATGTCGCCCAGGCCGGCGAGGAGGGCGAGGCGCTGTCGGCGATGCTGTCTGCGTTTCTGGCCGCCCAACCCCCGTCGGCGTTGCCTGACGAGGAGGTGCTCGCTATGGCCGCCCGTCCCGAGCTGGAGCCGCCGCGGCCGTGGCCTCAACTCCTTCCCGAGTTGCGAGAGCAACGAGGCACCACGCGATCCGCGCTGGTCCGACGCCTCACCGAGCTACTCGGGCTGAGCGGGAGTGAGCGCCAGGTGGGGGACTACGTGCACGCGCTCGAGACCGGGCAGCACTCACCGCGGCTGGTTCGTCCCGCCGTGGTGCGAGCGCTCGCTGAGGTGCTCCGAGTGCCGAGCGGTCTGCTGGAGGCGTCTCGACGGTTACCGGGCGGTGGAAGCGGTGGGATGGCGATGGAATCCGCATACGCGCGCGCCGCATTTCATGCGTCTGCGCCTGCCTCCACGCGGGCGGACTTCAGCGCGCCTCCAGACGATCCGCGGGTTGACGACCTCTTCGCAGGTGGTCCGGATGGATGAAGCCGGGGAGGCGCGAGCGGCGCTCGACCGGTTCACGCGGATCTACGGGCAGACGGCCCCACCCGTCGACGTCGGCGAACTGGCGGAGAGCCTGTGCCTCCTGCGGGTGCGGCTGGCTGACGATCTCAGCGGTGTCCCCGGCGCGCCCGCGGGTGTCACCCTGTCGGGCATGCTGCTCCCCGGCCGGATGGAGGTCTGGGTGAACGGCGGCGAGACCCCGGCGCGGCGCCGCTTCTCGATCGCTCATGAGGTGGGGCACTTCCTCCTTCACGCAGTCGCGGATGTGGAACAGGCGGTGTACTGCCGGGCCGGCGATGTGCGCCCCGATCCGGAGGATCCAGCCCGGGCGCGAGAGCGAGAGGCGAACCGTTTCGCCGCCGAGCTCCTGATGCCCGAAGCGCTGGTGGCGGACGCGGTCGAACGCCTCGGTGCGGTGCCTGACACGCTCGCTCGCGCCTTCGCGGTGTCCGAGCTGGCGATGGCGTTCCGGCTGGTCAATCTCGGTCATCTCCGGGCGCTGCCGACCGACCTGGAGGCCACCTGGCAGAGCTGGCGAGGCTGAGGCACTCGGAGAAGGCGTGTAAGGCCTCCGCGCCACCGGCTGACGTTATGGGTGAACGTCAACGTCGGAGGAGGCTCCATGATCACCACGCTCGATCTTCCCTTCCAGCTGGGCGAGACCCAGATGGCGGACGGCATTGCCGTGACGCCGCTCTTCCCCCGGCGTGATCCGGTCTGCGACTACGTGACGCTGGACGAGGCCCTTGGCACCGGCCTCCAGATCGGGGAGATCGACGACCAGGGGGATGTCACGCAGCTCCTGGTCAAGAACCCGCTGACCGAGGCGGTGCTGCTGTACGACGGCGAGGAGCTGGTCGGCGCCAAGCAGAATCGCATCCTGAACGTCACGGTGCTGGTGGCTGCCAAGAGCGCGACCCGGATCCCGGTGTCCTGCGTCGAGCAGGGTCGCTGGTCATGGCGCGGGCGATCGTTTTCCTCGGCCGGCCACGTGGTCGGGCCGGAGGTGCGAGCGTTCAAGGCCGCGAGCCTGCGCGCCGATGCGCTCGCTCTCGGCGCGGCTCAGGGTGAGGTGTGGGCCGCTGTGGGCGAGCAGTTGGCCGGTCGCGGTGTCGCCTCGCCAACCGGCGCCAACGCCGATGGCTTTGCGTTCCGCCGGACTGAGATCGATGATCTCGCTTCCCGGTTTCCTCTCCAGCCGGGCCAGTGCGGCCTCATCTGCACGGCGTCGGGCAAGGGTTGGGGCGTCGACTACGTGTCCCGCCCGGCGGCGTTCAGTCGCCTGTACCCAAAGCTCCTGGCCGGCTTCGTGTTCGACGCCATCGGCTCCGTGGGGCCGATGACGGAGGCAGACGACGTCGTAGCGGTGCTCGCCGCTGCGCAGGGCACGAGCCGGCCGTCCGTCTCGCTTGGCAACGACGTGCGGCTGGAGGGCAAGAGCTTCCTCGGCAGCGGGCTCACCCTCGACGAGGAGCTGGTGCAGCTCTCGGCGTACGGAGTCCGGCCTTGACCGATCAGTCGGTCAACCACCTGGCGTGGGCGCTTCGCCGCGTCCGCGAGCGGGAGGTGCGCCACCTGGTGATCGAGCCCGCTGAGCCCTCGCCCTACTTCGTCCAGTTCACCAGCGATCCCGGCGTCTTCTGGGGCGAGGTGGTCTCGGACCAGTACCTCGATCCGCCGCACCGGCTCGGGCCCAAGGGGGCCGCGCGGCTGGCTGCGCTTGCCTGGCGCGCGCCGGCCGCCCACATCCCCAACTGGTTCCAGTACTTCACGCCGGAGCGCAAGCGGCACCACCGGCAGCTGGCCGAGCACGTGCTCGCCACCTTCCGGGAGGCGCTGCGGTACGGCGGCGAGCTCGTCACCCGGTTCGACGAGTCTCCGCCGGCCGGCGGGCCGACCTTCGTTCTCCCCGAACACGGCCTGTCCCCGGACGACCGCGAACTGCTCGTGCTGCTCGAGCAGGTGATGGCCGGATTCCCGCTCGAGGACCACGGTGACCACCTCGAGGTCAGCATCCGCCGCGGCCGCCACGACGTGCGCCTGGGGATCTCGGCCTTCGACGGCACGCTCAGCATCGCGGCGCTGCACCTGCCCGCCGTCGAGCAGGGGGTGCTCGAGGCGGCCCTTACGGTGAACGACGAGCTCGATCGCGTCCCCTACACCTACGCCGTGCGCACCGTCGCCGGCCACGGCGACTCGCTGGTGCTGTTGACCAAGTTCGCGGTGCTGCCAGAGCAACGGCTGCCGTGGCTGCTCGGGATGCTGCTGTACGGGGCGATCGAGCCGCTCGTCGCTGCCCACCGCGCATTGCATCGGGGCGCCTGGGGCGACCGCGCGGGGCGCAGGGCGCCGGGCGAGTCGCAGGAGACGCTGTAGGGCGGAGGCGCGTGGGTTGACGATGCGCAGTGAGAGGCGCGCGCCGCCGTTGCTCGCGCATGTGGACCTGGCTCGCAAAATGGATCTAGGATGCGTCGTCGCGAACCCAGGGGACGATGGAAAGCCCGTCATCCTCGCCCGAAACCGTAACCCATGGCAACGTCACCCTCGAACGCCCAAGAGTCCGTCTTCTTGCTGAACCTGACGAGTGGTGAAGCTGAGCCCATGCCGGAGATCACGCTGCAGTCCGCGGGGTTGAAGGAGCGCTCTGACTTGCAGCGGTGGGTCAGTGAGCACCCGGAAATAGTGGCGCGCGACATCGTGCTGATCACAACGGAGTTTGATCAGTGGCAGATCCGGGATCAGCGCGTTTCGGACAGGCTCGACGTGCTGTTTCTCGACGCGACAGGCTCCTTGCTCGTTGCAGAGCTGAAACGCGATCAAGCCTTGGATACCACGGAACTCCAAGCGCTGAAATACGCGGCTTACTGCTCGCAGCTGACCGTCGATGACGTAGTGGACGCCTTCTCTCGTTACCACCGCGTGGACACCGCCGACGCGCGTGCTGCAATCATCGAGCACGCACCGTCTTTAGCTGACGGCGAGCTCGGAAAAATCCGGATCCGGCTGGTGGCCGGCGCGTTCGGTCCGGCGGTGACGACCGTGGTTCTATGGCTCCGCGAGCAAGGCATCGACATCGGGTGCGTCGAGGTGGTCGCCCGACAGCACAGCGAGGGCACCGCCATTTTGTCGTCGCGTCAACTCCTGCCTCTGCCAGAAGCTGAGGACTATCTGGTGCGGCGTCGGCGAAGGGAACAGGAGGAAGAAGCACGCCAGAGCACGCGCCGGGCGCTGAGCTCGGTGGCAATATTGGAGCGGGCCGGCGCCCTGCAGCCTGGAGACGTGTTAGAACTGAAGCTCGATGCCTTTACGGCCGCTCAGCGCCCGAAGGTCGAAGAGTTACTCACCACCGAGCCTCATGCTGGACGGGCTTCATGGACGGGACTGGGGGGCCAGAAGTCGCTCCGATGGGAGCAAGATGGCGCGCTCTACACGCCGACTGGGATTGTCGTAAGTATCTTCCGCTTGGTCGGAATCGACCTGAAGTCGGTACCCGGCCCGGACTATTGGAAGATGCCCGGCAGCGACCGGTCAATGTACGAGCAATCCAAGCTGCTGGAGCCGCAGGTAATGAGCGCCTTGAGCGGAGACCCGCCTCCCTCGGGCTAACGTTGCCCTCGGTTCAGATTCCGGCGCCTATCTCTCGGTGATCACGCCGCGGCACTGTCCGCTGCATCAGAGCCGGCCACCGGCTGCGCCAGTTCCACAAACCGACACAGCGCGTTGACCAGTCGCATCTGCTCCACCGTCCGGCACTTGATTGTGAGCAGCGCCGGGCTGGCCACCAGTACCGCCAGGCACTTGGCGCGGGACACGGCCACGTTCAGCCGGTTTCGGGAGTAGAGGAAGTCGACGTTTCGGGGCATGTCCTCGCCGCTTGAGGTGGCCATTGAGAAGAACACGACTGCCGCCTCGCGGCCCTGGAACTTGTCCACGGTGCCGACGTCGACCCAGTCCGGCAGCACCGTCCGCAACAGCCGCACCTGGGAGTTGTAGGGGGTGACGACCATGACGCCGGCGTCGCGGATGGACTCGACACTGCCGTCGGCGTGGGTCACCGTGCCGCGGTCAAGCAGCGTCACCTGCTCGAGGATCACATCTGCTTCCTCGCGTGCATCGCGTCGGTTACCGGCATGCTCGACAAGGAAGGCGCGCAGGCCGGCGCCCGACAGGCCGTCTGACGTCACGGCCTGGCGTCGGCAGTGCTCCAGGCTGGTCAGCTCGCCGCCGTAGCTGATCTCGCTGACGAAGCGGCAGACGTCGGGGTGCATGCGCCGACTGACGTCGATGAACAGCCCGCGCTCGGCCGGCATCGTGCGCTCGTCCCCGAGCAGGTGGCCGAGCGACGACACCGCCGTCTCCTCGGGGTGCCCGCCCTGGGCAACCTGCGAGAGCTGCTGGGGGTCACCGAGCAGGATCAGGTTCGTCGCGCAGGTGCCCACCGCCAGCGAATCGGCGAGCGACACTTGGCCGGCCTCGTCGATCAGCAACGTGTCGATCAGGCCTTCGAGGCCCGCCCGCGCAAAGAGCCATGAGGTGCCGGCCATCAGGAGCACGTCATCGTCGGGCGCTTCACACTTGGGGTGGCCGACGTTCTCGATCATGGCGTTGTCGCCGAACGGTGAGACGTAGGCGTTGTCGCCGTCGCCGCGCTTGTAGCCGCGGAAGCGGAAGCCCTGGTCGTGCGCCACCTGCTCGATCTCTTCCAGCAGGTTGTGGATCGCCTTGTGGCTGGGCGCCGTCACGCCCACCCGCCGGCCGTCACGCATCAGCGCCACCGCGATCTGTGCTCCCGTGTAGGTCTTACCGGTTCCGGGTGGCCCCTGCACCGCCAGGGTGCTGTGATCGAGCCGCAGCGCCAGGTCGACCGCCTGCTCGACGGAGAAGTGCTCGCTGAGCAGCGGCGCGCCCGCCGCCCGGTCGCGGATTGTCGGCAACGACCGGGTCAAGAGCGCCCGGCTTGCCGGATAACGCCCATCGCCATCAAGCGCGCTTTGGGCCAGTCGCCGAAGCGCCTCCTGCTGCTCATCGGTGTTGTAGGGCTTGCCGGGGATCAGCGCAGTTGGCACCTCGTCGCCCCAGGCCTTGCGACCGAGCTTCAACTCCAGCGTGCCGTTCTCCGCGTTCAGCGTGACGATCTCCACCGGGCGGTCGCTGATCGGGTCGAGCACCTTCCCGGGGCCGAGCTTGAACTGCTGCGGCGAGAAGCGCATGGGCACCAGCCGCGAGCGGTTGATCGTGGCCTCGTCGCCGCATGGCTCGAGTCCGGCGATTGCCTCGTCATCGTCGTGCAGGTCCTCGAGCGACATCTTGCGCCGCTCGAAGTACCACCACCACGCCGGCTTGGCCTCGCGACGGTGGTAGAGCAGCAGCTCGGCCAGCAGGTCATCGTCCGTCTCGCCCGTGGCGCGCAGTCGCTCGCGCAGCGCCGCCGTCTCGGCATTCGCCGCCTCGCGCTTCTCGCTGACCTCGGACTCCTGCGGGTCGGGCCGCCAGGTCACCTCGGCGCCGGTCTCGACCAGCTCCCGGCGCAGCTCGAGCAGCCAGTCGCGCAGGCCGCGGGTGGAGTGCACGTCCTCGGCGTTATAGAGGGCGATCTCGTCCAACGCATCCTGTTCGCGAGTCTGGAGCCACCGCTCGTAGGCCACGATCGAGCCGCCCGCCTCCTTCACCTTCGCCTCGCGCTCGCGCTCGCGCCAGTAGAACGACTCCACCTGCTTCAGCGAGTAGCTGTGCTTCGAGATGCGAACGCCCTGGCGCACCACCCGAAACAGATCGACGAGGGCGCCCGACCGAAGCAGCTGGTCGACCTCCTCCTCGCGGGTGCCGTGCCACATCGAGAGCGTCTTCAGGGCCTGCTCCTCGTAGCTCGCGTAGTGGTAGATGTGGCTGCCGGGGTGGTCGGCCATCCACCCCATGAAGAAGTCGATCAGCGCCTCGAAGGCGGTCCGCTCCTGTCCGCGATCGTGCGCCCAGATCGGCTGAAATGCCTCGCTGCCATCATCGGCCAGCCAGCCCACCCCGAACAGATATTCGAGGCCCTTGTCGCCGATGTAGGGGTCGCCCTCGATGTCGAAGAACAGATCGCCGTACGCCGGCTGTGGCAGCTGGCCGAACCCGTAGCCGTCCTGGTAGGGCAGCAGCTCATAGACCTGTTCCCCGGTCTGCCGCTCGTGCAGTTGAAGCGCCGCCTGCCGTCGGAGCTTGTGCAGCGTGTCCCGCGGCACCCGCGCCACCTTCGTGGCTTCCGGCAGTTCAGCCAATGCGGTCATCGTCGGAACACCGCCAGCCTGCAGCCGCGCAATGTGGTCGCGGCGAAGGCCGGCCACCAGCGACAGGTGGTCGTCTGCGATGCGGCGCTCCTCGCAGGCGCGGCGGTAGCCGCAGATTCCACAGTGGCTGCAGGGCAGGGGGTAGGTCTCCTCCAGGCCCTGGCTGATGGTCTGGTGGGCGCGGCCGCGAAGCACCCGCACGTAGGCGGCGAAGTCGTCGGTGCGGTACTCGTCGCGCTGGCCGTTTCCCAGCAGCACCGCCAGCTGCTCGGGCGGGTGGCCCTGCAGCTGATCGAGCACGCCGGCGTAGGCCGACAGCTGCACCAGGAAGTAGGTCTTCGTAATTCGCGCCAGCTTGGCGTCGGACACCTCGTAGCTCCAGTAGCCCAGCTCGGATCGCCGCTCCACCCGCTCCAGGAAGTCGGCGTAGCCGCCGATGCCGTTGCCCACCAGGGCGGCCTGGTGGATCACCTCGACGCCGCGGCGCATGGCGTCCAGCGTCTGGGCGACGGCGGCCTCGAGCTCTGCTTCGCTGCGGCCGGTCTCGATCCGCTCGACCGATCTGCCCTCCTCCACGAACCGGTCGAGGATCGCCTGCTCGTGCTGCTCCCCGTAGCGCACCAGGATCTCAGTGTGCGCGCCGTGGGTGGGCCGGGGCCCGGGCCGCCTTTCAAACGCGGCCAGCTTCAGCGCCATCAGGTGGCGGCACTCCAGCAGGTCGTTCAGGTCGGAGGGGGAGAGCAGGGGTTGGTCGTGGAAGCGGCGCATCAGAGGGGATGTCGGCAGACGGCAGCCAAACCTTGCGCCGACCCTACCGTGCGCCCTCCGAGACATCGATGCGACGAACCAGCTTGGGGGAGGGCCGGTGGGGCCACATCAGGCTGGTATGCCGGCTACATCCGAAGCGGTGGCCCGCTCCAGTCCGAAGCGGCGTCTGCCGATACGCCCGCATGAACTGGGAAACGCTCACCAACGCCGAGCTGCTCGCGCTCTCGGGTGGTGCGCTGGCGGAGCTGCGTGCGCGCGGTGTCGTGCGCACGGCCAACGCGCCGGCCGGTGATCTGGCCGAGCGTCTGGTCGCTGACGCCATGGGCGGCGAGCTGGCCCACAACTCGCAGAAGAGCTGGGATGTGCTGCTCCGCGTCCCGGTCTCCGACACGCCACACCGCGTCCAGGTCAAGGCCCGCGTCGTCACCGATCCGGCCAACGCCGGCCAGCGTCAGGTTTCAGCGTTCCGCTCGTGGGATTGTGAATCGGTCATGTTCGTCCTGTTCGACCCCTTGTACCGGATTCGGGCGGCAGCCTTGGTAGCGACCGCGGTCGTACGCCGGCACTCGACCCACGTCGCCTTCACCGCCTCCGACCGCGTGTTTGCGACGGACGGCATGCTGGCGCTCGGTAAAGACTGGACCCAGCGCCTGCAGACAGCCGCACTGTGGAATCAGACGCGCTCGGCGCATGCGGCCAGGTGATCGTGAGAATGACGGCACGTCTCGAAGCTATTGATGGTAGGCGTGAATGACCGCGTGGCCCTTGCCGCGGCTGATCAGCAGCCGGTTCACGGGCACGGTGACGACGAACGCGATGACGAGTGAGAGGATCAGGCTCCACCAGAACAGGCTGTCCGTGAGGCTGGCGGCGAGCGCACCGGGAACGGCGACGATGAAGAGGTTGTCGACGATCTCCATGGTCGTGATCGAGACGGTGTCTGACGCGAGCGCCAGCCGGACGGCACGTCGAGCGCCCACCGCCGACACGAGCGGCCGCATCGTCAGGCCATAGCCGAAGACGAAGGCGAGCAGGATGGAGATCCCGATCGATGCGGCGTCACCCAGGTCACGGGCTGTTGCGATCACCATTCCCAGGATCTCGCCGATCGCACAGCCCGTCAGGCAATGCAGCGTCGCGGAGACCGCCGTGTCCCAGCTGCTGTCTGTGGCGTGCTGATGGGGCTTGTGATGATCTGCCTCGTGGCTTTGGCTGTCCATGGTCGTGGACCTTCTCCGTTCCCATCCTGGGCTCTCGCCTCTCAAAGTCACCGAGGTAACGTGACGGCATGACGATTCAACGGATGGACAATGTCGGCATTGTCGTCGAGGA